>ENA-OOWN01002852-OOWN01002852.1-human-gut-metagenome-genome-assembly--contig:-NODE-2852-length-9957-cov-2.102707_pt1 | contig 9957 bp, 11 predicted proteins | sample MGYA00241406_ERZ501319 | MGnify/ENA primary metagenome ERZ501319 (study PRJEB25962, sample SAMEA2042734) | human gut metagenome | biome: human gut; feature: human-associated habitat; material: faeces... | reverse complement strand
GAAGTGCGATCCGTCTGGATATCAGGGAGTCTGTACAGGAAAGCTACTCCTGGTCACAATTCTTAAAAGAAATGGAAAAGCGTGGATACACATGGAAACTGAACCGGAAATATGTCGCTTTAAAGGCTCCGGGGATGGAACGGTACATCCGGCTACGGTCTCTTGGAAAAAACTATTCCGAAGAGGAGATCCGTGGACAGATCTTACAGCCAAAAGTAAAACGCATCTATCAAAAGACGGTGCAGATTCCTCCAAAGAGGAAACTGACCGGGATACAGGCATTATATTATTCCTATCTATATCAGATGGGAGTACTGCCAAAAAGACCGAGAAGAAGTCCGTATGCCATCAGAGAGGATATCCGGAAACTGGACCGCAGGATTGAACAGATTGAATTTCTACTGAAACATGACATCATAACCAGAGAGCAGCTTGCCGCATACCGAGAGCCATTGCAAAAGCAGATTGCGGAACTTATGAAAGAACGCAGAAGATTGTATCGGAATGGGGGCAGCAAGACGGGGGAAGAACGATTGTCCGAAATCAATGAGGAATTGAAGCGACTCCGTAAGGAAGTTCGTATGACCGTTCAGATTGAGAAACATTCCTTGGAAATCGAAGCGAAACTTCAGAAAGCAGAAGAACAGAGCCAGAATGAAAAACGTGTGGAAGATAAAGAAAGAATGCAGAAGAGTCAGGAGGTGAGATAAGTATGAATTATGGAGCAGAACCGGCTGATCAGGTGGTGCGGTACAGTCTGGAAGGAATGGAATACTCTTTGAAGATTACCGGAAATGTGGCAAAGCATGTGGCAATCTTTATTGCAGCCGCCTTGAAAGATCAGAAAAAGACAAGAGGGAAAACAAGGCTTACCAGAATGTTAAAGGAACAGCGCCCAATGAAATTTTTTACTGTTCCGGGTGACCGTCTGAAAGAATTTGCAAAAGAAGCCAAGGCGAGAGGTATCTTATATGTAGTCATCAAAGATAAGGTGAATCCGGACCAGACAGAGGTCATGGTATTTGCAGATGATGCCGCGAAGATGAACCGGGTATTAGACCGGATGAATCTGGATTTTGTAAAAGCAGAATCAGGCTCTATGGTTACGGAAACAGTGGAAAAAGAGACTGCACCGGAAAAGACAGAAAACCAGATGGAAAAAGAATCAAGGGAGAATGTACGGACAGAGACCGTTGTCCTGCCGGAAGGCAAGATAGAATTTGAACTGGACGATGCGGAAGAAATGTTCCAGATCGGGGATGAGGCTTTCCCGGAAGGAAATTTTACACAGGCGCAGGAGGGGGAAGAAAAGAATCCATCCGAACCTTTCTCGCGCAACAGAAATACTTCTTCCGGTCGGGAAACTAGCTGGGAAGAAAAGAATGAAAAACCATCTGTGCGGAAGGAACTCGGAGATATCCGCAAGGAACAGGAAGAGAAACGTAAGAGGCCGGACAGACGGAAAAATGCCAGAGAGAGCAGGAAGAAACGTAAGAATATGAAAACGAAAGGCAGGTAATGTGTATGGATTTAACAGATATGATTTCAGGGAGAACGGAAGAACAGCCGATTCCTGAACAGAAATTGACGAAAGAAGAATATGCAGCCAAGAAACAACAGGAAAGAGAAGAGGTATGGGCTGAAGTAGATTCACAGGCACAGGGAGTTTTTCAGGATGGAGAAAAACTGAAAGGCTTTCTGGACTTTATGGCAGAGTGTAATACACAGAGAACACCGAATCTGCTTTTGATCTATGGACAGCATCCGGATTTTAAGGTGGTAAGGTCTTATGAACGCTGGAGAGAAGAACATCGTTCGGTAAAAGCAGGGGAGCATGGCATTACTTATATGATTTCCACTGAATATGAAAAAGATGGAGAAATGCGGAGAGGGTATACGATCGGAAAAGGATTTGACATCAGTCAGATGTCTGGAAAGCCATTGGAAGAACGCCCTCAGCGAAGTCTGACAGAACTGATAGGAACTGTCTTAAAAGACCAGTCGGTACGTGTGCAGATTGAGGATGATCTGCCAGACAAAGTGCAGGCCCAGTACAATCCGAGATACCGTACCATTTATATCCGCAACGGAATGAGTGAAGTAACGACATTCCATGCACTGAACAGAGAACTGGCGTGTGCAGCACTGGACCAGCATACCGGAACCTACAGCCGACAGAAAGTCAGTGCACAGGCTTATTGTGCAGCCTATGTGATTGCGAAACGTTATGGTGTGGATGTTACCGGATTCAATCTGGAGTATATTGCACAGAGAAATGAATGTGGAAAGAAAGATCCACAGGAACTGAGAGACTTTTTAAATGATGTCCGTCAGGCTTCCTATAGTATCCGAAACCATATCGAACGGAATTTTGGTGCAAAGGAACAGGAGTATGTAACCGATGAGTTTGCAATCGGAGACCCTGTAAAAACACCGGAAACCAAGGATGAAAAAGCATCCGGAAAAGAGAAAAAAGCAAAGAGCCAGCCGGAACGATAAAAGTGAAAAAGTTGGACGGTTGGAGTAGCTATTACGGAGGTCTTGTGATATGGTTGGTGTAACAAAAAAAGGAGGTCAGCCAGATGACAAAATACTATTTGAAGATGGATAACATTATGAAAAATATGTTCGTGGTGGCACTGAATGATGAGCTGCAGGCACAGAATGAGCAGGACGAATGTTTGGAAGAAACGAAAGCTCTTCTGAAAAAAGTAAGTGAATACGACCTCGCCCAGAAACGGCTGCAGATTACAGCCGGGGAGCAGAGGCAGATCCGTAAGGCACTGAACAGACTCAGAAGTAAATATCTTGCAGCCGGAAGATACAGTGACGGAATAGATAAAGTCATCCTTCAGGTTGCAAAACCGAATACCACCAGACACATGTTCTGGTAGAGAAAGGAGTGGTTGATTGGTCATTTATTCAAGAGAAAAAGTGGCACGACTTAGAGAACAGTATCCGGCAGGAACAAGAATCTGTCTGGATTCGATGGACGGAGAAGCGGGTATGCCGCAGGGACTGGAAGGAACTGTGCAGTATGTGGATGATGCAGGTCAGCTCGGCATCAGTTGGGACAACGGCAGAAGTCTCTCACTGATACCGGGAGTGGATTCCTTTCATAAGAAAGAAGGACAGGAACATCCAGAAGAAAAGCCACGCAAGAAAAGAGAATCTGACTTGCAGAGATAAGTAAAAAAAAGCAGGACTTGGTTCTGTGTCTTGTCTTTCTGCCATTTGTCTGGTGGGCGGCAGCGATTACCGCTTGTGCCATTGCACCGGATAAGAATTTTATTCAAATCTTAGAAACGCTGAGCGAAAAACTCGAACAGCCGTTTTTTATCACGTATACACCGTATACGTTCAAATGTATTCTGATATTCACAGCAGCCTATTTCTTAGGCATTGGTATTTATGAATCCCAAAAAAGAAATTATAGAAGAGGTGTGGAACATGGTTCCGCAAAATGGGGCAACGTGTCCGAAATCTGCAGACGTTACTGCGAAAAACAATACACGCAGAATCTGCTTTTAACACAGCATTTCCGTATGGGACTGGACGGTTATAAGCACAAACGAAATCTAAATGTGCTGGTAGTCGGAGGTTCAGGAGCAGGAAAGAGCCGGACGTATGCGATCCCAAACATCATGCAGTGCAACTGTTCGATGGTGATTACAGATCCCAAGGCAGAACTTTTGCGTAAAACCGGAGGTGTTCTGGAACGAAATGGATATGAAGTCCGGGTTTTTGATTTGATCAACCCGGAGACTTCGTGGTGTTATAACCCGTTTGCGTATGTTCGGGATGATAAGGATGTACTGAAGCTGATCAATAACCTGATCCGCAACACAACACCAAAGGGTGCGCAAAGTTCAGACCCGTTCTGGGAGAAGTCCGAGACTGCACTTTTACAGGCACTTATGCTGTATTTATTGCATGAAGCTCCACCGGAAGAACAGAACTTCCCGATGATCATGGAAATGCTTGGAAGCGCACAGGTCAAAGAAGATGATGAGGATTACCAGTCCCCATTGGACATTTTGTTTGAAAGACTGGAAATGCGGGACCCGGAGAGTATTGCGGTCAAGCAGTATGCCATTTATAAGCAGGCGGCCGGAAAGACCGCAAAGTCTATTTTGATATCGGTTGGTGTCCGTCTGGCAGCTTTTAACCTGAAACAGATTGCCAATCTGACCTGTGCAGACGAACTGGACTTATACAGCATCGGGGAGAAGAAAGTAGCACTGTTTTGCTGTATTCCGGATGCCGACACCAGCATGAATTATCTGGTCGGCATGATTTACAGTAATCTGTTTCAGACACTGTATTATGTGGCAGACCGGAAGTACGGAGGAAGGCTTCCAATTCCGGTACACTGCATTATGGATGAATGGCCAAACGTAGCCTTGCCGGATGATTTTGACAAGATTCTGGCGACCATGCGTTCCAGAGGGATTTCCTGCAGTATCATCATCCAGAACATCGCACAGATGAAAGCCTTATTTAAAGACTCGTATGAGAGCCTTATCGGTAACTGCGATGAATTTTTATATCTGGGTGGAAATGAAAAAGAAGGACATAAGTATGTCTCGGAATTATTGGGAAAAGAGACATTGGATACCAATACCTACGGACAGACAAAAGGGCGTAGCGGCAGCTATTCGGTGAATTATCAGCAGACTGGAAGGGAACTTTTAACACCGGATGAAATACGGCTTTTAGATAACCGAAAAGCGATTTTGTTTATTCGTGGGGAGCGTCCGATCATGGACGATAAATATGATTTAAAAAAGCATGTGAATTTCAGATACACAGAGGACGGTGGTGCATCGCCTTATGATTATGCGAAAACACCACTGGCTCACGACGACCTAAAGATTGACATTAACAGATTAGACGACTACGAACTGCTGTCTACCGAGGACATCCTTGGTGAATAGCAGTTTTTTGATGGATTGGAGTGATGTGTATTGAAGAAACTTCTCACAGGAGAAAAAAATAGAACAAAAAAGAATACAACTGAAAAAATGACAACCCCGATGCCGATGGGGAGAAAACAGAAAAAGTGGATGAGCCTTTATATGGCACTGGTACTGACCGTAACGGTCGGAGCAACGACTGCATTCGCAGCCGGAGATCCGTTGTCCGTTATCAATAACCTGTCTACCTTTATTTTTTCTCTGATTCGTGCGATCGGTTTGATTTTGCTTGGATTTGGTGTTGTGCAGGTTGGTCTGTCTTTAAAAAGCCATGATCCAAGCCAGAGGGCAAATGGATTTCTGACACTGGCCGGAGGAGTCATCATTACGTTTGCTAAAGAAATCCTGGATCTGATTATGGCGTAAGCCTCTTTGAAAAAATATATCAGGAAACAGCAGGAGTGCCGGAAGGTACTCCTGCATTCAAAAGTATGTTCAGGGAGGTGAAAGTTTTTGAGCGATAACTGGATTGTACAGAATCTGAACTCTGCGTTGTCTACATGGAGTGAAAAGATGGCAGAACTGTGGACTCTGCTTACTGAAAATCCGGCAACTTTTAAAGGCGGCGGCATCTGGCGGATTATGACCAATATCAATGATGCACTGACAGCCATTGCCTATGGATTACTGGTGTTGTTTTTTGCAGCCGGAATCATTAAAACATGTGGCAGTTTTACGGATCTGAAAAAGCCGGAACATGTGCTAAAAGCATTTATCCGGTTTGCACTTGCTCAGGGAGCAATCACATACGGAATGGAACTTATGCAGGCACTGTTTTCCATTGTGCAGGGAATCGTGACAACCGTAATGAGTGACTCCAGTATGGCAGGAAGCGTGACGGAACTGCCAACGGAGATTGTAGATAAGATCGAGAGCGTGGGAATGCTGGAATCCATTCCATTGTGGATTGTCACACTGCTTGGCAGTCTGCTGATCACTGTATTGTCATTTGTGATGATCCTGACAGTGTATGGCAGAATGTTCAAAATCTATATGTATACGGCAATCGCCCCGATTCCGATTTCCTCGTTTGCAGGAGAACCCACGCAGTCAATCGGAAAGAACTTTATCCGTTCTTATATAGGCGTGTGTCTGGAAGGGGCAATTATTGCACTGGCGTGTATTATCTTTTCCGCTTATGCGGCAAGTCCTCCGGCAGTCGGAGATACAGAGCTGAGTGCAGTTACAATCGTGTGGAACTATGTAGGAGACCTGGTATTCAATTTACTGGTGCTGGTTGGAGCAATTAAGGCATCTGACCGTATCGTCAGAGAAATGATGGGACTTGGAGGTTAAAAATATGGATACAAAGAAAACATTAAGATATAACTGGGAATTTGGACGTGAGACAGTAGCAATACGAGTGAGCTCTTATCGGAACAATGGAAATTTATATGTAGGACTCTGCCATAAGGAAGAGAGAGAATGGGAAGATTTTGAAGATGTAACCATTAATCTGCCCTATCAGTTCTTAGAGCCAAATGAGGCTTTTATAACAGGAGATTTTACCAAAGATATGCTTAACTTTATCAAGGAACATAAACTTGGAAAAGTGTTGAATGAAACAGCAAGATCAGGATATGCAACCTATCAGAAGGTAGCATTTGACCTTGAACGGCTTGCGGAATTCGACCCGGAAGGAGTTGCAGAACACTGTAGATTTTCCGGGATAGAAGTACCGAAAGGAAAGCCACAGAAAACGAGGAAACAAAACAGGGGAGAGGAACGGTAATTTATGGAAGTAAAGATGAACAAAGAAATCAGGGACTATCAGGAATCCATGTTTATGGGACTGGATTTGAGACAATGCGTGTGTTCTGTTCTTGCGATTCTTACAGCAATCGGAATCTATTTTGGAATGCGTGATATTACCGGACAGGAAATAACCGGATGGCTGTGCGTGCTTGGAGCTGCTCCGTTTGCTGCCTGTGGATTTTTCAAATATCATGGCATGACAGCCGAACAGTTTTTGTGGGCAGTGATCAAATCCGAATTGCTGTATCCGAAAAAACTGGTGTTTCAGTCGGAAGATATCTACTACTCCTGCATGCAGGAAATCATCTCGCTGGGAGAAAAGAACCAAAAGGATGGAGCGGAACTCTTAAAAGAACGGGAGCAAAAAGCAGAAGCAAAACAGAGAAAGAAACGCAAGGGAAGGAGTGATGCCTTTGATTAAAACCTTAAGTCAGGCACTTCGGATGGATAAGGAACGCTTCAAAGTTCCGAAATCCGTCCAACAGGCAATTCCCATCCAGCGAATCTGGCCGGATGGAATTTTTCAACAGGGAACGAAATTCTCAAAAACATATCGTTTTACGGATATCAACTATTATATTGCGAGTAAGGACAATAAGACAGAAATGTTTCTGGATTATTCTGAACTCTTAAATTCACTGGATTCCGGCATTTCTGCCAAAATTACCATCAATAACCGGAGAATCAACAAAGAAGAATTCGAAAAGTCCATTCTGCTTCCAATGAAGGAAGATGGACTGGACCATTATCGGGAAGAATATAACGAAATGCTCCTGTCTAAGATTACAGGAACAAATAACAGCATCTATCAGGAACGATATCTGACCGTCAGTGTACATAAAAGATCTATTGATGATGCAAGAACCTATTTTGCACGTATCGGAACAGACATCGTAACACATCTGGCAAAGTTATCGTCCACAGCAGAAGGACTGGACGCAGAGAGCCGGCTCCAGATTTTCCGGGATTTCTTCAAGGGAGATGTCCCACAGGCATTTCCATTTGATCTGAAACAATTTGCCAAGAAGGGGACAAGCTTCAAAGACTGGATGTGTCCGGATTCTATGGAATTTGAATGTGACCATTTTAAAATCGGTGACAGGTACGGAAGAGTCCTGTATATGCAGGATTATGCAAGTTATGTCAAAGATGACATGATTTCAGAACTGTGTGACTTCAGTCGGAATCTGATGTTGTCGATTGACATCCTGCCAGTCCCTACGGATGAAGCGGTAAGGGAAATCCAGAACCGACTGCTTGGTGTGGAAACCAATGTGACCAACTGGCAGAGAAGGCAGAATGCCAACAACAACTTCTCGGCAATCGTACCATACGATATGGAACTTCAGAGAAAAGAGACCAAGGAAATGCTCGATGATCTGACAACCAGAGACCAGCGTATGATGTTCGGCATTCTGACAATGGTACATGTGGCAGACAGTAAAAAACAGTTGGATTCCGATACGGAATTATTATTGTCGATAGCAAGAAAGCATCTGTGCCAGATGGCAACATTAAAGTGGCAGCAAGTGGACGGACTCAATACAGTGCTTCCTTACGGACTGCGAAAGATCAATGCCCTGCGTACATTGACAACGGAATCAACGGCTGTTTTAATCCCGTTCCATACACAGGAAATCCTGCAGCCGGGAGGTATCTATTATGGGCAGAATGCAGTCAGCAAGAACCTTCTGGTAGCCGACCGGAAGAAACTGATGAATGGAAACAGTTTCCGGTTGGGCGTCAGTGGATCAGGAAAGAGCTTCTCGGCAAAAGAAGAGATTGTGCATCTGGCATTGAGTACCGATGACGATATCCTGATTCTTGATCCGGAGTCCGAATTCACAAAATTAGTAGAGGCTCTTGGTGGACAGGTTGTAAAAGTATCTGCGACATCAGACAATCACCTGAATGCAATGGATATGGACGCAGCCTACGGCAATGAAAAGAATCCACTGATTGAAAAATCGGAGTTTATCCTGTCTGTGTTCGAACAGTTGGTTGGAGCAGGAAACCTGTCAGCAAAAGAAAAGTCGATCCTGGACCGCTGTGCTGCAGATGTGTACCGGGATTATATCCGAAGTGGTTATACCGGAGAAGTTCCGACATTGAAAGATATGTACCGACAGTTGATGTTACAGCCGGAAGAAGAGGCAAGAGGACTGGCATTATCATCCGAACTTTTTATCAATGGAAGCCTGAACACCTTTGCACAGCCGACCAATGTGAATAAGAAGAACAGGATCATGGATTATGATATCCGGGAACTGGGGGAACAGCTGATGCCACTGGGAATGCTGGTTACCTTAGACAGTATTTTCAACAGGGTAATTCAGAACTGGAAAGAAGGAAAAACGACATGGATATTTGCCGATGAGTTCTATCTGTTATTCCGCTATGAATACAGTGCAAATTTCTTCTACCGACTGTACAAGAGAATCAGAAAATACAATGGATTCGTGACAGGTTTAACCCAAAATGTTGAGGAACTTCTGAAATCGGACACTGCAAGACTGATGTTGGCAAACAGTGAGTTTTTGATTCTTTTGAATCAGGCAAGTACAGACAGGGAAGAATTGGCAGCTCTTTTGAATATTTCCGAAAACCAACTGTCCTATATTACAAATGTATCGGTTGGTAGTGGCCTAATCCGTTGCTCTGGAAATATCGTACCATTTGAGAATACATTTCCAAAGAATACAGACCTTTATAAACTAATGACAACAAAACCGGGAGAATCATAATGAAGAAAGAAGAAGTAACGATAACTTTTTATGCTGCAGAGTGCGGTGAGTTCCATGATTTAGGAGAATATACAAAATGCAGAACGCTGGAAGAGGCATATAAAAAGTACCAGAAGTATTGTAGAACATCTGCCAATATGTGTCCGGCTATTGAATTTTCTATTCATGATCCGGACTCTATTTATTCGGATATGGAATATCCATTGCCGTTGTCATCCAAAGACAGGGGTGATTTGGAACTTGTGCCATATTACAACGAGCATCCGTTGGTAAATGAAGCAATCAGACAGTTGGAGCAGTTGCAGAAACAGCAGGAAAAAAAGAAACATCGGGATGTTGCCCGATGAGATAAGAGATACGGAAAGAGGGTGACCGGATGAGAGATATCAAGGAACGGGTAAGGGATAAGAATCCGAAGATTCGAAATCCGGCTGCCCGACTTCCGAAAGAACTGGTTCGCTCAGCGGTTCTGGAAGCAAAAG
>ENA-OOWN01002850-OOWN01002850.1-human-gut-metagenome-genome-assembly--contig:-NODE-2850-length-9967-cov-3.615718_pt1 | contig 9967 bp, 10 predicted proteins | sample MGYA00241406_ERZ501319 | MGnify/ENA primary metagenome ERZ501319 (study PRJEB25962, sample SAMEA2042734) | human gut metagenome | biome: human gut; feature: human-associated habitat; material: faeces... | reverse complement strand
ACTTAAGCTAAAGCTTAAATACGCACGCACGTATAATGGTGAACCCGAAAGTTAGTGCATATACTATTCTACATCAATGACACTGAAATACCTATTAACTATCACTTGATATCAAACTATCAAATATATGGCGAAGAAAAAGAAAGACAAACTTAAGGAAGTAAGAAAGGAGTTAGAGACTGGGGATATTCTTGAACCTATAGACATCACCAAACTTGGTTCAGGACAAGATCCCTGTTTCGGTAAGAATTACGACCTATCAACCAAGGAATGTAAGATGTGCGGAGATTCTGAACTCTGTTGCATTAAGTTCACAGCTCTCATGGGTAAGACTCGTAAAGAATTAGAAGCAGAAACCAAGTTCAAGGATTTGGAACCCTTGGTAGATATAGAAGGTTGCAAAAAGTATTACCGTAAACTGGTAAGGGAGAAATTAGGTAAGAAGGAAATACTCGATAAGCTTCAGAGTAAGTTCGAGTTATCACGAAAAGAAGCAAGAGACATTTATCGTAAATTCAACAGTAAATAACATGGTACAATTAGAGTTCACAAAGATTAGAGATGTTAAATCCCCAAACCGAGCAAATGATGGGGATGCAGGTCTGGATTTCTACATCCCAAAGTTATACATGGATGATATACTAAAGGTGGGAGAAAAACACGAGAGGGATTTCACTGGTATCAATCGTAGAATGTTCAGCAATGGCAGTCTGAAATTCAGGAGTATAGAAACCAATGGGATATGTGTAGAAATCAGTCCTGGTGGAAGAGTACTAATACCATCCGGAATAAAAGTTCTTATCAATCCCAAGGAATCTATGCTAATGGCAGCAAATAAATCAGGAGTTGCTACTAAAGATGGGTTGACTTTTACTGCCGAGATAGTAGATAGCCCATACACAGGAGAAATGCACATAGGTATTCAGAATGCCTCAAATGAACCCGTGTACATACCTTTATGGGAAGATAAAAAGATAATGCAATTCGTACACGTTCCCATCATACTCTCAACACCGAAAGAGATTACCAATGAGGAGTATGAAGAGAAAGCAAAGAACTGGGGAACAAGAGGAGATAAGGGATTTGGTGCACACGATAATAAGTAAGACCATGGATAGCAGAGACATTAAAGAAGAACCGGGTATAATTCCCGACTATAAGTATCTAGAAGAGATATATCAAATGCAAAAGAACCTCTTGTCTGGGTATATAGGCATAGAGGGGTTACCACAATATCCGGTAGACATCAATACAAAGGCTTCTCAAACCCTATTGAAGGACTTTACTGCTCGGGTTATTGAGGAGTTATCCGAGGGGTATGAATCTTTTGAAAATGTTAGAGCTTTATTCGAAGCCAATCATGCAAAGTTGGTACAAACCCAAGGAGATTGCATAGAGTATACCGAGATACTCAATAATCTGCAGAATGCTAACGAAGAGAATGCGGATGCTATCCACTTCTTTATAGAACTGTTAATATATGCCAATATACAGCCAGAAGATATTATGGCATATATGGAGAAGTGGGTAAAGGACAACAATTGTACTCAATCAGTAGTAGATTCATTAAACAAGAACCATGACGATATCCTGCGTACAGCCATGAATCTTGGAGTAATGTGGATAATGGACGAAGGCGATATCAGTGTTATATTTCATAACAATGCCACAGACCTAACTAAGTGGTATGAGAACATGGATTCGGAAACACATCTGGATTATAACACAAAGTTACTCGAGGGAGGTAGATACTTCAATCATGTGGAGTACTCAGTAAACTACCCATATCTGTTATGGAAGATAACCCATCATCTGAACATTGCTCGTAACTTCCTGAAGAATAAACCATGGAAGCAATCCCAGGTAATGACTCAGGAGTTAAAGTATCAGTCAGAATTAGTGAAGGCCTTCATTTACTTCTGCGGATATTTGGGATGGATAGGTATGGGTTCAGATGATGTATTCTACATCTATTTTAAGAAGAACCATATCAATAAATTTCGGCAGAAGTCACTATATTAGTTAGATACATGGCCAACATGATATTACTAAATTTACTATTAATTATTGACAACAGTATTATAGAATATGAAAGTTAGTAATATAGATGGTTGGCCATGCTATTATATTAGTAAGAGTGGCAGGCTATACAGTAATAAGAGAGGTAAATGGATACGAATTAGAGGTGAATTATGTAATAATAGGTTACAGTATAGGTTATACAAGAGGATAAATACTGACTTATTGGGGAATAAGAAACATTCTTGGGGTATAGATACAAGTACAAGTCGATGGTTTAAAGCATCAAGATTAGTAGCTATGGCTTACATACCAAATCCTCACAACTATCCCATAGTATGTCATAAAGATAATAATCCACGGAATAATAGAGTAAGTAATTTATACTGGGGAACCCAGAAAATGAATATTCAACAGGCAGTTAGGGAAAATAGATTTACACAATTTGCTAAGAGAGGAAAAGAAAATCCCATGTATGGTAAAAGGGGTAAGCTAAGCCCTTTTTATGGTATAAGAGATTAATCTCCATAGCTAACAAAGGTAGAAAGGTAAGAGAAGACACAAAGTTAAAAATTTCAAATACCCTAAAATCTCTAAAGAGGGGAAAAACGGTATTCTTAAGAGATGATATTATAAAGTTAAGATACGGGGATAAATTATCACAATCGGCTATAGCTGAGAGATTAGGGTTACATCAAACAGCTATTAGTAAATTTCTAAGAAACTATGAATCTTGTAAAAGCTAAGAATCCCACTGATGCTTGGGAAAAGATACTGGAAAACTTCTTAATCAAGAAACCCGACTGGTTTTGTGAGGGAGTTGGTTATAACCTAACCGATTCTCTTTTTACATACGACTTGATGGTAGAAATAGCTGATGCTAAATTCGACCCAGACTTCGACTTCGGTAAGATGTTTGGTTATACCATGACCAAGTGGACTGGGCTGATTACTAACTACCTTGATTTGGATGTACTTGATCAGGCCAAACTGATGATAAGGAAGTTAGAAGAGAACAAGACAGTAAACAGGAATTATCACATTGGATTCCATTTTGCTGATAATCATGGCAGTGGTAAGGGATGCTTGGTGGGCGGTATATTCTCTCGTAAGATAGGAGTTGAAAATCCTGAGATAACAGTAATACTCCGCTCTTCAGAGATAGTTACAAGGTTGCCAATAGATATGCTACTATTCTGCCGTATGGGTCAGTATATTTATGGCCATGATAACTTCTCTCTAAAGTTGGTTATCAAAGCAGCTTGGGCAAATGATACTACAATCTTGCTGTATCAGAATCGAAAAGATATTAAGGAGTTATTGAAAGAGAACTGTACCGATGAAGTACGTAGAAAGAAGATACGTAAATCTCTCAAAAAACTTATGACAAGCGATGAAGCAGGTTATAAAACCTATGGTAACAGTTTCAGAGCTTTCAAGGTATTTCTTACCTCGGATGTCGTATCTCTTAATATCATAAAATACAAAAGCATTGCACAAATACTTAATGTACTTGCCGACGGTTACATGATTGGTTGGAGTCTCATTTGCTGTCAGTAGCTGACTGACCTTATTCGGAGAAGTCAGGTTGCTGATATTATCCATAAGGAACTCGCTCAGACGTTGTAAAACCAAAGTGTCCGGGAGAGTATATTTCTGTACCAAATCCCTTGTAACAATCGTTTCGTAGACCTCTTTGATATAGTTTGTTCTGTCTTTTTCGGTTCTATAAGCATAGGAACCTGCTAAACCGCCCTTGATAGCGTACTCATCAAAGAGCTTATCTTTGTCACTAATATCATCATAATACTGGCAATATTCCTGGAAGCTGAAAGGAAACACATGAATTTCAATATAGCGTCCGGTAAACAGAGTTGCCAGATCTGCACTCAACAGGAAAGCATTAGAGCCTGTTACATAGATGTCGTATTTTCCCTTAGAGTACAGGCTATTGATTGCCAACTCAAACTTGGGACACATCTGAACCTCGTCTACAAACAGGTAGTTCGTTTTTCCTTCCTGATAATGTTCTTCCACATAGGCGTGTAAGGCATGGTATTCCTTGATTTCTTCATACGCCAAATCCATGAAGTCAATGAAGATAATATTGATATTTTCAAAATGGCTTTTCAGATACTCAATATACGCCTGCATCAGCTTGGACTTACCGGATCGACGAATGCCCGTGATAATCTTGATGTCAGGAGTACCATTCAGTTCAATGATTCTGTCGAGATACTTTGCTCTTGTAATTGTTTTCATATCGTCACCCACTTTCAAAAATCGAATATTTTTCATTTTTTGAAACTGCTTCGATGTATTTATTATACTGTCTGCTAATAGTATGTGCAAGACGTCGCTTTCAAAAACTCAATCAGAGTACTCAGACATTCTTTGCCATTGTTTTCTCCTTCTCTGTTCTGAATTGCCATGCGTATCATCCTCTCAAATGACTCGCTGAAATGTTCATCATCTTCTGGCGTCCATTTCTTTGGCCCTTTTATATGATTTTTTCCAGAAGCCACAATTTTAAATTTTTTCTTAATTTGTGGCGTTATGATAAATTAATATCCTTCTTACCCAAAAGAAAATCAACAATATTGATATGTGCAATTCCATTTCTTGAATAATCAAATCTATCTAATGAAAACACATATTTCGGTGATGCATCACTAATTGGCTTAAAAGCACCAAACTCTCTTTCAATCGTTTCCTTGCCAGCCAAATAATATGCCACCTGAATAAAACATTTCTTTCTTCCATTTATTGCAACAAAATCAATTTCACCCTTATATGTTTTTCCTGTAAAGACTTCATAATCTCTTGCTTTTAGCTCGTTATAAATTATATTTTCAAGAAAAAAGGTATCCTCAAAATTTACTAAGTTTGTATTTATCATGCGAAAACCAGTATCTACCGCATATTGCTTCTCTATATACGACATTGCCTGTTTTCCTACAATATTAAATCTTTTTACACGATCAATTAGACAAGCCTTTTCCATTTTATCAAGATATCTGTATATCGTCTTTTTATCCAAAGTATCTGCATTTTGATGTATAAAATAGTTCTCTATGTTTTTACTGGAAAATTCCTTTCCTGCATTTGCCATAATATATGTTGCTACTCTTTCAAAGTTTTGTCTATTAACCTTTGATCTGTCAGTAATAATATCCTTATCTAAGATACCTTCATATGTCTGCTCCAAATATCTCTTAATATCACTTTCTTTTGTAAACGAAAAACGCAAAGGGAAGCCACCCCAATTGATATAATCAATCATAAACTCATCCGGAGATATATTTCTTCCTATAGCTGTAGCATATTCGTAGCTTTCGGCAAAGGAAAATGGCATTATTCTAAATTCAACACATCTTCCAACCAACAATGTTGCCATCTTGCCGGATAGCAATTTCGAATTACTTCCAGTAATAAAAATTGAGCAATTTAATGTTGCCCGAAAGGAAGCTAAAACCTTTTCAAAGTTCCTGACATGCTGAATCTCATCTAAAAAAATCAAGTATTTGTCATGATCCTTGATTTGCTCATTCACATAGGAATTAAGTTTTTCTGCAGTTCTTATTTTTTCAAATTGCAAATCTTCAAAATTAATGGTAATAATATGCGCTCTATCAAACCCATTTTCAATAAATTCTTCTTTAATCTGCTCTAACAATATAGATTTTCCACATCTTCTAACACCTGTCAGAACCTTAATTAAATCCACATCATAAAATGGTCTTATTTTGCTTAGATATCTTTCACGCTTTATATACATAACATCATCTCCAAATCAAAATATATATTTATTATGCCACAAATCAAGATTTTTTCAAGATTTGTGGCACATATTTAGAAAATTTCCATTTCAATTTCTACCACTTTTTCATCCGTAACTCGTTCGTCTGTTTTTTTCTGCCATAGGCATTCTCTCCTTTTCCCTGAACTCACTCGCGTTACACGCTCGTTGTCGCGGCATTCGGTGCTCGTAAGCACCTATAAATAAAAAAAAGCAACAATGAATTGTGGTCATCATTGTTGCAAAATTTGACTGTTCCCAGGGGGAATCGAACCCTCAACTAGTGCTTAGGAGGCGCTTGTTATATCCATTTAACTATGGGAACAAATGCCGTATTTTCGGGCTTTTTCAGCCTTTTCGGTCACGGCGACCAACTTTATGAACTCAATCACTTTCGTGATGAATTATCTCTTTCTTATCTCTTCTAATTTTTCAGATTTCGCTTCCTTAAGTGACCCTCAAACGCTACCCTTTTTCTTCAAAAAGGTTCCGCCATGGTTCTACCTTAGGAGGCGAATACTCTATCCTACTGAGCTACAGAGATTTATATGTTTCACGTGAAACATATATCGTATTTTCATACTGCATTTTATTATAATTCATTTTCATGTGTTCCGCAACTATTTTCTCTTCCTGCCTGCTCCGTATGTAATTTCTGTGTAACTGTTCACGGGTAGGCACTTTGGGAAGCGACGATTTTTTATAGGCCTTTACGCAAAATGAGCCGTTCCCATCATCCATATTTTTCCTTTAAACCGACGTCCCGGAAGCGGTTCTCCAAGCAGGTCCATCTTATTGATACCCACGCGGAAATACAGATCGTTGCATTCCACCTTGAGATCATAGATTTCCTCGCCGGTAAACCGGTTTTTCTTACATATAACCTCTTTGATCTCGCCTAAAATCGAATACTGATCGCACTCGATCCCGCTTGGCATAAAAGTTGTATCGACGATCGAATAAATATCCTCTCTCGTCGCCCGGCGCGATGCCATCGAATAGAGATCCAGATCCTCGATTGTTAAGGACTCCATCGCATCCTCGTCGCCATTTTTTGCCGCTTCCAAAAGTTCATCCCGGTTTTTCGCCGCCACTTTGGCTTTTTCAATCTGCAGCGCCGTCTTTTTGATCGGAAGAAGCACCTTGCCCCGATTGGCAAATCCTGCCAGGCTGACCGAAGTCACCTGTAAGCGCTCGCGCTCTTTCCGGTAACACTCCCTGTATTCGATCGGATTCAAGAGATAAAAGATCAGCGAAAGCCCTACCTTATACTCATCCAGAAGCCCCGCATAGGTTTCCTTCTCCGTATGACGCTGAATGGAACATTCTGCCCGCGAGGTTACCTCCTCGTTCAGGATATAGGGATAATAATACTCTATCTCCATCTCATCCTGCTCATTCAGCTCCCCATACATCGCCACGCCGATCCCCGGCGCAACTTCTGTCTTGATCTCATATAATTCGGTCTCCCTGTCAAGCTGAAGACAGCTGGAGGTTCCCGCCTCTCTCGCCAGACAGCGAAGCAGAGCACGGATGTCCTTCTTCTTCTGATACATACTAAATCCGGCAGCTCGCAAAAAACGATGCATATTGACTCCTTCTAACTACAATCCGCAGCTGCTTCCAACACATACAGCCGCCTCATTTCTATCCTTTATTTTCCTTACTTATACCCAAGCGCACGCTCCAGTGCTTCCTTCTCTTCACTTCCTAAAAGCACCTCGGTCTTGCCCTCTACGACATCCTTCAGATACAGGTAACAGCCTTCACGGCTGTGAACAGAATTCAGCACAAATCCCGTGTTGTTATCATCCAGCATGGCAATGACAAAACTCAGATTGCCGCCCATGCCCTTAAACGCATTGTACTTGACAATACCGGTTTTCTGGTATCCAGCCTGCGCCTTGGAGACAACCGAATCCACCAGGCGTTTTGTATCTCCGTCCTTTGCCCGCAGATACTCGGTCTCATCCACCAGTTCCATGATCGTATCTTCGAGCGTCTCCGCATCTTTTCCCCGCATAAACATATCATATCTGCGATACAACTTCCTATACTGCGAAAAACAGATGACGGATGCAATAAATGATATGAGTGTCAGGATCGCCAGAACGATCACGATAATTCCCGGATCGATGCCAATCCCGCTAAAAATACTGCTCTCCATCTTTCATTCCTCATTTCCCATCATCCGTCCCCTGGGACGAATTTTGTGTGATTACTGTCTTAATGACTCCAAAAGCTCAATCAGACGTTCCAGTTCCGCTGATGAATAGTATTCGATCTCGATTCTGCCTTTATTCTTATCCTTGCGGTTGATCGAAACCTTCGTTCCCATAACCCCTTTCAGCTTCTCTTCCACATCCTTGAAAAAGACCTCCATATCGCGTTCCGGATCTGCTTTCTTTTTCGCCTTTTTCGGCTTCAAAAGCTCTTTCACCAGACGCTCGACCTCGCGGACGCTCAAATGATTTTCTACTGTTTTAAGCGCCAACTGGTACTGTTTTTCACCATCTTCCAGCGAAAGAAGCGCTCTCGCATGACCTCCGGTAAGCCGGTCCTGAATCAGCATTTCCTGCACTCTCTCATCCAGTTTCAAAAGACGCATGCTGTTCGTGATCGTCGCACGGTTCTTCGCTACGCGCTCTGCCACATCCTCCTGACGCAGCCCAAACTCCTGAATCAGCATCTGGTAGGCTTTCGCCTCCTCAATCGGATTTAAATCTGCACGCTGTACATTCTCGATCAGGGCGATCTCCATCGTCTGCTGTCTCGTATACTCGCGCACGATCACCGGAACTTCCCGAAATCCTGCCAGTTTGGCAGCTCTCCACCGGCGCTCTCCGGCAATCAGCTCATAACGATCGCCCTTTTTCTGAACCAGAAGCGGCTGCAGCACGCCGTAACGGCGGATGGATTCTGCCAGCTCTCCGAGCTGTTCTTCATCAAACATCTTACGCGGCTGGCTGACATTTGGCTCAATCTCCGAAATATTTAGAAATTTCTCTTTTTCCACCTCGACCATCTTTACGACCGGCTCCGCTTTTGCCGTCTGTGTCTTCGATTTTGCCGCCGTCTCCCCGGCTGTGCGGTTTTTTCCTTCTGCCGTCGTCTTTCCGGATGCCTTTGCAACTCCCACGCGGCTGCCTTTTCCCACTGTTTTCGCAGCTGTCTTTCCGGCAGACGCCGATTTTTTCTGTTTTTTAGATCCCGGAAGCACCATATCCAGCTCTTCCAGGCTCTTTTTCTCTATCTCCTGTTCCGTCTCACGAACGGAAGTCTTTTTTCCGGCTTCATCCGATGGCTTTGCGCTGCTTTTTCCCGCTTCTGCATCCTCGTAATCATTTCCAAAAAAAGCTCCCAGTCCTCTGCCAAGCCCCGTTCTCTTTGACATTTCCTTCCTCCTCACGAACCTCCCGACGCCCCGGCAGGCATCCTTTCTGAATTTCACTTCACCGTTATTTTCCTGCCTACAGCTCTTCTCCCCGGCTGATCACCTCTGCTGCCAGCAGACGGTAGCTCTCTGCTCCGGTCGAGCGGCTGTCGTACAGGTTGATCGGCATTCCGTGGCTCGGCGCCTCCGCCAGTCGCACATTTCTCGGTATGATCGTCTTGTAAATTCGCTCATTTAAGTTCTGTTTTACATTCTCTACGACCTGCAGGGAGAGATTCGTTCTCGCATCATACATGGTAAATACCACGCCCTCCAGCTCCAGCGACGGATTCATCTTTTTCCGGACCAGACCGATCGTCCGGAGTACCTGGCTCAGTCCTTCCAGCGCATAATATTCGCACTGGATTGGCACCAGCACCGTATCTGCCGCTACCAGCGCATTGATCGTCAAAAGACTCAGCGACGGCGGGCAGTCGATGATAATAAAATCATACTGATCGCGGATTGTCTCCAGATAACCGTTTAACACCGACTCTTTATTTTCCACATCCAGAAGTTCAATCTCAGCTCCTGCCAGATTCGAATCCGAAGGAAGAACATCCAGATTTTCCTGAACATCGCGCATCAGACAGTCCTTCAGTGTGCAGTCGCCCAAAAGCAGCTCATAGACTGTATCTTCAATCTGTTCTTTTTCCAATCCCAAACCAGTGGTTGCATTTCCCTGCGGATCAAAATCGATCGTCAGAACCCTCTGT
>ENA-OOWN01002848-OOWN01002848.1-human-gut-metagenome-genome-assembly--contig:-NODE-2848-length-9969-cov-2.283538_pt1 | contig 9969 bp, 6 predicted proteins | sample MGYA00241406_ERZ501319 | MGnify/ENA primary metagenome ERZ501319 (study PRJEB25962, sample SAMEA2042734) | human gut metagenome | biome: human gut; feature: human-associated habitat; material: faeces... | reverse complement strand
AGTTCTTCTCTGCTTTCATACATATTCATATCAATTGCATCTGCCCGCACATATTCCGGTGTCTGTCCAAATATCATATCATCTGCAGCCTTTCTTGCAAAGACCAGAGATTCCAGAAGAGAATTACTTGCCAGACGGTTCGCCCCATGGACGCCATTGCAGCTGGTCTCTCCAACCGCATACAGATGCTTCATCGAAGTTCTGCTGTCGCTGTCTACCCAAATGCCTCCCATGAAATAGTGCTGTGCAGGAACAACCGGGATCCACTCTTTTGTCACGTCATAGCCTTCTTCCCGGCACCGCTCACAGATATTTGGGAAATGCTCCAGGATCGTATTCCTATCAATATTTTCCATGGAAAGCCATACATGATCTGTTCCTTCTTTTTTCATTTCTTCCTGTATTGCTTTTGTCACAACATCACGCGGCAGAAGTTCATTGACAAACCGTTCTCCTTTGTGATTGAGAAGAACTGCGCCTTCTCCCCTTGCTGATTCCGAGATCAGGAAACTCCTTCCAGGCTTTTTACTGTAAAGGCAGGTTGGGTGGATCTGTACATAGTCCATATGTTCAAGTTCCACACCGTGTTCTTTTGCGATCCTGCATGCATCACCGGTCAGTATTGGGAAATTGGTGGAATGCTCATAAAGACCCCCGATTCCTCCGGTTGCCATAATTGTATTGTCTGCATGAATATGCAGCGTTTCACCTTCTTTTGTTTCTGCGGCCATACCGGTGCATTTGCCATCATCCACCAAAATATCTGTCATGGTCGTATACTCTAAGATGGTCACATTCGAACATTTTTTTACATGTGATAGTAGTGTCGTTGTGATCTCCTTTCCGGTAATATCCTCATGGAAGCAGATCCTCGGCCGGGAATGAGCTCCCTCCCTGGTATAGGCAATGCTTCCATCCGGATTTTTTGCAAAACGGACACCAAAATTCAACAGGTCGTTGATCACATCCCGGCTGGAACGTATCATAATATCAACGCTCTCCTTTCGATTTTCATAATGTCCGGCCCGCATGGTATCTTCAAAGTACGAATCGTAATCAGATTCATCCCGCAGTACACAGATTCCTCCCTGTGCCAGCATGGAGTCACAGCTTTCCAAATCTTTTTTTGAAAGCATCAGAATATTCATTTCTTCCGGCAGATTCAAAGCCGCATAAAGTCCTGCCACACCACATCCTGCAATCACTACATCATAATACAGATTTTTCATATTTGACCTCATTTCTGTGCCGCCATCGGAAATGTTTCGAATTCCGTTTTAACACATGTTGCTTTTATTTTCCGGCAAGTTCTAACATTCTTGCCAGCGCATTTTTTGCAGCGCCTTCCGTTTCCGGTTTTGCATGGATCTCATTTTCCCCTGTTTTTAACACATGAAGCACTTTTTCCGGCGTGATTTTTTTCATATTCACACAGGTCGGTGTTGTTTCCGGGAAATAAAACTCTGCATCCGGTCTGCGCTCTTTTAATTTTGTAAGAACACCGCACTCCGTGCCAATGATAAATTCTTTGTCGCTGCTCTCCCCGGCAAAATTGATAATTCCGCTTGTCGATCCGATAAAATCTGCGATTTCAATAATTTTATGATTGCATTCCGGGTGAACCAGTACTTTTGCATCCGGATGCTCCGCCTTTAAATCAAGCAATTCCTCTACCTGCATAAATTCATGTACAATACAAAATCCTTCATTGTAAATGAATTCTTTTTCCGGCACCGCTGCGGCGACAAAATGTGCCAGATTCCGGTCCGGGATAAATAAAATATGTTTATTCGGCAGATTTTTTACAATCTTTACCGCATTTGCAGAAGTTACACAGACATCCGACCACGATTTGATCTCCTGTGTCGAGTTGATATAACACACGACCGCAAGGTCATCGTACTGGTCTCTCGCGGCCTGTACGGTTTCTTTTGTTACCATATGTGCCATCGGGCAGTCCGCAGCAAGATCCGGCATCAGTACTGTTTTATCCGGATTTAACAATTTTGCACTCTCGCCCATAAATGTCACGCCACAGAGTACGATCGTCTTATTTGCAAGCTCTGTTGCCTTTTTACTCAGGAAATAAGAATCTCCGATGTAATCGGCAAGTGCCTGGACTTCCGGTCTTACATAATAATGTGCCAGGATCACGGCATCTCTTTTCTTTTTCCACTCTTCTAATTCTTCCAAACTTATCATACGCCCTCTTAACTCTCTCTCAAATTTTTTGCCCATTCATTTCAGATTTTTAATGAAACTTTTCGTAGTATACCACTTATCATTACATATGACAAGACACATGTTTAAAATCATGTAAAGTTTTCTGCTTTTATTTTTCAAAGAAATGTTTTGTACTTCTGAAACAATACATAATTCATTCTGTTTCAAGACATATTAAACAACAGAATGCATGTTCCGCATTCTATCTATTGCGAATATAAAAATCATGAAAAAGAGGGATTCTATATGTTAAACGGAGATACTGTAAAATTATTGCGGGAATGTAATGCCGGCACAAAAATGGCTGTTTATTCCATGGATGAGGTCTGTGATAAAATTTCGGATGCAGATTTCAAAAATGTCATCATGGCATCCAAAGAAAAACACGAGCGTCTTGGAAATGAGATCCATGCACAGTTAGAAAAATGTGATGATCCGGTCAAAGAACCGAATGCGCTTGCAAAGGGAATGTCCTGGCTGAAAACAAATGCCAAGTTAGCAGTTGAGGAAAGTGATGCTGTGTGTGCTGATCTTTTGACCGAAGGCTGCAATATGGGTGTCAAATCACTCTGCCGCTATTATAATCAGTATGCGGCCGCGGACAAACAGGCCCAGGGATTTTGCAAAGAACTGATCCATCTTGAGGAAAATCTTGCCAAAGAAATACGATGTTATCTTTAACAGAAAAACTGCCACAGGCACAAAACAAAAAAAGACAGTAACAACTTACTTTCGATTGTTACTGTCTTTTTATTCGGTTATTTACAGTCCCGTGTTTTCCGGTAAATGTGTTATCTTCCTTTTACCACAAATTCACGGATTTCCTCCATCACATTATCATCTTCCTCATGTATGGTCAGTGTCAGAGGTTTTGACAGATCCATCGTACAGACTCCAATGATTGATTTTCCGTCTACGATATATCTGCCTTTTGCAAGGTCAAACGCTCCTTTATGACCACTCAGAATATGACACAGCTTCTTTGCTTTTTCCGGTGCATCGATCAATACTTCTACCTGTTTCAAAACAAAATCCTCCTGTTTTGTTCTTGTATAGATATAGTATTCCACAATTTTCCACCGGTTATTCATTATTCGGCAAGCAATGCCTCGATTTCATCAAGCACTTCCCCAAATACATCCAGTGCCTCCTGGATTGGCTTTGGTGTTTCAAGGTTGACACCGGCGATCTTAAGCAGCTCAACCGGAGATGCCGAACATCCGCCGGATAAAAATTTCTTATAACGCTCTACTGCCGGTGCTCCCTCTTTTAAGATTCCATGTGCCAGTGCAACTGCGGAAGAAAAGCCTGTCGCATACTGATATACATAGAAATTGTAATAAAAATGAGGGATTCTAGCCCACTCATAGGCAATCTCAGGATCTGATACCATATCCGATCCAAAATATTTGCAGTTTAAGTCATAATATAATTTATTTAACGTCTCAGCGGTCAGGCTCTCTCCCTCTTCCACCATCTTATTGCTTAACATTTCATATTCAGCAAACATAGTCTGACGGTAAACAGTTCCCTTAAAGCTGTCAAGATAATGGTTGAGCAGATATGCACGCTCCTTTTTATCAGTTGTATTTTTCAGCAAATACTCCATTAAAAGCACTTCGTTACAGGTAGATGCCACCTCTGCAACAAAGATCTTATACTGGGAGTAAATGTATGGCTGACTGGAATTTGAATAATAGGAATGCATCGCATGTCCCATTTCATGTGCCAGCGTAAACATATTATCAAGGGTATCATTATGATTTAACAGCACATATGGATGTGAACCATAAGCCCCTGCAGAATAAGCTCCGCTTCTCTTTCCCTCGTTCTCATAAACATCGATCCAGCGGCTTTCAAATCCCTCTTTTACCTTTGCGACGTATTCTTCCCCAAGTGGTGCTAATGCCTTTAACACGGTTTCTTTCGCTTCTTCAAAAGAAATCTTCTTTGCGGCATCTGCGATCATTGGTGTGTAAACGTCGTACATATGCAGTTCGTCCACGCCAAGGCATTTTTTGCGGAGACGTACATAACGGTGCATTTTATCCATATTCTTATTGATCGTATCGATCAGATTATGATAAACAGTCGGAGAAACATTGTTAGCATCCACTGCGGCTTCCAGTGTTGAATGATAGTGTCTCGCATTTGCATAGAAAACCTGCTGTTTTACCTGACCATTATATAATGCAGCAAGTGTGTTTGCATACTGTTTGTACACACCATAAAATCCCTCAAATGCATCCTTGCGCACACGGCGGTCTGCCGACTCCTCAAACGGAACGAAATTACCATGGGACAGTCTTACGGTATCTCCCTCTTCATCTTTGATCTCCGGGAATACAAAATCAGCGTTGTTGATGATGGAATATACCTGTCCGGATGTCTCCGCCATATCGCCTGTCATCGCTACCAGTTTTTCCATTTCAGCAGAAAGTGTATGTGCCTTGGTACGCTCGATTTCCTCGATCTGTTTACGGTAAAGTTCTAACTCTGGAAGTTCTTTATAGTACCCTTCCAGAACAGCCTCATCCATTGCAAGGATCTCCGGAACGATAAATGCAGTCTGGCTTGACACCTTCGTCAGCATAGAATACATTTTCTGGGACATTGCCTGATGTGCCGTATTTTTCTGGTCTTCATCAAACAGACGCTCTGCATAATTAAAATCATAATCCAGTTTTTCCTCTGCCTTAGCTGCGCGTTCTAATACAAATAACAGATTTTGCGCACAAGCAGCTACTTTACCTTCCATCTTTCCGATTTCATCCAGGATCTTGTCAATCTCATCCAGATCTTTTTTCCAATCCTCGTCGGACGCATACATATCTTTTAAATTCCATGTATATTCTTCTTTTACTTCGCTTCGTTTTAACAATTCTTTTGCCATTGTAAACCTCCATATTTTTACTGCCGGGAAATGATTCCAGCACTCTTTAATTTACGCCCTATGGCAGGAATTGTAAAGGGAAATATTGATGTTTTATTCTCTATTTCTTATTTGGTGCAAGGAACAGATTATAGAAGTTTCTCAATGCATCCGGTTCTTTGCTGTTTCCAATTCCGTGAGTTTCCACATATTGTTTCATCTGTTTGATCGTTTCCTTTGAAAATACATAGGTTTCCACCGGAGTATCATGATCCATGTTATTTAATGCGCTTTCCAGTGCTGCCTTGTATTCCGGATCGACTTTCCAGATAGAATTATCTTCAAGTCCGCCTTCTTCAAACGATTTGTTATAATATTTGCTGTTGATGAAACGGGTAACTCCGGTCAGATCCATCTGTGTGAGTTTTTTCGGTGTCGTATCGGTCACATGCACCATGATCTGTTTCACATAAGTGTTTCCCACATGGTCTACCACGGTTAAATTCTCGGATGTGGCAAAGTCATGCTGCAGATTTGTAAATTCTTCTGCCTGGTAGTCCGGGATCGTAAAGGATGTGAAAACTTCCGGATCACTTGGAGCCGGGTTTGTTCCCGGCAAAATCGGGCTTCCATCCTCACGGTCGGTAGCTGTTGCATGGCTTAAAATCTCTTCTTCCGTGATAAATCCGCTCTGTGCCTGTTCTAAAGTGTAATACAGATCCTGCGCCTGAATCCACGGACAATCATCCCATACAGCATAAAGTGTGATCTCTCCACCATCTTCTGCTACAAGGTTCTGAACGATATCTCCGGCTTTCCACTTCGGGATAAAGGTATCTTTGCCATCTTCCAAAGCCCAGCCCATAAAAATGGATGCATACACCTTTTTCCTGGGTGCTTCGGCTTTCTTATCTTCTTCAATTTCATCCAGCTCCGCGTCATTTGCATCGTCAGAATCATCTTCTGTTTCCGTAGCTTCTGTTTCGTCCATGTCATCTGGCGCGTCTGTTTCTACTATATCCGCGTCATTACCATCTTTTCCAGTATCCTCGTCCTCGATATCTGAATTTTCATCATCTTTGGTTTCAGTATCTTCAATTTCAGTTTCTTCCTCTTCATATCCATCCATCATTGCCTTTGGAATCACTCCGGCAATCACATCCTCTGTCACGTTTTGTCCATCCAGTGTATATTTCACATAGGCTGCTGTTCCGTCTGCATTCCATACATCCGGCAGTGTCACATCTTCATCATACGTTGCTTCAATATCATCGATATGTCCGGCTCCGCCGTTTGGATCAAAATGGATTGTATATCTATTTGCTTCTGCATTGGCTGTCATCGTGACGTTTCCGGCTGGCATTGTAAATACAAACTTCTTAGCATCCACGGTCTGCTCCCCACCGGATCCGCCTTTATAATTTCCTTTCCAGTTTAACCAGTGATAGCCTTCTTTTACTGCCGCATCGATGGTAACGCTCTGTCCATAGCGGTACGATCCGCCTCCGGTCGTCTTTTCAATGCCGGTTCCGGCATTTAATGTTACATTATATAGATGTCTTTCATAATAATAATCAATGACCATCTTTCCATCTGCAGTTACCGCTTTCGTCTGTGTTTTCGGGCTGTCAAAACCGGTGTATGTCTTTACTGCAGGAGTAACCTTGCTTCCGATCTGTGCTTTTTTCGTCTCTGTTTCGGCAAGTTCATAGTTTTTATCGTCATGGGTTGATGCAATACCGTCTGCTTTCTGTTTCCAGTGGCGGACGGTATATTCTGCCTGATCCAGTTCCCAGTGTGCATACAGGGAAATGATCTTTCCTTTTTTTCCATTGGATAAGGTACCGCTCTTTGCATAGCCCCGCCAGTCACTGGCACAGATCTTGCCCTGATTATCTCCGGATGCTGCACCGTCCACATTTACATAGGTTCCGCCGCTTGCTGCAGTCCACCATCCGGCTTTCGTATGGGTTCCACTGATCACTTTGCGGTATCCGTTGATCGTGATACTGCTTGACAATGCAGCATTATAATAGGTGCCGTAACGGTATGTTTTATAGATATACGGTGTGTTATTTTTACAGATACTGCTGATCTGTGTTCCGGTATAACTCTTTGTTGCTGTTTCTTTAGCACTGTTTCCGATCAGTGTAAATGTATTACCGACTTTCCACACATCCGTACTCGTCAATGCCCTTGGTGCGTTTATGTAATAACGGACTTCATAAGGCTCCCCGATACCGGTAAGTGTCAGCGTAAGGTTACAGGCCGGCATGCTTCTTTCATAGGCATAGGTCTTATCATTTACCAAGTCCGATGTTACATCGCGGTCTTTGGACGCGTTGGTCTTTTCATTGAGATCCGTCCACATGCTGAACACGCAGCCGGTATTAAAGGTCGGTGTGGAAACAATGTTTGCATTACACGGCAATTCATACGATGCCATGTAATAATCACCAGATGATACCGTGCTGCTACTGTTTACTGTGCCACCGGCACCAGTGATCGCCGTCCCATTATTAAATACCTGTGTTACAGCTTTATTGACCGTGGTTTTGTCGATTTTGACAGTGAGTACATAAATTGGAATTCCTGTCGATTCTTTCGATAATATATTATCAATGGTAGTACCAGTTGCAACATTTTGTGATCTCAAATCACCGGACAGCCTAGATCCATTCTTAAACTCTTCCACTCCGGAATTTTTCTCATATGTACAGTCGATACTGTAACTGATATAACTGCCTCTGCTTGGGTTTATGAATTTACTATTTTCATAGAATGTTCCCTCATCCCCCTGTGTATCAACCGCAAAGGTTACCGTATGATTTTTTGCATTCCAAACACCTGTTATCGTAGTTTTTTTATCAGTCTCCTTATTATAAACCGTGAGCTTTGGTTTTGTATTCGTCGGAGTTAAGGCTTCGTCTAATGTAACAACCAGTTTTCCATTGTAATATCCCGTTTTCGACTGTAAGGTTTTATTAGTAATCTTCTGTGAAACAGTAACTGTTGTCGGACTTTTTACTGTCGTAACCTGAGCTCCTTCTGCAAAGTTATCCGAAATATCCATCGCAATACCTGTCACAAACATGGTAACCCAGTGTGTGTAATCCCCTGTATTGGTCTGCAGCGTGTATTTATTATTTGCATAGGCAGGCTGTGTACTCTCTTTGGGAATTGTAAAATCAACCAAATCTCCCTTTGTTGTCGTTGCTTTATCGTATAAAGGCCATCCATTGATTGACAAAAATGGAGTTATTCCCTTTGCCAATTTTAAAATCAATTTATCCTTTGCAAATTTTTCAGTCTCTTCCTGTGCATACAGATTATTTTTTTTAAATGAGGACATCTTGTTACTGCTCTCTACAAAAACCATCAGATATTGTCCAGTTAACGGCTCTTTATCATTTGCCTTATATGCCTTTGACTTTATACTCGTAAGCATTCCGGTCTTGATATCTTTCTCTACCCATTCTCCATCGTGTTTTGAAACATCATCAATATTAAAATCCGCAGACATTCTAAGACGTACTGCTCTCATCGGAACCGTTATATCACAGTTTTCCACAACGATCAGCTGCCATCCTCCGGCGCCCTCACCGCCACCGATATGTTCATAATACGGAATGTTAAATACCGAATACGTTCCGTAGACTTTGTCACTTTTATTAATGATGTCTGTTACATCTGCATACATATTGACAAAAGTGTACTGTTTATTTACTCCATTTTCCTTTTTTTGATCTATATAATCGATCGACCGGTTATCATAAGTTGCATACTGTGCCTTTATCAGTTTTGCCGATCCATCCGGCAGTACAAAGGCGATTTCTGATTTTGCCAAAGCAGCTGCATCTGTCGTCGATCTGTCTACACTTGTTCTTGCCTGCCATACCAAATATGCAGCCCGTACTGTTCCATCCCCACCTGACGATTTTGTCAGCTTTGCAGAACTGTTATTTTTGATCTTCTTTCCAATCACGGAGTTATCTGCTTTTTTCAATACCGTTTCAGCGGCTTTATACTGGTCTGTTTTACTGGCATAGGTGTTATAGTTTGTAACAATATCGTAAGCCCATGTATCATAGTTCGTATTTCCGGTATAGTTGATATTCAACCGTCCATACAGCGGTTGTCCTGCCCCCGCCTGTGAATCCGTCATATAGACTTCTCCTGCTTCTTCTACCGTGATCGCTTTCACACTCTGCGGAATCATGGTGACCAGAAACATTACTGCACAGAGCAGTAAAAATCTGCTTAATTGTGTTATCCTGTTTCTCATAAATCTCCTTTCGACTTTTTTGTCATGTGTAATTTATATTTTCATTTTGAAAATACCGTAATAATAAAAAATGAACTGCAAGGTAATCAGAGATTCCAAGCAGTTCATTTTCTGACTATCAAAATTAATTTTGATAGTTTTCATACTTATTCAATTTTACTTGTTGTTTAAAGCTCAGTTACCCAGCCATCCTTTTCCCTAGCTTCATCCATGCCTCTTCCTGTTTTGAAACCTGTACTATATTTAGCAAAAGAAGTCTGTTTATCGCTTACGGTTACTTTCCAAGAATAACTCCAACGTCCATCGACTGTTTTTAAAGTAATAACAGAAGATCCTTTTCCCTTCACATCAAGATAAACGTCATCCTCTACCTTTAAAACATTTTCATTACTACTGGTCATAATAAATCCTATATCAAGCGAGCTAGACGTTGCAACTTTTTTATCAGAAGAAAACATTTCTCGGTTTACAGGCGTTCGTCTGTACTCAATCGTTCCATCATCATTTTTCTTCACATAGTACTTGATATTATCATACATATCAAATCCAACTGCCAGCACCATGTCGTTTTTCTTAACCGTTACCTTGT
>ENA-OOWN01002847-OOWN01002847.1-human-gut-metagenome-genome-assembly--contig:-NODE-2847-length-9973-cov-2.290583_pt1 | contig 9973 bp, 7 predicted proteins | sample MGYA00241406_ERZ501319 | MGnify/ENA primary metagenome ERZ501319 (study PRJEB25962, sample SAMEA2042734) | human gut metagenome | biome: human gut; feature: human-associated habitat; material: faeces... | reverse complement strand
CAGATCAAAAACATCAGCTATCTAAAGAATGGAATTTGGGATATGGAGTGTCTTACCGGTTTGCGAAAGACCGGGATTTTCAGACTTACAGTCAGGTGACCGGTGATATCTATACGCAAGATACTTATTCCGACCTGAAAGAACAGACCGGACTTTTTGAGTGCAGGCAGAAGCGCCATGTATACAAGAACGGAAACGATGGTGGAAATCACGGTGTTGATGGCTGTTGCAGTGATATTCCATGCCAGAGTCAGCTCTGCAGCGGGTTTGCCCAGGATCAGCAGCTTGTAAAAATATCCTACAAGAGGATCAAAGATTGTGTTGAAGATCAGCCCGCCCAGTGCTGCCAGTGCTGCAATACGGGCGATTTTCTTTTTGTCTGTCTGATAAGTGATGTGACCGAAGTGATGGGCGATCAGACCGGTGATCAGACCGATGCAGAGCTTCAGAATAAAGGTCTTGGGCGCATATACGACATAGACGGGATCGAAAAGGTCGCCGATGGTCATGCCGATGGAGCCGCCGATGCCGCCCCAGAGACCGCCAAGGATCAGCGCGCCGAGAACACAGACTGCATTGCCGAGATGGATGCTTGTTGCGTCGCCGCCGGGAAGCGGGATCTTAATCTGCAAAAAAGTGAAGACAACATAAGATAATGCTGCAAATACACCGGTTAAAACCAGCTTCTGAAAAGATTCTTTTTTCATAGTGGAAATCCTCCTCATCAAAGTTTTTCTTATCATAAGCAATATGTGGCATGATAGAAAGTGCCATTTTACACTTTTTTTACCATACCAGTTTTGAAATTGCTGCCAAATTTGCAAGTGGTTACAAAAAGAACGTGCGTTTGGATTATCGATTTTGTGAGACATTACGGCTTACCGGAAAGTCGCAAATTTGCTAGAATGGAAAGCAGAAAACATGCGCAAAAAGCGTGCGCAGAAATGAGCGGAAAAAATGAAAGAAACAGGAAGCTATTTGTTGGATGTGCTTTTTATGGGAGGTCTGATTACAGCCAGCCTTTGTGATTTTAAGAAAAGAAAGATTCCGGACGCGATCACGGGCTTTCTGTTCCTGACCGGTGTTGCTGCGCTTTTTTGGATGCCGCAGCCTTCTATAAGAATGCGTCTTGCCGGGGCGTTTATTGCCGGATTGCCGCTTTTTGCGGCAGCTGTATGCAGGCCGGGAGCAGTCGGCGGCGGGGATGTCAAGCTGATGGCGGCAGGTGGTTTCTTTTTGGGATTGTCTGCTGTCTGGGACAGTCTTGCGTTTGGAATGGCGCTTGCAGGGGGATACTGTCTGTATCTGATGTTGTTTCGAAACGGGAGAGAGCAAAAGATTGCGCTTGGACCATTTCTGAGTATGGGGCTTATGTTTGGAATGTTCCGCTCTATGGGAGCATGATTGGGAATAGAAGAGCGGATCTGTGACTTTTTCGTGTAAAGTCTTTACAAAGCGGGAGAAAAATTGATACAATATCGACTGTATGCTCTGGCACCAGGAACAGCCGGAAAATCCGTTGGTTTTGGCATCGGAGCGAAAGAAAGACAGGAAAAGGCAGAGATCTATCATGTGGAAAAAAAGAGGAAAAAAATTAGCGCAGAAAAGGGAAAAAATCGGAATCGCAGCGGCAGCAGTGATTGTGGCGGCAGCAGGTTCTACGCTGATTTATCATAATTTACCGCAGACAAAGGTGGAAAAGCAGCTGACCCTTGCGGCAAAATATATGACGGAAATGAATTATTTAGAGGCGCAGGAGGCTTATACGGAAGCGCTTTCCATCGATGAAGGCAGCGTGCGCGCTTATCGTGGGCTGGCGGATGATTATGCAGCGCAGGGACAGCTGGATGAGGCGGCAGAAATTCTGCATCAGGGATACGAGACGACACAGTCCGAAATTCTGCTGCAGAACTACTGTGCGACCGTATTGAACAGCGTAGTGGAGCATGTCAATGAAAAGACTGCCGGTCTGGACGATATCAGGAGTTGTCTTACCGTGCTGGAATCAGATCCGGATAATGAAAGTGTCAGAAGCGTTTTAGAAAACTGTGTCCAGCAGGTCACAGTGCAGGAGGATACTGCGTCCCTGATGTTAGACGAACTGGATGGAACCTCTGATTTTGACGAATATGCAGACGTTGCCAAAAAGCTTTTGGGGCTTGCCGAAAAGGACAGCAGTTATCAGGAAGCGGCATGTAGCTTTATAATACCGAAAGCACAGAAGATTTATTTAAGCCTTTCGCATCGGGACAGCTGGAAGGAACTGCTAGAACGGGCGCAGGCGCTGGGAGATGCAGAGGCAGATGGCATTTTGGCATGTCTTTCCAAACAGCAGGAGATAAGCGATTACTTCGCGCCGATGTTTGAGGCATTTGAACAGGAAGGCTATGAGGCGGCGCGGAGTTTCATTGTGACGGATCAGTACAAGGCCATCCGGGATGCGTTTATTAATCGCACGATGGAATACTGGACGGGCAATACCTATGTGCCGGTCACGAAAGAAGCGATCGTATTTCTCCTTACAGATGACGGCTGGAAGTTTTCTTTTGTAGAAGATGATTCTCTTGCACAGCCAAGTGGTACAATTCGGGTGCTGGGACAGAAAATGGAGGATCTCGGCGTACAGAGAAGCAGCATCGAATATGTGCCAGCTTACGATCCGGCGGCATATTATCCGCATACGGAATATGAGATCGTGTACTGGAATACAATGGTAAGCGGGATTGCAACGGACAATACAAACGTCGTATCCCGGATGAATTACCGCTTTGCAAAAAAGACCTACACGGCGGAGGGCTCGTCGGCGGAAATGATTTATGACTGGGGCGGAGAAAACGAGAAGCGTCAGAAGGAGTAAGTAGGCTGCCACAGCGTGGGGGTATCATGCAGGCGGCGCAGATGGACAGAAGGGAGTGGCAGCATGCAACGGTGTATCTTAATTGGAGCAGGAGACTGCAACGTTCAAAAAATCGAAACAAAGCCGGAGGATCTTGTGATCGCAGTGGATGGCGGTTACGATACCTGCAGAAAATATGATATAGTTCCGGACCTGATTGTGGGCGACTTTGATTCCGTGCAGGAATCGGACATGCCGCAGATTGCGGAGATCGCAAAAATTGCGCCGGATCATGTCGTTGTACTTCCGACAGAAAAGGACGATACGGATATGCTGGCTGCCATCCGTATAGGTCTTTTAGAAGGCTGTCAGGAATTTCGCATTTACGGCGGGATGGGCGGCAGACTCGAGCATACGCTGGCAAACCTGCAGTGCCTGATTTATTTAAAACAGTGCAGCGCAGTTGGGTATTTGATGGATGATAAGACGACGGCATTCGTGATGCAGAACGAGACGGTCTGGTTTAAACCGGAAGCGAAAGGCTTTCTGTCCCTGTTTTCTCTTGGGGAAAAGGCATCAGGCGTTACGATTCGGAATTTAAAATATGAAATGCAGGACGGTGAGATTACAAACAGCTTTCCGATCGGAATTTCCAATGAATTTATTGGAAAACGGTCCAGTGTGACGGTGGAGCAGGGAATGCTTGCAGTGATCTTATCCGAAAAAGAATAACGGGCGCAAGAAGGGGCAGAATAGAAAGAAGGCACAAAAAACGGCGCTGTCTGGAAAACGAAATTCCGGACAGCGCCGTTTTGCTCGTGGTGCGGCACAACAAAAGGATATCGTCTTTATGCCGCGGTGCAGTGATTTACATCACATTTTTAAACTGACTCATGTACAGATCGTAGTAGAAGCCTTTCTGCGCAAGCAGCTGCGCTGCATTGCCCTCCTCGATAATGCGGCCGTCGTCGATGACGAAGATCCGGTCGGCCTTCTGGATCGTGGAAAGGCGGTGTGCAATGACAAAGGAGGTACGTCCCTTTAAAAGCTGTTCAATGCCCTCCTGCACGAGGATTTCCGTGTTGGTATCGATACTGCTGGTTGCCTCGTCCAGAATCAGGATGCGGGGATCGGATACCATCGTGCGTGCAAAGGCGAGCAGCTGCTTCTGACCGATGGAAAGACCGCCGCCGCGTTCGGATAATACGGTGTCATATCCTTTTTCGAGCTTTAGGATAAAGTCATGTGCGTTGACTGCCTTTGCGGCTGCGATGATCTCTTCGTCCGTCGCATCGAGTTTTCCGTAACGGATATTGTCCTTGATCGTGCCGGAGAACAGGAAGTTATCCTGTGTCATGACACCCATCTGCTGCCGGAGGCTTTCGATGGAAATTTTCTGCACGTCGTAATCGTCGATCAGGATATGACCGGTCTGGATATCGTAAAAGCGGCTGATCAGGTTGACGATCGTCGTTTTGCCTGCGCCGGTAGGACCGACTAAAGCAATCGTTTCGCCGGGTTTGATCTGGAAGCTGACGTCGTCTAAAACGCGCTTCTCTCCATCATAGGAGAAGGAAACATGATCGAAGGTAACAGCTCCTTTGACCGGAGGCAGCTTGGTCACGCCGTCAGCATCGGAAATTTTAGACTCTGTGTCCAGAATCTCAAAAATACGTTCGGCTCCGGCGATATTGGTGATGATCTGGTTGTAGAAGTTGCTCAGGTTCATGATCGGATTCCAAAACATCGAAATATAGGAGCCGAATGCGATCAGGATACCGAGGGAAATCTTATCGGGACCGAGAAGGACAATGCCGGTAAAATACAGGGCGAAAGTGCCGATTGCCCAGCAAATATCGATGGCGGAACCGAACGCGTCATTTAAGCGTACTGCGTCGATAAAAGAATCCCGGTGCTCGTCCGTCAGTTGATGGAACGTAGCCATCGTTTCCTGTTCGGCGGAAAAGCTCTGGATGATACGGATTCCGGACAAATCCTCGTGGACAAACGCGTTTAAGTTGGAAGATTTTTTGCGGTTGATCTGCCAGCGCTTATGCGAGTACACCTGGATAAACCACATGCAGAAGATCATCAGCGGCAGGCTGATCAGGGAAGCCGCTGCGAGAACCGGATTTTTGAAAAACATGATCACGACGACGGCGCAGATTGTGAAAAAATCCGGGATCAGCGTCGTGACGCAGTTGCCGAGCACGTCCTTTAAGGAGTTGATGTCGCCGATAATACGGGCGAGGATCTTGCCGGTGGGACGGCTGTCGAAAAAGGAAAAATCCAGGGTCTGGATGTGGGTATAAAGCTGCTGGCGGATCGTTACGAGGATACTGTTGCAGACCTTTGCCATAATCAGCATCCGCAGCTTGACAAAAAGGATCATGATCACGTTCAGCACAACGGCGATTCCAATCAGTTTTGCCAGTCCGGGAAAATCGCCGGTGGAAATATGCTTGTCAATCGCGTTTTCCATGATCAGAGGGTTTACGAGGCTGACAAACACGCAGAACGCCATGATCGCCAGAACAGCGAGGATCTCCTTTTTATAGTCCAGCAGATAGGAAAACAGGCGCATCAGCGTCTTCATTTTACCGACGTCTGTGCTGTGTTCGTCCTGCTTATAAGAATTAACAGCCATAATCTGTCACCTCCTTCTGGTCAGGCATCATGCCAAATTGAGCCTGCCAGGTTTGATAGTAAAGCCCGTGAAGGGCAAGCAGTTCTTCGTGGGTACCACGTTCTGCAATGTGTCCGTTTTCCAGGACGATGATTTCGTCTGCATGACGGACGGCACTGATACGGTGCGCGATGATGAGCTTGGTCGTATGGGGCAGCCGGGTGAGGGTCTGCTGGATGGCATATTCCGTTTCCATATCCAGTGCGCTGGTCGAATCATCCAGCACCAGCACAGGTGTATGCTTTGCAAGCGCCCGCGCGATGGAAATTCGCTGCTTCTGGCCGCCGGACAAGCCGACACCGCGTTCGCCGATTACGGTGTCATACTGCTCGGAGAGCCGGTCGATAAATTCCGAAGCCTGGGCGTCGCGGGAAGCGAGCCGCACGTCGGAAATGTTTAAGTTTCCTTTCTGACCGAGCATAACGTTTTCCTGAATTGTATCCGAGAACAGAAAGACGTCCTGCATGACGGTGGAAATACAGCTGCGCAGCTGACGCAGGCTGAGTTTGCGGATATCCACGTTGTCGAGATAAATCGTGCCGCCCGTCGCGTCGTAAAGGCGGCAGAGCAGCTGGATCAGGGACGTCTTGCCGCTTCCGGTCGCGCCCATGATACCGATCGTTTTGCCTGCCTCCACATGAAAATGGATGTCGTGAAGAATCTCATGCTGGTCCTCTTTATGGAAAGAAACGTGCTCGAAGCGGATATCGCCGGTCACTTCCGGCAGGACAATCGGTTCTTCAGGTTCCTGAATCGAAGGCTTCTGGTCGTACACTTTGCGGATTTTGCGGTAACTGCCGACCGCGGAGGAAAAGTCGTTGGACAGCCAGCCGAGCATTTCCATCGGCCATACGATATTGGTGGAATATTGTACGAATGCGCTGAGTGCACCGAGCGTCAGCTCTCCCTGCAGGAATAAGTAACCGCCGATCAAAAGCACCAGAAGCGGCAGCAGCTTTCCAATCAGGGAAAAGTACGGAGAGTAGCGGACAAACACGCGGGACTGCGTCATATTCAGTTCGTAGTAGCGCTTATTGTGGGAAAGAAACTTTTTGATTTCGAATTTTTCCCGCGCAAAAGCTTTGACAGTGCGCACGCCTGCGAGGTTTTCTTCTGCAACGGTGTTTAATTTTGCGTTTTCCTCACTGATCTCTTCGTAGATAGTTCCGAGTCTGTTTTCCATCAAAATTGCAAGGACGGCGCAGAAAATCATGCAGAGCGTGGGCAGGATCGCAAGTTTCCAGTTTAAGCTGTACATGCAGAATAAAATGACGGTGACATGGAACGCAACCTCCATCATCAGCATGCCGACGTAGCCGAGCGCATTCCAGATGCGGTCGATGTCGTCCTTGACGCGCGCCATCAGCTCACCGGTGCTCGTCTTGTCAAAAAAGTCGGCGGACAGCGACTGAATGTGCGCGAATAAATCGCGGCGCATGTCTGTGGCGATGGTAGAGGAGATTTTGTCGAAGGTAAACTCCTTGGTGTACTGAAAAATACAGCGTCCGATGCCGATGAGTAAAATCGCCAGCAGCAGATATTTGAGCTTCCCCATCTGACCGCCCACAAGGACGTCATCGACAATATGTCGGGTCACCTGCGGGGTGAGCAGATCCAGGCTGACCGCGATAACCATCGAAAGGATGGCAAACAGATAGCCCGGAATATGCTGTTTTAAGTAATAGGACAACTTTTTCATGAAAATAAATTCCCCCTTCTTTTGAAGTTGATATATGTGGAAAAAATCCCGCCAGACAGGATTTTCGCTCCATTTGTAAAAAATATAACGTCGAAAGGGACGTTTGCTCATAATGCCTGCAAAGGCAGGACATACCCCTGGGTATAAAAAAACGCAGAAGCATGAAAGCATGTTCTGCGGCAAAAAATCTCTTTTTCAGGAAAGCCCCGGAGCTTTTTGAGAGCGGTAAAGAAACCGGATCAGACAAGAGGCAGGCTGCCCTGATTGACAACAAAATGCCTGTTTTTCAACATTCTGTTGTATAAAAAAAGCCGCAGCATGAGAATGCCGCGGCTCTTGTCAGACGAATCAAATCGTCAGTTTGGGCGGGAGGCATTCTTATGATATTCAAAATAGCTTCGATTTGATCCGACGAACAATAACATCATAACATACCTCCTTTCCTTTCTTTTATCAGAAAATCCCTTCCGGATCTCCCGTGATTGTTAATGTGTATCGCATATCCCCACCTTAACACTGCATCATACAGTTGTCAAGCAAAAGATTTTTCAGTCAAACTCACACAAAAGCTTTTAAAACGAAATCACGCCGAGGTGCTCCAGCAGAATCTTTATGCCCATCAGGATCAGGACAAGACCGCCCGCAAATTCTGCGCGGGAGCGGTTTTTGGCGCCGATGATGTTGCCTGCCTTTAAACCGATTGCGGAGAGCAGGAAAGTGATGCAGCCGATGAAGCTGACTGCCGGAACGATGTTTACCCGCAGGAAAGCGAAGGTAACGCCGACGGCAAGTGCGTCGATGCTGGTTGCAACAGCAAGCGGAAGCATGGTTTTGAAATCGAAGCGGTCATTGGATTCATTTTCTTCATCGCTTCTGGCTTCGCGGATCATGTTGAAACCGATAAATGCCAGCAGGACGAAGGCGATCCAGTGGTCGATGCTCGTGATCAGAGAGGAAAACGTGATGCCCAGAAGATAGCCGAGAAAGGGCATCAGCGCCTGAAAGCCACCGAACCAGATGCCGACGGTGAGTGCCTGTTTCATACTGCCGCGGCGTACGGACAGGCCCTTACAGACGGATACGGCAAAAGCGTCCATCGACAGACCGACAGCCAGAAGGAATAATTCGAGTAAGCTTATGATAAAAATTCTCCATTGTAAAAGACGAAATAAGTGGTAAGATTGAAAAATAAAATTTTTCAATCACGTGATTTGTGTCTGCGCTCACTTGACACAAACTCGGCATGCGCAAAAAGCGTGCGCAGAAATGAGGCAAAAAACGATATTACACACGGAGCACAAGATCCGCTAATTTTTGTCGATATTGATCACACAGAAATAGGACGGATCGATCTGCTTGATCCGTTTATCGAGCCAGCTGCGCAGCTGGGCATCAGTCATTTTAAAATGAAACGGAACCACAACATCGAAAATGACGTTTGTATGGGTAGGACCGCGTATAATACGAAAATCGTGAAGGGTCAGCTGCTCATCGAGCCGGTAGACGATATCGGTGACCTTATGGCGCAGCTCATTGATCTCCGGATCATCGGTGATGACCGGGTCCATATGGATGACAGCACTGCAGGAAAGCTTCTGCTGCAGCTCGCGCTCTATGTTATCAATCAGATCGTGCAGCTCCACAAAGCTGCCCTGGGCATTGACCTCCGCATGCAGGGAGATCATCCGTCGTCCGGGACCGTAATCGTGAACGAGCAGGTCGTGAATGCCCATGATCTGTGGATGGGAAAGCACAATGCTGCGGATTTTTGTGACAAACTCCGGGTCGGGAGCCTGACCGAGCAGCGGATTGATGGTATCCCGGGCAGAGCTTACGCCGGAATAAAAGATGAAGACTGCGACCAAAAGACCGCACCAGCCGTCGATGGCAAGACCGAAAATCCACCCAATAACAGAAGAAAGGAGGACGACAAAGGTAGCGAGCACATCGCCGAAGGAATCAGACGCTGTTGCGTTCATCGCAGAGCTGTCGATGGCACCGGCAATTTTGTGATTATAAAAATACATATAGAGCTTGACGAGAATGGAAACGACCAGAATCAAAAAAATAACCGGAGAAATTTCCGGCAGGGTCGGGTGCAGGATCTTCTCAAAGGAGGATTTGGCAAGCTCCGCTGCCATGATGAGGATAATGGCAGAAACGGAAAGCCCGGCGAGATATTCGATTCTTCCGTGCCCATAAGGATGGTCGGAGTCAGCTTCCTGTCCGCTCATCTTAAATCCGATCAGCGTAATGACCGAAGAACCGGCATCCGACAGGTTGTTGAATGCGTCCGCAGTGATGGCGATGGAATGGCTGATCATACCGGCGACGATCTTTAGCACAAATAGAAAAAAGTTAAAAAAAATGCCCACCGAACCGGTGAGAATGCCGTATGTCTGGCGAACCTTCGGGCTGGAATAATTCTCGTAATCCGGGATGAACAGTCTTGACAGAAGCGTAATCATGGTGTAATCCCTCCATAAGTTTGAAATGCTTCCTGAAATTTAAGTTATTTTTTCAGTATACCATTTTATGTGAAAAAAGCAAGGAAAAGTGATAGAAAAATCTCTTGACAAGAACCAACATTCTGTATATATTCAAAGCGTACTAATACTGATAATACACTTAATACAATCAATACAGTTCTGAACCGATGAAAAAGGCAAAAAGAATCGGAACGGAAGAAGGAAGAAAGGGGCTGTAAAATAAGTCCCTAATATAAGAAACGCCAATTCCGGCAAATGTCGGT
>ENA-OOWN01002846-OOWN01002846.1-human-gut-metagenome-genome-assembly--contig:-NODE-2846-length-9977-cov-1.857287_pt1 | contig 9977 bp, 13 predicted proteins | sample MGYA00241406_ERZ501319 | MGnify/ENA primary metagenome ERZ501319 (study PRJEB25962, sample SAMEA2042734) | human gut metagenome | biome: human gut; feature: human-associated habitat; material: faeces... | reverse complement strand
TCTCATCGTCCGGCTCAAGATAGCTGTTGTTTTCCTCGCTCTGACCGCCGCCGAAAACGAACACGTTCTTTTGCGCTATCGTGTAATACTGCCCTCTCATAAGCTGACGCAGATTGCCCGATATAAGCCTTGTTTTACCGCCGCACCACTGCTCTACGGGATATTCTTCGAGCAGGTCGAAATTTTCGTGTACGCCCTCCGCAAAAAGCACGTTGTACTTCTTTTTGCCGAGCTTTTTAAGCATTTTCTTTTCTTTTTTACTGCCGTCCCAAATACAGCCGAAATCGCCCGTTATTATCAGTGCATCGCCACGTCTGAGCTTTTTCAGCACCGGGGACCTGAATCGTGTTATATCGCCGTGCAGGTCGCCTGTAACACATATCATAAGCTATATCCTTCTTCCGTTCTCTTATTGTCTTTGTCCGTATTTACGGTCAATGTATGCTCCAGTCGATCGGTTCTATGCCGTTGCTTTTCAGAAATTCGTTCACCTTTGAAAAATGACGGCAGCCGAAAAATCCGTTATATGCCGACAGCGGACTCGGATGCGCCGCTGTGAAAACTGCGTGCTTAGGGTTTGTGATAAGCGGCATTTTGGACTTTGCGTTGGTTCCCCATAAGATAAATGCCGTAGGCACATCACGCTCGTTTAAAAGCTCGATTATCCTGTCGGTCAGTATCTCCCAGCCTTTTCCCCTGTGACTTCCTGCCATACCCTCACGGACGGTAAGCGAGGTGTTCAGCATAAGAACTCCCTGCCTTGCCCAGTCGGTAAGCTCGCCCACAGACATATCAAAGTCTATGCCAAGGTCGCTGTGTATCTCGGTAAAGATATTTTTCAGCGACGGGGGCGGCATAACTCCACGCTTTACCGAAAAGCAAAGTCCGTGCGCCTGTCCCGGACCGTGATACGGGTCCTGACCTAAAAGCACCGCCTTTACCTTTGAGTAGGGCGTGTATTTCAGTGCGTTGAAAATGCAATCCGCAGGGGGATATACATTGTATCTGTTATATTCATTGACAAGAAAAGCTCTCAGCTTTCTGTAATATTCGCTTCGGAACTGGTCTGCAAGCAGATTGTCCCATTCGTTGCCTATGTTAACCATTTTTGTTTCTCCGTCAGATCTCGTGCGTTCTCGCATAATCGAACAGGAACTGCTGTGCTATCCCCTCGTTGCCCTTTATACATTCCGGCAGACCGTCGGGGTATAGTTTCTGCTCGATACGCTTTATCCATACATCTCTCGGAAAAGCGTCCGTCTTATGATAGCCGAAAAGCAGTACGCAATCGGCTACCTTATCGCCGACACCCTTTATCCTTTTAAGCTCCTCCCTTGCCGCTGCGGTATCCATAGCTTTTATACCGTCAAGGGAAACCTCGCCGCTGCTCAGTTTTTCTACTGCGTCAACTATGTACCTTGCTCTGAAGCCTGCTCTCAGCGGCGCTAAGTCCTCGGCGGTAACGCCGACGAGCTTTTCAAGTGTGGGGAACATATAGCCTCTGTCCGTCTTTTCACCGAAGCTCTCACACAGCCTGTCAATAATACCGGTGATACGCTTGATATTATTGTTCTGCGAGATTATGAAGCTGATAAGCGTTTCAAACGGCTCTTGCCTGAGTACCCTTATGCCCGGATTTTCCTTGCAGGCAAGCTTCATATGCTCGTCCTCGGAGAACTGTTTTATCAATGCGTCATAGTCGGTATCAAGGTCGAAGTATGACTGCCAGTAAGAAATGTCGCTTTTTTCTATGCCGTGAACAGTATAAGTGCTGTCGCCGTTGTCGGATATTTCGGCATATCTGCCGCCTGCTATACCGCAGAATCTGCCGTCAAGCTCTTTCCAGCGGAAAGCCTGCCCGCAGAAAAGCGTGCGCCTTATATCAAACCGTTCGCAAGTAAATGTGTAATCCATATAATCATCTGCCGTTATCTGTTTTGTCGGGAAAAATTTTTGATTTGGTCTTGATTATTTCCGTTATATATAATACAATATTAACAGGGAAATTACAAGTCCGACGTGAAAAAATTTTTCTTTTATCCCCCTATAAACCGACACGGCTTTTAAATTCTGCGGTGTTTTCCGCATATGCCGAATTTTCTGAAAGGAAACAAAAAAAGTGAGAGAAAGTATACTTACAATACCGGTAAACGAAGTGTTCGAGCCTCGTGAGGGCTGTCCTATCTGCCGTATGAGAGATACGGTTGAGGAGCATATCTGCGAATATATAATGGGAGCGGCTATGATGGAGCCTGACGTAAGACAGGATACCAACAGGCTCGGTTTCTGCTTTACACACTATCAGCAGCTTATGATGCAGAACAACCGCCTGTCGCTCGGTCTTATGCTCAACAGTCATCTTGAGGAGCTGAGGGGCAATATTTTTGAGAAGAAGGGTTTATTTGCGCCCAAGGACGCAAAGGCTAAAAAGGCAGGTGCAATAGGCGATACCTGCTTTGTCTGCTCAAAGGTGCAGTGGGGCATTGACCATATGCTTGAAACGGTATTCACAATGTTTGCAAAGGACGGAAAGTTCAAGAACCTGTTCAAGTCGCAGGAATGCTTCTGTATGCCTCACTACCACTATCTTGTACAGATGAGCGAAGCAAAGATGGCAAAGAACGACAGAGCCGAGTTCATAAAGGCTATGGATACGATAATGCAGGAATATATAACAAAGCTCAACAGCGATGTAAACGACTTCTGCAACAGCTTTGACTACCGTAATGCAGGAAAGCTCCACAGCGAAGAAATGGAACACGTCCGCACATCTATAGAAAGAAGCGTTTCGTTCCTTACAGGCAGAAAGCCGAATTCGAAATAAAAGGGATGTATGTTAATCGACGTTAACATTTAACGGCGATTCACAGTTAAACCGTATAACCCGAAAATCCTGTGAAACCGCTTGAAATTTTGAGATATAAGTTGTATAATTAAGTATAAACCACTTTTACGGAGGCGTCCATGAGTAAGAAAAACACAGCGGCTACCATAGCTACAATAATCGTAGCTGTCCTTGCCATAGCAACGACTTTATTCCTGCTGTACCAGACCTCACAGCAGCAGATACAGGAAAATCAGTATAATTACGTTCCCTCAGACGAGGTAAACGAAGAAATGAATATGAATGCGGTTACTCTTATCAAGAACAACTGCGAGGTGTTCAGAATTTATCTCCAGTACGGTCTTCCCCATCAGGCAGAGCCGTATAACAATGTTCCCGAGGACGGATATTACACTGTAAAAAGCGACAGCTACAAGACCTTCTCAGATATTGAAACGCTCGTAAATTCGACCTTTGTCGGAAAAGAGGCAAAGCGTATCCTCACAAACATAAACGGCGACGATGTTGCGGTCTATGCCGAGGAAACGGACGACGACGGAAACAAGGGCATCGGTCTTGACATAAAAATGGTGGACGAGAACGGCAGATTCAAGGCTATCGCCTATGACTACACCTGGTCAAACGCAAAATTTACCCTTCACCCCAAGTCAAATACCGAGTGCGATATAATAGTTGAGCTTAACCCTGCGGAAGAAACTTCGTCTGCCGACACTTCTTCCGGCTCGGAAAGCGGTAATACAAAGAAAATCACCGCCAATATGCTCAAGGTAAACGGTCAGTGGCGGCTTCAGAAGCTGGTTTACTGATAAATGAACAAAAAGGACAACCCTCTTAAAGTCTACGCTGTCGTAAGTCAGATAGGCTTTCTGGTAATCACTCCCCTGCTGATATTTATCTGGGGCGGCAGTGTACTGGTAAATAAATTCTCTCTGCCGTCGTGGGTGATGATTCTGCTTGTGTTTGCAGGAATAATCACGATGATCTCGGGAGTGGGAACTTATCTTAAGAACCTTATAAAAATGTACGGCGGAAAAGATGATAAGAAAACCTACAAGTATCTTTCGGACCGCCGTGACAATGACTATTACGACGATGACCGCCATGACAGGAAGCTGTAAATATGAAAAAGAAAATTACCGAAACGACCTCATTCAAGGAATGTATGGCACTGCTGCCGTACTATATCGGTGCGCTTGTTTTGCTTGGGATTGTGAGCGTTATCCTGATGATTTCGGGAATAGGCGACTATACACTGCTTACGGGAGCGGTCGCAGGAACTGCGGTTTCGGCACTGAACTTTGTTCTTATGGCAATCAGTGCGGAAAAAGCGATAACTCTGACCGAGAAATCCGCAAAGCTCGCTATGAACGGCAGCTACGGAGCAAGGTATATCGGCACATTTATAATTCTCGGCGTGCTGATGTTCTTTAAAATCATCAATCCCGTCACAGCCGTACTTCCGCTGTTCGTGCCGAAAATTGCGTATACCGTGACGGCATTCAAGGAAAAAAGCAATTTCTGACAGCAAATTTACAACCGCTGACTTAACATTAAATTTATATAAAGATATAAAATATTCATTACGGGAACGACCCGTAAAAATAAGGGAGGAGCATTAAAAAATGACAGACCTTATAAAACCTATGGCGGAATTCTCCGTCGAAGGACCGCTTAAATCAATCAGCTTTGATATAGGAAGCTACAACGTAGTAATCAGCGAGAGCATCGTTGTACAGTGGATAGTAATGCTGGTACTCGGCATTGTATTCTTCATACTCGGCAGAAACCTCAAGGTGAGATCGACCTCACGCAGACAGATGGCGGCTGAGTATCTTGTAAACTTCTTCAACAATATGGTGCGTGACACCATGGGCGAAAAATACAGAAAATATACCCCCTATATAGGCGGACTTTTCTGCTTCTCGATTCTTTCGAGCCTTATGGGTCTTTTCGGCTTCAGATGTCCGACCTCGGACCTTTCCGTAATAGCCGCATGGGGCATCACGACATTCGTTCTGACGCTCAGGAACAAGCTGAAAACAGGCGGTATCAAGGGCTATCTTAAGGGCTTCATCGAGCCTATGCCTTTTATGCTCCCGTTCAATATAATCGGTGATATAGCAAACCCCGTTTCACAGACACTGCGTCACTTTGCAAATATCCTCGCAGGCTCTGTAATCGGAGGACTTATCTACTTTGCTTTAGGACAGGTCGCAAACGGCCTCGCATCTATCGGTATACCGGCTGTATGCTCGCTGTACTTTGACTTGTTCTCGGCATTCATTCAGGCTTATATCTTCTGCACACTGACAATGGCTTATGTTTCAATGGCAGAATGCGGAGATGACTAATCAGTTTACCCCCACAGGAAACTGTGGTGTAATAAATAACAATAATCTACCGACAGGTAGAATAAAATGACGGAGGACTTTGATATGGAAAACTTATCACAGGCAATCGTACTGGGCGCATCTGCAATAGGTGCAGGTCTTGCTATGATCGCAGGTCTTGGCCCCGGTATCGGTGAAGGCTTCTGCGGCGGTAAGGCTGTTGAAGCAATCGGCAGACAGCCCGAGGCTTCAGGCGCAATCACGAGAACAATGATCATCGGTGACGCTCTTGCGGAAACCACAGGTCTTTACTCACTCGTTATCGCTCTGCTGCTGATGTTCGCAAACCCCTTCATCAGCCAGCTTTAATCTCTGGCAGACTACAACACGAAAGGATTGAAGTGAAATGACGGATATGCTGAGAATAGCCGAGGAAGCCGCCGAGCAGGCAAAGTTTTCTCTGGTCAGCATAGATCTTAACACTATAGTCTTCACTCTGATCAACACGCTCATCATCGTTCTGCTTTATTTTTTCTTTCTGCACAAGCCCGTCTGCAAGATTCTTGACGAACGTGCAAAGACAGTAAACAAGGATATGGACGACGCACAGAAGGCGAAGGAAGAAGCTGCCGCAGTAAAGGCGGACTACGAGCATCGCCTTGAAACCTCAAAGGAAGAGGCAGCCCGCATTGTAGCCGACGCTACAAAGAAGGCACAGGCAAGAGAGGACGAAATCATCTCTGCCGCTAATGAAGAAGCCGCTTCTATGAAACAGCGTGCGGAAGAATCTATCGAGCGTGAAAAGAAGCGTGCGGTAAACGAGATAAAGGAAGAAATTTCCGATATGGTAGTTATGGCGGCTTCAAAGGTTGCCGAGAAGGAGATAAACGCACAGGACAACGAGAAGATAATCGACTCGGTTCTGTCGCAGATAGGAAAGGAGAACTGAAATGGCTGCTGTTGACAAGACATACGGCGACGCATTGTTCTCTCTTGTTACCGAAGAGGATGAAAAGGCTCTGCCCGACATTCTCGGACAGCTTAAGGGCGTTTCGGAGGTATTTGCCGCCGAGCCGGACTTTATAAAGCTGCTGCGTACTCCTACAATCCCGATCGAAGAAAAGACGGCACTTGTAAAAGAGGTCTTTGACGGAAAGGTGCATAAGTTTGTAGTGAACTTTCTGTGCATTCTTACCGAAAACGACAGGCTGCCCGACTTTGAGCGGATACTGGCATACTTCACAGGGCTGTATAACGAAAAGCTCGGTATAGCGGATGTTACTGTAACCTCTGCGATGCCTCTTTCGGATACGGCGGCTGAAAAGATCAGAGCAAAAATGGCTGAGATTACGGGTAAGACCGTTAATATGACGCTGAAAACCGATAATAAGCTCATCGGCGGCGTTGTTATCAGCTACGGCAATACGACTATCGACGGAAGCGTCAAGGCAAGGCTCGAACAGCTTAAGGCTGATATTGCCGGAACTATCGACTGACATAAAAATCGTCAGACGGTAAAAAAATACGAAAGGAAGAACCTCCAATGGATTTACGCCCGGATGAAATAACAGGCATAATTAAATCCCGGATCAAGGACTACGGCTCAAAAATCCGTCTTGAAGATACAGGTACTGTTGTAACTGTAGGTGACGGTATTGTTCGTATACACGGACTTGAAAAGTGTATGATGAACGAGCTGCTGGAATTTGAGAACGGCGTTCGCTGCATGGCGCTCAACTTAGAGCAGGACTTTGTCGGTGCGGTTATGCTGGGCTCAGATGCCGAGATCAAAGAGGGCGATACAGTAAAGCGTACAGGCTCTGTCGTATCTGTACCCGTAGGCGAGGAACTGCTCGGACGAGTAGTAAACGCACTGGGACAGCCTATCGACGGCAAGGGCCCCATTGAGGCAGAGGGCTACAACCCCATCGAGAAGCAGGCCCCCGGCATCCTCGAGCGCCAGAGCGTGGATACCCCGCTCCACACCGGCATCCTCGCCATCGACTCCATGTTCCCCATCGGCCGCGGCCAGCGTGAGCTGATCATCGGCGACCGCCAGACAGGTAAGACTGCCATTGCGATTGATACGATCATAAATCAGAAGAAAACAGACGTAATTTGTATATACGTTGCTATAGGTCAAAAGGCTTCTACGGTTGCAAACGTAGTTGAACAGCTCACAGCCGCAGGCGCTATGGACTACACAATAGTAGTTTCCGCTACCGCAAGTGAGCTTGCGCCCTTACAGTACATCGCTCCCTATTCGGGATGCACCATGGGTGAATACTTCATGGAAAAGGGCAAGGACGCACTCATAATCTATGATGACCTGTCCAAGCACGCTGTGGCTTACAGAGCACTTTCTCTGCTCCTCAAGCGTCCGCCCGGACGTGAGGCTTACCCCGGCGACGTATTCTATCTTCATTCAAGACTGCTCGAAAGAGCCGCTAACTTAAACGAGGACTACGGCGGCGGTTCGCTCACAGCACTGCCTATAATCGAAACACAGGCAGGCGACGTTTCTGCATATATCCCGACCAACGTTATTTCGATAACCGACGGTCAGATATTCCTTGAAACAGAGCTGTTCCACTCAGGTGTAAGACCTGCGGTTAACCCCGGTATCTCGGTATCCCGTGTCGGCGGTAACGCTCAGATAAAGGCTATGAAGAAGGTATCCGGTACTCTGAAGCTCGAATATTCGCAGTTCAGAGAGCTGCAGAGCTTCTCGCAGTTCGGCTCGGATCTTGATAAGGATACAAAGGAGCGTCTTGCAAAGGGCGAGCGTATCGTTGAGATATTGAAGCAGGGACAGAACTCCCCTGTAGCTGTTGAAAATCAGGTCATAATCATCTATGCCGTAATCAACAACTATCTTAAGGATATTCCGCTTGAAAAGGTCGGCGACTTTGAGCGTGACCTGTACAAGCATATGGAAGAAGCTCACCCCGATATTACAGCAAGCATAAGAGAAGAAAAGGTACTCACTCCCGATAATGAAGAAAAGCTGAAGGCGGCTCTTAAGGATTTCTCGGAGAAGTACGTTTAAGACTAAGATATAAGAATCAAGCGAAAGGAAGAATAGTTATGAAAAAGGCATCACTTGTACTGAGCATCGTTGCTTTAAGCATATCCGCACTCACCCTTGCGCTCACGGTTTTAGAGCTGTTCTATAAAAAGACGACTTATATCGACAGTGATAATATCCGATAAAGGAGGCTTTGCATGGCTTCGGGAAATATGAAGGACATCAAGCGCAGAGTAAAAAGCGTTGAGTCCACTATGCAGATAACGAAGGCTATGGAGCTTGTCGCTTCTTCCAAACTCAGAAAGGCAAAGCTCCGTGCCGAAGACGCACGTCCGTTCTTTGATGCACAGTATTCCCTAATGTGCCGCATTGCAGGCGAAACGGAGAACTTAAGCACCGTATATACAAGGCACAGAGAGGTAAAGAACCGTCTGTTCATTGTAATTGCGGGCGACAGAGGTCTTGCAGGCGGTTACAACTCCAATGTGGCCAAGCTGATCACTGGACAGGAGGAGTGGAAGGCAGAAGACGTTGTGGTCTATGCCATCGGTAATAAGGGCCGGGAGATTCTGGAGAGAAAGGGATATACCGTGAAGGAATCCTATCCGGAGGTCATTGAGGAACCGGCTTATGCGGAAGCAATGCTTCTGTCACAGAAGCTGTTGACATCATTTGCAGCCGGAGAGATCGGAGAGATCTATCTGGCATATACACATTTTAAAAACACGGTGAGCCATGAGCCGAAGCTGTTGAAGCTTCTGCCTGTGGAATATGATGCAGACGCGAAAGCCCCCGCAGAGGGTGCTGACGCACTGATGAATTTTGAACCGGAAGATGTGGAAGCACTGGATATGATCATACCGAAATATATATCCAGTCTGATCTATGGTGCACTGATGGAAGCGGCAGCCAGTGAGAACGGTGCCCGTATGCAGGCCATGGATAATGCCACCAGCAATGCGGAGGATATGATCAGTGATCTGTCACTGAAGTACAACCGCGCAAGACAGGGAAGCATTACCCAGGAGCTTACAGAGATCATTGCAGGCGCAGAGGCGCTTTAATTATTGGAACATGCCCATCAGTGGGCAGGAAAGAGGTAGAAATGGCAGGAGAGAATAAAGGAAGGATCACCCAGGTCATCGGTGCCGTACTGGATGTACGCTTCGATGAGGGCAAACTTCCCGAGATCAATGACGCGATCCGCATCCCTACCAGAGATGGAGGAGAACTGGTAGTAGAAGTCTCCCAGCACTTGGGTGATGATACTGTCAGATGTATCGCCATGGGTACTACCGACGGACTGGTAAGAGGAATGGAGGCAATCGCCACAGGAGCTCCGATTTCCGTGCCGGTAGGAGAAAATACCCTGGGCAGAATATTTAATGTACTGGGTCAGCCGATTGATAACAAGCCGGTACCTGAGACAGAAGAATATATGCCGCTGGCCATCTCTCTGGCACACAAACTGACCAGACAGCTGACAAAGGTAAGAAAAGACGGCACTCTTTCATATCTCCGTCCCGATGGCAAGACTCAGGTTACTGTTGAATATGTTAATGGGAAACCTTCAAGAATTCATACAGTTCTGCTTTCTACACAGCATGCTGCAGAAATCAACGGGGTTAGCGACAATTCAAAAGTCCAGGAAATTATTAATAATGATTTGAAAAAATGTGTAATTGATTATGTTTTTGAAACTGAAGTAATTAAACCTGATGCAGAAACTAAAATTCTGATTAACCCGTCAGGAAGATTTGTTGTTGGAGGTCCT
>ENA-OOWN01002835-OOWN01002835.1-human-gut-metagenome-genome-assembly--contig:-NODE-2835-length-10018-cov-2.716852_pt1 | contig 10018 bp, 8 predicted proteins | sample MGYA00241406_ERZ501319 | MGnify/ENA primary metagenome ERZ501319 (study PRJEB25962, sample SAMEA2042734) | human gut metagenome | biome: human gut; feature: human-associated habitat; material: faeces... | reverse complement strand
CATCCGTACCGGGCAGCAGATTTACGGTGTTGTCGGGATTCCGATGGAAAAGCAAACGCAGCCTGACGCATTTACATCCAGCGTTCTGTTCTCCCTTCTCGGTGAGTGCGCTCTGGCGTTGGACAACCTGCGAAATGCCAGAGAAAAGGAAGAAGCTGCCGTTCTTGCAAAGAACGAACAGCTTCGCGCTAATCTTCTGCGTTCAATTTCTCATGATCTCAGGACACCGCTGACCTCTATTTCCGGCAACGCCGACACACTGCTGCACAGCTATGACATGCTGGATGAGCAAACACGGAAACAGATTTTTACGGACATTCATGACGATGCACAGTGGCTGACCGAGCTGGTTGAGAATTTGCTCTCCATTACGAAAATCGCTGACGGCAGCGTCAAGCTGCGTCTGAGAATCCTCACCGCCGTCATATGCCTTTTCAAGGATCTGATTAGCGGCATTTATAAGCGACCTTACCCTTGCTTTTTCCTCTATTATCTTGCAATAGCTCTCGATATTATCCGTTGACGGCACCATTTCCATAATACCAAGAAGATAATTCTTAGCCATTGCAGACGTTTCAAAGACACCCATTGTGACGGCTTCATTAATTACCGTGATAAGGTCCTCTTTGCTGCCTGTGGTGAACATTCTCACTATTATGGTGAAAAGCTGCTGGTGCTGTGGACGATAAAAGCTTTCAGGCTTTAGTATCTCAATGACCTTCGGAAGCACCGAAGGATCACGAAGAACTCCTCCCAGAACGGCTTCCTCAGCCTCCTGAGAAAATGGCAGCTCTCTGCCAAGGGTCGCTCCTGTGGTAAGCCCACGGAAATTATCAGCCATGATTACTCCTCAACGACCTTTACTTTAATGCTGCATGATACGCCATGAGTAAGCTTTATCTGTGCAGTATAGTCACCGAAAGCCTTTATCTCGGCTGTAAGATTTATCTTCTTCTTCTCGATAACAACGCCATACTGAGCCTTGAGGCAATCTGAAATAACGTTTGCTGTAACTGCGCCAAAGAGCTTTCCGCCCTGACCAGCCTTAGCCTTTACCAGAACTTCCTTATCCTTTATTTTCTCTGCGATAGCTTTATTGTCGGCTGTTTCAACATCTATCTTGTGCTGAGCGGAAGCCTTTTTGCCTGCAAGGTCATTAAGGTTTTTAGCTGTAGCTTCAAGTGCAAGACCCTTTCCGATAAGAAAATTTCTTGCATATCCGTCTGCAACGTTGATGATATCTCCCTGCTTGCCTGAACCCTTTACATCTTTTAACAAAATAACTTTCATATTATTCACTCTGCCTTTCTTTTTTTTATTCCTGCGAATTATTTTCCCAGTATTCGTCAATGGCGTCTGCAAGGCGTTTTCTCGCCTCATTCATTGAACAGTTGAGCTGAGTTGCCGCCATAGTAAGATGACCGCCGCCACCCAAAGACTCCATGACGATCTGCACATTACAAGCACCCATGCTTCGTGCAGAGATATTTATCACACCGTTCGTTTCATAGATAACGAACGAAGCTTTTACGCCTGTTATACCAAGCAGCTCGTCTGCCGCCTGTGAAGCCGCTATCCTTATTTCAGAGAAACTTTCCTCTGTATAAGCCACTGCGCACTCTTTATAAAGGTGAGCACTGTTTATAAGCGACGATTTTTGATGATAAGTCTCGATAGAGTTTGCAAAAAGCTTTTTGACAGCTATGGTATCAGCGCCCTTTTTCTTCAAAAATGCTGCCGCTTCAAAAGTGCTTACGCCTGTTTTCATAACGAAATTCTTTGTATCCAGCATTATTCCCGCAAGCAGAGCTTCCGCCGCATGGACTGTGATATTGGAATCCTCGCCGAAATACTCGATAAGAGCGGTCACAAGCTCGCAGGCTGATGATGCGTTAGGTTCCAAGAACGACATTATAGTCGGCTCGATACCGTTCACCATTCTTCTGTGGTGGTCGATAACTACCACATTTTTCGCCCTTGCAAGTATCTCCTTTGACTCCACCAGTGCAGGGTTATGGGTATCAGTTACCACAAGAAGCGTGTTATCATCAAGTCTTTCAAGACCCTCCTGAGGGGTTATGTAATAATGCTCTGACTCGTTTTCGTTTATGTAATTTATAAGCGTTTTCGACAAATTCTGCTCAGGGTCTACCACAACGTAAGCTTCTTTTACCATGTTTCTGATAGCACAGCAGAAGCCTGTTGCAGAGCCTACGCTGTCAAGGTCGCCAAATCGGTGACCCATTATAAGCACCTTATCGTGATTGCAGATAAGCTCCAGCATAGCCTTTGCCACCATACGAATACGGGTCTTATTGTTCTTGTCAGGTGCAGAAGAAATGCCGCCGAAGAACTTGAACTCACCGTCCTCCTTGACAGCCGCCTGATCTCCGCCACGTCCAAGGCACATTTCGAGAGCCTGCTTTGCAAACTTCTCGCTCTCAGCAAGGTTTGCACCATCTCTGCCCACACCTATGGACAATGTAAGGTTAGAACGCTCGCCAACGGCTATTTTTCTTGCCTGCTCGAGTATCTTAAATCTCTGCTCGATTATAGGTGCAAGGTGGCGTTCCTCCATATAAACATAGAACTTGTCGCTTGCTACTTTCTTTGACACCGCAGTAGTATTCTCCAAAAATTCCTCTATGAGCTTTTCTATCTCAACAACAACGTGAGCTTTTTCGCTCTCTCTGATATTTGACATAAGCTCGTCAAAATTATCGATAGTTATGATTATTACCGCTTTGTGGGACATTCTGAACTCATATTCAAGCTCCACATAATCGGTAACGTCATTGAAATAGACCATTGAAAGCTCACCGTTCACATCTGTGTGTATAGCCTTCGCCTTATAAAAATGGGCGTTTATGCACACAAGGTCGCCGTCAGAGGAATATATCTTATCCATATCAATGTTCATAAGCTCAGTGAGGTCAATGCCGTAAGCCTCTTCCTCAGAGTAGACCTGTCTGCCAAAAAGTCTGTTATACCACACGATGACGTTTTCGCTGTCGATTATTATAGCAGGAGCAGGAAAATTCAGGAGAGAATCTCTCTCCGTCTTTGAGATCATCGTGGAAAGCTTTGCCACATACTTGCGAGTGTGATTGTGGAAAACCACTTCTTCAAGCACCCACAATACAGCCGCCGCCACAGACACTAGAATAAGCACACTGCCCGACTCTCTGTGAGACGGAGTAGAATGCAGCATAAAAGCGCCTATAAGTGACGAAAGCATGGTAACGCACACTGTTATTCTTATTATGATCTGTAATCCGTTGTTACTTTTCATTTTAAAGCTCCTGCATTTCTATAAACAGCCGCACTGTTGTCAGGCGGTCATAATTCCATTATTATCGGCAAAATCATAGGACTTCTCTTTGTCTTTGTGAAGATAAAGTCCGAAAGATTGTCCTTCATTCTGCCCTTTATGGTATTCCAATCCTTCATATTCCTATCAAGACAATCCTGAAGTGTTTCAGTAAGTAGCTTCTGAGCTTCGGTCATAAGCTCCTCGCTCTCTCTTACATACACAAAGCCTCTTGAAACCACGTCAGGCCCTGCAAGGATATCTCCCGAAGCCCTGTCGATAGTTGCCACGGCAATGATAAGTCCGTCCTGAGCAAGATGTTTTCTGTCACGGAGAACTATTGCGCCAACATCGCCAACGCCAAGACCGTCCACAAGTACCTTGCCTGCAGGCACTTGTCCTATTATCTTCATGTCAACGCCGTCTGTTTCGATAACGTTGCCTATATCAGCAATGATTATATTGCTCTCAGGGATTCCCACAGAAAGTGCCGTATCTCTATGCTTCATAAGATGTTTATACTCACCGTGTACAGGGATAAAGAACTTTGGCTTTGTGATAGAAAGCAATAATTTCTGCTCTTCCTGACAAGCGTGTCCTGAAACGTGCACCTCGTACATTGACTCATATATTACCTCTGCACCCAATCTCATAAGGTCGTTTACTACCTTTGTGACATACTTTTCATTGCCGGGGATAGGATTAGCCGAGATTATGATAAAGTCCATAGGAGTGATAGTAACGTTCCTATGCTCGTTTGCCGACATTCTTGTAAGCGCCGACATAGGCTCGCCCTGACTTCCCGTTGTGACGATGACCATTTTTTCAGGTGCATATCTCGATATAGTGTCGATATCCACAAGCACACCGTCAGGCACTTTAAGATAGCCAAGCTCGATGCCCTTTGAGATAACATTCACCATACTTCTGCCTGACACAGCCACTTTTCTGCCGTGTGTGACAGCGTTATTTATTATCTGCTGAACTCTGTGAACGTTTGAAGCGAAAGTGGCAATGATTATCCTCTTGCCCTCAGCCTTGTTGAAAAGCTTCACAAAGCTTTCGCCGACCTTGCGCTCGCTCATGGTATAGCCCGGGCGCTCCACATTAGTGGAGTCCGCCAGCAGCGCCAGCACACCCTGCTTGCCCAGTTCACCGAAGCGCGCCAGGTCGATGACCTCCCCGTCGATGGGCGTGGAGTCGATCTTGAAGTCGCCGGTGTGTACGACCGCGCCCATCCGCGTGTGGATGGCGAAGGCCACCGAGTCGGCGATGGAGTGGTTCACGTGGATGAACTCCACCTGGAACTTGCCTGCCCGCACCGTCTGACCCGGCTCCACGGTGATCAGCTTCGTAGAGCTGGCCAGCCCATGCTCCTGCAGCTTCAGCTTGATCAGCCCCGCGGTGAACCGCGTGCAGTAGATGGGTATATTGATCTGCTTGAGCACATAAGGGATGGCCCCGATGTGATCCTCATGCCCGTGGGTGATGAACAGACCCCGCAGCCGGCTGCGGTTTTTCACCAGATAGCTGACGTCGGGAATGACGCAGTCGATGCCGTACATATCGTCGCCCGGGAAGGCCATGCCACAGTCCACCACGATGATGTCGCCGCCGTACTCATAGACGGTCATGTTCTTGCCGATCTCATTCAGACCGCCAAGGGGAATGATCTTGAATTTTTCTGCCATAAAAGAATAAATGCTCCTTTTCAGATAAGATAGAGCGCGTCGCGGCGGGTAAAAATGACCGCACGGAAACAAAGGCGTTCTGCCCCGCCCGCCTGCCCTGCATCGCAGGGGGAGGGAACAGTCTGTCGCCCGTCGTCAGCACTCGATATAGAGGGGAACGCCCTCGTTTGCTATATTGACCGCGGCATCCACGCACCGCGAAACAACCAAAAAATACGTGCCGTATTCAGCACTTTTCACAAAGTATACCACAGTTTTTCCCATTTGTACACCCCCAACTTGCCGACGGCATTTGATGGTATTTGACACCCGCCGCCCCGCCGGGAAAATTCCCCGCTGATTTCCCGAAAAGCGTATTGTCCCCGCCCGGCTTTCGTGCTATAATAAACTACTCTCAGTATGGAGTAGTATCCCCGGCGGGAAGGAGGCGCGTTCCCTTGAGCAAGAAGATCATACGCGGATTTCGTACCAATATGACGCTGTACAGCCTGTGCCTCATCGCCTTTGTGGCGGTGACGGTGCCCTTCCAGCCGCTGCTGGCGGCGGCGGAGGGCCTGGTGGCGCTTCTGGTCATTCTGGTGGGCCGCCGCCGCAACAAGATGGCCCAGGCCTCTGTCCGCCAGTACATGGACCGCGTCTCCGGCGGTATGGACACCGCCCGGTCCAGCAATATGCTCTACGCGCCGCTGCCCATGCTGGTGTTCGATGTAGCCACCGGCGAGATCCTGTGGTGCAACGATATGTTCACGGACCTGACCGGCCTGAAGGATAAGATCTTTGAAACGGCGGTAGACGCCGTGATCCCCGACTTCACCTACCGCTGGCTGCTAGACGGCAAGCGTGAATATCCCGAGCAGTTCCGCTGGAACGACCGTATCTACCGCGTCTTCGGCGCCCTGAGCCGCCCGGAGCCGGAGGGCGGCGACCAGCCCACCCTGGCCACCACCTACTGGATGGACATCACTGAGGCTGAGCAGATGCGCCAGACCCTGGAGCTGACCAAGCCCCTTATGGCCATCCTCATGGTGGATAACTATGAGGAGCTGATGAAGGCCTGCCCCGAGAATAAGCGCTCGGCGCTGCTGGCCGCGCTGGAGGAACAGCTGAATAACTGGGCCGCCGGCTCCGGCGGGCTGCTGCTGGGCTACGACCGCGACCGTTACCTCTACCTCTTCGAGGAGAAGGACTACACCGGCTACACCGAAAGCAAGTTCGACGTGCTGGAAAAGGTCCGCCAGGTCCAGGCCGGCGAGGGTGTGTCCGCCACGCTGTCCATCGGCGTGGGCCGGGACGAGGACAGCTTCGAGCAGCTGTTCAAGAACGCCTCCCTGGCGTTGGAGATGGCCCTCTCCCGCGGCGGCGATCAGGCCGTGGTCAAGGACCGTGTGAACTTCGAGTTCTACGGCGGCCGCAGCAAGTCCACCGAAAAACGTACCAAGGTCAAGTCCCGCGTCATGGCCAACGCTCTGGGTGAGCTGATCGACGATGCCAAGCAGGTGTACGTCATGGGTCACAAATACGCGGATATGGACTCCCTGGGTGCCGCCGTGGGCATCTGCTGTATCGCCCGCAAGCGCGGCAAGCCCTGCCAGATTATCATCGACACCGAGAACAACGCCGCTCACCCCATCCTGCGGCGTCTCTCCGAGCAGCCGGAATACGCCAATACCGCCATTTCCGGCCAGGATGCCTTTATCAAGTGCCAGCCCGGCTCCCTGCTGGTGGTGGTAGACACCAACCGCCCCGAGAGCGTGGAGTCCGAGGAAATGCTGGAGACGTGCAACCGTGTGGCCGTCATCGACCACCACCGCCGCGGCAGCAGCTACATTGAGAAGATGGCCCTGAACTACCATGAGCCCTACGCCTCCTCCGCCAGCGAGTTGGTGGCGGAGCTGATGCAGTATCTGGTGGAGCCGTCTGACGTGCTGAAATGCGAGGCCGAGGCCCTGCTCTCCGGCATCGTGCTGGATACCAAGAATTTTACCAACCGCACCGGCGGCCGTACCTTCGAGGCGGCGGCCTACCTCCGCCGTCTGGGGGCCGACACCCAGGATGTCCAGCGGATGTTCCAGGGGGACCTGAACTCCATGATCGCCCGCTATGACATTATCCGTCAGGCAGAGCTGTACCGCGACGATATCGCCGTGGTGGCCCTGGATGAGGAGTGCGACCGCGTCACCGCCGCCAAGGCGGCCGATGAGCTGCTGACCCTCAAGGGCATCCGTGCCAGCTTTGTGCTGTATAAAAAAGGTGACGGCGTGTATATGTCTGCCCGTTCTTTGGGCGAGGTCAACGTCCAGGTGATCCTGGAGGCCCTGGGCGGCGGCGGCAACTCCACCACCGCCGGCGGCCAGGCGGACAACATCACCGTGGCCGAGGCCAAGGCAAAGCTGCTGGAGGCCATCGACAAGTACTTTGAAAATTAAGGTAAAGGAGATACAGATATGAAAGTCATTCTCAAGCAGGACATCAAAGGCAAGGGCAAGAAGGGCCAGATGATCGAGGCCGCCGAGGGCTATGCCCGCAACTTTCTGATCCCCAAGGGCATGGCTGTGGAGGCCACTGCCGACGCCGTCAACACCATGAACCTCCAGGCCAAGGCCAAGGCCAAAGCCGACGCCGAGGCCAAGGCCGAGGCACTGGCCATCGCCGAAAAGCTGAAGGCCTGCCAGGTGAAGATCGCCGCTAAGGGCGGCGAGGGCGGCAAGCTGTTTGGCGCCATCACCGGCGCCGCCATCGCCGATGCCCTTCAGGCCCAGCACGGCCTGACCATCGACGGCAAGAAGCTGGTGCTGGACCAGCCCATCAAGAGCTTCGGCAGCTATGAGGTCAAGGCCAGGCTGGGCTACGAGGTCTCCGGCACCGTGTACGTCCACGTCATCGAAGAGAAATAAGCGGGGAAAGCACCGCGCCGCAGGCGCGGCTATTACCGTAATTTTGAAAGGAGGTCTTCCCATGGCCAACAACACCGACGCCCTGCTGACGCCGGCCATGCCCCATTCCCCTCAGGCGGAGCAGGCGGTGCTGGGCTCCATGCTCATCGACGCCGACTGCGTCAAGGACGTGATGGACAAGCTGCAGGCCCAGGATTTCTATCTGCGGACCAACCGGGAGATCTTCGAGACGATCTACCATATGTTCGTCTACTCCCAGCCCATCGACGGCGTCACCGTGGCCGGCGAGCTGGAGAAGAACGGACTGTATAACGACAATACCCGTTCCTATCTGCTGCAGCTGATGGAGGTCACTCCCACCAGCGCTAACGTCATGGAGTACGTCCGCATCGTGCAGGACAAGTCGCTCATGCGCCAGGTGGCCCAGGCCGCCGGCAGCATCACCGCCATGGTGCAGGAGGGCGGCGGCGCCGCCGGCGATATGCTGGAAGCCGCCGAGCAGCAGATCTACGCCATCCGCCGTGGCCGCAGCGCCCAGGGCATGGTGACGGTGGGCATGGTGCTGGGCGACGTGATGAGCCAGTTGGCCGAGCTGTCCGCTAACGGAGGCCGGACCGTGCCGGGCCTGTCCACCGGCCTCTCCGCTGTGGATGCCAAGATCAACGGTATGAACAAGTCCGACCTGCTCTTGCTGGCCGCCCGTCCCGGTATGGGCAAGACCAGTATGGCCCTGAATGTGGCCCTGTCCGCCGCCCGCGAGTCCGGCAAGACCGTGGCCATCTTTTCCCTGGAAATGTCCAAGGAGCAGCTGGTCACCCGCCTCATCGCCAGCGAGGGCCTGGTGGAAAACCAGCGCTTGATCACCGGCAACCTGCGGGAGAGCGACTGGCAGCGCATCGCCGAGGCCGCCTCCGCCCTCAGCCGCATGGACATCCGTATCGATGATAACCCACTGCTGACCGTGGCGGATATGAACGCCAAGTGCCGCCGCCTGGAAAATCTGGGCCTGGTGGTCATCGACTATCTTCAGCTGATGACCTCCGCCGGCGGTAAGGGCTATTCCGGCGAAAACCGCCAGCAGGCGGTGTCCGATATCAGCCGTATGCTGAAGATCATGGCCAAGGAGCTGCAGGTGCCCGTGCTGTGCCTGAGCCAGCTGAGCCGTGCCAATGAAAAGCGCGAGGATAAGCGCCCTATGCTGTCCGACCTGCGCGAATCCGGTGCCATCGAGCAGGACGCCGACATCGTCATGTTCCTCTACCGGGACGACTACTATAACAGCGACGCCGAGAAGCGCAACGTGGCCGAGTGCATCGTAGCCAAGAACCGCCACGGCGAGACCGGCAAGGTAGAGCTCCGCTGGATGCCCGAGTACACCGCCTTCGGCACGCTGGAGACCCGCTATGACGAGGATGAGTGAGCCCCTGGACCTGACCGCGTGGATGACGCGCTGGCAGATGTTCCCACCTCCCGAAGGGCTGATCCTCTGCGCCGTGTCCGGCGGCCGCGACTCCGTCTGCCTGCTGGACTGCCTGTGGAAGCTGGGCCGGGCCCGCGATTTCCGCGTGGCTGCCGCCCACCTGAACCACGGTATGCGTCCCACGGCCCAGCGTGACGAGGACCTGGTCCGCGCCCTCTGCGCCGAACGGAACATTCCCTTCTACACCGAAACGGTGGACGTCTACGCCCTCTGCGCCGTCTGGCGCCTGACGGTGGAGGAGACGGGCCGCCGCGCCCGCTACGACTTCCTCCGCCGCACGGCGGATGCCCTTGCCGCGGACTTTATCGCCACCGCCCACCACCGCGACGACCAGGCCGAAACGGTCCTGCTGCAATTGCTTCGCGGCACCGGCCCCCAGGGCCTTACCGGCATTCCCCCCGTCCGTGACGGCATCATCCGCCCCCTACTGGATACGCCCCGCGCCGCTATCGATGACTACATCGCGCAGAACCGCCTCCCCTACGTCACCGACGAGACGAACCTGGATACCCACTACGCCCGCAACCGCCTCCGGCTGGACATCATGCCCCAGCTGCGGGCGATCAACCCCGCCGCCGTGACGCATATCACCCGCACGGCGGATATCTTGCGCGCCGAGAACGACCTCCTGGACGCCCAGGCC
>ENA-OOWN01002832-OOWN01002832.1-human-gut-metagenome-genome-assembly--contig:-NODE-2832-length-10030-cov-2.771830_pt1 | contig 10030 bp, 6 predicted proteins | sample MGYA00241406_ERZ501319 | MGnify/ENA primary metagenome ERZ501319 (study PRJEB25962, sample SAMEA2042734) | human gut metagenome | biome: human gut; feature: human-associated habitat; material: faeces... | reverse complement strand
TCGAACCTATGACCCTCTGCTTGTAAGGCAGATGCTCTCCCAGCTGAGCTAAGATCCCATATTCCTGCGGGTTACTCATCTGCAACCCGCTTTGCTAGTATACTATATAGGAATAGTGAAGTCAAGCACTTTTTCAAAAATATTTTTGAAATATTTAAAATTTTTGAAAATATTTCAAGATTCAAAATTACTCCAATAATTCTGTCAAGCTGCCGGATACCTGCCTTATGAGATACCTTTGCAAATCATACATCTCTCCTTCTCCCTACTCCTTCGCAATAAACAAAACACCCAGTGTTCCCGGTCCACAATGGCTGGATACTACACCACCGGCTCTTGTTTCTAAAATTTCACGAAAGACATGAAGGTCATTAAGGTACGCACGTACTTTATCTACAATTTCCGGTGCACTGCCGGAGTGAGTGATAAATACACGTTCCGGCCGGGCATTCTTCATTGCTTCTTCCATGTCTTTCACATAAGAGAGAACAACCTTTTCCATATTACCACGATATTTCTTTCCCGGTCCCATTTTACCATCCTCAACACCAATCCGCGGATGAAGCTTTAATGCACCACCGGCTAAGGCAGCCAGTCCACTGCATCTGCCACCACGATAAAGATAGGTTAAGGTGTCTACCACAAAGCTTGCCCGAACCAGAGGCTTTAATTCTTCAATGCGTGCAGTAATCTCTGCCGCGCTCTTTCCCTGCTGTGCCATTTCGGCTGCTTCTATGACAAGAAGTCCGATACCGGTAGAAAGGTTTGCAGAATCAATTACTGTAACCAGATTTTCTGCCTCCAGTTCTTCCGCTGCAAGACGCATCACATTCATGGAAGAAGACATCCCGGATGCAATGGCAAAACAGATAACCTCCTGACCTTTTTCTACATAAGGCTTTAACAATTCTACTGCCTGCTCTGCGGATGGTGCTGAAGTCTTTGGAGTGGTCTTGTGTTCATCCGACCAGTCAAAAATCTCCTGCGGAGTAATATTTACTCCATCCAGATATTCTTCGTCACCTAATAAAATGTGAAGCGGAAGAATGGTAATATCATAACGTTTTACCAGTTCTTCAGATAAATCACAGGTACTATCTGAAATTATCTTTACCATATCAAAAACCTCCCAAAATAAAAATTTACATTTCTTCCAGTAGACGTTCTACCAGTTTTACACAATCAGCTGCATCCGGGGAATAGCCATCTGCACCGATTTCATCTGCAAAGCTCTGTGTAATTGCTGCGCCACCGACGATAATCTTGCTGTTGCAGCCGCGCTCTTTTGCCAGTTCTACCACATCCTTCATACGCATCATAGTAGTGGTCATCAGGGCAGAAAGTCCGATAATCTGGGCATTTTCTTTTAACGCTGTATCCACAATAATATCCGCTGCCACATCCTTGCCAAGGTCTAAGACACGATAACCATAGTTACGGAGCATCAGTGCTACCAGATTCTTACCGATATCGTGTATGTCACCTTCTACGGTTGCAATAATAATGGTTGCCTTTGGCTCTGCGTCCTTATCTTTGGAAAGCATTGGCTCCAAGTATTCAATGGCATGCTGCATAGTCTGCGCACTGGAAATCAGCTGCGGCAGGAAATAAATCTGTTTGTCAAAAAGAACACCTACTTCATTAATGGCAGGAATCAACTGTCCATTAATAATCGCTCCCGGTTCTTCTCCTGCTGCCAAAGCTTTATCTACTTCTTTTAAAATATTGCCCTTATTTCCCTTTAATACACAATCAAATACCGGATTTGCCGGCTCTAAAGCGCCTGCCGAAGCTGCGTTAACGGTTGCCGGAGCTTCCTTCTGTGCCCGTTGGTTCATCCGATTGATATAGCGGATATCGGAACCTTCTTTATGTAAAAGCATATCCGAAGCCACTGCCGCATTCATTAATAAATCCTGGGATGGATTTGCAATTGCCATCGTAAGTCCTTTTGCAATTGCCATGGTAAGAAATGCACTGTTTACATAAATACGTTCCGGCAGACCGAAGGAAATATTGGAAAGTCCACAGGCTGTGGCAAGGCTCAATTCATCCTTACAATACTGGATGGTATCAAAACATTCCAATGCTGCCAGCGGATTTGCACCTACCGTTGCTACCAGTCCGTCCACGATAATATCTTCTTTATGAAGACCGATTTTTAAGGCGGCATCTAAAATGGTACGGACAATCTGCCGCTTCTCTTCTGCGTCTTTTGGAAGTCCCTCGTCAGAAAGCGGAAGCAAAATAAACATTGCTCCATATTTCTTTGCAATCGGAAGCAATTTTTCGAATTTCTCTTTTTCTAAGGAAATAGAGTTAATCAAAGCTCGTCCCGGATAAATACGAAGTGCTGCTTCAATAATATCCACATGGGATGAATCGATACAAAGCGGACAATCCACCGTATAAGTAACCTCATGAATGGTATTTAACATCATCTGTTTCTCATCAATTCCATTCATACCCATATTGACATCCAGAATGGCTGCACCATTTTCTTCCTGCGCCCGTGCCATATCACGAACCATATTAAGGCTGCCTTCCCGAAGCTCTGCCTGCAATTTCTTCTTTCCGGTCGGATTAATCCGTTCACCAATTACCATAAATGGTCCGTCCAAATCAATTTCTACCGTCTTACGCTCGGAAGTAAGCACTCTTCGTCTTGGTGCTTCCACATGATGGATTCCCATTGGTTTTACTTTATCTGCCAATGCCTTGATATGTGCCGGGGTCGTTCCACAGCATCCACCAATAATCGAAACGCCTTCTTCGACTAATTTTGCACCAACTTCCGCAAATTCTTCCGGTGTGGTCTTGTATACCGTTACACCATCCTCTAATTCCGGTAATCCGGCATTTGGCTTTGCCAAAACAGGAACATAAGCATATTCTACGGTCTGGCGAATCGGCTCTAACATTTCCTCTGGTCCTGTGGAGCAGTTCATTCCCACTGCATCAGCACCCAGACTCTGCAACGTAACTACCGCAGTTACCGGATCTGTTCCATACAAGCTTCTGCCATCCTCGTTATAAGTCATACTTGCCATAATCGGCAAATCACAGGTTTCACGGATTGCCAGCACAGCGGCTCTTGTTTCCTGCAGACTCATCATGGTCTCAATGATAAACAAGTCTACTCCCGCATCTGCCACAACTTTGACCTGTTCTTTATAAATATCTACCAGTTCTTCAAACTGCAATTCACCCATCGGATAAAGCTGCTGACCGGTCATGGTAATATCACCAGCTACCAGCGCTTTTCCGCCTGCTGCCTCTTTGGAAATGGCAACTAATTGCTGGTTCATCTCTACCAGCTTATCTGCCAGTCCATATTCTTCTAATTTAATGCGGTTTGCAGTAAAGGTCGGTGCCAAAAGAATCTGTGTTCCAGCCTCCACATAAGCCCGCTGCAAATCTATCATGGTCTGTGGATGCTCTAAAATCCACTGCTCCGGACAGACTCCTACCGGCATTCCTGCATTCTGAAGATTGCTTCCGGTTGCACCATCTAAGATAACCGGTCCATTTTTTACTAATTCCTTAAATTCCTCTCTTGTCATCTGCGTTCTTCCTCCTGTCGGATTGCCTCAATAATTCTCGCAATTAAGCCCGTCCGGTTAAATGGTGTCATAAAATAAAATCCGTCTGCAATATCATATAATTTTGCTGCGATTTCAACAGATAATTCAATTGCCACTTCTTCTGCCTCTTCTCTTGTCATATCTTCCCGATACCGGTTTACAATTTCATCGGAAACATGGATGCCCGGCATCTCATTTTTCACAAACATTGCATTCTTATAGCTTACCAGCGGCATAATACCGCACATGATTTTGGTGTCAATGTGTTCTTTGATATAAGTCAGTCTTTCCACATCTTCCTCGGTATATACCGGCTGTGTCAGGAAATAACCGCATCCTGCTTCCGCTTTACGCTTCATCCGTTCAATAATCGCATCCGGATTGGTGCCATGATAATTCAGTGCACCACCATAATAAACCGGCTCCTGTGCAAAAACTTCTAAATTCATTTCCTTAACATACTGCATCAGTTTGATGGAATTGAAATCAAAAACAGAAGTCACTCTTTCGCGGTCTGCCCTTGAAACCGGGTCTCCGGTCACAATCAGGAAATGGCGGACATCATTCATATGCATGCCTAAAAGACCTGCACGCAACGCAATCACATTGCGGTCACGGCAGCTGATATGCGGCATTACTGCCACACCGGTCTTCTGCTGGATTTTCACTGCCAGCTGTCCGGCATCCATTCTCGCCCGCGCCATTGGGGAATCGGAAAGGGTAATCAGATCCACATTACATTTTCTTAAATCTTCTGCTCCTTTCATAACCTTGGATGCATCCTCGGAAAATGGCGGGTCCAATTCTACAATATAAGCCTTCTCCCCACGGGAAAGCTTCTCTTCAAAAATAGATGGAGTTCTTGTAACCTCCTGCGTTACTACATTTTCAATTTTCTTTGCTGCCTTCGGCACATCCTGTAACTCGCCAGAAAGCAAAGCAATATATTCCGGTGTGGTTCCACAGCAGCCACCTAAAATATCTGTGCCAAGGGCTGCAATATCCTTCATTTTTTCTGCATAATAAGATGCATTATTGGAATAAATTGTCTTTCCTCGCAAAGTATATGGGTACCCTGCATTTGGAAGTGCTGATACGAATTTGTCACTGGAGAACTTCAGGTTCTTCATAAACTGATACATGTGGGTACTGTCCAGTTCACAGTTAAATCCATAGGCATCCACATTTTCCATCTCGGAAGCTTCTATTGCCACACGTTGCATAGAGAGACCGGAGCGGGTGTATCCACTTTTGTCAAACGCAAACTGCACCAGAATAAATGCGTCTGATTTTTCTTTGATATATGCCGTCACCGGCTCAATATAGGTAAAGTCACTCTGTGTCTCAAATACAAAACAGTCTGCGCCACAGGAAAGGAAGGTGTCACAAATTTCTTTGTACTCCTGTAACACATTGTCATAGTCCTGATGGTCAAGATCATAAATCGGTCCTAAATCTGCTCCGATAAATACCGGAATCTCTTTTCCATTTTCTGCCTGAAATGCGGTTACTGCTTCCTTTGCAATCTCATAGCCCGCCCGGACTGTCTCTTTTACTTCCTGCATATCTGCAAGAAACATGGTATTTGCTGCAAATGTATTGGTGCGGATCAGCCTTGCTCCCGCACGCAGATATTCTAAATGAATCTCCTTAATCTGCTCCGGATTCTTAAGATTCTCCTTTTCTGCAATCACGGTATCTTCGCTGTATTTTTCCTCATAATAAGTGCCCATGGCACCATCGGTTATCAGTCTTTGTTCTTTGATATATTCCTTTATATTCATAGTATGCTCCAGTTTATCTCACATTTGAATTCCTACTAATTATATATGTAAGCTCCTTTTCCTGCAACTTAAAAATATAAATTTAATCCGGTGATTTGCTTTTTTCATTTTCTGTGCTACACTGTTATTCATTGACAATGATATTTTCAAATACAAAGGAGTACACTTGATGAATTCAGTAAAGCTAATTGCCTTAGACATCGATGGCACCCTCTATAATAAAGACGGTGTCATTACCTCTTATAATAAAGAAATGATTCGAAAAGCCGTAGAAAACGGGATTACCGTTATTATCTCCACCGGCCGGCCTTATATCGGTCTTCCTGTGGATGAAATGAAGGAGCTTGGCATCCAATATGCCATTACTGCCAACGGTTCTGCGGTATACCGCGTCCCGGAAAAGGAACTGCTCTTAGATGAAAGCATGGATACCGATTTAAGTGTCCGGCTGTTACGCAAGCTCTATACGCAGTCTCTTCATATCGATGCCTTTATCAATGGTGACGGCTATACCCAGTTTTCCACCAGCGAGCTTACCAACCTATTAGATATTCCGGATTCCTTAAAAAAATATATCCAGACCACCCGGAAGACGATTACTGACTTAGCTGCTTATATCGAAGAACATAAACTTTGTGTTTCAAAACTGACTTTAAACTTTGCACCGGATGCAGATGGAAGCTATACCACAAGAGAAAAAACAAAAGAAATCTTAGACACCTTCCCGGAAGTCACTTATGTGTCCGGCGGTTTTCATAACTTAGAAGTTACCAGATGCGGCATTGCCAAATCCAAGGGGCTTAAATTCCTCTGTGATTACCTCCACATTTCCATGGAAGATACCATGGCGGTAGGTGACAGCGAAAATGATCTCGATATTGTCAAAGCTGCCGGCATTGGCGTTGCCATGGGAAATGCGCAACAGCTCTTAAAAGATTCGGCTGATTTCATTTCCCTTTCTAATGAAGAAGATGGTGTTGCATACGCAATCGAGCGGTTCTGCTTTTAACAGAACCGCTCGGTTTTTATTTTACTATTTTATTTAAAGTATGCTACTCCACTTTCGAACAGCTTCATATCCTGCTCGCCGTAAATGTTGACTGCAACAGACTCTCCACGACGCTCTGCATGTGCCATCTTACCAAGGACACGTCCGTCCGGACTGGTGATACCTTCGATTGCCATGTAAGAACCGTTTACGTTCCACTCTTCATCCATGGTTGGAACACCGGCTTCGTTTACATACTGGGTTGCCACCTGACCATTCTCGAAAAGCTTGTCTAACCACTCCTTCGGAGCAACGAAACGACCTTCTCCATGAGATGCCGGGTTACAGTATACGCCGCCAAGCTCAGCCTGTGCTAACCATGGGGACTTGTTGGTCACTACCTTGGTATATACCATCTTGGAAATATGACGTCCGATGGTATTGTAGGTCAGAGTCGGTGAATCCGGTCTCTGGTGTGTAATCTTGCCGTAAGGAACCAGACCTAATTTAATCAGTGCCTGGAATCCGTTACAGATACCAAGTGCAAGACCGTCACGCTCATTTAAAAGCTTGTTTACAGCTTCTTTCATCTTCTCATTACGGAATGCTGTTGCAAAGAATTTTGCTGAGCCTTCCGGTTCATCTCCTGCGGAGAATCCACCAGGGAACATGATAATCTGTGCTTCATCAATTGCTTTTACAAATACATCAACAGAATCACGGATGTCTTCTGCATTTAAGTTCTTAAATACCTTTACGGTTACATCTGCACCTGCATTTTCAAATGCTTTCGCACTGTCGTACTCGCAGTTGGTTCCCGGGAATACCGGAATAAATACATGCGGGCGGGCAACTTTGTGCTTGCAGACGTAAATGTCTTTGGTATCGTAAAGTCCGCTCTTCACTTCTTCTGTTCCGGTGGTTGCTCTGGTTGGGAATACTTTCTCTAAAGTCTGTCCCCATGCTTCGGTTGCTTCATCCATGGAAATGCTCATATCACCATAGATAAAGTTCTTGCTGTCATTTACTGCACCCACAACAGCTCCGTTTGCTGCAAGGCCTGCTGTTGCAAGGATTTCCTGTGCTTTTACAACTTTATTTTCCGGAACTTCTGCTACGATATTTCCAAAGCCCGGTGCAAATAATGTTTCTTTTGTTACATCTGCATTTACAGTAACGCCAAGTTTATTACCAAATGCCATCTTGCTGACTGCTGCTGCAAGACCTTTTCCGTCTAATGCATAAGCTGCTACGATAACGCCTGTCTCAGTCATTTCATGAATTGCATCATAAAGCTTCATAACCTGTGCGTAATCAGGCATATCATAAGCATCTTTTTCGATGGTAAATAACATCAGCTTATCATTTTCTTTCTTAAGCTCCGGTGTGATAACATCTTTTTCTTTTGCTACATCAACTGCAAAGGATACCAGTGTTGGCGGTACATCAATTTCATTGAAGGAACCGGACATGGAGTCCTTTCCACCGATGGATGGAAGTCCGAAACCAATCTGCGCATTATAAGCACCAAGCAGTGCTGCAAATGGCTGGCTCCAACGACTTGGCTCCTCCGACATTCTGCGGAAGTATTCCTGGAATGTGAAACGAATCTTGTGGAAATCACCACCGGCTGTTACGATACGGGAAACAGACTCTAATACTGCATAAGCTGCTCCATGGTATGGGCTCCATGAAGATAAATATGGATCAAATCCGTAACTCATCATGGTTACTGTATCGCATTTTCCATTCATAACCGGAAGTTTTGCAACCATACTCTGTGTCTCCGTCAACTGATATTTTCCACCATATGGCATGTATACACTGCCTGCTCCGATGGAACCGTCAAACATTTCTACGAGACCCTTCTGGGAACATACGTTAAGGTCTTTTAATTCATTTAACCATGCAGCTTTCATATCGCCTGCTGCAACTGCTTCTTCTACAGCCTTTGTGCCGATTTTATTTAAATAATTCTCTTCTTTTACCGGAAGCTCTACCTTTACATCAGTCTCCTGATGTGCTCCGTTGGTGTCTAAGAATGCTCTGGAAAGATTTACAATTTCTTTTCCTCTCCAGGATAATACTAATCTTGGCTCTTCGGTTACAACGGCAACTTTCACAGCCTCTAAGTTTTCTTCTTTTGCATAATCTAAGAACTGCTGTGCATCTTCCGGTGCAACAACAACTGCCATACGCTCCTGAGACTCGGAAATAGCAAGTTCTGTTCCGTCCAGTCCGGCATATTTCTTAGGTACTTTATCCAAATCAACCTGTAATCCGTCTGCAAGCTCTCCGATTGCTACGGACACTCCACCGGCACCAAAGTCATTACATTTCTTAATAATGTGAGCAACTTCTTCTCTGCGGAAAAGTCTCTGAATCTTACGCTCGGTAGGTGGGTTACCTTTCTGAACCTCTGCTCCACAGGTATCAATGGATTCTGTATTGTGTGCTTTGGAGGAACCGGTTGCTCCACCACAGCCATCACGTCCTCGCCCGCCTTGGCGGCGCTGCCATCGAAGGTGCTGCCCGTCTCTTTCAGGCGGCGGGCGGTCTCGCTGGCAGCGTTGATGTCGAACTCCTCGGCCTTGGGCTTTTTCTTCGCGGCCATCTCCGCCTTCTGCAGATCCAGAACGACCTGTTCCGGGTCTGCATTGGCGTCCACCGTGGTGGTGTAGCCGGGTTTGCGTCTGCCAAACAACATGACGAAATTCCTCGTTTCTCTGGGATTTTACTCAGCAGCGGCCTCGGTGGTCTGGGCATAGATGCCGCGCTTTTCGAGGTCGTCTGCCATATCGGCGAGGTCGAACTTTTCCAGCGTCTCGCGGGTGGGCACACCGGTGGTGCGGTCCCAGCCGAAGATGTCGTAGAACATGTCCTTTGCCTTCTCCATGTCGGCACGGTCCAGCTTGGTGGTGCCTTCCTCGAATGCCTTGAAGTCGGGGTCCTTATCGAACACCCAATCACAGATGGCATCGTGCTCCTGACGCAGGTTTGCGCTGCCGCAGTTCTTCTGGAAGCTGATGGCGGTCATGGCGCGCAGCATCTGGGTGATGCGCTCGCCTGCCTCCTGCAGACCGGCCTGGGTGTAGGTCTCGCCGGTGACGGCGGTCATGAAATCTGCCTGCAGGTCCAGATCGCCGTGGTAGTCGCGCTCCTTGGAGGGAGACTGGGTCATGGGCCACATCCAGTTGCACAGGGTGGCAGAGTCGTGGAAGTTCTTGTCGTTGACGCAGTATGCAGCCAGCTTTGCCTTGTTCTCGTTGATGGGAGTGTAGGCCTTGGCCTTATCGTAGCAGCCCTCGCCGAAGAAGTCCTCCATGACCTTCTTGGTCACCTCATAGGGAGCGCCGGAGCCGGTCTCGCAGACGATCTCGTGGATCATGCAGTCGCGGTTGTAAACGAGGTTGTACAGCATGCCAACCTGCCATGCCTCTGCGGGGCCGTGGTGGTTGGGGAAGCCGTTGTAGATCAGGTTGGAGTTGGTGGCACCATCGTCGCGGTCCAGCCAGCTCTTGGGCAGACCGAACTTCTCCATCATGGCCAGAGTGCCCTTGGCGATCACGGACAGGTCGCCCTCACCGTAAGCCATGCGGCGGATCAGCTCCACCTCCCAACGGGGATCGCCGGCCTTCTCCCACTCCCAAGGCAGGGAATCGTACTCGGCCTCG
>ENA-OOWN01002823-OOWN01002823.1-human-gut-metagenome-genome-assembly--contig:-NODE-2823-length-10046-cov-10.796617_pt1 | contig 10046 bp, 7 predicted proteins | sample MGYA00241406_ERZ501319 | MGnify/ENA primary metagenome ERZ501319 (study PRJEB25962, sample SAMEA2042734) | human gut metagenome | biome: human gut; feature: human-associated habitat; material: faeces... | reverse complement strand
TTCTCGTAAATCTGACTTCCATGGAGCATTCGGATTCCCCTGGAACTTTAGATCCTCTCGAACATTCGGATTCTCTCGCTTTCCGTTCCTATACTTATACAAGCACCGTTCCATATCCTCAATCCCGAAATTTTCTTTCCGGCTTTCCTTAAAAACGCAAAACGCCGTCATTACCGCTGTTTCATCATCATGATCCGCATGATCCAGCAGGTATTGCGCCAATTTCCGCAAATCTTCCTCAAAATTCCCGCCGGTTTCCGGAATCAGGCAAAACACGCATTGAAAAGAATCCGGTTCCACATAAATCATATCCGGTTCAAGGCAAAGCTGATCCGCATCCAGGAAAAAGCGTTCCAGCTGCCGGAGCGCTGATACTAAATCCGAAATAAGCCGCAGGATTTCGCTTCCGTTCGCGGCCTGATGCTCCAGCAATCTTTTTAAAGGCTGATGAGAAGTAATATCATAATAATATTTCCTCCTCCCATCCATATATTTTTCTTGAAAGGCAAGAAGACCGTCAATTCGGTTTTCCGACAGCATACGCGCCGCATATGGATTCCGCAAGTTCTCAATGGGACAAAGGATCATATAATTCCGATTCATCTCCCGCTTAAAGTCCGCCTTCCCCCGCACCTGTCAGATCCCCCATTTCCAGTACCGCCTCCGTTCTTCTTAAAAAAGCTTCCGGCTGACAGCGTCTCAATTCCACTTCCGCCTTCCAGTCTCCCGCCTGGGCCTTTCCCGCCCGCCCTTTGTGGTGGCCCAGATCGTGGGCACCAACGGCAAGGGCTCCTGCTCCCACTCCATCGCCGCCGTGCTGCAGGCGGCAGGCTATCGCGTCGGCCTCTACACCTCACCCCATCTGGTCGACTTCCGCGAGCGCATCCGCGTCAACGGCGAGCCCATCTCCCGCGAGCGCGTCATCGACTTCGTGGAGAAGGAACGCTCCTTCTTCGAGCCTCTCCATCCCTCTTTCTTCGAGCTCACCACGGCCATGGCCTTCCTCTATTTCCAGGAGCAGAAGGTCGATGTCGCCGTCATCGAGGTGGGACTCGGCGGACGGCTCGACTGCACCAACATCATCCGTCCGCTGCTGAGCGTCGTCACCAACATCAGCTTCGACCACACGGGCTTCCTCGGCGACACGCTGGCGAAGATCGCGGGTGAGAAGGCCGGCATCATCAAGGCCGGCGTCCCCGTGGTCGTGGGTGAGACGGTGCCGGAGACACGCCCCGTCTTCCAGCATAAGGCCGATGAGGAGAAGGCACCCGTCGTCTTTGCCGAGGACCGGCCCGAGGTGCTCTCCGTCGTCCACTGTGCCGACGGCGGCATGGACTATGACACCGTCCATTTCGGGACGCTCTATGGCGATCTCAGCGGTGAGTACCAGAAGAAGAACATGAACACCGTGCTCACTGCACTCCACGTGCTGATGACACTGCCACCGTCCGCCTGCTGCCCCCTCACCGTCTCGATGGACGATGTCCGCAAGGGTCTTGCCCGGGTATGCCCGTCCACGGGACTTATGGGCCGTTGGCAGACCCTGCGCCACGACCCGCTCGTCATCTGCGACACGGGCCACAACCTCGGAGGATGGCAGTACCTGGCGCCTCAGATCAAGGCGGTCGGCTGTGCCGTGCGCCGCATCGTCTTCGGCATGGTCGACGACAAGGACATCGACGGCGTGATGGCGCTGTTGCCTCGCGATGCCGTCTATTATTGGTGCCAGGCCGCCAGCAAGCGCGCCATATCCTCCGCCACCGTGGCCGCGAAGGGACAGGCCCACGGACTCACCGGCACCGACTGCGGCAGCGTGTCCGATGCCTATGCGGCAGCAATGAGCGAGGCGACGCCCGCCGACTTCATCTTCGTAGGCGGCTCGAGCTATGTCGTTGCCGACCTGCTCGCCTCCCTGTCCGTCTGACCACGATTTTTCTCCCAGCCATTTCCGTGCCATGATCCTTCCGGATGCAGGCGGCCACCGGCCGTTCCTTCCCGGAGGGATCATGGCACGTCGTTTTTTCTAGGTTCCCTTTCTCCTCCTGTCTGGCGACCTAAACCCGAAAACCATCCGCTCAAAGGCGTTTACGATGGTTGCGATAGCTAATTTTAAAAGGTTTTTAACGCACAAATAATACATTTTCATAATATAAACTTGTTTTTTTGATTTTAATTTTGTTACTTTGCATTATACAATGCGACAGAGACATAAGAATAATCACTAAAAACTTATCCGATATGACGAACACAGCCGAGACAAGTAATATCTGTGGCCTGAAGCGCGAAGACTTTCAGACCACTGTGAACGGAAAAAAGACCGATCTTTTTATCCTCAAGAATAGTTTAGGCAATGAGGTGGCCATCACCAATTACGGTGGAGCAGTCGTTGCCATCATGGTTCCCGATAAGGACGGAAAGCGTGCCAATGTCATTCAGGGACACGACAACATTCAGGACGTCATCAACTCGCCTGAGCCTTATCTTTCTACCCTCATCGGCCGCTATGGCAACCGCATTGCCGACGGTAAGTTCTACCTGCACGGCAAGGAATATCAGGTGCCTCTCAACGACGGTGACAACCACAACTCCCTCCATGGCGGCAAGAAGGGCTTCAATGCCCGCGTGTGGACGCCTGAGCAGATGAACGACCACACCCTCGTGCTCCATTATGTGTCGGCCTATGGTGAGGAAGGCTTCTCCGGCGAGTTGAAGACCACGGTCATCTTCAGCTGGACCGATGAGAATGCGCTCGTCATCGAGTATCTCGCCTGCACCAACAAGAAGACCGTCCTTAACCTCACCCACCATGGCTTCTTCTCCCTGGCAGGCATCGCCGATCCCACGCCCTCCATTGAGAATCTTATCTGCGAGATCAATGCCGATTTCTATCTCCCCATCGACAATCGCTCCATCCCCACAGGAGAGATCCTGAAGGTAGAGGGCACTCCCTTCGATTTTCGCAAGCCCAAGACCGTCGGCCAGGACATCGACGCCGACAACGAGCAGATCAAGAACGGTGCCGGCTACGACCACTGCTACGTCCTCAACAAGAAGGAGGAGGGCGAGCTCAGCTTCGCCGCCAAGGTGATCGATCCCGTCAGCGGACGCAACATGGAGGTGTACACCACCGAGCCCGGCGTCCAGCTCTACACCGACAACTGGGCAACGGGCTACAAAGGCCAGAACGGAGCCACCTTCCCACGCCGCTCCGCCATCTGCTTCGAGTGCCAGCACTTCCCCGACAGCCCCAACCATCCCTACTTCCCCTCTGTGGTGCTCAACGTAGGCGATCAGTATAAGCAGAAGACAGTATATCGCTTCGGCGTGGAAAAATAAACGAAAACCCATTTTCTCGTGCTCTTCGACCACGGTCAAGGAGCGCGAGATTTTTTATCACCTTAATAACCCAACTTAAACTAACAAAAACTGTATGGATATAGAATTTGTAAGAAGCCGCTTCATTAAGCATTTCGATGGTAAGACCGGAAATATTTATCATTCTCCCGGACGCATCAACCTCATCGGTGAGCACACCGACTACAATGGTGGATTCGTGTTCCCGGGAGCTGTAGAGCAGGGCATCATGGCCGAGGTACGTCCCAACGGCCTGAACACCGCCATTGTCTATTCCATCGACCTCAAGGACAAGGTAGAGTTCAAGATAGACGATCCCAACGGACCGCGTACCACCTGGGCACGCTACATCTACGGCATGGTACAGGAGATGCGCAAGCTCGGCGTCGATGTCAAGGGCTTCAATGCCGCCTTCGCCGGCGATGTGCCCCTGGGTGCCGGCATGTCTTCCAGCGCAGCGCTGGAGAGCTGCTTCGCCTATGCCCTCAACGACCTGTTCGGCGACAACCGCGTGAGCAAGTGGGACATGGCACTGGCAGGCCAGGCCACCGAGCACAAGTACATCGGTGTCAACTGTGGCATCATGGACCAGTTCGCCTCCGTCTTCGGCAAGAAGGGCAAGCTGATGCGCCTCGACTGCCGCTCCCGCGAGTTCGAGTATTTCCCCTGGGAGCCAAAGGGTTACCGCCTTGTGCTGCTTAACTCCAAGGTGAAGCATGAGCTGAAGGGTTCACCCTACAACGACCGCCGCAACTCCTGCGAGAATGTCGTGAAGGCCCTCGCACAGAAGTTCCCCGACCGTCAGTTCGACACCCTCCGCGATGCCGAGTGGGACGACCTGGAGGCTGTGAAGGACGCTGTCAGTGCCGAGGACTACACCCGCGCCCACTTCGTATTGGGTGAGAAGGACCGTGTGCTCGCTGTCTGCGACGCACTCGAGAAGGGCGACTACGAGACTGTCGGCAAGAAGATGTACGAGACCCACGAGGGCCTGAGCAAGGAGTACGAGGTGTCGTGCGAGGAGCTCGACTATCTCAACGAGCTGGCCAAGGAGAACGGTGTCACCGGTTCGCGCATCATGGGCGGCGGCTTCGGCGGCTGCACCATCAACCTGGTGAAGGACGATCTCTACGACAAGTTCATCGCCGATGCCAAGGAGAAGTTCTGTGCCAAGTACGGCCACGAGCCTCAGGTCATCGACGTTGTGATCGGCGACGGCTCACGCCGTATCTGCTGATCCCCCGCCCCGCTTCGGGGCAGGCCTTAAGATGGAACGACGCGTTCAGCGAAATCCACGCAATTATACTTTATGGAAGGTGTCCCCCAACGGGACACCTTTTTTCGTGCCTTCCCGCCTGTCCCCAGTCCTTCCCACGCCATCGGAACAGCACCGTATCGCCGACAGCACCTTCAGATCCTCACCGATCAGCCCTGTCCACGAATATTTTATTTTTGATTAACTCTTTTTTGAGAAAAAATCACTATCTTTGAGGCTGGTTTAAAAACATAATTCTAAGATGAGACAAATCATAACGCATTTCACCGACGACGACCTCTACAAGCTCTCCATGTGCTGCGCCGTCATCGACAACTTCCCGCGCGCCCAGGTGAAGTACAGCTTTGTCGACCGCAACCACTTCGCCTATCCCGAGGGATTCGACAAGTTGGTGATGGAGCAGGTGGCCATGCTCGAGAACGTGGTCATCACCGATGAGGAGATCGCCTTCATGAAGCGCAAGTGCAATTACATCCCCGAGTGGTTCTTCCCCTATCTCAAGGGATTCCGCTATTCGCGTGAGTGGGTGAAATGCTGGCAGGACGAGGAGCGCCACCTGCATATCGAGATCGAGGGTGCCTGGTCGGACACCATCCTTCTCGAGGTGAAGATCCTTGCCATCGTGTCCGAGCTCTACTATATGGTCACCGGACAGGACAACGTCGACTATGAGGCCTACTACCGCAAGAGCTACGAGAAGGCCCGCCGCCTCCTTGAGGCAGGCTGCACCTACAGCGACTTCGGCACGCGCCGCCGCCTCTCCTTCGAGTCCGAGGATGTCCTTGTGCGTGCGATGAAGGACTGCTACGAGTCCAGGCAGTGGCCCGGCAAGTTCGTAGGCACCAGCAATGTCTACCTCGCCATGAAGTACAATCTGACGCCTGTCGGCACGATGGCCCACGAGTTCATCTGTGCCATCGGTGGCATGTACGGCCCGCAGATGGCCAACAACCTGGCCATGGAGGCCTGGCGCCACACCTTCCGCGGCGCACTGGGCACCTATCTCTACGACTCCTTCGGATGGGACATCTTCGCGCTCAACTTCTCCGAGGACTTCGCCATGCTGTTCAAGGGCCTGCGCGTCGACAGCGGCGACAACCATGAGGAGCTGATGAAGATCGTCAACAAGTACAAGTCGCTGGGCATCGACCCGAAGACCAAGCAGGTGATCTTCTCCAACGCCCTCGACACCGACACGGCCATCGCCGTACAGCGCGACGCCGAGCGCTACGTACAGCCCTCGTTCGGCATCGGCACCCACTTCACCAACGACTTCAGCCACATCGAGCCGATGAACATCGTCATCAAGCTCGTAGGCGTCAAGATCACGGAGGCATGGCCCTACTATAACGACACGTGTAAGCTGAGCGACGAGAACGCCAAGCACATCGGAAAGCCCGAGGTCATCCGCCGCTTCCAGGAGGCCATCCATTGGAACCACGCCAACGACTGATAAGGACGTGCTCGAGGCAACGATCATAAGTTGCTTTCTGCAAGACGATTACATACTTTCCCTTCCAGTGGGGCCAAGTCCCGTGACGACTGTCTGCGGCCTTGGCTCCACATTTTTTATTTCCTTTCCGCTCCTCCGTTATTTCCCTCTTCCTCGCCTTTCCGCTTTTTGTCGCACATCCGGTCCTCCCCACCGTTTCCTCTTCTCCATTCCCTTCTTCTCCGTTTCCGTTCCCTCCATTTCCCTCCCTTTGCCCTCCGATTGTCCCGTTTCTTCTCCGTCCTTCCTTCCTCGACCGTCCTTTCCCCATCAGACGAAAAAATATTGCCGCCCCCATATACACCTTATCCGATTTTTTACTATATTCGTAGCGTCATCCCTTCCGCCGTCCGGTCGCGTCAGCGTCGTACCCCGGAGAGGATACGGACATCCGATAAAAACCTTTTAACCGAACAATTCTATGAAAATTGGTATCCCAAAAGAAATCAAGAACAACGAGAACCGCGTGGGCATGACCCCGTCGGGAGTGTACGAACTCATCCAGCACGGCCACACCGTCTATGTGCAGGCCACCGCCGGTGAAGGCAGCGGTTTCTCCGATGCCGACTATCAACAGGTGGGTGCCGAGATCCTGCCGTCGATCGCCGACGTGTACGCTGCCTCGGAGATGATCATCAAGGTGAAGGAGCCCATCGAACCCGAATATGCACTCGTGAGGCCCGGCCAGCTTCTCTTCACCTATTTCCATTTCGCCTCCGACCGTGAGCTGACCGAGGCCATGGTCAAGAGCGGTGCCGTCTGCCTGGCCTATGAGACCGTGGAGACTCCCGACCGCCGTCTGCCGCTCCTCATCCCGATGAGCGAGGTGGCCGGACGCATGGCGGCGATGTGCGGCGCCTACTATCTCCAGAAGACCAAGGGCGGCAAGGGCAAGCTCATCAGCGGCGTGCCCGGCGTCAAGCCGGCCAAGGTGCTCGTCCTCGGTGGCGGCACCGTCGGAGAGGCATCCGCCCGTCTGGCTGCCGGCCTGGGTGCCGATGTCTACATCTACGATATCTCCCTCCCCCGTCTGCGCCAGCTGGGCATGGAACTGCCGGCCAACGTGCATCCCCTCTACTCCTCACCCCACAACATCATCACCGAGCTCGTCGATGCCGACATCATCGTGGGCAGCGCCCTGATCCCCGGAGCGAAGACGCCCCACCTCATCACGCGCGAGATGCTCAAGGACATGCAGCCCGGCACGGTCCTCGTCGACGTGGCCATCGACCAGGGCGGTTGCTTCGAGACCTCCCATCCCACCACGCACGACCATCCCGTCTACACCGTCGACGGCATCCTCCACTATGCCGTGGCCAACATGCCGGGCGCCGTGCCCAACACCTCGACGACGGCCCTCTGCAATGCCACGCTGCGCTATGCCCTCGCCCTGGCCGACAAGGGCTGGCGGCAGGCCTGCAAGGACGACCACGCCCTCTTCCTCGGACTCAATGTCGTCAACGGCAAGATCACCTATCAGCCTGTCGCCGAGGCGTGGGACATGGAGTATGAGCCGCTCGAGCTGTAAGCCCTGACGGCAACCGCAGCCGGCAAGGCCCAGGCAGCCGCAAGACTTAGGGACGCATCGCACGGTGCGTCCCTTTTCATATATATAAATAAGGTACGCGATGGACTCCTACCGACCTATCCACCATCCCATATTCTAAGTGAAATGTGACTTTATCGCATCAATCCCAAAAAATATTTCTTTTTGTTTGTTTTTGTATTCACATTTCACTATATTTGTCCTTGAATGTGGACACGCACCCTCCCATTGTCAGTGTGCCGGTATCCGTTTTCTTATGACATCAACCCTAAACCCGAAATATGAAAATCGATAAGCAGAATGTAACCGTTGCCACGATGAGGCGCCTTTGGCTGAGGATCCTGGTCGTGTTGAGAAAGTATTTCAATGTCATGCCCGACAAGGAGGACGAGGAGTCCATCGCCCAGGAGATACGCAAGGGCGTGTCGTTCCACGGAGCGAATCTCTGGATCTTGGTGTTCGCCATCTTCATCGCCTCCCTCGGCCTAAATGTCAATTCCACCGCCGTCATCATCGGTGCGATGCTCATATCACCCCTCATGGGTCCCATCATCGGCATGGGCTTCTCGGTGGGCGTCAACGACTTCGAGCTACTGAAGCGGTCCGTGAAGAACTATCTTGTGGCCACGCTCATCAGCGTCGTCACGGCCACCATCTATTTCCTCCTCACCCCGCTCAGCGAGGCCCAGTCGGAGCTGCTCGCCCGCACGTCGCCGACGCTCTACGACGTGTTCATTGCCTTGTGTGGCGGTGCGGCAGGCATCGTCGCCCTTTGCTGTAAGGGCAAGGGCAACGTGCTGCCCGGAGTGGCCATCGCCACCGCGCTCATGCCGCCCCTCTGCACGGCAGGATTCGGCCTGGCATCCGGCAACATCTACTACTTCCTCGGCGCCTTCTATCTGTTTTTCATCAACACCGTCTTCATCAGCCTTGCCACCTACCTGGGTGTCAGGATGATGAAGTTCAGGCAGAAGACGTTCCTCGACCATACGCAGTATGTCCGCGTGAGGCGTTACATCATCATCGCCGTCGTCGTGACGATGGTGCCGGCGGCATTCATGACCTACGGCATCGTCCGCACCAGCATCTTCAACAACAATGTGAGCCGCTTCGTGAGCGAACGGCTCGACAGCAGCGGCACACGCATCATCTCGTACGACGTCAACAAGGACAGCCTCACCCTGCGCGTGGTGGCGGTCGGACGCGAGATCTCCGACAGCATGATCGTGCGTGCCGAGCGGGGAATGTCCGACTATAAGATGGCCCACTACAAGCTGCAGGTGATACAAGGCTCACAGTCCGACTCCGTGATGATGCTCAACAGCAAGCTCAGCAACATACGCACCACCAGCAACAACTACGAGGCGATGTTCCACACCGAGGCCACCAAGGCGGCTGCCGCGCAGCAGAAGCTCGACGAGTACACGCGCTATGAGGACATGACCCCGGCCGTGTCGAAGGAGATGAAGGCTCTGTTCCCCTCCGTGAGGGAGGTGAGCGTGGCACTGACCGCGACGGCGATGCCCGACACCACGGCCGTCGTGCGCAATCCCACCGTCCTGGTAGGACTGTCGTCCAAGACCCGGCTCGGCACCGACGAGCTCCGCAAGATGAAGGAATGGCTTGCCGTGCGAGTGGGTGCCAACAATGTCCGGCTGATCACCTATCCCGAAAGCAAATAATCGACCGGCCGTTTCCATCCCAAAGGATGGATCGGCCAACAAGATGTTCCATCGTACTTAACGCAATGCGGCCACAGCTTGTAAGCCGTGGCCGCATTGCATCAATAGCGCGGAAGGTAGGAGGCGTAGAGGCGTATCGTGTTTTGGGGCTTGCATCAACCCGCATTGGAACGCCCTCCAAATGCGACCTCATTGGAGCAACCGGGGCAGTCCTCTATTCAAAACAGGATTACGGAATCCATCACGACAGAAACATCTCTTGGAAAGTATTTGACATATTGTGACCATCTGAATGCCATATTCTTGGCTTGTCCAACGCCTTCAGCTCCCTTGCCGGACCGCCCGTAACTCCATTATGACATCATCCGTTGCGCTTCCTCCGTTGAGGGTCCGACTATCATACGGAGATCCCCGATCATTTGACGTCCTATTTAGTCTTTCCGCCGTCACATCCACGACCCCGACCGGGCCGACATCCTTGGCAATCCACCCCTCCGGGTGATCTCGTCTTTATCGGTCGACAGGCATTGTTGCCAATCTTCCCGTTGTATCGAGTGTAAATAAAAATCCATCCGTTTCCTTTACCGTCCACCTTTCCGGATGACTCTCATCCGGTTGCCAGTCGCCTTCTTCTCTCCTCTTGTCTTATACTGACATAGGTAGACACATTTATAAGTAATAACTAAATGTGTTTCT
>ENA-OOWN01002817-OOWN01002817.1-human-gut-metagenome-genome-assembly--contig:-NODE-2817-length-10055-cov-3.009400_pt1 | contig 10055 bp, 5 predicted proteins | sample MGYA00241406_ERZ501319 | MGnify/ENA primary metagenome ERZ501319 (study PRJEB25962, sample SAMEA2042734) | human gut metagenome | biome: human gut; feature: human-associated habitat; material: faeces... | reverse complement strand
GAAAGGCCACCTTTCGCAAGGCAAAAGGTGGCCTTTTATAAGGGTACTGATTATCAAGTGGTTACAGAGCCGTTACAAACGGCTGTATAAAACGGCTAAAACGTATGCGTCAGAAGCTGAATTTCCACTTCGCGCCGGCAATAATCCACAGGCCGGGCTGTGGCACATTGCCGTAATCTACATAGTAGGTGTCAAGCAGGTTGTTAGCCTCAACGTATACGGAATACCGCGGTTTATGCCACGCAAGGCGGGCGTCTACGAGCGAGTAGGGCCTGTACGTGCGGGTGATTCCTTCCGTATCAGTGTACGTTCCCTCGCGTTCTTGGAAGCGGTAGCTTACGTCAAGGCCGAGACCCGGCAGTATGTCAAGACCCAGCGCGGCCACGACCTTATGGCGGAGATACTCAAGCGCATACATTGACAGCACGCCCTGCTCGCGCCGCTGGCTCTGGTCAATATAGGCATAAGCCACGTTGAGCGAGCGCAACACACGCTGCGAGGGCGCTACGCGGCGGAAGTCAAGCCGCGCGTCGGCCTCAACGCCGGTGGAGTTTATGCGGGCATGGTTGACTGAAGTCCATACGCCGTCGCCGCCGGGCGACGCATCCATTATCCAGTCTATCATGTTCCTGCCCCAATGGCGGTAGACCGACAGGGTCGCGCTGACGCCTCCCGAGGCATACCTCACGCCCGCCTCCACGGCTGTCATCTCCTCCGGCTTCAGGTGTTTGTCGGCCTTGTGCCCGTCGACTGAGTAATACAGCTCGGTGAATGACGGCATACGCAACGACGTGTTCAGCGAAGCGTACAGCCTAAGGGCCGTGGTGAAGGCATAACTTGCGTCGATGCCGGGATACAGCTTGAAGGGCATACCACTCCAAGTGTTCCTCACCGCCGTGAAGCCTGCCGACGCGGTGAATCGCCCAAGGGTGACGTTGTGCTCGAGATAAAAGCTAAGGTTAGTGCGGTTAAGCCCCAAGGTGTAGTCCCTGCCTGTGCCGTGGATGTGCACGGGAGAACCGAGCGGCTCGCCGAGGGTGGTCGATATGATGTCCTCGTTGCGCATCCCGGCGCCGAAAGCGGTGCGCCCCCACGCCCAGTCGAACCAACTGTTGAGGTTCAGGCCGATAACGTCGGTGCGGTGGTAATTGTATGGCGAACGCTCAGGAGCGTCCTTGTAAAACTCGTAACGGTCGTGATAACGGTTCCAGTAAACTGACGGAAGGAAGTGGAACCGCCCTGCTTCCGCCTCGGCCTTAATGGCCGTATAAAACTTGTCGCTGTGCTCATACTGCTCGTCGGACAGCGTGCTGTAGAACGTGTTGCTACCCCATCCTCTTGAGCTGAGGCCCGCGTGCCAGCCGACTTCGACCTTATCGCCGCTGTAACGGCCTTTATAAAAGGCGCGTCCGCCGTGATAACCGGCGTTCAACCGGCCTGAACGGCTGCGCAGGTAGCCATCGCTGCGGGTGTATCCGCCGCTGACGGCATTGCTCCATAGGCCCGTAACCAACGCCATACGCACCCCGGCGCCGGCATATCCGAACGAACCGCCCTCGGCTCTTATATCTCCGCCGCTCCCTGATGCGGTTTTCGTCACGATATTCACCGCCCCGAGGAGCGACGACGTGCCGAAGATGCGCCCGGCCGGGCCTTCTATTATCTCAATTCTTTCAATGTCGCTGACGTCTACGGGCAGGTCGAAGGAGTTGTGCCCGGTCTGCGGGTCGCAGATGTTTACGCCGTCGAGCAATATCGCTATATGCTCGCTTGTGCCTCCGCGTATGCTTACATCCGTTTGCGCTCCTATCGGCCCGCGCTGGCGGACATCGACCCCTACGGCGTATTTCAGCAGGTCATTAACACTTTGCGCAGGCGCGGCGGCGATTGCCCCGCGGTCCAGCACAGTAACAATTCTCGGCGCCCGGCCTCCCGCCAAGGGCGCGCGCGAGGCCGTAACGTCCACTCCGCCGAGCATGACGGCGCGCACGGTGTCGGCCATGCCTAGTCCGTCGAGGTCGGTGCGCACGCTTACGCCGTCAGCCTTGGCGTAAGTCAGCGTAGCCACGCTAAGCGTGCCTATGAGCACTTCGCGGCCGAGGCATGCGAAAAGGGCGTAACCCGTGCGGCTGAAGTGCTTGAACCAGAAGCTCTCGCGCTTGTTGAAAATTGGTTTGTACATAAATTGTAATAAAAAGATTAACGTTCAGCAACATGCGGAACGACAGGCAAAGGTAGCGCAAATAAAGCGTAACGCCAAAGAAAAACGGAAGTAACGGGGCATACGCCGCACGGCAAAAACGACAAGGCCGCCAGCCCATGCGTAACAGGCTGATAATCAACGGCTTTGCAAAAGGCCGTCTTTTAGCTTGCGAAAGGTGGCCTTTCATCGTGCAAAAGACGGCCTTTTGGAAGGCGAAAGACGGCATATCGGAATTTATTCGTATCTTTGCATACTGACAAACGTTTATCAACTATGAACAAAAAACTATTGATTTTACCTATGGCCGGCATCATGCTGACGGCCAACGGACAAGTGGCGCAACCTAAGCTAGCCTACCCGAAAACGGCGAAAGGCGACGTGGTTGACGTATATTTCGGCACAAGCGTGGCCGACCCTTACCGCTGGCTGGAGAACGACACGAGCGCGCAGACTGCGGCGTGGGTCAAGGCCCAGAACGAAGTTACCAACGAATACCTGTCGAAAATACCTTTCCGCGGCGCGCTGCTGAAAAGGCTTACCGACGTAGCCAACTACGAAAAGATAAGCGCTCCGGCAAAGAAGCACGGAAAGTATTACTTCTTCAAGAACGACGGACTGCAGAACCAAAGCGTGCTATACGTGCAAGACAGGCTTGACGGAGAGGCGCGCGTGCTGCTCGACCCTAACAAACTGTCGGCCGACGGCACGGTGGCGCTTACGGGCATAAGTTTCTCGCACGACGGTAAATACATGGCTTACACCATTTCGCGCAGCGGTTCCGACTGGACTGAGATATACATCATCGACGCAGAAAGCGGCCGCCCGCTCGACGACCACATAGTGTGGGCCAAGTTTACTGACGCCGCATGGCACGGCGAGGGCTTCTACTACAGCGCTTACGACGCCCCAGTGAAAGGCAAGGAATACTCAAACGTAAACGAGAACCACAAGATTTACTACCACAAGATAGGCACCCCGCAGCAGGCGGACAGGCTGGTTTACGAGAACAAGGCTTACCCAAAACGTTTCTACACGGCATCGGTAAGCAAGGACGAAACGGTGATGTTCATCTATGAAAGCGGAGCCGGGGCCGGCAACGCGCTCTACGTAAAAGACCTGCGCACGCCCGACGCGCCGCTGAAGGCCATGGCCTACGACATGGATTATACATATTACCCGGTTGAAGTGACCGGTGGCAGGATATACCTGATGACCAACAACGGCGCGCCCAAATACCGGATAATGGCCGCAACGCTTGACAAACCCGAACTGAAGGACTGGAAAGAAGTGGTGGCAGAAGGCGAATCCGTACTGGCAGGAGTCGAAGTGATAGGCGGAAAACTTATCCTTACATATAATAAGGACGTGGCCGACCATGCCTACGTGTACTCGCTGGACGGCAAACGTGAGCATGAAATCAAACTGCCGTCGCTCGGCTCCGTATCGTTCAGCGGCGACAAGGACGACAAGGAGTGCTTCTTCACCTTCACGTCGTTCACCATACCCGGCGCAACTTACAAGTACGACATCGACAACAACACGTACACGCTGCTGCGCGCGCCCAAGGTAAACTTCGATGCCGACGGCTTCGTGACCGAGCAGGTGTTCTATCCGAGCAAGGACGGAACAAAGATACCGATGTTCCTCACATACAAGAAAGGATTGAAAAAAGACGGCAACAACCCCGTTTACCTGTACGGCTACGGCGGATTCAACATCAGTCTGACACCGGGATTCTCATCGTCGCGAATTCCGTTCCTTGAAAACGGCGGCATATACGCGCAGACCAACCTGCGCGGCGGCGGCGAATACGGCGAGGAATGGCATCAGGCCGGAACGAAAATGAGGAAACAAAACGTGTTCGACGACTTCATCTCGGCTGCCGAATGGCTGATAACCAACAACTATACGAACAAGGATAAGATCGCGATTGTAGGCGGCTCGAACGGCGGACTGCTCGTTGGCGCGTGCATGACTCAACGTCCCGACTTGTTCAAGGTGGCCATACCGCAGGTGGGAGTCATGGATATGCTGCGCTACCACAAGTTCACAATCGGATGGAACTGGGCAAGCGACTACGGCACAAGCGAAGACTCGAAGGACATGTTTGAGTATCTGAAGGGCTACTCGCCGCTGCATAACCTTAGGAAAGGCATCAGTTACCCAGCAACTTTGGTGACAACCGCCGACCATGACGACCGCGTTGTGCCTGCACATTCGTTCAAGTTCGCCGCCACTTTGCAGGAATGTAACGCCGGATCGAACCCTACCTTGATACGCATTGACAGCAAGGCAGGCCACGGAGCAGGCAAACCCATGGGCAAAGTGCTCGAAGAACAGGCCGACATCTACGGCTTCATAATGTACAATCTGGGTATTGACTTCAAATAAAAAGCAAGCCCCTGCAAGCACGGGGCACTCTTTTTTACAATAAAAATAAAGGCTGCCAATTAACGGCAGCCTTTATTTTTTATAACGTTATGTAAGCCTTAATTATTCAACAACGATTGGATTGTACTTCGGAACAAGTGTCTTCATTATTATCCAAGCCAGCAGATAAGCCACAGCGCAGATGCAGAAGATTATCATGTAACCGGCAGGCTTGCCCTCGAAGCCGAGGAACGTGAATGCCGAACCCATACTGTCAGAATATGTGAACAGCTCGCCTGCGCCAAGGTTGATAAGCAACGAACCGATACCTCCGGCCATAGCGCCGATACCTGTGATAGTGGCGATTGTCGATTTCGGGAACATGTCGCCAATGGTTGAGAACAGGTTGGCCGACCATGCCTGATGACCTGCGCCCGCAAGGCCGATGATTATTGCCGGGAACCATACCGAATAGCCTCCCAACGGCTGCGCAAACAGCGCGAACAATGGGAAGAACGCGAATATCAGCATGGCCAACATACGACCAGAATACGGCCCCATGCCCTTTTTCTCGACAAAGAGTTTTGGCAGATAACCACCGTAAATAGACAGTACCGTAACGATAAGATAAAGCACGAAGATAAGCGCCATACCCATTGTAGACGATGTCTTGTAACCGAACTGGTCGGAGAAATAAGCCGGAGCCCAGAACAGATAGAACCACCAAACACCGTCGGTGAAGAACTTGCCTACTACGAACGACCAAGTCTGCTTATACTTGAAGCACTGCAGGAAGGGGATTGTCTTCTCCTCTTTAACGGCCTCCGCCGGCTTTGCTTCCTCCTCGTCGTCCTGATTTATATAAATAAGTTCCGCCTTGTTTACATGCTTGGAATTTTCAGGTTTCTCATAAAGATGAGCCCAGAAGAACATCCATATAAAACCGATTGCACCGATGATGATGAACGCCATCTCCCAACCGAAGTAATTGGCAAGGATTGGAATGGTGAGCGGAGCGGCCAAAGCGCCGACAGAAGCGCCAGAGTTGAAGATTGAAGTGGCAAACGCACGGTCTTTCTTCGGGAAATACTCAGCCGTCACTTTGATAGCGGCGGGGAAGTTGCCGGCCTCGCCCAGCGCGAGGATAGCGCGGCAAACAAGGAACAGCCATGTACTCAAAGTAGCGATGGCGATGGCCATTTCACTGCCGGCCTCAACCGCACGGAGGGCTGCTACAGAGTCAAGACCCTCGATTTCCATTGTCACCCAGCCGCAACCGGCATGCAAACAAGCACCGAGCGACCAAATGAAGATGGCCCAAAGATAACCTTTTTTTATGCCCATCCAGTCAACAAACTTACCGGCAAACAAACATGCAACGGCATAAAAAACAGAGAAGAAACCGGTAATCATGCCGTAATGGGCATCATCCCAGTGGAACTCAGGCGCGATGAAATCTTTCCACGTAAGCGATAGAACCTGCCTGTCGAGGTAGTTCACCGTCGTCGCGCAGAAAAGCAACGCGCAAATGACCCAACGGAAGTTGGTCATCTTAGTAGTTTGAATTGGATTCATTATTTATTGTTTTGATTAAATAGTATGCGTTTAAGTGAGTTTTGCGCAAAGTTACTGTTTTTTCCTTAAAAAAGGATTGACGTTTCGTTAAAATAGTTTAACTACCCAACCGTGTTGTAAAACATGGCCTTTCACCATGCAAAAGACGGCCTTTTAGCCTGCAATATGCCACCTTTTGCAAGCTAAAAGGCCGTCTTTTACAACGTACCACATTATATCACTGATTGTCAACGACTTACGTTGGCAGCACTTCAGTCTTGGAAATACACTCTCTTTACACGGTTACTGATGCTCGTAAGCACCTCATAAGGTATCGTGCCCATCACGTCTGACAACACCGTTACGGGCAGGTTGTCGCCGAAAATCTCAACCGTGTCGCCCTCCTTACAGTCGATGTCGGTCACGTCTATCATCGCCACGTCCATGCAGATGTTGCCCACGTATGGGGCATTCTTGCCGTTTACGAGGCAATAACAGCGTCCGCAACCCAACAGGCGGTTCAGCCCGTCAGCGTAACCGATGGGTATTGCGCCTATAAGACTGTCGCGGGTGAGTATTCCCTTACGGCTGTAGCCCACGGTCTCGGTCTTCGGCACGGGATGGATTTGCAGTATTGTAGTTTTCAAAGTGCATACGTTGTTTATTACGGAGTTGTCGCGGCTGTCGATGCCGTACAGCCCGAGGCCGAGGCGGCACATGTCAAGCTGGCGTTCGGGGAAATGCTCTATGCCGGCCGAATTGTCCATGTGGCGCAGTATCTTATGACTGAACGCTGCCTGAAGTTTGTCGCTACCTTCCTTGAACAAGGCGAACTGACGGGCGGAGAAGTTGTCGAAATCGTCGCTGTCAGAACCTACGAAATGCGAGAACACCGACCGTGGAATGACCGCATTCTGGTGTTTCAGACGGCTTACCAGTTCATCAATGTCAGTCTCTGGATTGAAACCTAGGCGGTGCATACCCGTATCGAGCTTTATATGGACTGGATAACCAGTAATGCCTTCACGCTGCGCGGCCTTCACAAGAGCGTCAAGCAGACGGAAACTGTAAACTTCCGGCTCAAGATCATAGTCGAACATTGTCTTGAAAGCCGTCATCTCGGGGTTCATAATCATGATGTTCGACGTTATGCCGTTCCTCCTCAGCGTTACGCCTTCGTCCGCAACGGCCACGGCTAGATAATCAACGCGGTGGTCTTGCAACGTCTTAGCCACCTCTACCGCGCCCGCTCCGTATGCGTCGGCCTTTACCATGCAGACTAGTTTTGTCGTCGGCTTCATGTACGAACGGAAGTGGTTGAGGTTCTTCACCACGGCTCCAAGGTTCACTTCGAGTATCGTTTCATGCACTTTTTGCTCCATAAGCTCGGTCAGGCGGTCAAAATTGAACCTCCGCGCGCCCTTCAGCAACACCACTTCGTCATGCAAAGAAGCGAACACTTGGCTTGCAATGAACTCGTGACAGTCGGCGAAGAAATGCTTTTCGGGTATGTCTATAACGTCCGCATTGGCGCTAATCTCAGGGCCGATGCCGATGAACTTCTGCACGCCCCGCGTCCTCGCGAGGTCTGACACCTCTTTATATAATGCCTCACCAGCCTTCCCGCTCTGATAGATGTCACTCAAGATAAGCGTGCGCTTGCGCCCGGCGTGCTCCGGGCGGCGGCTCATGAAGTCGAGGGCGATGTCGAGCGAGTTTATGTCCGAGTTGTAAGAGTCGTTGATAAGCGTACATCCATGCTGCCCTTCCTTCACCTCCAAGCGCATGGCCACAGGCTCGATGCAGGGCATACGCCCGGCTATCTGCTCCGCAGTAAGCCCCAAATGAAGGGCAACGGCGGCGCAAACCACCGAATTGGCAACCGACGCGTCGTCGATGAAAGGCAACGTATAACAACCTTCCTTACCGTCGAACACATAATCAACAACCGTAGATATGCCGTCCTTCGACACCGACTTGACATACATCTTGGCGGCCGTATCACTCATAGACCACGCTATCTGTTCGCCCTTATACTCATATTTCGCAACGCAACGCCTTACCGTTTCGTCATCCCACGGATAGACAATGGCCTTCGTGTCATGAAAGAGTTTCAGCTTCTCGAGGCATTTTTCCTCAATCGACGAGAAGTTTTCCTGATGCGCCGCGCCAAGATTCGTCAGCACTCCTACAGTCGGCTGTATTATATCCCGCAACGCCTGCATCTCGCCTTTCTGGCTTATGCCGGCCTCAAACACGCCCACTTGGCTATGTTCATCGAGCAGCCATACCGACAGGGGCACCCCTATCTGGGAGTTATAGCTGCGCGGACTGCGCGTAACGACCATCGACGGAGACAACAACTGGTAGAGCCATTCCTTTACAACGGTCTTGCCGTTGCTGCCGGTTATGCCTACAATGGGTATCCCGAATTCGTCGCGATGGCGCTCGGCAAGGCGTTGCAGTGCCTCGACCGTATGCGGAACTTTCAGGAAGTTAGCGTCCGCGTATGTCGCCTCACGGTCTTGCGGCAACACCTCCACCACGAAATTCCTCACGCCGCGGCGGTAAAGATCGGCCATATACTTATGCCCGTCATTGCGTTCCGACCGTATGGCGAAAAACAAAGTCTCCTCAGGGAAACACACGCTGCGGCTGTCTGTCAGTATCCAACGTATGTTGCCGTCAGCCGAACCATAGCGGCGTGCGCCTATCAAAGTCGTTATTTTCTCAATTGAATAGAGCATAATAAAAATATTTCACCCACCCCAACCCTCCCGAAGGGAGGGAGTCTGAAATGCTTTTGTCATCGGAATGGGATGTGTTTCCTTATATTTTATTTGTTTTGATGTTGTTGATTGCAATACATTCTAAAGCCCCTCACTTCGGGAGGGGTTCGGGGTGGGTTGCTATTAGAATACAAAGTTCGGGTATTTTTTTGAGAGTTCGCCTATTTTTAACATAGTTTTATTCATAAAATCCTTGTACTCCTGCGAGTCCGGATTGAACGGCTTATGCCCCAGGGCCTCTTTCAACGGCCGCCATTCGTCGACAAACCGCTTGGCCTCAGGCGAGAAATATGCGTCAGAGAACACCTCCCATATATACTCTACGGCCTGCTCTGACGGGTGGAGCATGTCCTTGGCGTAGAAGCGATAGTCGCGAAGCTCGTCGTTGACTATCTCATACGCCGGGAAATAACTTACCATGCCGGGTCGCTCCTTCACCAGTTTGTCGGCGGCAAGCAGCAGCACCGCCTTCGACAACTGGCTGCCATGAAAACCGTATTTGGCGTAGCGTATAGGGCTTACGGTCACTATCACACGCACGTCGGCGCGCCGTTCTTTCAATATGTCGACGGCTTCGCCTAAATAACCGGCACACTCGTCAACCGTCAGCTCACGCTCCGTAAAGAGCCGTTGGGGGCGCTTGGCGCAGTTGTCAACAATCTCGCCAGTCTCATTGAGTATGTACACATGGTTAGTGCCGAGTGTGAACAGGGCCACGCGGGGCGCATCGTCACACCGTTTAACCGTGTGCAGGACGCTCGCCGGATTGTACATCACACCGTAAGGATTGACCGTAGCGCGGAACTTCTCGTCCTTAAACCTCCGCCCTATGTTGTCGGCGAAGCACGAGCCAACGAACAGCATCTCCTCGCAAGGCCCTATCTCAAAGTCGGGTTTGTCTATTTTAACCTTTGTCCTGAACTGCATTTATCTTTCGTTTCTAACGCATTTAAAACGCTGCAAATATACATCATTTAATCGTAAACAGGTAAAACCGGAGCAACTATATACACAACTGTTTTCCAATATGCCGTCTTTCGCTTTCCAAAAGACAGCAAATCGCACGATAAAAGGCCGTCTTTTACAAGCTAAAAGACGGCCTTGGCTCTAGTTAATTATACCGTTGCAAACTTGACATT
>ENA-OOWN01002815-OOWN01002815.1-human-gut-metagenome-genome-assembly--contig:-NODE-2815-length-10060-cov-1.776712_pt1 | contig 10060 bp, 4 predicted proteins | sample MGYA00241406_ERZ501319 | MGnify/ENA primary metagenome ERZ501319 (study PRJEB25962, sample SAMEA2042734) | human gut metagenome | biome: human gut; feature: human-associated habitat; material: faeces... | reverse complement strand
TTGCCTGCCGTAAACGTGATAAGACAGGGCTTGTATTCGATTGCAATATGATTATACTATATAAGCACGCAAAAGTCACGCCCATATTTTCCTTGGTGCAAAATCCGTGATTATCACCAATAGTGGCTACGAGGATTTGTCACATATTCACAAAACAGCAAAACAAGTCTTGCAAATTTAACTTAAATGGTGCATAATACTTGTGTAAAGGTTTACATAAAAATTAAGCAAGTCTGCTTTAATAAGAAAGGAATAAGAAATGAAGTACAGAAAAATAACAGCGGTCATACTTGCGGTAGCAACAGCAATATGCGCCGCAGGCTGTAACGGAAATGATAATTCGGGAACATCGTCAAGCGGTGATGCGACCTCATCGGGCAGTGGTGACAGCAGTATGACTACAACATCGGGCGGCAATTCGGGAACAGCGCAGGCGCAGTTTACGTTCAGCCAGGTAGCTATGGGCGGCGGCGGATTCGTAAGCGGCGTATTTGCAACAAGCGAGCAGGGCTTATACTATGCCCGTACAGACGTCGGCGGCGCATACCGTTATAATAAGGATACTCAGAAGTGGGAATCCATGTCGTACGATATCAGCGAAGAAGACAATGGTCTGCTTGGTATAGACGGTCTTGCATTCGGAGAAAAAGATCCTAACAAGGTATATATGCTTGCAGGCACGGAGTATTTCAGCAACGGCAAAACCTGCCTCTTATACTCCGATGATTACGGCAAAACGTGGAACCGTACCGAACTTACCGATATGATAACGGCGCACGGAAACGGTATGGGCAGAGGAAACGGCGAGCGTATTGCGGTTGACCCCAAGAACAGTGATATAGTATATGTCGGCGGAAGAACAGGCGGTATAATAAAGTCGACCGACGGCGGAAAGACATTCACTGCACTTGATATGGGAACAAAGACGACAACGTCAAACGGCAACGGTATATGCAGTATCATAATCGACCCGAAATCGGGCGATGACAGTGCCTGCACAACTATATATGCGGCTGTTTCGAGAACAAAGGAGGAGAACCTTTATAAATCGACCGACGGCGGTGCTACATGGAAACCCGTTGCAGACGCACCCAAGGAACTTTATACGCAGAGAATGAAGTATAACGGTGATGGTAAAATAGTAATTACCTATGCAAGCGCCGAAGGCCCGTGGAACAATAACAGAATTGACGGCGGCATAAGAACTCTCAACATTGCCGATGATACCTTTACAGAGATCAATCCTGCAAAGAAGTCTTTCGGTGATGTGGTGATAGATCCTTCAAACCCCGACAGAATGGTTGCCTGCACGGAGAACTTATTTGTCGCTCAGCCTAACGGTCAGTTCGGTGATGAATTCTATGTTACTACGGACGGCGGCAAGAACTGGACGCTTCTCAATAATAAGATGAAGATGAGCAGCGGCGGAGTTGAGTGGATAACAACGGCGTCTATGCACTGGTGCAGCTCAATGGCCATTGATCCCAATAACACAAATAAGATAATGGTGGTATCCGGTAACGGTGTGTTCACCTGCGATAATATATGGGATGAAAGCCCCGAATTCTACTTCTTCTCAAAGGGCATAGAGGAAACTGTTCCGTATGATATAATCAGCATACCCGGCGGTAAGCTGGTAAGCGTTATAAGCGACTATGACGGCTTTGCACAGGATAGTGCCGAAGAATACGGTATGGTACACAACAGCGTTGCAGGTTCAATGACCGGTCTTGCGGTAGCGGCAAAGGCAACTGATATATGGGTAAAGTGCGGCGGCAGTGAAGAAAAGCCGGGCTTCTGGTATACTCTTGACGCAGGCAAGAAATGGGTGAATGTTACCGTTTCGCCGTTTGAGAGCGGAAATGTGGCATACGGCGGCTATGTGGCAGTTTCTGCTGACGGAAAGAGATTCTTCTGGGCACCCGGAAACGACAGCAGCATCTACTATTCTGACGATCATGGCAAGACCTGGACAAAGAGCGAGGGCGGAGTAGGTTCAAAGAAAATCATCTGCGACCCCGTAAACCCCGATTATGTATATGCCGCAAGCGGCGGTGCGTTCTTCTACAGCGAGGACGGCGGAAAGACGTTTACTCAGAATATGACGCTTTCTGTATTCGCTGCGGCAAGACCCGTGGTCGCACCCGGCAAGGAGGGCGTTGTATACTATCCTTCAATGGGACTTCAGGTATCAACAGATAACGGCAAAACGTTCACAAGAATGGATTCTTTAGCCGCTTGTATGGCGGTAGGTCTTGGTAAGGGCAAGACGGACAGCGATCCTTATACCATATTCGTATGGGGCAAGCCCACAAACGATGATTCCATAGGTCTTTACTGGTCTGAGGATGAGGGTAAGACATGGAGCAAGGTAAGCGATGATCAGCATCAGTTCGGCGGTCCCGGCAACGGATTTTTTGTCGTAGGCGATATGAACAAATACGGCAGAGTTTATATGAGCACAGTAGGACTCGGCATTGTATACGGGGATCTTGTGCAGTAAGCAGGATAAAAAGATAAAGTATAAGCGGAGCAGATTTTCACCTGCTCCGCTTTTGTTTATCGTTTATTTACTTTGCAGTCTTGCACGGATTCTTGCAAAGAGTGACTTTCTCGGCTCTTTATAGAGCTTTTGCGCCTGCTCTGCTTCCTGATACGCACGTTCATAGAACAGCTTGTGTACCTCTATATGTTCCTCACCCGGCATAGCTTTTTTATGGCGGTAGATTCCGTCGCTTCCCTGCACACGAGCCTTGACGTTATCCTTGAGCATCGTGTTGAATATATCTACTGCCTTATCGGCAATTATCTTATCCTTCAGCGGTACGGCAACCTCCACACGTCGCTCGGTATTTCTGGTCATAAAGTCTGCGGAAGAAATATATACCTTCCTGCGTTCGCCCTTGCCGAAAATATAGATACGGCTGTGTTCAAGGAAACGTCCGACTATCGAAATGACCGATATGTTTTCGGTGTAACCCGGTACTCCTGCGATAAGACAGCAGATACCTCTTATTATCAGCTCTATCTTTACTCCCTGACAGCTTGCTTCTATCAGCTTGTCTATAATATCCTTGTCGGTGAGCGAGTTCATTTTAAGGCCAATATAGCCGTTAGTACCGTAGGTTATCTCGTTGTCGATCATTTCCACAATGCGTGACTTGAGGCATTTCGGCGCTACAAGCAGTGTTGTACTGCTCTCAACTGTCGTACCGAGCGACAGAGCGTTGAACACGGTGCTTGCGTCCGCACCTATGTCCTTATCCGATGTCATCAGCGTAAGGTCGGTGTAAAGACGTGAGGTTTTCTCGTTATAGTTACCTGTGCCTATCTGGGTATAATATCTGATGTTGCTTCCCTGCTTGCGTGTTATCAGCAGCAGCTTTGAGTGTACCTTCAGAGCGTCAAGACCGTATATTATCTTAACGCCTGCCTCCTCCATCTTCTTGCTCCAGCCGATGTTGTTTTCCTCGTCAAATCTGGCACGAAGCTCAACAAGCGCCATTACCTGTTTGCCGTTTTCTGCGGCTCTTATGAGAGCGCTTACGATCTCGCTGTTTCTTGCGACACGGTAAAGCGTTATCTTTATGGAAGAAACGTAAGGATCGTCAGCCGCCTCATCAAGCAGACGCAGAAAGTTCTTGAACTTGTTGTAGGGGTACGACAGAAGTATATCGTGCTGTGAAAGCTGTGAGAACATACTCTCGTACGGGTTTACCATTATTGAATTCTGCGGTGAAACCTGATTGTAGAAAAGCTCGCTCCTGTTTTCGAGCTTATCCTCAAGTGCGGACATAAAGCCGAAATCAAGAGGACAGCTCTGCATAAATGAGAAGCTGTCTGACAGCTCAAGATAATCAAGCATACGCTTTACAAGCTCCGGTGAAGCGTCATATGAAAACTCGGCTCTTACCGGCATCAGCTTCTTTCTCTTGCGGCACAGCTCCTCCATTACGTTTCTGAAGTCCATATCGTGATCGTAAAGAGCCTCGTTCACGTCAATGTCGGCGTTTCTCGTGACACGCATGATACAGCGGTTTTCAACGAAGAAATTCGGGAAAAGGGTATCAATGTAATGCAGTATCACATCTTCCGCCAGAACATATCTCAGATTCTGTCCGGGCAGGAAAATAACACGGGGGAAATCCCTGTCGCATTCCGCACTCAATATTCCCACAAGCTGCTTTTTCTTTTCCTCGTTTTTGCTTTTGAGAAGGGTGCCGATATATATTGCTCTGTTCTTTAAGAACGGGAACGGGTGGTTCTTGTCTATAATGCTCGGAGAAAGCAAAGGGAGAATTTCTCTTTCGAAATACAGCCTTAAGAACAGCTTATCGTCGCCCTTAAGGTCGGCGGGCTTTTTAAGTTCGGCATACTCGCTGAGCTTTGCCGAAACCTCTGAAAAGGCGCAGTCCTTTATATAGAGCAGATCCTTTACCCTGCGTGCGATTTCCTTAAGCTGTCTTGCGGCGGTCATACCTGTCTTGTTCTCGCACTTTTGGGGGTCTACAAGGTCCTGATCATACAGTGAGCCGACACGGACCATAAAGAATTCGTCCAGGTTGCTTGTGAATATTGATATAAACCTCATTCTCTCAAAGAGCGGAACATTTATGTCCTGCGCTTCTTCAAGTACACGCTGATTGAATTTCAGCCACGATAATTCACGGTTATCATAAACGTTGCTGTCTGTCATAAATTACCTCTTTTAATGGATTAAATACGGTCTGAAGGTGTAAATGGAATGTAAAATATCCCGTAATATGAATATAACCGCCCGCTTTCACGGGCAGTTATTGTTCGTTCTTTACTTGTTTGCCTGTTCAAGCGACGCTCTTATAAAGTCCTTGAATAAGGGGTGCGATCTGTTGGGACGTGACTTGAATTCGGGGTGGAACTGAACAGCCACGAACCAGGGGTGAACGCTTCTCGGAAGCTCAACTATTTCAACGAGCTTTCCGTCGGGCGACTGACCTGCGATAACAAGACCGCTCTCTGTCAGCTGCTTGCGGAATACGTTGTTGAACTCATAGCGGTGGCGGTGTCTTTCGTAAATAAGCTCATCGCCGTAAACCTCACGGGAAATAGTACCTGCTTCGAGCTTGCAGGGATATAAGCCAAGACGCATTGTACCGCCCATATCAACATCCTTCTGGTCGGGCATAAGGTCGATAACGTTCTGCTCACCTTCGTGGAATTCGCTTGAATTTGCGTCTGTAAGACCTGCCACATGACGTGCAAATTCGATTGTAGCCATGTGCATACCAAGACAAAGACCGAGATAGGGCTTCTTATGCTCTCTTGCGTAGCGGACAGCTTCAATCTTGCCCTCGATGCCTCTGTCACCGAAGCCGCCGGGAACAAGAATGCCGTCGCAATCATGCAGAAGCTCGTCTGCCGTTTCGGGAGTAACTTCTTCTGAGTTGATGAGCTTTATTTCAACGTGCGACTCGTTCTCGAAGCCTGCGTGACGCAGGGATTCAATAACGGAAATATAAGCGTCGGGGAGTGCAACGTACTTGCCTACAAGACCGATTACGGTATTCTTTGTGGCGTTGTACTGACGCTGAACCATATCCTCCCATTCCTTGAGATCGGGAACACGGGGATCAAGTCCGAGATGATCGCATACTACCTTTGCAAGACCTTCCTTTTCAAGCATAAGAGGTACTTCATAAAGAGAAGGAGCGGTAAGGTTCTGGATAACATCCTGCTTGCGAACGTTACAGAAGCTGGCAATCTTATCTCTCATATCCTGAGGAATCTCCATCTCGCTTCTGCAAACGAGAATGTCGGGCTGAATGCCGAGTGAGAGAAGCTCCTTTACACTGTGCTGTGTGGGCTTTGTCTTCATCTCGTTGCTGCCTGTGATGAAGGGGAGGAGAGTAACGTGGATATAAACAACGTTTTCTCTGCCTACATCCGAAACTACCTGACGGATAGCCTCAAGGAAGGGAGTGCTTTCAATATCTCCGACCGTACCGCCGATTTCGGTTATAACAACATCTGCGGTCGTTTCGGCTGAGTTTGCAACTCTGTATATTCTTGATTTGATTTCGTTTGTTATGTGGGGGATTACCTGAACCGTGCCGCCGAGATAATCTCCACGACGTTCCTTGTTAAGAACTGTCCAGTAGATTTTACCTGTTGTTACATTGCTGTACTTTGAAAGGTTTTCGTCTATAAAACGTTCATAGTGACCGAGGTCGAGGTCGGTTTCGGCACCGTCATCTGTTACGAAAACTTCACCGTGCTGATAAGGACTCATCGTACCGGGGTCAACGTTTATATAGGGGTCGAACTTCTGGATAGTTACCTTGTAACCTCTCATCTTGAGCAGTCTTCCGAGTGAAGCCGCCGTGATACCTTTTCCGAGTCCCGACACAACGCCGCCGGTGACGAATACATACTTTGTAGCCATTATTTTGTTCCTTCCCTTGAGCTTTTCCTGCCCGTCGTATTGATTTTATATGTCAATTTGAAAAATAAACACTACTCACTATTATACTAAATCCGTTCGGCTTTTTCAAGTGCTTTTCGATTATTTAAAGTTGCTTTACGGTGTACAAAATAAACAAATAACCTTTTTGGTATTTGTGCATATCGTTTAATTTTGAAAAAGTGTAGAAAATTTATGTGAAAAATGCTAAAATTAAAATAAGCATCTCTATAGTGTTTTTTAAATTTTGTACATATAAAGTCAGCAAAATCCTTGATTTGCTATAAAAGGAAAAAGATGCGAAAATCCCTTTGTTCAAAGGAAAGGAAAGTAAAAATGAAAAAGACTGTTTTGCGTGCCGCCGCAATAGCCGCAGTGCTTGCTATGGCAGGCTCTGCTTCCGGATGCTATTTTTTCCCGGAGGAAGAAAAATTGCTCGATCCGCCTGTGCTTAAGGTGGAGGATGTTACATATTCTACCTATAAGGCGGTAAAGAAGACTATAATAAACAAGGCGAGTGCGACCGGCTACTGCGTATCAGAGCTTCAGCAGGACTGTTCGTTTACAGAGCGTGACGGTACTCTTAAAACGATATATGTCAGAGCGGGAGATACGGTAAAGAAGGGCGACCTTATCGCCGAATACAACACGGGAGATCTTGAATACAAGATACGCACTCAGGAGCTTAAGGTTCAGCAGGCACAGAATACATACGGCTCAAGTGGTGCTGAGAATGACCGTTTACAGCTTGAGATTGAGAAGAATACACTGGCACAGCTTCAGAACGAGTACGATACCTCCAAGCTGTATGCTCCGTGTGACGGACTTGTCAGCTTTGCGGAGCGTATGAACGCCGGCTCGAAGGTGCAGGCGTACAAGGTTATCGCTACAATAATAGATCCCGATAAGATATATGTAAAGGCGGCCGTCAACGATGATAAAAAATTTAAAAAAGGTCAGGAAGTTACAATAACTATCGACGAGCAGGAGTACAAGGGTACTATAGTAAAAACACCTGTTGAGGCAAAGGAACAGGGCGACGAGGATACAAGCTCGATATATGCCGAGTTCAAGGGCAGCCTGCCCGGCTTTGGCAAGGTAGGAACGGTTGCGGATATAAGCTATATCAAGGAGCAGGCGGAGAACGCAATCGTCATACCGAAGTATCTTGTAAAGACTCTGTCGGGCAAGAACTATGTACAGGTCTACAAGGACGGAGTCAAGAAGGAAACGGATGTCGAAACCGGCATAAGCAATGCTACGGAGATCCAGATAGTATCGGGACTTTCCGAGGGTGACGAGGTTGTTGTCAAGTAAGACGGCAAACTGAACAGGCTTTACTTTCGGAAGGAATAATACAAGATGTTTACTTTATTATGGCGCAAAATGCGCAATACAAAATGGATGGTGCTGTGTCTTTTCATCGGCTTCCTGCTTGCCGCAGGTATGATGAGCACTATTCCGATATATATGGACGCATCCTTACAGCGTATGCTGATAAAGGATATGGAGCAGTACCAGATTGACAACAACAAATATCCCGGTCTGTATTCCGTTACAAAGACGCTTCAGATAACTGCCGATACGAATACCCAGCAGGCAACGATAGACGATGTTGTATCTAAAACGGATTCAAGGATAAATGCTATAGGAATCGCCTCGGAGAACAGCAAGACAACGCTTATTGACGATTGCCTTTATATCGTAAACGGCGAGCGTAACGGTTCGGAGCTGTCTACAAGGCTGAAGCTTATAGGAATGACCGACAGTCTTGATCATATGAAGCTCGTCAGAGGCGAGCTGCCCTCAAAGACCTCTGTTGACGGCGTGTACGAGGGACTTGCTTCAGAAGACGCCCTCAAAACGCTCGGCATAAATATGGGCAATACATATAAGATAATTTCGCTTGCGGCAGGCGTTGAGCCGTATTATGTGAAAATCACCGGCGTATATGAGCAGAAGACCGACAATGACAGCTACTGGGCAGAAACGCTCGACAGCTATCTCAATGCCATATTCGTTGATTACGATATGGTACGAAACGACCTTATGCCCGCAGGCAGATTCAATGCGGTAAACATTGCAAGAAGATATTCTCTTGACTATCATACGCTTGATATGAACAGAATATCCGCTGTTACTGCGGAGCTTGAAAAGGACGATGCGTTCTATAAAGAGGCAGGATATGCACACGAATTCAACGTTGCGGATATAATCGGCAACTATACCGAGCGTGCGGAAAAGCTCACCCGTATACTGTGGATACTTCAGATACCCGCAATGGTAATGCTTGCGTTCTATCTGTTCATGGTATCTCAGCTGAACGTTGACAGAGAGCGCAACGAGATTGCCGTATTCAAGAGCCGTGGCGCAAGCTCGTGGCAGATATTCGGTATGTATGCCGCAGAGTCGGGCATACTCGGTATTGTGACGCTTGTGGTCGCACCGTTCATCGGACTTGTGCTTTGTCAGTTCCTCGGAGTATCAAACGGATTTTTAGAGTTCGTAAACCGCACGGGAATTGCCGCAAAGATAACCGGAATAAGTGTTATTTACGCACTGCTTGCGGTAGTGGTATTCTTCCTCACCACAATGATACCGATTATCCCTGCGTCAAAGCTGACTATCGTACAGTATAAGCAGAGCAGGACAAAGGTTGTAAAGATGTCGCTGTGGGAAAAGTGCGGTGTCGATATTGTACTTCTTGCGGTGTCATTCGGCTTCCTTTACTTCTACACAACCAATATCACAAATTCTATAGCTGAGGGTACTTTTGAAGCGACAGGCGAGCTTGACCCGCTTCTGTTCATATTCTCAACGCTTATGATACTGGGCTTCGGTCTGCTGTTTATCCGTATCTATCCGTATCTTTTAAGGCTTGTGTATTATGTACTGCGTCCGTTCTGGACACCCTCACAGTATATGGCTATAACCACCGTGTGCCGTTCACAGGGCGGCAAGGAACGTTTCCTTATGCTGTTCCTTGTAATGACCTTCTCATTCGGTCTGTTCTCTGCGAATACGGCGAGAGCTATAAACAACAATATAAGCGACAGGATTTATTATGAGAACGGCGCAGATGTCGTAATGAAGGAATACTCGCTTTCGACCTCGGAGGAAGGCGGCTCAAGCACCTATGTAGAAACCGACTTTTCACGTTATGAGGCGCTTGACGGCGTGGAGATCGCCACAAGAGTTCTTGTAAACGATAATGTAAAGCTGAGAGTTGCAAACAAGAATGTTGCAGATCTTACTCTTATGGCAATAGAACCTGATAAATTCGCACAGACAGCGTGGTTCAGAAACGATCTTCTGCCTATCCACTGGTGGAACTACTGCAACGCTCTTGTAGAGAGCCGTTCCGGCGTTATAATCTCAAGAGGACTTGCGGAAAAGTCGAATGTTTCGCAGGGCGATGTTATCTCGTTCAAGTGGGGCGGAAACGACAGCCTTGATACCACTGTTATGGCTATAGTTGACTATTGGCCCGGACTTAACCCCAACGAGTGCGACTTTGCGGTAATGAATTATAATTATGTAAGGGCGAGAACAGAGCTTGAGCCTTATCAGATATGGCTGAAGATGAAAGACGGCGCCACAAGCGAGGCTCTTTACAAGAGC
>ENA-OOWN01002807-OOWN01002807.1-human-gut-metagenome-genome-assembly--contig:-NODE-2807-length-10086-cov-2.511813_pt1 | contig 10086 bp, 9 predicted proteins | sample MGYA00241406_ERZ501319 | MGnify/ENA primary metagenome ERZ501319 (study PRJEB25962, sample SAMEA2042734) | human gut metagenome | biome: human gut; feature: human-associated habitat; material: faeces... | reverse complement strand
GGCAACCCCGCTAGGCGTCAAAGGAGGAACGCCTGGCGGGGTTGCGTTTTATGGTTGTACAGCTAAAAGGTTTATGGTTGTACAGCTAAAAGGTTTATGGTTGTACAACTAAAGGGTTTATAGTTGTACGACTATAGGGTTTATAGTTGTACGACTAAAAGGTTTATAGTTGTACGACTAAAAGGGTTGTAGTTGTACGATTAAAAGGTGTTGTCACTATGCTCGGCAGACCTGCTGACTGCAGTCGGCAGAGCTGCTGACTAGGCTCAGCAGCTCTGCTGAGCCTAGTGGCAACCTTCGAGAAGCAGTCTCCTTCAACTCGAAAAGCAGTTTCTTTAAACTAAAAGAGACGTCTCTTTGAACCCAAAGAAACGTCTCCTTTCGCTTATTCAATCATATCCTTTTGCTTATTCAATCATATTCTTTCGCTTATTCAAACATCTGAATACGCTTATTCAATCATAATCTTCTGCTTATCCAAACATCTGAATACGCCAGCAGAACTATCTCCTTCCTACGGAAGAACCGGATGCTTTGTAGAACTTACCTTTCTGGCGGGAGATGAAGATGCCGCCTTGGGCAGAGGTCTTATCTACTTGCTGACCATTGAGATTATAGATAATCTCTTTCTCATCCTTTTTATGAAGGGTAGGAGAGACGATGAAAGTTGTGCCGGAAACAATGTAGAAGCGGATGAATTTTTGGGTAAAAATTCCTACCGTTCTGTTCCTTTTTGCTACAAAATACGCTCGTTTTCTCTGTTTCCGAACCTTCGTTAATACTGTCTGTTAACTGATGAAATCAGGCTGTTTTTTGTATTTTTTTACTTTGGATGCAAATTAAACCATAAAAAAATGTGCTCTTTCAGAAAAAAGTGTTACCTTTGCAACCGCTTAGAAGCATTTATATAAAATAACGTTATAACAAATTTATGAACTTTACACTATTTATCACCGTTTTGCTGACGGCTGTAACCTTGGTGGTGGCTGCTTATGTCATCGCGAAGTTAATCGGTCCTCGTTCATACAATCCGGTAAAGGGTGAACCTTTTGAGTGTGGTATTCCGACACGTGGCAGCTCATGGTTGCCATCACACATCGGCTACTATCTCTTCGCCATCCTTTTCCTGATGTTTGATATCGAGACAGTATTGCTTTACCCATGGGCAGTCGTAGTTAAGCAGTTTGGACCTATGGCTCTCGTGAGCATCGGGTTCTTCCTGTTGGTATTGGTATTTGGCCTTGCATACGCTTGGCGGAAAGGAGCATTGGAATGGAAGTAAACAAAAGAGCCTCTATCAAGAGTATTCCTTACGACGAGTTTAAGGACAATGATACCCTCGAAAAGATTGCGCAGGAGCTCAATGAGGGTGGTGCTAACGTGGTAGTCGGTTCGCTCGATGCTGCCATTAACTGGGGACGCAGTAACTCACTCTGGTCTTTGACCTTCGGTACTTCTTGCTGTGGTATCGAGTTCATGGCTGTAGGTTGTGCACGTTACGACTTCTCCCGTTTTGGTTTCGAGGTAACCCGTAACTCTCCACGTCAGGCTGACTTGATCATGTGTGCCGGTACTATTACCAATAAGATGGCACCAGTGTTCAAGCGTTTGTATGATGAAATGGCTGAGCCTAAGTATGTGGTAGCTGTGGGTGGATGTACCATCTCTGGTGGTCCGTTCAAGAAGAGCTACAATGTGGTTCGTGGTATCAGCGAGTTGGTTCCTGTGGATGTTTACATCCCTGGCTGTCCTCCACGCCCTGAGGCTATCCTTTACGGTATGATGCAGTTGCAGCGTAAGGTAAAGGTTGAGAAATTCTTCGGTGGTGCCAACCACAAGATGACTCAGGATGAGAAGGAGCTTTCTATGAGTAAGGGTGGTCTTCGCGGCTTGAGCAACGAGAACCTCTCTGACAGCGAGAAGCTCGGACACAAGGAGCCTATCATCGTAACTGAAGTACCTGAGGATTTCGACCCTCAGAAAGGTCTAACTGATTAATATAATAAGGTATAAGAACATGAAACTGAATAATATTGAATTGAGTTTTGATAATTTCGCCTCTGAAATGGCGAAGTTGAAGAACGAGAAGCATTTCGACTACCTTGTTACCATCATCGGTGAAGACTTCGGTGAGGAAGGTCTCGGATGTATCTATATTCTCGAGAATACTCAGACCAATGAGCGCTGCTCGGTAAAGACCATCGCCAAGAAGGTGGATGGCAGTGATGTGATTCCTACAGTTATTAACCTTTGGAAGGTAGCTGACCTCCTGGAGCGTGAGGTATTCGATTTCGTCGGCATCAAGTTCCTGGGTCACCCAGATATGCGCCGTCTTTTCCTCCGCACCGATTTCCAGGGCTATCCATTGCGCAAGGACTTCGATATGAGTCCTGAGGCAAACAAGTTCCCTTGCACCGATGAGCCAGAGGATGACTTCACCGTGGAGTATTCCTTGAGCGAGGATGGACATCTCGTTGCTACAGAGAAGCGTCGCTTTGATGAGAACGACTATGTTGTCAACATCGGTCCTAACCACCCATCTACCCATGGTGTGCTCCGTCTTCAGACTGTTATTGATGGTGAGACCGTGAAGCGCATCTATCCACACCTCGGTTATATTCACCGTGGTATCGAGAAGATGTGGGAGAACATGACCTATCCACAGACCTTGGCATTGACCGACCGTCTGAACTATCTTTCTGCGATGATGCACCGCCACGCATTGGTAGGCGTTATCGAGGAGGCGATGGGTATCGAACTCTCAGACCGTATCCGCTACATCCGTACCATCATGGATGAGTTGCAGCGTATCGACTCACACTTGTTGTACCTCGGCTGTACCGCACAGGACTTGGGTGCCTTGACCGCATTCCTTTACTGTATGCGCGACCGTGAGCACGTATTGAACGTGATGGAGGAGACAACTGGTGGCCGTCTGATTCAGAACTACTACCGTATCGGTGGTCTGCAGGCAGATATCGACCCTAACTTCGTTCAGAACGTGAAGACCCTCTGCAAGTATCTCCGTCCGATGATTCAGGAATACCTCGACGTATTCGGTGACAACGTGATTACTCACAACCGTCTCGAAGGTGTAGGTCCAATGAACCTTGAGGATTGTATCAACTATGCCGTAACCGGTCCTGCCGGTAGAGCATCAGGTTGGAAGAACGATACCCGCAAGCGTCATCCATACGATATGTACGACAAGGTAGAGTGGAAGGAAATCACCCTTACCGGTTGCGATTCAATGGATCGTTACTATGTACACATCCAGGAGTTGTATCAGAGCTTGGACATCATCGAGCAGCTGATCGACAACATTCCTGAGGGTGAGTACTACATCAAGCAGAAGCCAATCATCAAGGTTCCAGAGGGACAGTGGTACTTCTCTGTAGAGGGTGCCAGCGGCGAGTTTGGTGTATATCTCGACTCAAAGGGTGACAAGAGTCCATACCGTATGAAGATGCGTCCGATGGGTCTCTCACTCACAGGAGCCTTGGATCCAATGCTCCGTGGTCAGAAGATCGCCGACCTCATCACTACAGGTGCAGCAATCGATTTCGTAATCCCTGATATTGATAGATAATTATGTTTGATTTTAGTATAGTAACAACATTCATCGACAATCTGCTTCGCCAGACCTTGGGTTTGGGCGACTTCCTGTCGATTCTGATAGAGTGCGTGCTCGTGGGTATCTGCATTTTGACAGCATACGCCCTCATTGCTATCGTACTTATCTTCATGGAGCGTAAGGTGTGTGCCTACTTCCAGTGCCGTCTCGGCCCTATGCGTGTAGGTCCTTGGGGTATCTTCCAGGTATTCGCCGACGTGCTCAAGATGTTGATCAAGGAGATCTTCGCTGTAGATAGAGCCGACAAGCTGCTCTACTACATGGCACCATTCCTCGTGATCATTGCCTCTGTAGGTACTTTCTCATTCCTTCCATGGAACAAGGGAGCACATATTCTTGACTTCAACGTAGGTGTATTCCTCATCACAGCCGTAAGTTCTATCGGCGTGCTGGGTGTGTTCCTCGCAGGTTGGGCATCTAACAACAAGTACTCTGTGGTATCTGCCATGCGTGGTGCCGTACAGATGATTTCTTACGAGATGTCTCTCGGTCTCTGTCTGATTTCTGCAGTAGTTCTTACCGGAACCATGCAGGTAAGCGGTATCGTAGAGGCACAGACTGGTGCTTGGAACTGGTTGATTATCAAGGGTCATGTGCCAGCTATCCTGGCTTTCCTCGTATTCCTCGTAGCAGGTAATGCTGAGGCTAACCGTGGTCCTTTCGACTTGGCTGAGGCTGAGAGTGAGTTGACCGCTGGTTACCACACTGAGTATTCTGGTATGGGCTTCGGTTTCTACTACCTGGCAGAGTACCTTAACCTCTTCGTGATTTCTGGTATCGCTTCTACCGTATTCCTCGGTGGTTGGGCGCCATTGAACATCGGTATCGAGGGCTTCGACAATCTGATGAACCTCATCCCAGGTTTCATCTGGTTCTTCGGTAAGACCTTTGCTGTGGTATGGCTCCTGATGTGGGTACGTTGGACATTCCCACGTCTGCGTATCGACCAGATTCTGAAGTTGGAGTGGAAGTATCTGATGCCATTGTCACTGGTCATCCTGATCTTGATGACAGTATGCGTAGCATTCGGAATCCACGGATAATATTATTAAGGAGTTAAAGGAGTTAAAGAAGTTAAGGAGTTAAGACAATAGTTCTACAACTTGAAACTTCTGTTATTTCTTAACAAATAAACAAAAAATAAAAGTATGTCTAACAATTCATATTTCGGCGGTATTGCAGCGGGTTTGAAGACCCTCGCTATCGGTATGAAGACTACCATGAAGGAGTACTTCACACCAAAGAGCACAGAGCAGTATCCTGAGAACCGCAAGACTACACTCCACGTATCTCCACGTTTCCGTGGTCGTCTGGTCTTCGTTCGTGATGAGAACGAGGCTTACAAGTGTGTGGGTTGTACATTGTGTGAGAAGTCATGCCCTAACGATACCATCAAGATCGTAACCGAGATGGTGGAGGATCCAGAGACAGGCAAGAAGAAGCGCAAGCTGGTAGATTACCAGTACGACTTGGGCGACTGCATGTTCTGTGAGCTCTGTGTGAACGCATGTAACTTCGGTGCAATCAAGTTTGTCAACGATTTCGAGAATGCAGTCTTCGACCGCAACAAGTTGGTGATGCACCTTGACAAGGAGGTTTATAAGGGCGGAAGCCTTCCTAACCTCATCGATGGTGGTGCCCCATTGGAAATCGGTAAGTTTAACACCAAGACTAAGTAAGGAGGACTTTAGACAATGATAACAGCAAATTTGTTTATGTTCGTCATCTTGGCAGTAGTCATTCTTGGCTCAGCCATCATGTGCGTGTTCACCAAGCGCATCATGCGTGCGGCAACCTTCCTGTTGTTCGTACTCTTCGGTGTAGCAGGCATGTTCTTCCTGCTCGACTATACTTATCTGGGTGCAGCTCAGATTTCTGTATATGCCGGTGGTATCACCATGCTTTATGTCTTCGCTATCCAGTTGGTATCAAAGCGTACTCTCCAGGGTCTTGTGGAGCATGTCAAGGGTAGCAGGATTGTAGGTCGCGCACTCGTCTGCCTCGTTGGTTTCGTAACCTTGGCAGTCATCGTGTTGAAGAATCACTTTATTGATATGGCTGCAACCGTAGCCGACACCGAGGTGCCAATGGACCAGGTAGGTTCTGCACTGGTAGGTGCTGACAAGTATGGCTATGTATTGCCATTCGAGTTTATCTCTGTATTCCTGTTGGCATGTATCATCGGTGGTATCTTAATCGCAAGAAAGGAGGATAAGAAATGATTCCAGTACAATATTTCTTCGTGCTCTCAGCACTCTTGTTCTTCATCGGAGTCTATGGCTTCTGTACACGCCGTAACCTCGTTGCCATGCTCATCTCCATCGAGCTTGTATTGAATGCAGCCGACCTGAACTTCGCTGTGTTCAACCGCATCCTCTTCCCAGGACAGTTGGAAGGTTTCTTCTTCACATTGTTCTCTATCGGAGTAGCAGCAGCCGAGACAGCCGTAGCGCTCGCTATTATTATCAACGTTTACCGCAACTATCACAGTGACCAGGTGAACAGTATTGAAAACATGAAATTCTAAAAGACAATGGAATACAATTATGCATTTTTGATACTTCTTCTGCCATTCCTGAGCTTCCTGGTTCTGGGACTTGTGGGTATGAAGATGAAAAGACCGGTAGCAGCACTCATCGGTACCGTATTGATGGGCTGTGTATTCGCGATGTCTGTCTATACAGCATACGAGTACTTCTTTGCAGTGGGTCGCGATGCCTCAACAGGTATGTACCCAACTGTTACCGTATTTAATTTCACATGGTTGAAGTTTACTGAGTTGCTCACCTTCAACATCGGTTTCCGCCTGAGCCCAATCTCTGTATTGATGCTCATCGTGATTACCACCGTCAGCTTCATGGTTCACATCTACAGCTTCGGCTATATGGCAGAGCGCGATGAGAACTACAAGGTTGAGGAATATGAGAAGGGTATGCAGCGTTTCTACGCTTACCTGAGTCTCTTCACCATGTCAATGTTGGGCCTGGTAGTAGCTACCAACATCTTCCAGATGTATCTGTTCTGGGAGTTGGTGGGTGTCTGCTCATACCTGCTCATCGGTTTCTACTATCCAAAGCATGCTGCAGTACATGCCAGCAAGAAGGCGTTCATCGTAACCCGTTTCGCTGACCTCTTCTTCCTCATCGGTATCCTGTTCTACAGCTTCTACGTAGGAACCTTCAACTATGACTTGAATGCTCAGCCAGAGCTCAACTCTGCTTTGGCAGGTGCAGCTTGGGTAATGCCAACAGCGTTGTTCCTCATGTTCATCGGTGGTGCCGGTAAGAGTGCGATGTTCCCATTGCACATCTGGTTGCCAGATGCGATGGAGGGTCCAACTCCTGTTTCTGCGTTGATCCACGCCGCTACCATGGTTGTAGCCGGTGTATATCAGGTAGCCAGCCTCTTCCCAATCTGGGTACAGTATGCTCCTGAGGCTTTGCACTATGTAGCTTACATTGCAGCCTTCACCGCATTCTATGCAGCAGCCGTAGCTTGCTGCCAGCGTGATATCAAGCGTGGTCTGGCTTTCTCTACTATCTCTCAGATTGCCTACATGCTCGTAGCGCTCGGCGTTTGCTTCGCAGTAGATAACCACCATGGTGGTTTGGGTTACATGGCTGGTATCTTCCACCTGTTTACCCACGCTATGTTCAAGGCGTTGCTCTTCCTCTGCTCTGGTGCCATCATCGTCATCATCGGCAGCAACTTCAAGGATTACATGGGCGGTTTGCACAAGTATATGCCTATTACCAACATCTGCTTCCTCATCGGTTGCTTGGCGATTGCAGGTATTCCTCCATTCGCAGGCTTCTGGTCAAAGGATGAGATTATCTCAGCTTGCTTCCAGTTCTCTCCATTCATGGGCTGGTTCATGACAGTAGTTGCCGGTATGACAGCATTCTACATGTTCCGTCTCTACTATGTCATCTTCTGGGGACAGAGCTACTATGAGCTGGATCCAGAGAACCGTCGCAAGCCACAGGAGGTTCCTTTCGTGATGTGGGGTCCATTGGTATTCCTCGCCATCATCTCTTGCCTCTGCGGTCTGATTCCATTCGGTCATTTCGTATCTGCTACAGGTCAGAGCTACGATATCCATATCGACATGAGTGTGGCAACAACCTCTGTTATCGTTGCTATCATCGGTATCGGTCTGGCTACTTACATGTATGCTCCTAAGAAGACTCCATTGGCAGACGCTTTGGCTAAGAAGATGCCTAAGTTGCACAAGGCAGCCTTGAACCGTTTCTATATCGACGATGCTTGGCAGTTCTTCACCCACAAGATTGTCTTCGGTTGCTTCTCAAAGCCAATCGCATGGTTCGACCGTCGCGTTATCGATGGTACCTTCAACTTCATGGCTTGGGGTACACAGGAGGCAGGTGAAACCATCCGCCCATGGCAGAGTGGTGATGTTCGCAGCTATGCTATCTGGTTCCTCACCGGTACCGTAGCATTGACATTGTGCCTGCTCGCACTTCTTTAATGAAAGTCTCACAATTAAGTAAATAGAAAAGAAATGAATTTAAGTATATTCGTCATAGTACCACTCCTGATGTTGCTCGGCCTCTGGTTGGCACGCAACGACAAGCAGGTTCGTGGTGTGATGGTAGCAGGTGCCAGCGTATTGCTCGGTCTCTCCATCTATTTGGTGTTTGCATTTCTCGAAGCTCGTGAGACAATGCCAGCCGACCAAGCTCCGATGCTCTTCACCTACTGTGTGCCTTGGTTTGAACCATTGCACATCAACTATTCACTCGGTGTGGATGGTATCTCAGTGGTGATGATTCTCCTGACTTCTATCATCGTGTTCACCGGTACATTTGCTTCCTGGCAGATGGAACCAATGAAGAAGGAATACTTCCTCTGGTTCACACTCCTGAGCATCGGTGTATATGGCTTCTTCATCTCTATCGACATGTTCACCATGTTCATGTTCTATGAGGTTGCGCTGATTCCTATGTACCTCCTCATCGGTGTATGGGGTAGTGGTGCGAAGGAGTATTCAGCCATGAAGTTGACTTTGATGTTGATGGGTGGTTCAGCCCTTTTGGTTATCGGTATCCTGGGAATCTACTTCTACAGTGGTGCTCAGACCTTCGAAATCCTCGATATCGCTCACCATACTAATGGTGCTCATGCGATTCCTGAGAGCGTGCAGAACGTGTTCTTCCCATTGCTCTTCATCGGTTTCGGTATCCTCGGTGCGCTGTTCCCATTCCATACATGGTCTCCTGATGGTCACGCAAGTGCGCCAACAGCCGTATCTATGTTGCACGCCGGTGTATTGATGAAGCTGGGAGGTTACGGCTGCTTCCGTGTAGCCATGTACCTGATGCCTGAGGCTACTCAGGAGCTGGGCTGGATCTTCCTCGTGCTGACGACCATCAGTGTCGTTTACGGTGCCTTCAGTGCGGTAGTACAGACCGACTTGAAGTACATCAACGCCTACTCGTCCGTGTCACACTGCGGTCTGGTGCTCTTCGCCCTGCTGATGATGACCCGCACGAGCTGCACGGGTGCCATCCTGCAAATGTTGAGCCACGGTTTGATGACCGCCCTCTTCTTTGCCCTCATCGGTATGATTTACGGACGTACCCACACCCGTGACATCCGTCAGATGAGCGGACTGATGAAAATCATGCCGTTCCTCAGCGTAGGCTATGTGATTGCCGGTCTCGCCAACCTCGGTCTTCCGGGCTTGAGCGGCTTCATTGCCGAGATGACCGTGTTCGTCGGTTCGTTCCAGAACACGGACACCTTCCACCGCGTATGTACCATCATCGCATGTACGAGTATAGTGATCACCGCAGTCTATATCCTGCGTGTGGTAGGCAAGATTCTCTACGGCACCTGCAAGGACCCGCACCATCTGCACCTGACTGATGCCACTTGGGACGAACGCCTCGCCGTCATCTGCCTCATCGTAGCCGTAGCCGGACTCGGTCTGGCTCCGTTCTGGGTGAGCGACATGCTCCACGACAGTGTTACCAACATATTAAGTGCCCATCTATCCAACCTCTAATTAAAAAGTTACTATGAACTATCTTCAATTTTTTGATATGAGAGCGGAAGTCAGCCTCATGGCCTTGATACTTATCGTCTTCCTTTACGATTTGTTCACCGAAGGCAAGGAGCGCCGCGGCTTCCATGCCCTGACCTGCGTATTGTTGGGCATCCACACCCTGCTGAACATCTGTCCGGGAGAAGACGTCGAGCTTTTCGGCGGGATGTACCAGTCATACGCCATGACCAACATCATGAAGACCATCCTTTCCATCGGCACACTGCTCGTGTTCCTGCAAGCCAAGAACTGGCTCCGCCGCGACGACACACGACACAAGGAAGGTGAGTTCTACGTGCTCACCCTCTGCACGCTGCTGGGTATGAACTTCATGATGAGCGCCGGTAACTTCCTGATGTTCTTCATCGGACTGGAGCTGGCATCC
>ENA-OOWN01002804-OOWN01002804.1-human-gut-metagenome-genome-assembly--contig:-NODE-2804-length-10095-cov-2.418227_pt1 | contig 10095 bp, 10 predicted proteins | sample MGYA00241406_ERZ501319 | MGnify/ENA primary metagenome ERZ501319 (study PRJEB25962, sample SAMEA2042734) | human gut metagenome | biome: human gut; feature: human-associated habitat; material: faeces... | reverse complement strand
AAAAAGCCTTCTGCGAGTTTGCTTTTTAGGAAAGCTATATCTATATCATAATAAGGTAGGAGTTAGTGAATGAAAAGACAATTTGCTTTGGCGGTTATCGCGACTGCGGCTATGGCGATTACAAAATGAAGGCCGGGAAAGCCCACGGTTTCAACCGTGGGATGATAGGCCGACAATAATGGTTTTCTTCGTATCTACCAATATAATTATAATGTGACGATGCTGTGATATAAAGTTCATATATCTGTAACATAAATTTGTCTGAATTGTGATATAATAGATACATGAAAAGAAACTACAGACGCACAAAAACCGCCGTTTCTATGATAAATTATCACTTTGTGTTTTGCCCACGCTATCGGAGAAAATTATTTCTGGTGGATGGGTTTGAAGCTCGTTTCAAGGAACTTGTAACTCAAATTTGTGAGCAAAACGACATTGTGATACTGGCAATGGAATGTCATATAGACCATTGTCATCTTTTCGTGAATGCTCCGCCTACATTAAGTGCTGCAGAAATCATGAAAATTATTAAAGGAACCACCGGCAGGATACTCAAGCAAGAGTTTTTTCCTGACACGGTTATGCAAATGTGGACACGCAGCTATTTTGTAAGCACTGCCGAAGATGTGTCTACCGCTACGATTCAACACTATGTAGAACAGCAAAAAAAGAGAGGAGGGTAACTTTATGGCTTTCGGGAGCAAGAATAGCACGCCATCATTTGTATTGACATTGCCTCTTGATATAAGTCTCAACGAGCAAGACTATCTGTATAAGGAGTTCAAGAAGTGTGGCGTCATCTACAATCAGCTTGTGAGTGCGACTACAAAAATGTGGCATCAATTGCGCAAGACGCGCAAGTATCGTGAGTTGATGGCAGCTATTGCGAAAGCCGCTCCCGACAGTAAGGAGCAGAAAGTCCTCCTCAAGCAGCGCCAGGAAATGATTAAAAGTTCCGGCTTTTCAGAAGGCGCTTTTCATAAAATGGTTGAACCGTACGCAAAGCAAAGCATTGCAGAAACGCAGCAAGGAGACGAAAACCAACGCTAAAACTGGCAGAGCACATACGAAAAAGCGTTTCGGTAAATCTTTAAGTCGCTGTGCTCCCGCGAAGTTTATCACGATTCTTACAAACAAAGCTGTCCGCAACGGCGGCAATGTTATCAAGGTAGATACTTTTGAGACGAAAGCCTCTCAGTTTGACCATACGGATGAAAGCTATACCAAGAAGAAACTATCTGAACGGATGGCACATCTCAGCAGCGGAGAAGTGGTTCAGCGTGACCTGTATTCCGCTTTTCTGCTTGAACATATAGATACAGAAACCCTGAAATACAATATCGAAGCTCTTAAAGCTGCTTTTCCTGCATTTTTGAAGATGCATGAAAATACAAAAAAGCGCCTGCAGGAAGCTGAAAGCTATCTTCCTGCAAGCGTTGGATTCTAAAAATAATAGTTTTCCGGGGGTCTCGACACGTCCCTCGTAAGAGAGCTGCCCCGTAAGGGGTGAAACTTCACAGGAGGATGCACTCAAAAAGCTGGGAACGCAGACAAGTGTGTTGGTCAACCTGCAAAGGCTGGATACTCATGGAAAGCCACACCCGTGGCTTTTTGTGGGAAACCGCATAACTCGCTACCTGGCATGCTGCATGGTGATGAGCCTTGCAGCTGCCGCCCAGGAATCCCACGATTTCAATCGTGGGAGGTGTCAAAGGATGTCAGCCGGTATGAGACAGTCATCAATGGCTTAGACTAGAGAGGACGACAATGGCAAAGACACTGGTTATCGCTGAGAAGCCTTCGCTTGGACGCAGCATTGCGTCGGGACTCACCTGGTGGAAGAACGAACAGTTCACACGGCAGGGAAAAGACCGGAATACATGGCTGGAAAGCCAGAATTATATCGTGGCTTCCTCCGTTGGACATCTGTACGAACTCATTGACCTGGATGCGTATTTTCCGGATTATGAGCCGGGGAAAAAACATTCCTGGACGATGGAACGGCTTCCGTTCTTTCCCGACAACTGGAATTTTAAGTTCGAGGGGAAGGACAATGTCAAGGGCCTGATTCGAACTATCAATAGCCTGATGAACCGCACAGACGTTGATAAGATTTATAATGCCGGAGACCCTGACCGGGAAGGTCAGCGGTTGGTTGATGAAATCATCCATTACGGCCTCAAAAAGCCGAAACCTATCTATCGACTTTGGCTGCCTGATACGACCAATAAGACCGTCAAGCAGGCGTTTGAGACGGCAAAACCCAATGACGGGTATGCGGATTTTTCCTCCTCCGCAGAGACCCGCAGCGAGATGGACTGGCTCTTGGGAATTGAGCTGACTCGGTATGTGTCCGTCAAGGCAGGCACTTTTATCCGCATCGGACGCTGCGTCTGCCCGATTGTTGCCCATGTCATCGAACGCGAGAAGGCAATTCGGGATTTTGTTCCGAAACCGTACTCCGCCGTGTCCAGCAAGGAGAAGACGAACGGTGAGGACATTGAACTGACCAGTAAACGGACGTTCGAGGAAGGCCATGAAGCCGAAGCTCAGGCGTTGGCGGATGCCTTCAACCAGGCGGGCGCAACCGTGACGAGCGTTAAGACGGAGCGCAAGACTGTCAATCCAGGTAAGCTCTTCTCGATGAGCGACTTGCAGAGCTTCGCCTGTAAGGCCGATAAGACCCTGTCTCCGGCAGATGTTCTCGCCGCAACGCAGGCACTCTATGAAGGCGGATTCGTCACCTATCCGCGTACTAACAGCAGCTACCTTGCCACGAATGAAACCGTCAAGGTGGACGCAGCCATCAAAGGTTTAGCGCAGAACGGAATTACGGGCCTTGTCAATAAGCCGGGCCTTAAATCGATTTATGACGACAGTAAAATCGAGGCTCACTCTGCTATCACCCCGACCGGTAAATGGCCTGGAGCATTGGCAGGAGCACAGAAAACGGTTTTTGAATGTATCTTGAATCGATTCTGTGCCGTTTTCTGTGCGGAGGATTGCACCGTGGACCGAACCACGATTGTCATTCATTGCCATGACGAGGACTTCATGCTGAAAGGTGATGTACAGGTCACTCCCGGTTGGCGGAAATTCGAGAAGCCGTCAAACTGCGATAAGATGCTCCCTAAACTCAATAAGGGTGATGCGGTGAATATCAACTTCCAGCTACCCGGGAGGACGCCACCGCCTCCGAAACGGTATACGGATGGTCGCCCCGATGCGCGGTGCTGAGAAAGAAGATACCGAGTACACGGACGCTGAATGGAAAGAGATTCTTTCTGACGCTACCATCTGCACCGAAGCAACCCGTGCTGATACGGTAGACCGATGCGTCAAGAGCCAGTACATTTCCCTCAAAAAGGGCGTGTATTACGGTGAACCTGCAGGATTCCAGCTGGTCGATATCATGGATAAGCTCGGCATTGTTTTGGATGTTCCCGTGACCGTTAACCTTTCCAAGCAGCTGCACTCCATCAAGGACGGAAACCTGACCCGCGTTCAGGTTTTGGAGTTCACCAAACAGACCCTTGAGAGCATCATGTCAAAGGATGTGACGATTGAAGCTGCACAGGGAGCCAGCAGCAAGTATCCAGTTCTCTGCCAGTGCCCAAAATGCGGCAAGGATGTTGTGGAAACAAAGCTTGCCTATGCATGTACCGGGAAAGACTCTGATGGGAAACGATGCCCGGTCGCAATCTGGAAGAAGAACAAGTTCCTTGAAGCGCTCGGCAAAGAAATGACCAAAACAACAGCAAAGGCTCTGCTCACAAAAGGCAAAGCTCCGCTCAAAGGATGCACAAGCGCCAAGACCGGCAAGAAATACGACTGCATTCTAACATGCGACTTTTCCGGAGACCGACTAGCTTATCACATCGAATTTGACGGCGCTCCTGTATCGTTTGGAAGCAAAGTCGGAAAATGCCCGTTCTGCGGAAAGCCTGTGGCAGAGACGGCAAAAGCCTTCACCTGCACGAACAAGTCTTGCGGCGCGGCGCTCTGGAAGGAATCGAAGCTGTATGGCAATGAGCTTGATGTTGATGCCGATATTGCCAAGACTCTTCTCTCCGGGAAAACCGTCGAAGCCACGATTCAGAACAAAGAGAGAACCGGCACACAGGATGTTGAGGTTGGGATTGAACCGTATACGGCACCCAATGGCAGAAAATATATCGGCCTTTGCATCATGAAAACCAAATAGTTAATTTGCCTCATCGCCTGCCCATTTTGGGTGGGCGTTTTTTGTTGCCAAGCTGTGCGAATTGCGTATGATTAAGAACAGTGATACGAAACTAAAAAATCAACGGTAGAGGGATAAAAACATTGAAGCCATATTTTATAAAAGTCGGGTATTTCCTGATATTTATTTTCGCAATCCTCAATTTTTTGGGGCTGAAGCAAACGGAATTCGAAATCCGGCAGCTGGATAGCACGGCAAGAATCCTGACAACTCATGCGGAAGCGATACAGGCAGCACAAGAACAGCCAACGCTGAACGCGGCCGCCGCCGCTCTAACGAGAGCCGATACCCAAATCGCGATTGCTTCGTTCTCAAATGAGAATGTAGCGGGGGAAGCAAAACGACTCGCGTCTCTCTGCAACGCAAACATCAAAGAGAAGTCCATTACGGCATCGGTGTCGAATGACGCGGTTCTGGAAGAGATGGCGAGAAGACCGAATATGTATGGGCGGCTCGTGATTCCTTCCGTGGGAGTCAATGTGGCGTTGTTTGCAGTCGTCAGCCAGGCAGCAGCGGATGCACAGGACAGCGCTGCATATTTTCCGTTCAAAAACTATATGCTGGTTGCGGACCACTGGAATCAGGGGTTCTGGAAAATCAAGCGTTGCTCGGTTGGAACGAAAGCTTATATTTATCGCGGAACTTCGATACAAACGCTTACATGTACCGGCATCTGTCGCGGCGCGAACGCTGGTTATGATTTGCTGTATGAGGATGGGTCGAGCGCTACGACAGGCAGCGGAACCATCATGTATACCTGCAACGGTTCGAATTATCACGATATCACATTGACTTTTTGGAGCTGAGTTTTATGCAGAAGAATAATAAAAAGATGACATGCCTTGCGGCGATTCTCATGGCAGCACTTGCTGCATTGCTGATTTTCGCTATCGTTGACGCGAACCGCATCAATCGTAGTCTTTCAGAGCTGCAGCAAACGGTGAATTATGAAGAGCGGCTGGAACCTTTGCTGTTCTATGGCGCAACCGCTGAAACTGCCGAGACGGCTGCAACAGCCGAAACCGCAAAGACTCTGGAGCCAGAGCTGAACTTCACCGTGACGAAAAGCGGCATTGTTCCAGATGACGGCTCCTATGTTCCGGTCACGCTGGGCGACGTGACTGTCTGCATTCCTGTCGCCGCTGCCGGGCAGGGCGGATGCACGGTGACCTATTGCTCCGGTAATTCCACTGCCGCAATCGGGGATTACAAAATTGCGTTGGTGGAAGGGAATACGGAAGACTCCGTTGTGACTTTCCAAAACGACGACAAGGAAATCCTGTCGGGGACAAGGACGATGGGAGAAGGATTGACTTTGACCGTTGCTGCTGAAGCCGAGGAAGGGCAGGAGACGGAACAAGAGGCAGTGATTGAAAAGCTGCTTGCTGATGCAGTAATCACCGATACAGCTCCTGCGACAACCGTGTTTGGAGAAACCGTAAAAGACGATGTCGTAATCGAAGCGGACGATGGCTATTTGCAGCTGCAGCTGAATGACAACACCGTTTTGGTATCGACTTTCTCTTTCAATTATGACAAAACCGTATTCTCTAAAACTCTGAATCTTCCCGGTGGACTCACCGTTCGATACGGGAACGTGCAGGACAAAGAGACCGGGTATATCCCGTTTGTCTCTACGGTAAATAACCGCAATATCAAAATTCTTGCAACCAGTGTAAAAGCGCTGCAGGGATTCTTCCAGGGTTAATACGTTCTGAACCAATCTTTCACTGAGCCATCTGCCCGTTTCGGGGGGTGGCTTTTGTGTTGGCACTTTGCTTGCCAGTTCTTGCGATGCTCGTATCATTAGAAACTGAATCAGTATTTTTTGCGGGGAATCGGGTGAGGAGAACCATGAAAAACAACGGAGAAAAGCTTGAAGGGCTGATGATTGCGGCGATGCTGCTGATTTTTGTCACAAGCATCTGGGCGTTCAGGGACGCTCAAAGAATGCACGAAAAGTTGGCGGAGAAGGTACAGCAGACGCCGGAAACGGCTGAATTTGCAGAGTTTGTATCTCATTTATTGCCAGCAACGCCGGAAACGACAGAAATCACTCCATTTGATGCAAGTGACCCGCACATGAATTTTGTTGCAAGCAAAGAAAGACTCAAATTGACTCTCAATTCCTGTGTGCCGCTCTCTTTGGATGATACAACGGTCTGCATTCCGATACAGAGCATCGGTGAAAGGAGCCTGGTATCGTATCAGACGCAAGACCATACTGCCTGCGTTGGGGCCTATCATATGACTCTTGTGAATGGGCACAAGGAAGAAGGCGTCAACTTTCTTCTGATAAATGATTCCGCCTTGATATCCGGAACAAGGAACATCAATGAGGATACCAGCCTTGTCGTCACGGCACTTGTCAAGGTGAATGAAGAACAGCAGCAAACCAAAGTGATACAACAGCTTTTGGATGGAGCGGTTCTTTGCGATGTCGCACCGACCATCACAATCTTTGGCGTTCCAGTTAAGAACAATTCGATGATTGAAGTAGATAACGCTCTTGCCAAAATCGAAACGAATCAGGGCAGGGTATTTATCACAAGTTCGGCTGCTATCAAGGAACCCAAACCTCTTGATAAATCCGTGATTCTGCCATCCGGCATTGAAGCCAAATACAACAGCACTGCCCGAACCGGGTCTGGGGATATTGTTTTCGTGATTGAGCAGGATGGCTGCAGATATTATCTGCTGGCTCCGAGCGTGGAGCAACTGCTCGGCGTGTTTGGCAATTCTGAATCTTAATCAAGGCTTTTGCGGTTGCAACTGACATCAAGGAGGGTATCAATCAAATGTGCAATTACAGTGACTTTGTCGAGCAGCAGGGACTCAAAAAAGGCCGCGAAGAAGGGCATCTCGAATCTCTTTCTGAGAGCGTTGCGAACCTCGTTCGTTCGGGACATTTTTCCATTGAAGCAGCGCTGGACATTTTGAAGGTGTCTGCTGATATTCGCTCGACTGTCAAAGAAAACGCTGAGAAAGCGCTCAGTAAATAACAATAAGCCGTTGCCTATGCTGGGGGCAGCGGCTTCTTCTTTTTGCTACGCAGTGCTGTCGGCCTCACAAATCTCTTGCAATATTGTGCGAACAGCATATCATAAAAATTGTACGATAGATAACAGCCTTTTGGCCCAATGCGTACAATTCATATTCTGCAGCTAAATTAGCAGACTCACCAATTCTGTGGGCCTGCTTTTTTATTTGCAAGAAAGGAGTGCCGACAGTTTTCTGTCAACCATTTCCGAAAAAACAAATATCAATCAAGAGAAAGGAAAAATTGTATGTTTAACGTAACCTGCCTAATCAAGACCGACATCGATACCGTGAACAAATGTATGGGGCAAAATCCCTACAATCCTGAGACTTTTCTTCAGAACTTTGCGTCTCGTCTGACATCTTTCAACGACCCTCTCCTCAATATTTACCCAACATCCGAAATTGAGGGCAACATCGAAGACGAGGATGTTATCCTGGGCCTTCGCGAACCGCAAAAACTCATTGAGTGGGCGAAAACCATGAAGGAACGCACGCAGTGCATGGCAATGGCTGAGTTCAGTGCAGCATTGCAGAAGCATAAAGCAGAAGGCATCGATATCACAAAGCCGATGTATACCTGCCTGCGCTCCATTGAAATGGATTCCAACGAATCTTATCTTCTTCGCTTCGCCGCTGAACTGCTCGACAACCATCCCAACCCGGAATGCAGTGAGCTGTTCTACGATGGCGACTCTTGGAAGTGCTTTCCGGACAACTTCCAGCTGAAAGACATCGAAGCTCATACTGAGGACTATATCATCATTCCGGGACTGTTCTGTGAAGACTGAGAAAGGAATTACTATGGACTGGAAATTCATCATGTGTCTGCTCGTCATGTGCTCCACCACTATCTGGAAACTCTTGAAAATCCTCGCCTACGGGGAAATTCAGGTCCAGCAAGTGGATGACGTCATGACGTTGTATATGGCTTTCACCATCTATGCTGCCTATAAGGCTGGCATGGCGGTTCAGGCCAAAAAACGAAGCAAACCGAAGAAAATATCGCAATCACCCCTGATAGCAAAAAAGGAGAATGACTCTATGTATCAGCTGCAAAACATCGATTATCTGTACCGAATCTCTACTATGACTGGCCTGTCTAAGCTCGTCACCATTCAGGCAGACAGAAACCTCCATGACCTGAACGATAAGCATTTTGTGATGCTGAATCTGTGCAGGGCAATCGTGAATTTTGCCAATGAAGGGCATGTGATTTCGGCTGTGTATGAGCTGGAACCAGACGGGACCTCCAAGCGGGTTGCCTATCGCGGATTGCCGGAATACCAGGAAGCACTCAAAGACCCTGAACCGGATGTGATTGTTGCGAAATTTGCAACGAACTTTTCGTCCGGCGCTTCGTTCGCTTCACAATGCCGCGTGAATCAAAAGAGTCGTGAAGTGTTCGACATTGAGGCTTCCGGGACTCCTTCTGATAATGATGATATTTCTGAACGCCTTGTTTCGCTGGATGACGGCAAACACTGGCATCAGGTTCACTGCATTGATGATATCCTCGATGAATACGACGATGATATTGACAATGCTTTGGATGCTCTGTATTCCATCGAAGCTCACGGTGATATCGACGGGGACTACTGGTGTACTACCACCGATAAAGACCTGAACCGGACCATTCGTGAATGCCGCACCGAAATTCTCGTTGATGCGCTGCTTGCTCGCGGCTCTGAGGCGGTAGAAGAATTTCTCGGCTATCCCGTGAATATGTCGGAAGCCGAATGCGTGCTCGAAGAATACCTGAATAACCTGTCCGATGAGGATTTGGCAAACGCCTTCTTCGAAACTCTTTGAGTTACCGCACTTGCGCAGATGTGCGAACAGGATATTATAAAAATTGTACGATAGATACCATCTACTAGGCGCGTTTTGCGTTCGTACAATTCATAATTTCGCTTGAAGGCGGACTTCCCATACCGGGAGGTCCGCCTTTTTGCATCAAAAATTACAGGAGGTAAATACCATGTTCAACATTATGAATCTCAACAACATCGAAAACATTTTCTACTGGACCGACAATAACGGTGCTGTTTCTCTTCCCGGAGATACTGCCCTAACGTATCGGACCAAATCGGACCTTCCTCGGTTCGTGGCTGCCGTTTACAGTGCGCTGAACACCGATAGTGGTGTTTCAGAACGTGTTGTCACCCTGAACGGCCACTGCGGTTTGCTGTTGGATGTACTCTACGATAAGGACTGGGTATCGGAGACTTTCTCTAATCTCAACTGTGAGATTCCAGACGAAATCATCATGAACCTGTTCGGCGCTGCCTTGCCGTGTCTGGCACAGATAATGTGGAATGATATCCACGCCTCACTTAACAAGACGGAACATTGTTCGAACTGCCCCGACCTCAGAATTTTGGTTGGCCAAAATACAGATAAGGATGGTCATGAGCTTTGTTTCTTCATTCCCTTTGGCGGCACAGAGTTTGACCATGATGAACGAATCAGGTGCGCACATGCGGCTCGCGTTGTAGAGAATTATCTAGACAATGTGGCTTATGGCAAAAAGGTAGAAACATACATTCGTGGACTCGTTGAAGCTGCCAGTATTGACGGCACTATTTCTGAAAGCAACACGGAGGTGTGAGCTATGCTTATCAAGAATATCAAGTGGGATACGGACGGCGACATGGAGGCTCTTGCCTCCTTACCAATAAAAAGGGTGCCGTAAATGTAGAGTTCAAAGTACCTGCAAAAAAATGGTCAAAATCTGCAAGCCTTAAAAAGCTTAAAATCGTAAAGACGACAGATTCCATGCATTCTGCATGGGAAAAAATATCTTAATC
>ENA-OOWN01002791-OOWN01002791.1-human-gut-metagenome-genome-assembly--contig:-NODE-2791-length-10145-cov-3.788900_pt1 | contig 10145 bp, 8 predicted proteins | sample MGYA00241406_ERZ501319 | MGnify/ENA primary metagenome ERZ501319 (study PRJEB25962, sample SAMEA2042734) | human gut metagenome | biome: human gut; feature: human-associated habitat; material: faeces... | reverse complement strand
GAGGTATTCTTTTTGGTCAATCCCTTTTACTCTTTAAAGTATACAGGAAGCTCCTTATGCATTATTTCATCTAACGTTTCTGCATCATGCCTGAAAGTTGCAATCCGTAACACAATCTCAAAATCGTTTGAACTGTTGTAAGCATTCATCTCAAATGAGTATTCTTGTGCAACATCCTGACTCGATGCTTTGTACATCATTTGAGTATAAAAAAATGAGCTTTTCCAAAAGATTTCCATTACCTGAAAAAGTCCGGAAATACACCACTTTCAGTTCATTATTTATCTTTTCATGACATTGAGACCACTGTCTCATTCTGTGTATCATTGTCCAAACTTAGTATAAACTTTTTTTCTATAATCGACAACTTAAATTCTATGGATTTCAGCCACTGACCATTATGTTATACTGATTGTATAAGAAATTCAAGCATAATTATGTACACAACCAAAGATGGCTTAACCAAGATAGAAACTACCTTTTATGAAGATACTGTATGGCTGTCCATAGACCAGATAGCAGAGCTGTTTCAATGTGAACGCAGTGTTATAGTAAAACATGTACGTAACATTTTCAAAGAGGGGGATTTAGATAAAAATTCAGTGTTGGCAAAATTTTCCTACACTGCCACAGATGGCAAAAAATATAATGTAGATTGCTATAACCTTGACGTCATTATCTCCGTAGGTTACCGAGTAAAATCCCATCGTGGTACACAGTTCCGTATCGTTGCTATTTCACTTCAAAAATTATTTTTCCTCCGCAAAAGGTAAAGCACATGCCACATGTTATAATTACTGATATTACAAAAGAAAGCACAAAGTTATATATACATCCAATACCTGTTAACGAAATAAAATACTGACACAATACAACAACCGGCAAATGAACAATGTAAAAGTAATAAGACAATCCTGAGCAATAACTGTACATCTCATTTGTATGATCTAAATACATTTTTCCTATACAAATCAGTGCCGGAATACCTGCAATAAAGGAAATATAAAAAAGAGTTTATACTTTTATGTATCTTATATAATTTTTCTCGCGCTAATTATATAAAAATAAGTCTGACAAGATACATATGAAAATATACAAAAAAGTTTTTGCAAAAAATGCCAGACAATCTGACAAAAAATAATAATAAAAACAAAAAGTTTTTTCTCAAAAAAAAGTCAGACAAACAGACAGAGCAAAATCATCACTGTAAGAATCTATACTCTATAAATGGATTTTCTATCTTGCTTTTTTCTCTTTGCGAGAATGTTCCGCAAGGTCAGTAAAAATCCAAATCTGTTCTGTATCAAGTCCTGTAACATCTAAATTCATGTTCTTCTCAAGTCCGAGCAGATAGTCTATAGATACATCTGTTATTGATTCATAGCCATAATGATTTGAATTGCTGATACAATCCTTGCGGCATCTTCTGCTACATTTATACCTGTTATTATTTAAAAAATGAATAATCTCACAACCGATAATAAAATTCTTTCTTACTGTGTAGATTTTATGTATCATTTGTAAAATTCATAGTAATAAAGTTCATAACTGTCAACACAATCATCAAAACCCATTTTATAAATTTTAGATTCATGCTCGTCTGCTATATCAAACAAGCAATCAGCATTCTTATCAGAACAATCTCTTCCAATATAAATCGCTTTTGGCTTTGCATCAATGAAAGGCATCCCATTTGCAGTCGAAGCAATGATACACCTATACTCCTTTTCATATGACCATGATGAATGTTTAATATTGTAAAGCAACTGCGGAAGATATATAAGAGTTTTATCCTCCAACATCGTCACTAAGTTCCCCTTTTGATGCGTTTCATCTATGGATTTTACGATTTTTTGAACTTGCCTCACCATTTCCGATGAAATATCAAGTCTTTGATTTGTGTACTGAACGGGAAAAAGACAAGACTTCAAATCCATACTATCTCTTACATCATATGCAACGCAAAAACCCTTATGATTATTTGCATAATGTGCCCACATTGGCATACTTTGAACTCCATTACTGGTAAAACAAGAAACTCTTACAAATTCGCTAAAATCATCAATGAGCCTGCCCCCACAATGCTTTAACCTTTCAATATTCTCCAATTCTTTAGGATTATAAAAAAATGCACGTCCATCAAAAGGATCATTGAATCCTTTGATTTCTGACATATATACTTTTCCCTTATACAGCGTATCAAGATTTTCTTCATCTCGTTTTTCAGATACATCTAAAGAATAATACTTATAAACCGTATCCGGGATATACAACCTAATGCTCTTATAAAGCGCTTTAAAAACCTCATCTCGTAATATAGCCTCATCTGGTTTAACTAGCATAGCAGACAAATTAAAATAATCTACCGGATATTCTTTACGCCATTCATTGATATCCCAGTTTTTTTCATCAAATCTCTTATTATTAGGTTTTATTTCAATATCTTCTATCCTCAACTATGACACTCCCATTTAAATGCTTCCCCACGCTAAGGAAATAGCATTTTCTTTATAGTTTTTAAATATGCTCTTCTCATGAGTTTTAAAAGTTAATGTTCTAAGGAAATCATTGCGTTCTATATCCCAATCAAAAAACTGAATAGGACTATTCTGTAGGTAATTCTTAAAAATATCAACCAAAGTATGTGTACATCCTGAATCCGTAGGAACATTTAATAAAGTAATAGCATTATCTATTGCATTTTGTGATGCGTTAGTAATAAATGGACATTTATTAAAAATAAGAATCCACCAAAACTCTCGGTATTCATAAACAGATTTCTGAACTCTTATTGCATTTATTTTTTCAAGTAAAGTTTTCTCAATGCAGCTCCTTATTTCATCAGAGTATTTTCTGTTATACTGTGAATACATTAAATAAGTTGCCCATAAAATGGGATCGTCTTTCTCCTTTATCTTCCTAACAATGCATTCTTCTTGAAGGTATGGTATTTCAATTTTTGCCTGCCTGCAAAACAGAAATAAATTAACAACATCATTTATATTTGCTTTATCAAATATAAATGCATACTTATTAATCAGGGCTTGCAATCTAGTGCTTTCTTCGAAAATATCGTATTCATCCCTCACATAACTAATTATTTGTAACAGCTTTTGTGTATTACCATAATTGGGAAAAAATGAGTATGCATAAAAAGTCAAATCCAAAAAGCTAAAAACAGTAGATCCTTTAACATCATTTTTAAAAATAGTGCATTTATCCTTATTCTTACCTATATGATTCAAAATGGAACTCAAAAAGTACGCTATTATCGTTCTGTCTTTATTTGGATAATTGCAAATCAACTCATTAAGTTGATTCATAATTGACTGCTTGGCTTTTGAGCCATACCTAACAACGTGTGATTTAAGTAAATATGGTAATACATCAGAAGTTGGTGTTTCTGCATCATCTTCTTTGGCAGATATTTTTTCTACATAAGCTTTCTGCTCTTCTTTTGAATTAAAAAGCATGTCACACATCCTGTTTGTAAACCCATTTGTTTCGTTTAACCATCCATCAAGAATAAACGGAACTCTGCTAGAAAACAACTTAGTCTCATTTAATTGCAATAAATATTTTCGAGCAATCTCCGAATACTTTTCAACAATATGTGTTGCTAACTCCTCGCTTTTGGCAAAGATAAAAATGTCATCTACATACCTATATACATTATAATCTTGACCACACTCAACACCTGAATTAATTAATTTATTATAGACAGCCGTATCTATAGACTGTAAAAGTAATTCTGCAATCATTCTGGAAAATTCTGGTCCAACAACAATTCCATTAGATCTTCTTGCGTTTATATTTTGCAGAATTCTATCAATTGCAGAATATATATTTGAGTTACTTTCAAAACTCTTTGTATCTATTGAATCTTTTCCTATAAGCCACGTAAACGTATGTGAATAAATACTATCAAAGCAAGCTTTATAATCCGTTCTAATAAAATGTTTATATTTGCTATTTAACACAAGCCAGACCTCCGAGGACGTAAAGGCAGCAATAGACTTATATGGAGATATATCAAAAAACATTCCGGTCTGCTCAAGGACTTCACGTCCCATAGTTTTACTTTCTTCACTAAAATATCTTATGACCGATTTGTTCTTGTTCTTATAACATAGATTATTGTTTTTATGATGAAATCTCAATGAAAAACATGAATTCTTATTCAGTAAATTCAATAATTCTTTTTGATAAAGTTCTACAAACAACAGCATCTCAATGGCTGCTAACGGTTGAACTAAACTTATCTCTCTTACAGTGTATAAGTCTTTCATAATTGAATATTTCAAAGGCATCGATGCCCACTCCTTACCTTTAAAGAGTCCATCCGGTTTTGCCTTTGTTTCCTTCAAACACTGAATCATATCATCAATTTCATCAGATTTACTAAGTAAAAATTCATAGAAATAGGAGTATGTAAATCTATCAGAAAGCTCCGTTGGCAATATATCAGTTAATAAATAGTCAAGATTATTTCTTTTTATATTGTTTAAGTCCATTGACATAAGCTCCATTTCGTTTAATAATATTAATGAGCATTTGATGTTCTAGTAATCTTCGGATTACACACGTCAGCTATACAAAGTATCTTTGTAACGAAGATAGTACGTTGTATCAAACTAGCATCTCTTCGGGGATGCTAGTTTATTTTTATCATTTCTAAATACTCCACCACAATGCGATAGTAATCCTTGCCATACGCCGAATAAAACGGATCTATTTTATGAATCCATTCAAGAACAACTTCTTGGGGCACACCTATGCTCTCTTCAAATAACAATGATCTATTTCTTTTCATATTTGAATATAAATTGTATATTGATTCTTCATTACTTGTTCTTTTAGGTAAAAAATATGGTCTTTTTATATCGTATTTCCGTAGCAACTGATAAAATAAATCCGACAAAAATGTTTTTGTATCCACATTTAAGTAATCACAGACATTCTGAAGTTCATTATAATTAGCAATTACCCCCTTTGTAAGCCAATCAAAATTACTACCAAGAATTTGTCTAGCAATTACTACTCTTGAAGAAAAAATTTTTAGTTGCTGTCTAAATACTTCATCGTTTCCAGTCAGCTTATAATTTATAAATGCACGCTCTATCATATTTGAATACTTAGTGCGTTTTTTTTCAGCTATGCCATATTCAAAGTCAATTATTTCATCTCCTCTTCCATTAACTGTTTTTAATATAAAAAATTCATATCCTAAAAAATTAAAGTTCTGACTCGGAACAAGATTTCGTCTTGATATATACGAAAACTTTCCAGGGCTACTGCTTAAACGCACTGGACAAGAACCAAAAACTTCAATAATTGTTTCTCTAATTATGTTTTTGATTCTATTCTCAGAGATATAGTTATTAAACATAATAAGCATGTCATCTACATATCTTTCATAAAAAAACACACCGTATTCTGAAAGTCTAGCCTTTAAAACAATGTCAAAATCCTTACATACTATTTCCGTCATCCCATTGGACAAGCACAGTCCAGCATAGCAGTACTTAAAGTTCTCGACATACTTCTCTAATAACTGTTTGTCTTCTCTTTTTATTATAGAAGGCAGGATATATTTTTCATAAACATATTCAGATTTTACGCTATCAAAAAAAGATTTAAAATCAGCTCTTACGATAACAAAATCATTCATATTTTTAGTTGCAACCAATGTATTAAATAATAAGTTAATTATTTTGCTTCTACTTGCATATTTAATATGAAACGCCCTATCTAACTGTTGCTTCAAATAGTGACTGAGCATATTTTCAACAGACAGTTTGGGAAAAGAGTAAATGACTCTTTTCTTACCTGATTGTGAATATACCTCCCTCGAAAAGGACGAAAAATCATATGTCTCAGTCTGAATTGCATATCTACACGCTTCACACCAGTCATCAATTTCATCTTCTGTGAGAGTGTAATCTATCTTGCGAATCACTCCTCTTATATTTTCCAACGACATTTTTCTTCCATCCTCTCTAATGTAGTCATTCTCCTAAATTGGGATCTGCAAGCGCCTTCATAAACGCTTCCATATCTATTGGCGGCAAATGTTCCGTTGCCTTGTCCCAATCAAGAATTTCATAATTAAAATGAAATTTTTCTTTGTTTTCGTTATAATAGCCCTCTGCTACCGCGCACATAATTAAGCATATCCTTCTTATACTCATCCTATATGATCTGCTATGCTGACCAAACATATCCGAAATTCCACTACCATCAGAGTAAATATCAAAATCATTCTTACTTTCGATTTTCAACACAAAGTGATCTATTGGTAGGGACTCATTCTTTTTTGTGAGGCGTTCGTTATCTACATTAGGATTACCTTCATGCAGTAATGAGCACCTCAAGCTGTATATAACACTTCCAGATAAATAAGGCATTCCTTCATCAGTTGTTTGATGAGGATTCTTTTCGTAATAACCTATTTCTTTGTTATACCAGTCTATATAACGTTTTTTACTACTTTTCTCATTCGGATACTCAGCCTTACCGCATATATCCGGTAATGTGAGTGCTGTGCTAAGCGCTGCAAAATATAAATCATGATCAAGTGCAGCCCTTATATCATCAACTATTCTTTGTACCATCACGCTATCCTACCAGTCTTGTAGCATTTTCATTGATATCATTAACGATCGAAATAATTCTCTTCTGATCCTCCGGTGAATAAAGCCTTACAAAAGGCATCGGTCTATCAAATGGAGGTTTAAGAAGAATCGACATATCATCTATGTATCCGTGCTCCTCAACATAAGCAATAAGATTTCTAACGAAAGCAATCTGTTGACTATTCCACTTATGCTCATCAATATATTCTGAGAAAAGCTGCATAGTCGCGTCATGATCCATTTTTACAATTCTTCTTACAAGCTTACCTAGTGTAGTATCCTGGAACGTTCTATCATAATCTTCTTGTGTTCCAAGCTCTTCAGTAAATATCTTTGATAACATCTCATAGTCACCTGCTGTAAGAGGTTGATTATGGCGAAGCTTATATATTGGTAAAGTGTCTGCATGAGTTGTAAGGTATGAATTTACCTTCTTTTCATAGTCTTCAAAGTCCTCAGAATTATCAAATTCCACACCTTCTGTACGTTCAGTCCAAGTGTCCTCAAATTCTGTGTAATGAATAGCCTCACCTTCGCTCTTCGCAAACTTCATCAAATCTCGAATGCTCTTTCTCATGCGCTCCAATTCCATGATGGAAGCTTTATCCCAGTATTCATCCTGAACAATCATCTTTAATTCATCAGCTTTACTCTTTACGGCTGGAATAGTCATTTTCTTTTCAAGTAGTATGTTTCCTCGCTTTTGAATGACAGTCTGATATCGTTTTAACCCCTTTCCCTTTCGAATCTGATTCAACATGATTCCATAAATCAGGTTATCAAAAACAAGTGCATCATCATCTTCACCTTTTTCACTTACTAAAGGGGCGATATGCTTACATAATTCTGTCAAATCAAGATCTGATAAACATGTAAATATATCTTTATTCTTATATTTTTCTACGTATCTTCTATGACGTTTAACATCAATACGCTCATCTTTTAATTCAATGATCTGACCATGAACTTTATCCACTAAGGCTGATCTAAATTCCTGATACTCATCGTCCATAAAATCTGCGCTCTGCAAGTGAGCAATCAAACTTGCTCTATTTCTGCAGAGCATACAAATAACGGAATCTGTTACATCAGATTCTTTACCGTTCTTATTCTGTCGGAAGAACTCAAAATTACCAAGATAATCAAAGATATAGAAACATTCCTTATCTCTACCGTCACCAAAAAGGTTAGGACATTTTCTTGTGCCTCGTCCTATCATCTGAGTGAACTTAATCTTACTCTTAACCTGTTTAAAGAATACAAGGTTTACAACTTCCGGAACATCAACACCTGTGTCCATCATATCAATAGAAACAATAATCGTTGGTTCTCCCTCTGGGTCTTTAAACTTTTCAATAAGGTTATCTGAATAATCTTCCTTATATGTGACGTATCTACAGAATTCACCACCATACTGAGGATATAAATCATTGAATCTATCAACGATAAATTTAGCATGAGGTGTAGTCTGTGCAAAAATAATTGTTTTTCCAATGTGATTACCAGAAGCATCACGTAACCCACGAGTCATAATGTCATCAAGCACCATATCAACGGTTTGCTTATTCATTATCTTCTCATTGATTTTCTGCGGTGGCTGATATTCTGGCATATTTCCATCTTCGTCTACAAACTCATTTTCATATGCTTCCTGTTCATCTTCTGACAAATCATCATAATGAACACCTTCTTGCATAATCTGCGTAGAAACCTCAATGTTATAATAAGGCACTAAGTAATGATCAACATCTCTTGCAGTTTCATACTCATATGCATATGTGGGCAATTTCGGAGGGCATTTAAAAAAGCTATATGTGGACGCCGCATCCATATTTTTAGGAGTAGCGGTCAAACCAACTATATAAGCATCAAAATACTCAAACAAAGCTGCATACTTGTTATAAATACTACGGTGTGCCTCATCAATGATAACAAGATCAAAATGTGCTTCGCTAAATAGCTTCTTTCCGTCCTTTTTCTTTTCTTCATTTATGGCATTAAGCATAGTAGGATATGTCGAAAAGACCATCCTTGCATTCTTATCATCTTTGTTCTCAACCAGATTGCAATATGTATAGTTTGTACTTCCAAGGTACTCCATGAAAGCGGCTTTTGCCTGTCGCACTAATGCTTTTCTATCTGCCAAAAACAGGACATTCGTAACATATCCTCCGCGACTTAAAACGTCCGTCAATGACGCAGCTACTCTTGTTTTTCCGGTACCTGTAGCCATAACAAGCAAGGATCTTCTTAGACCCTTCTCTACATTTTCGCAGACAGCTCTAATAGCAGCTTTCTGATAATATCTATCCGTTATTGCTTCATTGATTTTGATTTCAGATAAAGGTTTACGCATCTCTCTGAGATTAATAAGATGCTGAATATCCTCCTCTGAAAACAATCCACTTACAGGGCGTTGTGGTCCTGATTCTTTATCCCATAAGTATGTTTCAAAACCATTAGTATTAAAAATCAACGGTTTCTTTCCAGTGGCAACCTTGATACACTCGGCATATAATTCCGCCTGATGTGTTCCCTTTCTTGCGTCCAAACTTGTCCTTTTGGCTTCAATTAATGCAATGATATCGCCATTAGCTCCATATAAGACATAATCTACATAGCCTGTTCCTTTGCCATCACTAGACTCAGGCTTAGGCATGCCATGAACTTCAAGTTCAATTTCAACGCAGTTTCTCTTACGATTCTGAGAAAACTCCCAACCAAGCATACGTAAATCCGCATCAATAAATCTTTTACGAGTCTCAAACTCAGACATATCCTGAGAAGAATAGTTTCTTGTCTTTTGATGCTGAACTTTTGATTTAGAAAGTTCTTGTCTTTGCTCTTCAATCTTTTCTAAAAGTTTTTGTATCTCCTTATCTTTTTGATCAATAAGGACAGACGCACTTTGTTTTTGCTTTTCAATTTCTTCTTCTAATCTGCTTATGGACTGATTAACGTCATCTGTGCTCCGAGGAATAAGAGTCTCATCAAACTTTCGCTCTTCGTAGTCAGCTCCATAGCAGTAATCTATCCATTCAACAAAATCAAATAGAATAGATAACGATAATACGGCATCTCCCCTTGTGTATTTATTACCTGTATGAATACCGTAATTACCCATTCTCACAATATATTGCATATGAGAACGAATCTCAGCGTCCACTTCATTCTGAAATGCAGGATCATGCAATAAATCCTGAAGAGTATATCTGCCAGATGGCAACTGTAAAAACTCATCAGCTGCATATAACCATTTAACAGCAAGCTCCAGTGCTTTTCTTGAACCTGAAACACTTAATGCCGGAGCTGATGAGGCAACATTTTCTGCATCGATACATGCATCCGCAAACAACTCATATTCCTTATTTTCTTTTAAAAACGAAAAATTGGATTTCATGTAGCTAATCTCCTTCCCAATACATTTTTTTTTATCTTATATATTGCCAATTAGGATTTGTATAACTAAAATCTCAACTTTCCTTATTTTATGCGACTTGGCGGTATGCC
>ENA-OOWN01002789-OOWN01002789.1-human-gut-metagenome-genome-assembly--contig:-NODE-2789-length-10158-cov-1.725032_pt1 | contig 10158 bp, 10 predicted proteins | sample MGYA00241406_ERZ501319 | MGnify/ENA primary metagenome ERZ501319 (study PRJEB25962, sample SAMEA2042734) | human gut metagenome | biome: human gut; feature: human-associated habitat; material: faeces... | reverse complement strand
CTCTTCCCACAAGCACCGCCTCACCTACCCGCGCCAGCTCATCAACTACCGCGAGTTCCTCAGGGACGGCGGCGAGATCTACTTCAAGACCGACGACGATGACCTGTTCCGCGACAGCCTGACCTACTTCCCCGCTTCCGGCTACGACATCGTCTGGCAGACTTACGACCTCCACGAGAACGAGCCGGAGTGGAACATCCGCACCGAGCATGAGGGGATGTTCACCGAGATGGGCATTAAGATCAAGGCCCTCATCGCCCGCAAGAAGGCCGGCGACGACTCCGTGACCTGGGTGGAGCCGAAGGTGCTCAAGAAGCTGGCCGCGCAGGCGGAGGCCGAAGCTTCGGCCAAGGCCGAGGGTGAAGGCAATGTCTGACCCTTGTGAATACTGCCTGAACAACCAGCAGGACGAATATGGCAGCTGGTACTGCGCCGAGGGCGGCGCACTGGATGAGGACGAGATGGCCCGCTATCTCTCCCACACGACCTTGTCCTGCCCTTACTTTGAGCCGGGCGATGAATATAAGATCGTCCGCAAACAGAACTGATTGGAGGTGTCCCCTTGTCGTTTTTTCTTAATACGACAGTCTGCGGTTTCTCGCTTTATCATATCCTTGCGTTTTTCCTCATCTACTCCTGCCTGGGCTGGTGCGTCGAGGTGGTGTATGCCGCCGCCACCACCGGCCAGCTGGTGAACCGGGGCTTCCTGAACGGCCCGGTCTGCCCTATCTACGGCTTCGGCATGATACTGGTGCTCTTCTTCCTCACGCCGCTGACGCTCAAGTTTCTCCTGCTCGGCACGCTTTCTTTCAGCTTCCGCAGCTGCAAGCTCCTCAGCCCTCTTACGGTCTTCCTCGTCTTTGAGAAACTGCTTTTCTATCTCAACTATACGGTCAAGCTCTGCCGTAAGGTTTCCTGCCTCTTCGGCAGTCATACCCATATCTGTCTTACTTGCACTACTTTGTTCACCATCGCCAACTATGACATCATATTTATCAGACGTCTGCTTATCAAAACGCCTGACAACCTTTGGTGCGAGGGTCTTGCTCTTTATGGTTTTAAGCTCCTCCGACTTGTCTGCCCCATGGGTATATGAGCGGAAAAGCATATAGTTCATTGCCGTCAGACCATATATATCCTCGATATAAGAATCATCAGGTCTTTGTGCAGTATCAGAAACGTTGACCTCGTAGCCTGCCTTATCGTAGCTTTCGATAAACTGCCAAAGGGTAAGACACGCCATAAGGTCCACATTTTTAGTGATAGCGTTTGTTCTCATAACAGGCGGTCTGATAAAAGCGTTGCCAAGAGTGGTACAAAGCACTGAGCCTTTGTATCCCTCGATAGCCTTTTTGACCCTTTCAAGCCTCGCCCAAACGTCAGTATCCTTGCTGCCGCCGACAAGACTGTCAACAGTTTCTATCTTAAAACTAATGTTGACCTTTCTGCCGTCGCCGCTGTCAGCCACGGTATCGTAATTAAAAGAATAAGCCTCCTGCGCCTCTGCGGTCTGGACAAGCTTATTGTATCTTATATTTATAAAAATGTATAGCCTGTCAATAAGGGTATTTACAAATCTATTTTCATATGTATCGAGAGTTTCCTCTTTATGAATGTTGAGTATCTTTGACGGAGTTATCTTTCCAGTCTTTTTGTCGATATCCTGAATAAGATCGGTGTGCTGTCCTAGATGTTTTATGGACTCTACCGTTATCTTCCTTGACATAGCGATAGGCACGATCTCTTCCACTTCTTTAATGGTGTTTCTGGGATTTCTTATTACCGTATCAAGATGTGGCAAAGCTTTTTCTATCTCTGTGAGCCAGGACGAATCTATATTCTTCTCGATTATCTTACGATTAAAAGATACAGTTTTTTCGCCCGAAAGAAGCAAGGCACGGGCTGCCGCAAAGCTGTCATTGCCGTCAAACGTCTTTACAGCTTTGTCAAAAGCTGCACGCTGTTCGTTGTATTCGCTCATGCCCGTCCCTCCTCTCAAAGTTTATGAGTACAAATTTTAGTACAGCTTTTGCAATCTTTCAAGATATGCGATAGACTCTTTCATAGTGTTTCTGCCGAAAACTTTCTGCATATAGGTGCAAAGCTCTTTCAGCTCGTCCCTGAGCATCGCAAGGTTCAGGGACTCAAATTTTCTGAATATCTTTGTGGCAAGCACATAGTCAATGCCGTCAAGTTCATCTCCACCGCAGGCAACATATACAGGAACAAACAAGTTCATCTGTTTAAGTATACGGTTACCGAAAGCCACTCTCAGCTTTTCAATTACCCACAAGTCAAGCTGCTGGATCTTTTTCAGACTGTCCTGTGAAACAGGATACATTTGAAAAGCTTCCTTGAAGAGTGTGTCAAGATGTTCAAAGCTTAAATTCATAGGCGGCGTGTCAGGTGCGTCAAAGGCAACTCCCTTTGCGTCAAGATTGATAGGCTGTGCACGGTCGTATACCTTATCTGAGATAGTGAACGTGGAATCGTCGTTGTTGGCAGTACCGATATACCAAATGTTCTGCGGAATACGCAGTTTGCCCTTATCAAGGCGAACAGGGTCGGTACTCCACACGTTAGGAACAAGATCAAGCTCCCACTCGGCAGGATCAGGCATTTCAAGAATCGAGAGCATTTCTGCAAAGTAATATTCTACTCTCGCAATGTTCATCTCATCGAGGAGTATGAAGTTTACATCGTCATTGTATTCAGAAGAATAAATTCTTTTGAGGACTTCTGTTTCATTAAAGTTCTTCGTGAACTCGTTGAAGTAGCCGAAAAGCTCAGTTCTGTCACGCCATGACGGCTGAACAGAAGCAATAGTGGTATCTTTCTGCAAGAACTTACCGAATGAATATGGCAGTGATGTTTTACCTGTACCAGAGATACCTTGCAGGATAATGAGCTTTGTTGAAGCCATGCCTGCAATGAAAAGTCGGATAGTTTTTATGTCATAATAAAGGTGCATTCTTGAGCAGGCAAAGTTTCTGTATGCTTCGCAGATACCGCTAAGGGTGATGTCATTATTGTAAGCAGGCGGCTCGTATGTCTTGTAGAAATTGTCCACCTCGATAAGCTTTGAAAAACGGCAATCTGCTGTCTGAACAACTCCGTCCACAGTGGTTTGAACTTCGCCCTGTGCAGGCATCTGCTCGCCCTCTGCAAGCTTTGTTTCACCTTCTGCAAGAGCGGTGTTATCATATACGCCAAGCTGAGCCACCTTCATTGCCATGATCTCATCTTTTTCCTTGGTCATTTTGACCACCTGACGTTGCAGGTCAGATATTTCTTCGATAAGATCCTCGTTGCTGACGATAGAGTGTCTGAATCTTATGTACTTTCTCACAGCAAGCACTATCATAAAAATAATAAGCACAAAGATAGCCACAACAACGATAATTGCAAGCACAGAAAGTATCCAGCCCAGCGCACCAAAGTCTGCCGAGTAGGTCTTGAATATCCTTATGTAGTTTTTTATATTGAAGATCTGTTTTATGCCGTTCCACAGACCCTTGAAGATCTGCCCAAAGCCTGCAAGCATTGACGACATGAAAACAAAAAACCATTTCAGAAATCCATTCATAATGTATCACCCAAGCAGCAGTTATTTGTCATTTTTCTCCTGCTGTGCATTTTCCTCTTCCTTTTTCTTCTGCTGTGCAAGGTATTCCTCAACTGCACGTCTTTTTATTTCTTCCTCATCGCTCTCTGTGATAGCAGGACGCTTTATCTCGATTATGGTTGCGATAAGCTTATAAAGCTCAAAGAGGAAAAACAGTGCTATCGGCAAAAGTATGCAAATGAAAAATCCCGTTTTTGTTCTGAGAAAATCCATTACCTTGCCGAAACCGCCTATTTTTGCACCTTTCCACTGACCGATTATATCGCCTGCATAAACAGTGTATGTATCATCTACGTTATTAGCATCGCCTCGTGTGATAAAGCCTACAGAGCCGTTATCATTGAGTACCTCTGCGATACGGTGGGTATTCTTCACCTTTTGGCCCTTTATAAGAGTCCAGAAAGTGATAACGTCGCCCTTTTTCAGAGAATTGATATCGTCTATTTCCTTTGAGATAATAAGGTCGCCTTTTTTGAAAGTTGGCTTCATTGAGTCAGATTCAACTGTGAGTGGGACATATCCCAGCAGACTTGCCGTACCATTATTCTTATCAGACGAGAACACGAGAATTGTTATAAGCAGTGCAAAGATAAGCACCACCCATGCGATAACATTAAAAACGATCTTCAAAGCTTTTTTCATAATTCAAAACCTCGGAAACCCGAGGCTTCCTCCCTTCTAATTCTTTAAGTTGTTTCAACGATCTTGAAATTCATACCAAGCTTCATTGTGCCACCGATTATTTTGTCAACACAATCAGGGTCATTTCCATCAAGCCATATAACTACTGTATACTTGTCTTTCTCACCAGGACCAAGCTTTTCACGTCGGTCCTTCATGACCTCAGTAGAGGAGGCGAACTCCTTGTCGCAATCGCTTTCCTTACCGCTGCCGTCAGACCTCGTTTTACCATAAACAGTTTTCTCGCCATTCACGAAAAGCTCCACTCTGATAGCTTCATCAACGCCGTTCGTGACGTTCTCGATAGTCATTTCGCTGTCATAGCTAAGTGTGTCTTTACCGGAATTTATGAGATAGAAAGTATAAGCTATATACCCCTCGCCATTATGGCTGCCGTTTATCTTGTCGATATTATCAGGGAGATCTTCGCCACTGATATTTGTCATATCATAGAGGATATCCGCATTGAGCCTTGAATTGCTCGTGGTATAGTCAGGAGTTTCCGAAAGAGTAAGCCCCTGATTTATCATATCATACTTACTTATCTTAACTGTAAAGCTACCATACTTGTCGTAAAAATAAGACACCGCATAAGCCGCCGCCACGATAGCGATAAGTATAATGGCAAGAATTTTAAGCAATCTCATCAATACCACATAGCGTTTAGCTTCCTTGGCGGTCCTGCGAAGTGCAAGGGTATCGACTACTCTTGTATTTTTATCTATATTTTTACCGTCCAAAACCGTATCACCCGTTTATTACTCATTTCTATTGCGAACGTATCTTTCCGCAATATATTTTCCTGCATTTTCTCCCGAATAGTAAAGGCACTGCATACCGCTGAGCTGTTTCACCTGCTTATCATCAGTAATGCCGTCAGCTATGACCTCAGCATTAAGGTCAAAAACGAAATTCAGCAGAGAGTTCACGCAGGTATCATACCTGTCGCTCTTACCAAGAACCTGAGCCACTGAGCCGTCAAGCATGATATTATCTACCTTGAACTCAGCAGTCTTAAGCATTTTAAAGCCCTCAGTGCCGAAGCCTGTAAGCAGAAAATGAAAGCCCTGTCTTCTCATAAGAGCCACGTTATCTGCCGCTGTGCTGTCAGCTTCATCAAGCACATCAGGCGACAACTCGAAGCAGACACGCTCATACTTCACGCCGAACTTATCGCAATAATCTGCCACAACTCTCGGAGCTTCCGTCTGCCTTAAAAATCTTGCAGGCACGAACACGCTTGCCCAGTCAACGTCCACTTCCCTTTCGTGAAACTTACCCAAAGCCTGCAAAAGCTGAACGAAAGCAAGCTTGAAAATGCTAACACATCGGTCGGAAAGCTGAGCCACAGGGAGATAATCCGCAGGCATTAGCGTTCCCATAACAGGAGAATTGAGCCTTGTTTGCGACTGCAAAAAAGTGACCCTGCCGCTGTCGGTATTTTTTATAGGTCTATAGAAAAGCTCCACGGCACGAACGCCGTCAACTGTAGAATTTTCGCCCAAAGCAAAGCCACTTCCTTTCTGCTCCAATGTATTATTATAGCATATTTTCGACAAAAAACAAAGAAAAATCGGGATATTTCCCCAAATATGGAAAATTATTTTTTATGCCCATTTACCAAAAAACGCCGAATTTCTTCGGCGTCTTTTTTGTTTTATTGTTTGTTGATTATACACCTGTACCTGTGTTTGAAAGGTCATAGAATTTAAGGTTAACCTGGAAGTCCTGACCTGCATTAGCATTCCAACAAGCCTCATCTTCTCCCTCAAGCCATACACGAATGTAATACTTAACAGCGTCACCATAACCTGTACCCGTTGATTTTGTTACAGTAGCAACCTGTGTTGCATTAGCAGCATTAGTAACCTTTCCGTCAGTAGCTTTAACCTCTGTTGCAACAGAAACATCACCATATGAAGCAGTCAAAGTTGCTGCCGCAGTCGAAACAGCCTTACCGTCTGTGTAGTAATTTGTAGTAGCATTTCCCTCTGCACCAAGGAACACACTCTGTGCCGCCTTAGTGTCAGGGAGTATTGCAACACGAGCAGCCTTGTAAAGTTCTGTAGTTGTATCACTATCACTACCCTGTTTAACTTCAACGTCAAGACCAAGGTTTACATCACTAGTGCTTGTTGTTCTAAACCAAACCGGAATGTCAAGATAATATCCTGAGCCGTCCTTATCAGCAGCTGTGACAACATCACCTTTTTCAGCAGATTTGCCATCATCCTTAAATTCCCAGCCAGCAGCAGTAGTTGCCTTGTTGAAAGGATTATCAACATCAGAAACTTTCTTACCATTCTCTGTAGCCTTTACTGTATAGAACATATCAGAACCATTAACAGAAGATGCAGGAATAAGCTTACCAAAATCTTTATATACAGAACCCGTAGCAGCAGTGTGTGACCAAAGTGTTTCATCAGTACCAGGTGCAGTTGCCTCTTGTCCAGCAGTCAGCGTGTTGCCAGTTGTAGCTTTACCAAGTGAAATTTCAATTGTCTGTGGAGTTGTAGCAGTAAGCTTAATGCCTGTTACTTCAACTTCTCTACTCATAGTAAACCAAGCATAAGTAGCAGTAGAAAGCATTACAGCGGAAGTTGTGAGCATTGCAACTGCAGGTATAAGTTTCTTCTTAGCAGAAGTATTCTTCTTTTCATTAGTTTTCATATCTCTTCGTCCTTTTCATAATAATTTGTCGTTTTATCCTGTCCGATACAGAGGGCGCTCGTTATAGCCGATTTGCGGTAACATGACCGCCAAGCACCTTTTGTTTATGTCAATCTTATACTAAATTCGACCCACTTTGTCAATAAGCTACCAGCTTAGTATACATTATATTTATCTTAATACTTATTAATATGACAGACACATTTTGCTATTTTCCGACATGATCATACTATGTAATAACAGCAGAAAGCACGAAATAACGTCATTTGTTATTCCGTGCTTTTTAAACCGATTATTCAATAAATTTTTATGTTAAACTTCAAACGTTTTTGTACATATTAAGTTTATATATGTACATAAAAGTTACCATGCGTAAAATTTACAAAATATTTATATTCATTCTGCGCTGTCGAGCATTTTAACAGCCTTCATCATGATAGCGCATTCAAGACGCTTCTTCTGTATCTGACATGACAGCTTGTGCGCATTGTGAATATCACCTGCGTAAATGTAGTTGTTTGCATTGCAACCGCCACTGCAATAGAACTTTGCCCAGCACTTTTTGCACTCTGGCTTGTTGTAAACGTGTGCGTGAGCAAACATATCTTTCATTTCCTCGTTAAATGTGCCGTCATAGAGATTGCCCATTTTGAACTCGGTGATACCAACGAACTGATGACATGGGTAAATATCGCCGTCAGGAGTAACAGAAACATACTCGTTTCCGCTTCCACAGCCCCTAAGTCTCTTTATCGCACAAGGACCCTGATCGAGGTCTATCATAAAATGGAAGAAGTTTATGAACTTGCCCTCGTCCCTTATCTTCTGTATCTTCTCAGAAAGTATCTCATACTCCTTGAAGATCCTCGGCAGGTCAGCCTCAGTGATAGCATAAGGCTCGCTAGGGTCTGCCATAACAGGCTCAACGGATATCTGATCGAATCCAAGGTCATAAAGGTGCATTACATCATTTGAGAAGTCAAGATTATACTTTGTGTAAGTGCCTCTTACATACCAATCCTTGTTCTTAGGACGCTTCTCAACAAGCTTCTTGAAGTTAGGGATAATCCTGTCATAGCTTCCTGAACCGTCAACACGCACTCTCATTCTGTCATTGACTTCTTTTCTTCCGTCGATAGACAGAACAACGTTGTACATTTCCTTGTTGATGAAGTCTATCATCTCGTCAGTGAGGTGTACACCGTTTGTGGTAACAGTAAATCTGAACTTTTTATTGTGAGGCTCCTCCTGTGAACGTGCATACTCAACAAGCTTTTCTACCGTACCGAAATTCAGTGACGGCTCACCGCCGAAGAAGTCCACCTCAAGAAATTTTCTGTCTCCTGAACGCTCTATAAGAAAATCTATAGCACGCTTGCCTGTTTCATAGTCCATGAGCATTCTGCCCTGACCGAAATCGCCTGTTGAAGCAAAGCAATATTTACATCTCAGGTTACAGTCGTGAGCGATATGCAGACACATTGCCTTGATAGGCGAAGCCACAGCAGACAGGGCATACTTCTCGTAATCGTCCTCGCTGAACAATATCTTGTCATTATAAAGAGAAACTATCTCCTCATAGCAATCCTCGATATCCTTGCTGTCATACATCTTTGACAGCTTTCTTACAACGTCCTCAGGACATTTCTCCTCAAAAGGCGGCTCAACATTGTCTAACAAATCATATGTCAGATCGTCTATAATATGTACTCCGCCACTGTTCACGTCAAGCAGTGCATTAAAGCCGCCAAGCTTAAACTTGTGTATCATTTAAAAATCACCTTTCGCATTTATATTCATATACAAATTTATACAAAAATAAAGGGACATAAAAATGTCCCTTTAGCAAGGCGTGTGTACGCTCACACGCCTCAGAAAGATCGGAATATTAAGCCTCTCTCTCGCACTTCTGGTTAGCAACTGTGCAGGAGGTCTTGCAAGCTGACTGACATGATGCCTGACACTTGCCGCAGCCACCCTTAGCAGCAGTCTTCTTGAGATTAGCCTTATTGATCGTCTTGATATGTTTCATAGGATTTTACCTCCAATAATTGATTTACATTAATTATACCACATATCCCACTATGTTTTATGAACGAATAGTTAATGCAGTATAAATATTTATCCTTATCAGAATCGGCTGCTTTTAGAATTTACCCCTACAACTCCGCCTACGCCTGCACACACAAGGGTAAGCACAAGCTTTGCAGGCACGGAAAAGCTTTCGGCTGCCTTAGAAAACAGTGCACTGAGAATGACAATGATAAGAAAAATGAACACTCCGCACAGCACACCTGACAGCAGACCGTTTCTACGTTGCCTTTTTCCGCAGACATATCCCCCTGCATACGCTCCGATACCAAGTGCCGCTGTTGACATCACCGACAGCATAAGATCGGTGGCATCTATCTTAGTGATAACATACGCAAAAGCAAGCACAGCAACAAATATCGCACCGCACCCCACGCAGGCAGACAACGCCGTTGATGACAGCACAGACAGCTTTCTGCCCCCAAAAAACCTGTTATTTTTCATATCCGCACCCCCACACTGAATATCCTAAAGAAATTATATTCAAAGCCACGGGCAATAAGAACACAAAAAGGGACGGATAAAACTACCCGTCCCTTAAAAGCGATATTTACTTTACGTCACCGTCATGAATTGTTTCATTCTTAGCGATAGCCCACTTTTTAACACGTATCTTGCTTCTGTCGCCGCCTGTTTCGATAACAACAGTGTCGTCCTTGATAGAGAACACGATACCAACGATTCCGCCGTTTGTAACGACCTCGTCACCTATCTCAAGGTTATCTCTCATCTCAGCGTCTTTCTTATCCTGCTTTTTCTGCGGACGGATAATAAAGAAATAGAAGAACACGATTATGAGTACCAGTGGGATAAAAGTCATGGCAAGTGATGCAGGTGAACTCTGCTCAGCTGCCAAAACTGAAATAATTGCTGACAAATTCATCAAAAGACCTCCAAATCTAATAATACTATATTAGTATATCAGATATTTGCACAAACTTCAAGCCTTTTAACAAATAATTTTCATTTACAAGAAATTATTTCTTGTTCTTGATATACTCGTCGATAGCAGCGGCAGCCTTTTTGCCTGCACCCATAGCGAGAATAACAGTAGCAGCGCCTGTAACAGCGTCACCGCCTGCGTAAACGCC
>ENA-OOWN01002786-OOWN01002786.1-human-gut-metagenome-genome-assembly--contig:-NODE-2786-length-10167-cov-1.985858_pt1 | contig 10167 bp, 7 predicted proteins | sample MGYA00241406_ERZ501319 | MGnify/ENA primary metagenome ERZ501319 (study PRJEB25962, sample SAMEA2042734) | human gut metagenome | biome: human gut; feature: human-associated habitat; material: faeces... | reverse complement strand
AACCAGAGCCAGCCAAATCCGGCAGGCAGTGCAGCGGGCACATGGACCTGTGAGTGCGGCCGCACCAACACGGGAAAATTCTGCAGTGAATGTGGAAAACCGGCGCCTGCACCAAAGAATGAGTGGACATGTGAATGCGGCCATGTCAATACAGGAAAATTCTGCAGTGAGTGTGGAAAACCGGCACCGGCAGCAGAGTGGACGTGTGAATGTGGTCAGGTCAACAAAGGAAAATTCTGCAGTAACTGTGGAAAAGCGAGGAACTAATTATGGCAGTGATCAGTTTTAAATGTCCAAATTGTGATGGAGAACTGATTTTTGATCCTTCCACACAAAAGTATAAATGTGAATATTGTTTCAGTCTGTTTTCACAGGAAGAGTTAGATGCCATGAAGCCGGCACAGACGACGGAACCTCAAAATGCAGATGCTGCGGGCGCAGGAAAAGCATCAGGTAAACCGGAGGATAAGAAGCAGAGCCAGCTGGGAAATAAAGCAGGTAGTGGAACAGAAAAAGATAACACGGAAAATAAAGAGTCAGATAAAGAAGCAGGGAAGGAAGCTGATGCAGTGACCTATACCTGTCCGAGCTGTGGTGCACAGATTGTGACGGATGCCACTACAGCGGCGACTTTCTGTTATTATTGCCATAATCCGGTCGTGCTTGGCGGACGGCTGGAAGGTAAATTCCTGCCGGATCAGGTGATTCCGTTTTCTGTGTCGCGGGAAGATGCAGAAAAAGGTTTTAAAGATTATGTCTGCAAGAAAAAATTTGTCCCGCGTGCCTTTTATAACAAAAAGCAGGTCGAGAGCATCACAGGTGTATATTTTCCATACTGGCATTACAATACCAGACTGGAGGGAAAAATGCAGGGCGAGGCGAGAAATGTCCGCGTGTGGCGAACCGGAAACACGGAATATACGGAGACAAAGTATTATCAGGTATCAAGAGAAGGTGATGTAAAACTTGAAAACCTGACGGAAAATGCACTTGGAAAGGCAAATCAGGAGCTGATCTGCGGTGTAATACCTTATGATTTTAAGGATGTGAAAAAGTTTCAGCTTGGATTTCTGTCTGGATTTCTGGCAGAAAAGCGTGATATTGAGAAAAAACAGATAGAAAAGAAAGTGCAGCAGGAAGCGCGTGAGAGTGCAGAGAAACTGATGCGGGAACAAATAAATGGATACAGTTCCGTGTCGGTAAAAAATGCCGATTTCCGGGCATTAAAAGAAAAGTGGTCGTATACGCTTCTGCCGGTATGGACAATTACATACAAGTCGAAAAACGGAAAAATCTATTATTTTTCCATGAACGGACAGACTGGAAAGGTGTACGGCGAACTCCCGATCGACTATAAAAAAATCTCACTTGTCAGTGGAATCGTCAGTCTGGTAACACTGGTCATTTTATTACTGGGAGGGCTAGCATGAGACAGAAAAGATTTTTATGTTTAAAGGGTATTGTATTTGCCTGGCTGTTTACGATTTTACTTGCAGCGGGCGGACAGCATGTATGCTTTGCAGCAGAAGAAAATGTTCCACAACAGACGGTATATGATGATGCTGCGCTTCTGACACCGGAAGAGATCGAGACGCTTGAGAGTGAACTGGACGCTGCGGGAGAGAAGACCGGATGGAATATGCTGATGTTGACGACGGATGACACAAATGGAAAAACCACGCAGGAATATGCGGATGATTTCTTTGATGCGATTGCAGAAAACGGTGATGGTGTTGCACTCCTGATCGATATGCAGAACCGTGAAATCTGTATTTCTACCGGTGGCATTGCAATCAGGTATCTTACGGATGCGCGTATTGAAGATATTTTAAATGACGGATATGAACCGATCTCAGATGGAGAATATGAACAGTGTCTGTCTGTAATGTTAAAAGATGTGCTGGTTTATTATGATGAAGGAATCCCGTCAAATCAGTATGAGTATGAGGAGACGGATATTGAGATCACGCCGGCAGAATATGTCATCACATCCGTTGTTTTAGCTCTGATCCCAGGCGCTATTGTATTCCTGGTGCTTGTACTATTTTGTAAATTAAGGAATGGCAAATATAAATATGACGCTCACGAGTCCGGAACAGTGAATATAAAGAAACACAGCGATGTGCTTGTGAACACTGTTGTGACACACCGTCATATAGAAGAGAAGAAAGCAGAAGACAGCGGCAGGAGTACGGTACATACGAGCAGCAGCGGCGTAAAACATGGTGGAGGCAGTAAAAAATTTTAACAGCATAATAAAAAAATGTTTCTGACATGATAAAAAAGAGGTTGCGTATGCAGCCTCTTTATGTTATTATCTTCCTCATGAGGACAAGTGTCAGCGTGCAACAAACACAACAGATGAATTTCTAAAGAGAGGGATAGAGTCACATGAAAGAAAAGGTCAGTATTATGTGCTGAAAGAAAAAGCAGTTCCGGAAGTCCTCTTAAAGGTGGTCGAGGCAAAGCGGCTGATTGAATCCGGTAAGATTGCATCCGTGCAGGAGGCAACAGAAAAAGTTGGCATCAGCAGGAGTTCTTTTTATAAATATAAAGATGATATTTTTCCATTTCATGACACGGCAAAGGGAAGGACAATTACGCTTGTCATCCAGTTGGATGATGAACCGGGGCTGTTATCCGTTGTATTAAAGACAGTGGCAGAGTTTCATGCTAATATTCTTACAATCCATCAGAGTATACCGATCAACGGTATCGCTTCTCTTACACTCAGTGTGGATGTCCTGCCACAGACTGGTGATGTGGCTGAAATGTTAGAGCACATTGAGGAACAGGAAGGTATTCATTATGTGAAGATTCTTGCAAGAGAATAAGACATGGCAGATGCGTCATATATTGTAGTTCATAAAATATGCATGTAAGATGTGTAAAATGATAGAAAGATAATAAAGTCTGTCTGAGAGGATGGAAGCGATAGTCTGGCAGACGAACTTGGAGGATGAAAAATGAAAGCAGCAGTAATGGGATATGGAACAATTGGTTCTGGTGTCGTGGAGGTACTTGACATCAACGGGAGCAGCATTGCAAAGCGTGTCGGAGAGCCGGTAGAGATCAAATATGTACTGGATTTAAGGGATTTCCAGGGAGATCCGATCCAGGATAAGATCGTACATGATTATAAAACGATCGCAGAGGATCCGGAAGTAAAGATCGTTGTTGAGACCATGGGAGGTGTAGAACCTGCCTATACTTTTGTAAAAGCAATGTTAGAAGCCGGAAAACATGTCACCACTTCAAACAAAGCGCTGGTAGCAGAAAAAGGTGCTGAGCTGATCGCCCTTGCAAAAGAGAAAAATGTCAACTTTATGTTTGAGGCGAGTGTTGGCGGCGGTATTCCGATCATCCGCCCGTTAAATTCCTGTCTGACTGCCGATGAGATTGAGGAGATCACCGGAATCGTTAACGGAACAACAAACTATATGATGACAGAGATGTCAGAAAAGGGTGCGGATTTTGACGAGGTATTAAAAGACGCACAGGCAAAAGGCTATGCAGAGAAAGATCCGACAGCAGATATTGAAGGATATGATGCCTGCAGAAAAATTGCAATTTTAACCTCACTTGTCTGCGGACAGCAGGTAGATTTTGAAGATATCCACACAGAGGGTATCACACATATTTCTGCAACCGATATCAAATATGCGAAAGCCATGGGAAGAGCAATCAAACTTCTTGCTACGAGCAAAAAAACAGATGGCGGATATGTGGCAATGGTAGCACCGTTCTTACTGCCGAAAGAGCACCCGTTATACAATGTAAACGGCGTATTCAATGCAATTTTTGTTCATGGAAATGTACTTGGGGATGCAATGTTTTACGGAAGCGGTGCCGGAAAACTTCCGACAGCCAGTGCGGTTGTAGCAGATGTTGTGGAGATGGCAAAGAATGTTGACAAGAATATACCGGTTAAGTGGAGCTCAAAGAAATTAGAGCTGGTAGATTACCGCAGCGCAGAGAACCGTTTCTTTGTCAGAGTGTCAGGTACAGATAAGGCATCTGTGGAAAAAGTATTTGGAAATGTAGAATATATTGATGCACAGGGTGTTACAGGAGAGCTTGGTTTTGTGACCGAAGTGATGACAGAAGAAGCTTTGGAGAACAAAAAAGCAGCATATGGGGAAGTGTTGAATGTCATTCGTGTAGCATAGAAAAAAAAGCAGGTCGTGAATCACATGGAAGGCGGTTCACGGGTCTGCTTTTTTTATGAAAACGGAAGAGTGTGAAAAGTAAGATTGTTTGCACATAGATTTGTGCTTACACACGAATTTGAGATACGCAAAAGCAGCGTGGAAATGGAGAGGAATATGACGTTAAGTGAATGTTACGAAGAAATGGGCGCGGATCTGCACGAAGTGCTGCGGCGGCTAAAGACGGAGGAGAGGATCGGGAAATTTTTAAAACTGATTCTGACGGATACGAATTATGAGTCGCTGTGTAAGGCGCTGGAAGAAAAGAATTATGAGCAGGCGTTTACACATATACATAATTTAAAGGGGCTGGCAATGAATCTGGGACTGACACCGCTTTTGGTTCCGGCACAGGAGTTATGCGAAGAACTTAGGGATGGCGAACCGGAAAGGGAGCTTAAACCGCTTTTGGATGAGGTGGCGGCGGCATATCAGAAAGTCCTTGGTATTGTCGAAAGACTTGACTGAGATAACAGTGTGAAAAGCTGGAATTTTGGCTGATTCTTTGTAATGAGTTATTCGGAAATGGAGAACAGTATCAAAGGTAAAGATGCATTTTTGAATCTCTGACATATGATAAAACAGAAGGTTTTATGTCTGAGGTAGAAAAAAGTGCAGGTAATTCTTTTGATCACAGCTGTCAGTGTGGATGTCTTTGTGGCGTGTGTGGCGTGTGGGAGTGAGCAGATAAAGATCGGATCTGTGGCAGCGTTATGCATCAGCACGGTCTGCAGTGGAATATTAGGGATATCACTTTATGCGGGGATGGCGTTACAGGGGATACTTTTAAAAAAATATGCATTATACTTAAGTTTTTGCGGACTGCTTGCAGTGGGAATTTTTAAGCTGACAGAGTATGCGATCAGAAAATATATTGAGCGTCATAAGTTCCTCTGCAAGAAAGTCAAAATCTCTTTTTCACAGCTCAGTTTTATTCTGAGTATCTACAACAATCCGGTAATGGCAGACCGCGACCATTCGGCGACCATGTCGTGTGTGGAGGCTGTATTTTTTGCACTTGCAATGTCACTGGATGGGATGTTTGGAGGGCTGGGTGCAGGATTTGGCGGAAAGTATATTTTTCTTACGGTGCTTGGAAGTTTTGTCGTCAGTTTCTGTGCCGTACTTTGCGGATGCAGGATTGGCATGCAGGCATCTAAGCGGTGGAAAGCCGATGTATCGTGGCTTGGAGGCGTGTTGTTTGTAATCCTTGCGTTTCAGAAGATGATATAAGACGCCGGCTGCCCATTGCTGCGGGAAAATCAGGAAAGTCTGTTACTATGTATGTCTTGCATGACATTTTGGTAATAAAATTTTCCTGCGTGTGGGCAGCACATACTGCCGCTTTCTGTGGATTTGGAAATAATGTATAAATATACATAAAATCTTGGTACTATTTGTTTTTGGAAAAAGGTTGAAAAAAGTCTTATGATATGATACACTTTTTACAATTTAAGAAAAAGACTATAGGTACTAATAAGGGAAAGTTCAGTCAGGGGACTGTCTGGATGGAAAAAGAAGAAAAACGGCGACGTTTTTTTTTTTGGAAAAAAAGTGAAAGGACAGGGAAACGAATGAAAGCTCATTTAATACTCGAAGATGGGAATGTATTTACCGGAACAAGTATAGGTTCTACTAGGGAAGTCATCAGTGAGATCGTATTTAATACGTCGATGACAGGTTATCTGGAGGTTCTGACTGATCCGTCATATGCGGGACAGGCGGTTGTTATGACTTATCCGCTGATTGGAAATTATGGAATCACACCGGATATGGAGTCAGGCAGGCCGTGGCCGGATGGATATATCGTAAGGGAGTTATCAAGAATGCCGAGTAACTTCCGTGAGGAGGGAACAATTCAGGATTTCCTCACGAAATATGACATTCCGGGTATAGCAGGGATCGACACCCGTGCACTGACCAAGATCCTTCGTGAGAAGGGAACCATGAATGGTATGATCACCACGAATAATAACTATAATATAGAAGAAATTATTCCCAGATTAAAAGCATACACGACAGGTAATGTTGTGGACAAAGTTACCTGCAGTGAAAAACGAGTATTAAAAGGAAATGGCAAGCGAGTTGCTTTGCTTGACCTTGGAGCAAAAAATAATATTGCCCAGTCTTTAAATAAACGCGGCTGTGAAGTGACGATCTATCCGGCACATACGACTGCAGAAGAGATCCTTGCAACAAATCCGGATGGAATCATGTTAAGTAACGGACCTGGAGATCCGAAGGAGTGCAAGGAGATCATTGCTGAGATCAAAAAATTATATGACTCCGATACACCAATCTTTGCAATCTGCTTAGGACATCAGCTGATGGCACTTGCAACCGGCGCTGACACACATAAGATGAAATACGGACACAGAGGCGGAAATCATCCGGTTAAAGACCTTGAGACAGGAAGAGTATATATTTCCTCCCAGAATCACGGTTATGTGGTAGATACGGATACACTTGATCCGGTGATCGCGAAACCGGCATTTGTGAATGTAAACGATGGAACCAATGAGGGACTTTCCTATGTAGGCAAAAACATTTTTACCGTACAGTTCCATCCGGAAGCGTGTCCGGGACCGCAGGATTCTGCATACCTGTTTGATCGTTTTATTTCGATGATGTAGAAAAATTCTTACGTTATTGTTTAACAAATTTTAGGAGGAAGAATTAATGCCAAGAAATCATGACATAAAAAAAGTTTTAGTAATTGGTTCCGGCCCGATCGTAATCGGACAGGCTGCAGAGTTTGACTATGCAGGTACACAGGCTTGCCGTGCGCTCAAGCAGGAGGGTCTGGAGGTTATTCTTATAAACTCTAATCCTGCTACTATCATGACTGATAATGCTATGGCTGACAAGATATACATTGAGCCGCTTACTCTTGAAACTGTTAAGAGAGTTATCAAAAAAGAACGCCCTGACAGCCTGCTTTCTACCCTTGGCGGTCAGACGGGTCTTACGCTTTCTATGCAGCTTGCTAAGGAGGGATTCCTTGACAAGTATAATGTTAAGCTTCTTGGTGCTAACCCTGAAACTATCGACAAGGCTGAGGACAGACAGATGTTCAAGGACACTATGGAGTCTATCGGTCAGCCATGTATCCCTTCAAAGGTCGTTAATACTGTTGAGGACGCTGTAGACTTCGCTAATCAGCCCGGTATCGGTTATCCTCTTATCATCAGACCTGCTTTTACACTTGGCGGTACAGGCGGCGGTATAGTTAATGATGAAGAAGAACTGAAAGAGATCACAAGAAATGGTCTTTATCTTTCACCTATCACTCAGGTGCTTGTTGAGAAATGTATCGCAGGCTGGAAAGAGATCGAGTTCGAGGTAATGAGAGACGCTAAGGGCAACGTTATCACGGTTTGCTCAATGGAGAACTTTGACCCTGTTGGTGTTCACACAGGCGACTCTATCGTTATCGCTCCTGCTGTTACGCTGGCTGATAAGGAATATCAGATGCTCCGTTCTGCGGCTTTGAAGATAATCGACACATTGAAGGTAGAGGGTGGCTGTAACTGTCAGTTCGCTCTTAACCCTGACAGCTTCGAGTATGCTGTTATCGAGGTAAACCCTAGAGTTTCACGTTCTTCTGCACTTGCTTCTAAGGCGACAGGTTATCCTATCGCTAAGGTCGCAGCTCAGATAGCTATCGGATATACTCTTGACGAGATAAAGAACGCTGTAACAGGCAAGACTTATGCTTGCTTTGAGCCTGCCCTTGACTATGTTGTTGTTAAGCTCCCTAAGTGGCCTTTCGACAAGTTCGTTTATGCTAAGCGTGAGCTTGGTACACAGATGAAGGCTACTGGTGAAGTTATGGCTATCGGCTCAACTTTTGAGCAGGCTATAATGAAGGCTGTAAGAGGTGCTGAGATAGGTCATGATTGCCTTATCTCACCTAAGATGCTTGACCTTGATGACAAGACTATCCATGACAGACTTTCTGACTGCACAGACGAAAGACTTTTCGTTGTATACGAGGCTCTCAGACGTGGAGTTTCTGTTGATGAGATACACAGCATCACTAAGATAGACGAGTGGTTCCTCTACAAGCTCTGCAAGCTTATAGACATGGAAAAGACACTCAAGAATGACTTCAACGAGGAAACTTATCTTGAAGCTAAGAAGATAGGCTATACTGATAAGGTCATCGAGAAGATAACAGGCAAGAAGATAGAAAAGCCTGTTCATGCTGTATTTAAAATGGTTGATACCTGTGCGGCTGAGTTTGCGGCTATGACACCTTACTTCTACTCAACATATGACAACGAGGACGAGGCAAGCGAGTTCATTGCAAACAGGGGTCATGACAGAAAGACTGTTATAGTATTCGGTTCAGGTCCTATCAGAATAGGTCAGGGTATCGAGTTCGACTATGCGTCAGTTCACTGCGTATGGGCTTTGAAAGAAAAGGGCTATGACGTTGTTATCGTAAACAACAACCCTGAGACAGTTTCAACTGACTTTGATACTGCTGACAGACTTTATTTCGAGCCTCTTACTGACGAGGACGTTATGAACATCATCAGAGTTGAGAAGCCTGTTGGCGTTGTTGTGGCATTCGGCGGACAGACTGCTATCAAGCTCACAAAGCATATGGCTGAGCATGGTGTAAACATTCTTGGTACTCCTCCTGACGCTATCGACGCTGCTGAGGACAGAGAGAGATTTGACGAGCTGCTTGAACAGCTTAAAATAAAGAGACCTCAGGGCTTTACGGTCATGACTTGTGACGAGGCTCTCGAAGTTGCAAATAAGATACATTATCCTGTTCTTATGAGACCTTCTTACGTTCTCGGCGGACAGAACATGATAATCGCATTCAATGATGATGATATCAAGGAATACATGGCTATCATTCTCGACCAGGGAATCGAGAACCCTGTACTTATAGACAAGTATCTTATGGGTACTGAGCTTGAGATAGACGCTATCTGTGACGGCGAGGATATTCTTATCCCTGGTATCATGGAGCATATCGAGAGAACAGGTATCCACTCAGGCGACTCTATTGCAGTTTATCCTGCATGGAACGTTTCTGACAGCCTGATAAACAGAATTATCGAGTGCTCAAAGAAGCTTGCTATCGCACTTAACACAAAGGGTCTTGTAAACATTCAGTATATTGCTTACCATGACGAGATATATGTTATCGAGGTAAACCCACGTTCTTCAAGAACTATCCCTTATATCTCTAAGGTAACGGGCGTTCCTATGGTAGACCTTGCAACTAAGTGTATGCTTGGCGAGAAGCTGAAAGACATGGGCTACGGCACTGGTCTTTACAGAAATTCACCATATGTTGCCGTTAAAGTTCCTGTATTCTCATTCGAGAAGCTTATCGGCGTTGACAACCACCTTGGACCTGAGATGAAGTCAACAGGTGAGGTGCTTGCAGTTTCTAACTCCCTCGAGGAGTCACTGTATAAGGGTCTTACTGCTGCTGGCTATAAGCTTGGCAAGAAGGGCGGAGTATTCATCACTGTCAGAGATTCTGACAAGGGCGAGATACCACAGACAGCTAAGATGTTCGCTGACCTTGGATTTAAGATATACGCTACAAACGGCACTGCTAAGGTGCTTCATGAGCACGGCATTGACGCTGAGGTAGTGGCTAAGATACACGAGAACGAGGACAACAACACTCTTACACTTATCGAGAGCGGAAAGATAGCTTATGTTATCTCAACTTCTTCAAAGGGAAGAATACCTACCAGAGATTCTGTTAAGATAAGAAGAAAGACAGTTGAGTGGAACATTCCTTGCCTGACTTCTATCGACACTGCAAACGCTATTGCGGCATCTATCAGAAGTAAATACACTGAGTCAACTACTGAGATAGTTGATATCAACAACATGAGAACTGAAAAGCAGACATTTGAGTTCACAAAGATGCAGGGCTGCGGCAATGACTACATCTACTTCAACTGCTTTGACCAGAGAA
>ENA-OOWN01002780-OOWN01002780.1-human-gut-metagenome-genome-assembly--contig:-NODE-2780-length-10185-cov-7.423791_pt1 | contig 10185 bp, 9 predicted proteins | sample MGYA00241406_ERZ501319 | MGnify/ENA primary metagenome ERZ501319 (study PRJEB25962, sample SAMEA2042734) | human gut metagenome | biome: human gut; feature: human-associated habitat; material: faeces... | reverse complement strand
ATATATATCCCACACTGTGGTTTTTGTATCCCACAGTGTGAAACAGAGAATTTGTCCTGAAGTTTTGAAAAAAGGATAAGGGGATTCAAAGGATGATTCGATGCGGCATGTCATAAATTTTCTTATCTTTGTGGGGTTGTTAGAATTTAATATTATGCATTACGTGCTACGGTTGTTTATTTCTGTGTTTTTAGGGGGAATTATGGTGCTGGGAAATGCACAGACACAGATTGCGTTTATTTCGGATGCACATATTCAGAATGTGGACGGACATCCTGAACGGGTGCGTTCCATGGAGGTACAGGTACAGTCCACCCGCCTGTTCAATGAAAATTACTATGCCTTTCTGGCTGCCCTTGATGATGTGGCTCGCAGAAATATTCGCTGGGTGGTGTTGCCGGGCGATTTGACCGACAACGGGCAATTTTTCAACCAGGAAAAAATAAAGGAGATTCTGCATGCGTATGCCGGGGAGAAAGGGATGCGTTTTTTTGTGACTACAGGCAATCATGATCCGGCCCTTCCGTTGGGAATGAGACAAAAGAATGTCCATTTTCTGTCAGCCGACGGAGGCCGTGTGACACGTGAGGATTCCTGTGCAGGCTATGTGCCGCAGATGCAATGTTATGCCGATTTTGGTTTTTTCCCTCGGAAGGACGACTGTTATTGGGAAAGTCCTTTTACTTCTTATACGTATGACAAGTATTCTTACGAGGATGCTTGCCGTGAAAGTGTATTGGGCAAGCGGACCTACACACTGTGCGATTCGCTGACGGCTACGGATGCCAGTTACCTGGTAGAACCGGTAGACGGACTCTGGCTGCTGGCTATTGATGGGGGAGTTTATCTTCCAAAAGAAATGAAGGATGGAAAGTGGAGCTATCAAGGTTCCAGTGCTGGATACAACCTTGTTTTGAAGCATAAACCGTTCCTGCTACCATGGGTGCGGAAGGTCGTGGAGGAGGCTCGGAAACGTCATAAAACGTTGGTGGCATTTTCGCATTATCCGTTGGTCGATTTCAATGACGGAGTGTCAGAATCTGTACGTCGGATGTGGGGAGACCGCTGCTTTGATTTGCACCGTGTGCCGGAGACCGAAGTGGGTGAGGCTTTTCTGCAAGCCGGACTTCGTTTGCATTTTGCCGGACACATGCACGTAAATGATACTGGAATTTGGGAAGGAAAAGAGGGCAAACACCTATATAATATACAAGTCCCTTCAATTGCGACCTATGTGCCGGCCTATAAGATTCTGACCATTGAAAGTGATGAAGTGTTTCGGGTGGAAACGGTGACGCTGGATACGGTGCCAAGATTCGATAGCCTGTTTCCTTTGTATCGGGCAGAATGCCAGTCGGACAGTTTGAGAGGACATTCACCTGTATGGAATAAGGAAATTCTTTCTGCCCGTACGTATGGAGAATTTTGTGATTATCAGTTTCGTGATTTGGTTCGCTTGCGATTCATACCGCGCGACCTCCCGGAGTCCTGGCGGGCCTGTCTAGATTTCACCGGTGCCCAAATGCTGAAAGCGGTGTCGGGGAAAGACAAGTCGGAGGATACTGACTGGACCGACTGGTGTATGAAAGACCTGGTGCTTGATTTATATCGTTTGCGCTATGCGGAGCGCCTGGCGTTGAAAGATATTCCGGAAACTCGTTTGGCGGCTTATCGTTATCTGTTTGACCGTACGCGTATTTCTCCACTTCGTTCGACAGAAGTGGAGATGGTGAACGGGCTGGGTACGCTTTTCCTTGCTTTTCTGAATGGAGAACCTTGTCAGAATTTTGTGATTGACCTGGAAAAAGATACAATCACAGGCTATTAACTCCGTGAAGTGTACTATTTCCCTCTTAGTTTGCATTATTTTCCTCTTTAGGATGGGTGTTTCTCCTTACTTTTGCCTAAAATGAGAATTAAATGTTTGCTTAAACTTTTGTTGAAACTATATTACTTATGTGGAACACAAAATCAATATGCTTGTTTCTACTGGGGTTCATTGGAGTAGGAACAGTGGAAGGACAAACTTCCGTAGATTCTTATGAGTATTCTTCTTATGTCGACCCTCGTATCGGTTCCGAGGGACTGGGACGTGTATTTATCGGACCGTCGTGCCCGTATGGCATGGTAAAGCCTTCGCCCGACTGTACGCCTTCGCCCAATAGCGGATGGTTGCCTATGCCGGAACGGGTGGATGGATTTGCTCAGGTGCATGTCAGTGGTACGGGTGGAGGTCCCAAGTATGGTAATGTGCTGGTCACTCCATTTGGAGATGGAATGGACCAGGTCAACCATTATGATTACCGTGAGTATGAAACCATTCGTTTGGGATATTATGACACGCAGTTTAAGCAGAACGGCATTCGTACGGAAATCACTACTGCCAATCGTGCTTCTTTCTATCGTTTTACTTACCCGGAAGATTCTTTAAAATCGCTGGCAGTGGATGCGGGTTTCTTCTTGGGAGAAAATCCGGTGCCGGATGCACGCGAGGCGCAGCAGTTTGTCGGTTCTGAAATTCAGGTACTTTCCGACCATGAAGTAGCAGGTTATACACGTATTCGTGGCGGATGGAACAACGGAAAAGCCTATACGGTATATTTTTATGCGGAGACAGACCGCCCGTTTGTGCAGTCACTTACCTGGAAAGGTAACCGTATTACGGAGGCGCAGTCGCAGTATGACTCTGCAGAAAAGACCGGTGCCTTGTTGCGTTTTGCGAAGAACGATAAAGTGGTGCAGTTGAAAGTGGGCATTTCTTTTCTGAGCATGCAGAAAGCAAAATTCAATGCGCATTCCGAAATTCCTCACTGGTCATTTGAAAAGGTCCATCAGGATTTGTTAGGACAGTGGGAGCAACTTCTTCGGAGAATAGAAATCGATCCGTCTACTCCGCTTGCAAAGAAACGCATGTTCTATACCGGATTGTATCACACCATGCTGATGCCGGTTGACCGTACGGGCGAGAATCCGCTGTGGAGTGATCCAGAACCTTATTACGACGATTTTTATGCTATCTGGGATACGTATCGCAGTTCTTCTCCGTTGATAACTTTGATTGACCCGAAACGGGAAGCTGACATTGTGCGTTCGCTGGTAAACATTTACAAACGTGACGGTTATATGCCCGATGCGCGTAGCGGTAACAGCAACGGCCGTACGCAGGGTGGTTCGAATGCGGAAATTGTGATTGCCGATGCTTTTGTGAAAGGATTAAAAGGAATTGATTATGAACTGGCATTGGAAGCCATGCTGAAGGATGCCACGGTGCCTCCCGGTGGAAATGAAGAGGCAGAAGGCCGGGGTGGACTGATTCCTTATCTGGAGTTAGGATACATACCTCATGGTATTGACCGTGCTGGCAACCGTACCGTGGAATATTCCTATTGTGATTATGCCATTGCGTTGGTGGCTAAAGGTTTTGGTAAAGAAGACCTGTATCAGCGTTATTTGAAGCAGTCGGGAAACTGGAAAAACTTGTGGCGTAGTGATTATGAGCATGAAGGGGCGAAAGGCTTTATCATGCCGCGCGACAAGGAAGGAAACTGGTTGGACTCTATTCCTTTCGGTCATTCCACTCGCATGCAGCCGAAGTTTAAATATACACCGGTCACTTTCGAAGGACCGTGGTACACTCCCTGGTGGAGTATGTTCTTCTATGAGGCCAGTTCGTGGGAATATTCACTGAGCATTCCGCACGATGTACCGGGACTGATAGAAAAATGTGGCGGGGCAGCCGATTTTGAAAAACGACTGGATATATTCTTTGATAAAGGTTTCTTCAATGTCAATAACGAACCGTCTTTCCTGACACCTTGTCTGTATCACTGGCTGGGTAAACCGTGGCGCTCAAGCGACCGTATCCGTGAGATTATTGCAAAGAACTATAACGACGGTCCGGTAGGTTTGCCGGGTAATGATGACTCAGGTGCCATGTCTTCTTGGCTGGCATTCCACATGATAGGCTTGTATCCGAATGCCGGACAGGATTATTACCTGATTCATACACCGTTACTGGAGTCTACGACTTTCCATCTGGAAGGAGGAAAGGAATTTAAGGTAGTGGCCAAAGGACTTTCGGATAAAAACTGTTATATCCAGGGGGTGACATTGAATGGAAAAGACTATCCATATTCTGCTTTGCGTCACAAGGATATAATGGCCGGAGGTGAGCTGGTATTGAAAATGGGAAAGAAACCCGGAAACTGGGGAAAGGAACTGGGATTGGATAAATAAGATGCGTATGAAAAAAAGATATTTACTTGGATTTTTAACGGCATGCCTGTGGGGCACGGGCATGCTGTCCGCACAGACTGCCGTATCGGATACATTGAAGTTTGTGTTCAAGTTGCATGGCCAGACCCGCCGTTATCAGGTAGTTTTCTGTCAGCAAGGAGAGAATATACAGATGAATTGGGGGATTGAACGCAACCTGCGCTGGCAGTCGGGCAGTTACACCATGACACCGGAGGCCTTGAAAAACGGAAAACAGTTGTGCTTCCTGCAACCGGAGGACGGAAATCACCTGACGCTCTCATCTTTGGAAACAGCGTATGTGTTACCTCAGAAAGCATTGCAGCAGTTGAAAGAAAAGGGAAGTATGGAGTTTAACAGGACGGTGTATGACCGGGTAGCCGATGAATCGGAAAAGAATGCCGGACGTCCGTTATTGCATGTGGTAGACCGTCATGAAGGGGGTGAGATGTGGATATGGGACAATCCGTCTCTGCCCGTGGTGTGGCGTATGAAAAACAACCCGCTGGAAATAAACTGGCAGGTGGAAGTGAAATAGGATTTGCTTTTTTGTCGTACCTTTGCAGGGTAAAACAGAAAAATAGAAAATCATGCATACAAGAGAAGAAAAGATGGAAGCGTTCGGACGCCTGCTCGACGTGCTGGACGAGTTACGGGTGAAATGTCCGTGGGACCGTAAACAGACCAATGAAAGTTTGCGTCCGAACACGATTGAAGAAGTGTATGAACTCTGTGATGCCCTGATGAAGGACGACAAGAAAAATATTTGTAAAGAGCTGGGCGACGTATTGCTTCACGTGGTATTCTATGCCAAGATTGGCAGTGAAACAGGTGATTTCGACATTAAGGATGTGTGCGATAAGTTGTGCGACAAACTGATTTTCCGCCATCCGCATGTATTTGGCGAAGTGAAGGCGGATACGGCAGAAAAAGTGTCTGAAAACTGGGAGCAGATTAAGTTGAAGGAAAAAGATGGCAATAAGTCTGTATTGAGTGGGGTGCCCGATGCCCTTCCTTCATTGATTAAAGCGTATCGCATTCAGGACAAGGCCCGTAATGTAGGGTTTGACTGGGAAGAGCGTGAGCAGGTATGGAGCAAGGTGAAGGAAGAGATAGGCGAGTTTGAAGCAGAGGTAGGTCAGATGGACAAAGAAAAGGCAGAGGCCGAATTTGGTGATGTGATGTTCAGCCTGATTAATGCGGCTCGCTTGTATAAAATCAATCCGGACAATGCACTGGAGCGCACAAACCAGAAGTTTATCCGTCGCTTTAATTACTTGGAAGCGCATACCATAAAGGAGGGGAAGAATCTGAAAGATATGTCGCTGGAAGAGATGGATGCCATCTGGAACGAAGCAAAGGCGAAAGGTCTGTAAAGAAATCGGGATAGCACCTGCAAAGTGTCATGCTTTTTGTGGAAACGCAACTTTCTTGAAAATAATTCTTTTGAAAAGGTGACACATAGAAAGAATTGTCTACCTTTGTGGGGCATAAACAACAATTTATTTTAGAAACAATGGTGAACAAAGCTATTATTACAGTGGTGGGTAAGGATACGGTAGGTATCATTGCTCAGGTGTGTACCTATCTGGCAGAAAATAAAGTGAATATTCTGGATATTTCGCAGACCATCGTGCAGGAGTATTTCACAATGATGATGATTGTGGATATGACCAAGCTGGAAAAGCCTTTTGAACAGGTGGTGAGCGAACTGACGAATATCGGTTCGGGCATTGGGGTACAGATCAAATGCCAACGTGAAGAAATCTTTGACAAAATGCATCGTATCTAATAAAAAACGGGAAACGGTATGATTAATATAACTGAGGTTCTTGAAACCAACAAGATGATAGAGCAGGAGAACCTGGATGTGCGTACCATTACCATGGGTATCAACCTGCTGGATTGTGCGGACAGTAACCTAGAGGTGCTTTGTCAGAATATATATAACAAGATTACCGGTCTGGCAAAGAATCTGGTGCAGACGGGTGAGGACATTTCCAAGGAATTTGGAATTCCTATCGTAAACAAGCGTATCTCGATTACGCCTATTGCATTGGTGGGAGGAACAGCTTGCAAGACTCCGGATGATTACGTGCAGATTGCCAAGACGCTGGATAAGGCTGCAGGAGAACTGGGCGTAAACTTTATTGGAGGATATTCGGCTATCGTGTCGAAAGGTATGAGCCGTAGCGATGAGTTACTGATTCGTTCTATTCCGAAGGCTTTGGCTTGTACGGAACGTATCTGTAGTTCAATAAATGTAGGCTCTACCAAGACCGGCATCAACATGGATGCAGTGAAATTGATGGGTGAAATCATCAAGGAAACGGCGGAAATGACGAAAGAACGTGACTCATTAGGTTGTGCTAAACTGGTGGTGCTTTGTAATGCTCCGGATGACAATCCGTTTATGGCCGGTGCTTTCCATGGCGTTTCAGAACCGGATGCCGTTATCAACGTGGGTGTCAGTGGTCCGGGGGTAGTGAAATACGCTTTGGAACAGATTCGTGGCAAAAGCTTTGAAGTGCTTTGTGAAACCATCAAGCGCACGGCGTTCAAGATTACGCGTGTGGGGCAGCTGGTGGCACAGGAAGCTTCTCGCCGTTTGAATGTGCCGTTTGGTATCATCGACCTTTCGTTGGCTCCAACTCCGGCAGTAGGTGACAGTGTGGCAGAGATTCTTCAGGAAATCGGATTGGAATATCCGGGTGCACCGGGAACAACGGCTGCCTTAGCCCTGTTGAACGACCAGGTGAAGAAGGGTGGTGTAATGGCTTCTTCTTACGTGGGCGGACTGAGTGGTGCGTTTATTCCGGTCAGTGAAGACCAGGGAATGATTGATGCGGTTGTGGCTGGGGCCTTGACCATCGAAAAACTGGAAGCCATGACGTGTGTATGCTCTGTAGGGCTGGATATGATTGCCATTCCGGGTAGTACTTCAGCAGCAACCATTTCAGGGATGATTGCCGATGAATCGGCCATTGGTATGGTCAATCAGAAAACGACGGCGGTGAGAATCATTCCGGTAGTAGGAAAGGAAGTGGGCGATACGGTAGAGTTCGGTGGATTGCTGGGCTATGCACCGGTAATGCCGGTCAACCGTTTCAGCTGTGAAGCTTTTGTGAACCGTGGTGGACGAATTCCTGCTCCGATTCACAGTTTCAAGAACTAATTTTACGGATATACAAAAATAAAGGATGTCAGCCAGCTCTCATAAAGGGAACTGGCTGATTTTTCTTTATATATGCTGTTTTTAAACATACAAACTGAGGAGATAAAAAATGGCTTATCGCTTGTGCAAGAAATAAAAAAGCTATTTCTTTGCAGCAGACTAACTAACCTATTTGATCACATTGAAGTATTTGATGCTAGCGCTTCTCTTTTAGGGCATACTTATACTTTAATGGTTAACCTTTAATTTATCATGAAATAAATCATGAAAGAACAATTTTCTTGTCAAGAGACAAAGTCTCTTTGGGGAAGGAGACTGTTACAGTCTGTCCCTATTACTCTCAGTTTGTTTGTTGCAATTGGTTCTACAGCCGAATTAATGGCTGCCAATGTAGTAGAGTCGGCTGTTTCACAGCAGGTTGCACAGTTTAGGGCTCAGCGGAAATATCTGGTTGGTAAGTTTTAAAATTAGCTATCTTTGCTTACCTTTGTTTTATGAAACCCGAACAACTCCTTCGTGCCATCCTTCCGGATGTGCTTATAGACAACTTTGATATTGTCAATTTCAACAAGAGTGCTGACCGTTTTGATATTTATCTTGATGAAAAAAAAGTTCAGCTAAAAGAAGATAAGACCAACCCGGATATCATATCCTATGGTTTTGGTGAGTACCGTACAATCCAAGACTATCCTATTCGTGGTCGCGCCACTTATCTCCATGTTCGTAAACGTAAATGGCTTGACAAGTCTTCCAATGAAATCTTCAGCTATGACTGGGATTTATCCGAATTTGACGGTACACGGCTGAATTCTGAGTTCGTTTCTTTTTTAAAAGAAGGAGATTGAATCTACTCCTGTGAGTATCTGTGTGCTTGCGGAACGTTATGGCGTAAAAGGGCAGACTCTTCGTAAACAATACAAGGAGAAAATCAGTGATTACCGGAACTGGGACCAACTCGAACATGCGCATGACTACCTCCTTTATCCTGAAAACATTGGAGAAAACCTTTCTTTGGATGAAACTTGCCTGAGCAATGGAGATGTTTATACGATTCTGACCAATAAAGCAGCTAAAGGCCGTAAGGGGGCTTTAGTTGCAATGGTTCGTGGAGTGGCCACAGATGCGGTAAGCGGAATCTTGCGCAGGCTTCCGCACCGGAAACGGCTGTCTGTCAAGACTGTCACTACAGATTTATCTTCAGCCATGATGCTGACAGTCAGAAAGGTGTTTCCTGCCGCAAAGCTGATCAATGACCGTTTTCATGTACAGCAGCTCATGTCTGAAGCTGTAGACCAGTTAAGAATACGCTATCGGTGGAAAGTACTTGATGCGGAAAATCAGGCTATCAGGGAGCACCGTCAAAAGAAGAAAGAAGCAAAGAGTAAGGCGGAAAGGGAGAGAATAGGGAAATGGGAGCCTGAAAGAATGGAGAACGGAGAAACCCTGCCACAGATAGTAAGCAGAAGCAAGCATATTATACTGAAACACTGGAGCAAATGGAATGAACAGCAAAAGACCAGGGCTGCCATTCTCTTTGATAAATTCCCCAAGCTTCTGGAAGGATACAGCCTTAGCATGAAACTGACAGACATCTTCAACAAGAAGTCAGGTCCCGATGAAGCAAGGCTAAATCTCGCAAGATGGTACAATGAAGTGGAAAAGTTTGACTATATGGAGTTCAACAAGGTACTTGATACCTTTTCAAACCATAGTACGACCATCATAAATTATTTTGAAGAACGATTGACAAATGCTTCAGCGGAGTCGTTCAATGCTAAAATCAAAGCTTTTCGAAGCCAGTTAAGAGGGGTGGCTGATCTGAAGTTCTTCATGTTCAGACTGGCTAGGCTATACGCTTAAAAGAAAGCTTGCCAACCCGGAAAATCCGCTGACCCTATTTTTGCAAGCAATCTTACTTTGGTTTTTGCCTTTTTCATTTTTAGCAGTGACACTTTTTTGGGGGGGCTAACAAGGATAAAATAAAAAAGGCTATCTATCCCAGGTAACTTATTTTTGTTCCCTAACTTTCTGAATATCAAATGTAAACTAAAGTCTCTGAGTCGAAAAATCGCATATCAGCCTACATGAATACAATTAATAATCAAATTTTCGCAAAGACGGATGTATATAGTTTACAACTTCTAAAAGGTTAGAAATGAATTATTTTTGAAAATCCCCCTATACAGAGCAAATTTCCTTCCTTGCCACTTCTGCAAAAAACTACATAATCTATTAATATTGAGCATTTCATCTCTATGTAGTAGTTTTATAGTGAAAGTCCAATAGCTGTACCATACTTCATCTGTCTTTGGGTGACAAAATAGAGCAAAACTCCCTATATTTGTCACTCCTTGCAAATATAGCTATTTTCCATGATTCAGTGCATTTATCTCATGATATTTTTCGCATAGGACATCCAACATAGGAAAATCGACCTTCTAAATCCTTATACTCCATTCTTGTTTTCAGGTTATCGAATTTGTATATAAATCTTGTTAACCGGAAAACTCGATGTCATGAATCAACCTCCCTTATGCAAACAAATGTGTTCGTTTGTTAAATATTCATGCTGTCAAGCAATAATTTCTGTATTCTAAAAAATAACTTTCAATCATCTGCTATCTTTGTTGCTATATTATAATCCAAATAAAAATAACGATGAAAGAACTTTTAGAAAAAATGCAGGACACTTATGAAACGTTTAAAGCAAATGCTACGCTTCAATTGGAAAAACAGAATAAGGCTGCCGGAACTCG
>ENA-OOWN01002771-OOWN01002771.1-human-gut-metagenome-genome-assembly--contig:-NODE-2771-length-10231-cov-155.392197_pt1 | contig 10231 bp, 7 predicted proteins | sample MGYA00241406_ERZ501319 | MGnify/ENA primary metagenome ERZ501319 (study PRJEB25962, sample SAMEA2042734) | human gut metagenome | biome: human gut; feature: human-associated habitat; material: faeces... | reverse complement strand
CCTCAACAAAAAATCGGCGGACAATATCTTGAACGCCGAGTTGTATTTCGATTAATTTTTTGATTTTAACACTAGAAATTTATACCTCTAGCCTAAAGTCAGGAATTATACTAAATCTACAATTGTCCAGTTTATAAAAATTACATTAAAAAAGTATTTTCTCGTAACTTTTTAGGTTCGAATTTTTTCGAAATTTGCTTCTTTAAGTTGATTTTTTACAATGAATATTCTCTTGTAAATATTCTGCTTAAAAGTAGTGGTTTTGAAAATTGTAATATTTATGAAATTCCAACAAAAAAAGTAGATGTCTACCAAACTTTAGTATATAAAGAAGGCAAGGTATTCAAATGATAGAACCGACAACTACGTACTGTTATTCTTAAATTATAAGAACAAAATATCAAGCAGTATTTTTGCCTTAGATAAAGTTGTTCACCACTCATTAGTTTTTACAAGAAACAAAAATATATTGGTTTTATTATAATTACACGTATGAAAATTAGAACAAAAGATTTTCCTCTTTCATTAAATAGAGTCAGTCAAGTTAAAAAGGAATCTAGCATCAAAATCAACGCTATTTTCAATGCAACTATCACTGTTTTAAATGCCTTATTTCCTTTAATTACAGCACCTTATCTTGCAAGAGTTTTAACTCCGGTAGGTACTGGTACTTATGAATATTACTACTCTATCGTTGCAATATTCACCATGGTTGTGGCCTTCGGCTTCACCGACTATGGAACAAAGGAAGTCTCGGTTCATCGAAATGATAAAAACAAATATTCACTGATATTCTCCGAAATATTCCTATCAAGATTTATCATCTTAGCTGGAGTTCTTTCATTCTATTACATATCAATATTTGCTAATTTATTTGGAAGTGATAATAAGACAATCATGTTATTAATGTCACTAAATATTATTTCTGCTGGTATTGATAGCACCTTTGCCTATCAAGGATTGGAGAAATTTAAAAACTTATCCATAAGAAATTTCTTAATTAAAGTTCTTTCTTTAATTCTTATTCTCATCTTTGTCAAGACACAAGCAGATTTAACTAAATATGTCTTAATCATGGTTAGCTGCCAGATATTACAAGCAGTATTCATGATTACAATCATCATTAACTACATAAGCTTTTCTAAGATTAAATTTTCAAATATTGTTTACTGTATAAAGAAATCATTTATCTACTTCATCCCATCAATAGCAGTCACTTTATACACACAAGTTGATAAGACAATGATAGGCATTTTATCTACAAAATCAGAAGTTGGTTATTATGAACAAGCAAATAAAGTTATAACTGTTTTAACTAACGTTGTTAACTGCTTATCGCCAATTCTTCTTGCAAGACTCTCTTATTTATTTAAGATTCACAATTATGAAAAAGCGAAGGATTTATTATTAAAAGCATTAAGAATTGTTGCTATTTTAGGTTTACCTTGTACCTTTGGATTAATTTCAATTACCAACATATTCATTCCTGCATTCTTTGGTATTGAATATCAAAAATCTATACTTGTTTCTATCATTCTTTCCATGAATGTAGTCACAATTTCAACAGGGTCAATTCTTATTTTTGGCTACTTTATTCCTACAAATCAAAGAAACTTATCAACTATTTTCTCATTCATAGCTGCATTCTCAAATGTAGGCTTAAACTACATATTAATTCCTAAATATGGTGCCGCTGGTGCGGCATTTGCAACACTCATTGCAGAAACTATGGTTACAGTTTTAAATATGATATTCTCTAGAAAATTCATTAATTTCAAAGAGTATTTCTACAAATTAGCCAAGCCATTTACTGCATCTTTAATAATGGCAATTATTGTTTATCTATTCTGCAGTTTAGTTTCACCGCATTTACATTCTGCTCTAACAATTATTTTCTCAATTGTAATCGGTGGTGGTATCTATTTCGGTTTATTGATGTTACTTAGAGAAGATTTATTTGTTTTCTACGTTAAATTAGTTTTCAATAAGATTAAATCAATTATTAAGAAATAAAATTGATCCCAACTTTAGCCATCCAAATTAATTCTTCTAGGTAATCATTCTTAATTTTTACGTTGAATGTTTTTTCAAATTTTGATGAATCCATGAAGTATCTGAAATCGTGGCCTTTTCTGTCTTCAATGAATTCAACATTACTTAAATCATATCCATTTTCTTTGCAGAAAAAAGTGACTAAATCATTGTTTCTCATTTCAAACTTTGTTCCTAAGTTATAAATTGTTTCTTCAGATTTATCGCTGAAAATTAAATCAATAAACTTAACTGTATCTTCAACAAACATCCAGTTTCTAAGATTGTTTCCATTACCATAGACTGGAATCTTTTTATTATGTTTAATTGCATCTAAAATTGTTGGAATAAACTTTTCTTTATATTGGTTTAAACCAAATTGATTGGATAATCTAAGAATTTTACAATCTAAGTTGAAGCTCTTTTTATAGGCTAACACAAACATATCTGCACTCGCTTTGCTTGCAGAATATGGTGAAGAAGGATTCAATATTGAATCTTCTGTAAAAGGAATTGAATCAAGTAAATTTGACGAACCATAAACTTCATCAGTGGAAATTTGAATAAACTTTTTAATTCTTAATTTATTTGTGATATTTAATAAATTTACTACACCAAACACATTGGTTTTAGTAAATAAGTTTGGATTTTCTAACGAACGATCGACATGAGATTCTGCTGCAAAATTGATGATAAAATCAATGTGATATTTCTCGCATATTTCTGTGACAAATCTTTCATCGCAAATATCACCTTTTACAAAAGAAAAATTAGATTTGCCTAATACATTACTTAAATTATCTAATGAACCACCGATAGTCAATAAATCCAAACAAACATAATTATTATTTACATTTTTATTAACTACATAATTCAAATAATTGGAACCGATAAAACCAGCGCCACCACAAACAAGTATATTCACAACTTAATTATAAACTTTTCATATATTTCTTTTGCTATAATTTTGGCAATTATGAACATGCGAATATCTAGGAAAACTAGGAAAGAGGAACTAAAAAGAAACGTAGAAAGTTTAAGAGTGGTCAATGGAATTGTCTGTTTAACAAAACTAAGACAAGATAATAACACCACAAGCTCATCTGGACTCTCTTACACTCAGTACGCCAATTTTGCTAAGATTGTTGATAGTGCATCTGGAACTTTAGAAATCCAAAGTATTCAAGCTTTAATTGATAAATCAATCTATTACAAACCTAAAAGGCTCTATCACTTCTTAAAAAGATTTTTTGATATCTGTTTGTCACTTTTCATGCTAATTTTGCTTTTCATCCCAATGGCTATTATTGCCATAATGGTTAAAGCTGATTCTAAAGGTCCTGTATTTTATAAACACCCAAGAATCGGTAAGGGTAAAAAGATATTTAACCTTTATAAATTCAGATCAATGAAACTCGATAACAGACCTTTATCAGAACAATTAACAAAAGAAGAATATGCTGAATTCAAGAAAACATATAAACTTGATAACGACCCAAGAATTACCAAGTTTGGTAAGTTTTTAAGAAAATCATCACTTGATGAATTACCACAACTTATCAACATCTTAAAAGGTGACATGTCCTTTGTTGGACCAAGACCAATCATCACAGAAGAGTTAACAAAGTATGGTAAAAATGTCGATGTCCTATTATTCGTTAAACCTGGTTTAACATCATACTGGGCAAGTCATGGTCGTTCAAATACTGATTACTTCACAAGAAGTAATATGGAACTTTACTACATCAAACACCGTTCTCTTTGGTTTGATACAAAAATTATGTTTAAAACATTCATCAGCGTAATTAAAAAAGATGGTGCAAAATAAAAGGATATGAATCTGCTGTGTTTAGATTCATATCCTAATTTTTATTTAAACATCGGTTTATTTGGGTCAAAATCTTCAGATTTTTCTTCTTCAGATTCAATTACCTTTTGATTCTTATCTTGAAGAGTTAAGACTTCTTCAAGAGGTTCCTCTTTAAATGGAAGCTTATTGTCATCAACTTTGTTAGTAACGTGCCTTAATTTGTATTGTCCGACAATTCCTGCAACTACAGCAGAAAGAACAAAGAAAGCAACAAAGCCACCTACCATCCCAATTAAAGGATTAATTCCTCCATCTATTTCATAAACACTTGATTTCAAATAATTGATAAAGGAATCATTTAAGGCAAGTTCACTCATAACAGAACTCATAACTTCATTTGCTTGATTAAGTTTAGTGATGTAATTTTCTAAATTGGTTGTAAAGTTTGCTTTATTTTTGTAGTAATCAGCATTTTCAGCGATATTTTCGCTTTCTTTGGCCCTTGAAATATTAGTAATTTGAGCTTCGTAAAAATTAATCTGTAAGTCATAAGATGCGATTTTATCATCACAATCTTTAATTGCTTTAACAATATAAAGAATGGATTCGGAAGTTGCTTCATCAGCAGTAACACTATTCAATTGTTCATTCAAATTTGTCTTTTCAGTTTCTGCTATTTCTTTTTGATATTTAAGAGTATCAAGTTTTGCATTAGTATCTGCTATAAACTTATCTATATTTTCACTTTCCTTTTCAACGAAAGCAAAGTTTTCTGATTTCGTTGAATCACCTAAATAATAGGTATTTAACAAATTACTTAATTCTTTAGATGCATTACTTGTAACGTAAGTAAACATTACAGGATTAACAAATTGCTGCTTTTGAAATAAAAACTCACTCTGAATTGAATTTAAGTAATCTCCTACAGTCTTATTGTTTGTGGAAAGAGTAATTGACTTGTCGATGTTAGTTTCAATAATTCTATAAGCACCATAAAATGCATTTTCTGCTTTATAAAGATTTATTAAAGTATCGTTATAACTAACTATATCTGAACTAACTTCATTGTCTGAACTTGAGAAAATATTTGAAACCTCCTCAGAAAGTAATCTATTCAAGAAGATTTCAATTTCATCATCGGAATTAAATGCCGATGATTTACCACTAATTGTATAGCTGTAAGGAACTTTTTCATTATTACTATTAACATATTCTTGAATAGTAATATCACCTTCGGAAATAATCTTATCTAAATCTAATTCAACATCATTTTCACTGATATTATCGTTGAGTTTTAATATGTTCTCTTTAGAGATTAAATCGTAGAAATTAAATGCACTTTGGCCAGGGATTTCTGTAGTTTTATCAGGATTATTGATTGTTAAAGTGAATGAAGAAGAAAATCTCATTCTATTATCGTTAATAATTAAATCTGTGCCGAAAAATCCTGCAATCAAACCTAGAATTGAAAATCCTGCAATCCAATATTTATATCTTAAACAATGATCAACAAATCTATTCCAAGTTAAGCGATTCTTGTCGATAACAATATCTTCTTCAACTACAGAATACACTTGATTGGTTTCTTTCTTATTATCTTTCATAGCTCACTTCCTTAAAGCAAACTCATTATATAAAAAACAAACTTTTAATGTTTTACCTATAGGTAAAACACACAATAAAATAGACTATCTCAAGAAAAAGTGTATGAACATAATGAAACTAAGTTTCACTTAAGTCATACACTTTGATAAATGAAGGTTATTTATTCTGTATTATATATGCGGGCTTATAGAATAATCCTCTGATTGAATTTAGAATTGCAAGTATTAATAATCCAACATCACTTGCAATAGAAACAAGCATCCACCAATCATTTGTTGCAAAGTCAAATACTGGTAAAGTAAGAATCATAACTGCAAATTTAACAAGTAAAATTGCAGAGATATTCTCAAATATAACAGTCATAGCTTTCTTAGAAAGTCTTTTAACTTCACTAACAGAAAGTAAGTTATCATTTAAAATTACAATTCCTGCAGCTTCTTTGGCTGCGTCAGAACCTAATCCACCCATTGCGATACCAACATCTGAAGCAAGTAATGAAGGTGAATCATTAATACCATCACCAACATATGTGATTAGATGTTTCTTTTTATTTTCATACTTGAAATCATTGAGTCTTTCAAGTTTCTCTTGAGGGAATAAATCGCCTTTTGCTTCATCGATTTTGATTTCGTTTTTAACGTGATCAACAATAACTGAGTTATCGCCTGAAAGGATTGAAGTCTTTCTAACTCCTTCCTTCTTTAACGCAGCGATTGCTTTCTCAGCCTCAACCTTAACTTCATCTGCAACTAAGAAAGCATCTAAAGCTTTCTTTTCTGTTATGTTAGCAAGATATAAAACCTTATAAGGTGTATCTTTCTCTTCAATTACAATACCATTTTCTCTTATATAAGATAAGTTGCCAATAAAATATTCTTTGCCTTGAATAAAACCTTTTACACCTTGACCTTGGACAATTTCAAAACTATCTACCATGTAGGTATCAACATCTTCATGTTTGATGAAAGCTTTAGAAATTGGATGATTAGTCTTCATTTCTAAAGACTTAGCAATCATCATATTCTCTTTGTTGTAATCGCCTAAAAGGATGAAATCACCTTTGGTTAATGTACCTGTTTTATCAAACACAAATGTATCTGATTTAGATAAACTTTCGATATTGATACTACCTTTAATAAGGATGCCTAATCTACTTGCTTTGCCGATGTAAGCAAAGTAAGTTAATGGAACAGAAATAACTAATGAACATGGACAGGAGATAAAGAGTAAATTCAAAGCACCTTTAAAGTAATTTTCTCCGTACCCTTCCCATACAAATCCTTTGATTGCAAAAGGAATGAAGAAATATAAAACTGCTAAGAGAACAACTGTTGGAGTGTAAATCTTTGCAAATTTTGTGATGAAATTCTCTGATTTACTCTTTTTTGCTTGTTCTGATTCAACTAAATTCATGATGTTAGTTAAAGTTGAATTCTTATATTCTTTAGTAACTTTAACCCAAATTGAAGATGTTGTATTAACTGAACCAGAGTAAACAGGAGAACCGATTTTAACATCTTGAGGGATTGATTCACCATTTAATGAGGACATATCCAATGAGGAATGACCTTTGATGACTACTCCATCTAAAGCTAATTTCTCACCAGGTTTAACTTCAATAATTTCATCAATTTTTACATCTTCAGGTTTCTTATCTATATAAGCACCTTCAGAGTAAACATGAGCAACTAAAGGAATATTATTAATTAAACTTTTAACACTCTTTCTAGCTTTATCAGTTGCGTAATCTTCAAGAATTTCACCAATTCTATAGAAGACTAAGACAAGAATTGATTCTTCATAAGCACCGATTACATAGGCACCTACTGTAGCGATAAACATCAAGAAACCTTCGTAGCTAAATTTACCTTTTATAATTCCTTTGACGATATCATAAACTAAATCAAAGACCATGAATATGTACATCACTGTTAATAAAACAAACATTGAAGTTTCAAGGTTTTGATTTGATTCCATCAAAGATGGAAATCCTAAATGTAAAATGTAATAAGCAACAACTAGAACGACTGCTAGAGGAATTCTAATCCAGTTTATTACTTTCATTACTTTTTCAAATTTTTCTTCATGTTCATCATGATGATGTTCATGAGTTGAACATCCATGATCGTGACAATGACAAGCCATATAAATCACCTCGCTATTCAAATATTAATAACTGTTCATATGTTAATATTATCAAAAGTTATTGTCAATAGATTGGATAAATTTTTTAGCTTAAATTTTGGTGTCACAAAAGTGATGACAATTTATGAAGGAAGATGTAAAAAGGCTTATTACTAAATATAAATAGTCATAAAACTAAAAATAATCGCATTATTTATAAAAAAGAAAACCTACGACTAATCCAGCAAGGATTTAACCGTAGTTTTATGTTGTTTTAAAGCGTTTATAAGATTTATTTCCAAAAAACGCCTAAATACTACACTTTTAATGCAAAGCACACCATTATGCGTTTTACACGGCGTAAGCCTAAATAAAAATCAGATTGTCCAAAGCCATTTATTTTTTACACAAATAACTATAAATCGCAGCAAAAAATATAATCGATATCGTAATCAAAATAACCTTCAATAATATCATCTAGATGTTCGAAACTATCCCAAGTAGATGACCATATTTTTGAAATACAATCAGTGACCGTTTTCTGAGCAGCCTCCTGTTTTTTACACTCAATTGCACCTCCAGCAAATTTGCCCATCGAGAAAATAAGACCAATAAGTGAATCGGGCCATTTACCATTATTTTTTAAAGCACAAATAAAATGTATTTCTGCTCTTTGCATTGCAAAGTCGATAAATTCTTGTAACCTTTCAAGTGATTCTTCTTGAACGTCACCATCAAATTCTTCCAATATATGATTATAAAATCCATCAAGATGATCAAAAAATGTTGTCAGTGTTTTTACTTCTTTTTCCCATTCAGTATTAGATCCTGCTTCCAATTCTTTGATTCGTTGTTTCAATCTAATATAAGCTGTTCTCTCGTGTTGTTTTGCTTTTGACCAGCTAATGTATTCAATTCCTTTCAAAAATTGTTCATATAAGAACCTACCAAGTTCACTTGCATCCTGCCCTAATGGTCGATATGGAACATCTTTAATCGAATCAAATAATTCATTATAGGATTTTAATTTATATTTGCTTCCGCATTCATAATCATTGTTTAACTCTTCTTGAGTAATTGTGTTGTACTTAGGAGCAAGAACAAAGAAATGCTTGTTTGGTATTGTTGAATATTTTGCACTAGTTATTATGTGGTTATAATACTTGCTAAGTTGTGAATTTTTCTTTTCATTGCTATTTAAAGATTGAGTCACTCCATTAATGTCAGAATCGATCTTGTTTTCAACCACCACAACATGGCGATCACTAACAAATAGCAAATCAATACCCTTTTCTTTTTCTCTAACAATAGCAAACTTCTCTTTGCGAGTTACGGTTTTAATATCTAAAAAATCATGAAGAAAGACATAAATCAAATTAGAATCTCTTTCCAAAAAATAGGATATTTGGTTAGATGTTGAGTCTTCTAATTTTGTTCTGTCACTAATAACCGCAAAACATTGTTCATCATCTAAATTGGCAATTTCAACATTTTCAGAGCTTTCAACAAGATAACCATTATCGTTAATCAACTTATATAAAACATCTAAATCGGTTAATTCATTTTCATCAGAATCATATGTTACTTTTCCTGTTGAATCAGCGTAACAAATGCTATGTTGAGGGTTGCACATCAAAGTAATAGTAACGTTACTTTGATTGTCCATAGATATTGATGCCTTAGGCCTATGAACCTTTATAAATATTCTTAGACCATCTTTTGGTTTTAGAAATTTGGATGCTTTGTATGTGTAGACGTGCGCTTTATCAGAATCAGCACCGCAATAAAAAATGTCCACAAAAGAATGACCAGCATAGACTGGGCTATTCTGTTTTTCAATTTTCCTATTCTCGTCATAACAAACTTCGGCAGTACGATCAATCTCAGAAACTGCGACAAGTTCATATATTCCTTTTTCGTTTCTCAAAGAAGACTCTATGATGTGAAAAGCATATTTAGTTGTTTTGGCCGCTTTATCCCCTCTTTCTCCCCAAGGGTTTAAATAAACATATCTTTGGTCGTTACTGTCTTTAAGAAAGTTGATCAATTCATGCCCAAGATTATGAGACAAAAAAGAGCCAGTAAAAATTTTATTTAGAACTATTTCATGATTCTCAACATATTTTTTAGTTTTTCTATCTGATTCATTATATTTCTTCTGACTTTTAGAAAATGTTCCATCATCGTTTTTGATTAAATATCCAAAATATACTAAATCACGGATTGTTCCAGATGGGTCTTTAACTCTCAGCTTCTCTTTTATTTTTGCACTAGACAATCTAATTTTTTTCCTTCTGAATAATTTCAAAACATCAACTTCTTTTTGCTTCATAACACATTCCTCGTACTAAAACATTGTATCAAATTCATTGACTAACATCTTTCTTTAAAATCGATTATTGAAAAGCATAGTTATTCCATTGGAGTGGCTTTATTTTCAACAATCGTTTTTATAAGGTCATTAATTTCGCCAATTCTTGAAAGCGTTTTTTTATTTAGCATAAAATAATTCTCAAAGTATTTTTTAACTCTTTTAGATATATTTTTGCAAGTTTTAACAGCATTTTAAGGTGTTAATCACGGATATAAAATTTACATAAGGGGGTTATTAATTTTAAAATCTAAGTGTACAAAATCTTCAAGATAAGAATGTACACTTTT
>ENA-OOWN01002770-OOWN01002770.1-human-gut-metagenome-genome-assembly--contig:-NODE-2770-length-10235-cov-8.679764_pt1 | contig 10235 bp, 8 predicted proteins | sample MGYA00241406_ERZ501319 | MGnify/ENA primary metagenome ERZ501319 (study PRJEB25962, sample SAMEA2042734) | human gut metagenome | biome: human gut; feature: human-associated habitat; material: faeces... | reverse complement strand
GGCTATCCAGATTGCGTGTGATCTTGTAGATGAGGGAATGATAACACCTAAAGAAGCAGTAATGAGAATAGAAGCTAAGTCTTTAGACCAGTTATTACACCCAATGTTTGATACTGATGCACTTAAGGCAGGGGAAGTTATTGGAGAAGCACTTCCAGCATCTCCTGGAGCTGCCGCAGGTAAAGTAGTATTTACAGCCGAAGAAGGCAAGGAACTTGGAAAAGGCGGCAAGGGAGAAAGAGTTATCCTTGTAAGACTTGAGACATCTCCAGAGGATATAGAAGGTATGCACGCTTCACAGGGCATACTTACAGTAAGGGGAGGTATGACATCACACGCTGCTGTAGTTGCAAGAGGTATGGGTACTTGTTGTGTTTCAGGCTGTGGAGCAATATCTATAGACGAGGAAGCTAAGCAGTTTACACTTGGTGGATATACATTTACAGAGGGGGATTATATATCACTTGATGGTTCAACAGGTAAGATATACAAAGGCGATATTAAGACAGTGGAAGCTACTGTAAGCGGTAATTTTGGAAGAATTATGGCTTGGGCTGATGAATATAGAAAGCTTGGTGTAAGAACTAACGCAGATACACCAGCAGATACTAAGAATGCTGTAAGGCTTGGTGCTGAGGGAATAGGACTTTGCCGTACAGAGCATATGTTCTTTGGTGAAGACAGAATTCCTAAGTTCAGAAGAATGATTCTTTCTGATACAGTGGAGAAGAGAGTAGAGGCATTAAAGCCGATTGGTGAGTTCCAGAAGGCAGATTTCAAGGCTATGTATGAAGCACTTGAAGGCAGGCCAATGACTGTAAGATACCTTGATCCACCTCTTCACGAATTCGTGCCAACAGAGGAAGAAGATATTAAGGCACTTGCAGATGATATGGGACTTACAGTAGAAGAAGTTAAAGCAAAATGTGAGGCACTTCACGAGTTCAATCCAATGATGGGACATAGAGGCTGCCGTCTTGCAGTAACATATCCAGAGATTGCAAGAATGCAGACAAGAGCTGTAATGGAAGCTGCGATTGAAGTTTCAGAAGAAAAAGGCTATGAGATTACACCAGAGATAATGATACCTCTTGTGGGCGAGAAGAAAGAATTAAAGTTCGTTAAAGATGTTGTAATAGAAGAAGCGGAAGCTGTTAAGAAAGAAAAGAATTCTGATATCAGGTATAAGATTGGTACAATGATAGAGATTCCAAGAGCAGCACTTCTTGCTAATGAGATTGCAGAAGAAGCAGAGTTCTTCTCATTTGGTACTAATGATCTTACACAGATGACTTTTGGATTTTCAAGAGATGATGCAGGAAAGTTCCTTGACTCATATTATAAGAGCAAGATATATGAGTCAGATCCATTTGCAAGATTAGACCAGAATGGTGTAGGACAGCTTGTTAAAATGGCAGTTGCCAACGGAAGAAAGACAAGACCAGCACTTAAGTGCGGAATATGCGGAGAGCACGGTGGAGATCCATCAAGCATAGAATTCTGTCATAAGGCAGGACTTGATTATGTAAGCTGTTCACCATTCAGAGTACCTATTGCAAGACTTGCAGCAGCACAGGCAGCTATCGCAAATAGGTAGGAGTTCTCTTTCCTTTGAATTGCCGCTTAGTTTCGAGCAGGCAGCAGCCTATCGAAAGGCTAACGGACAGTATGTAAGGAAAAATCAGTGGAGAGATACCACTGTAAGGGTATTCATAGACCTTGATTAACAGTTAAATACGATAAGCGTATCATTAGAAATAGTGGTACGCTTATTTTTTGTCCCTTTTTGCAGATTTGTCCTTTCCCCTGCTTTCCAATATAATGAAGCTAAAGAAGTGGAGGTGTGCTTATGAGAGAGAAATTTAATCATCTGTATTTGGATAGCCACGAAAGAAAACTTTTGATACATAGCCTTGTAGAGTTAAAAAATCAGCTCATTCAGCAAGGCAGATATACGGATTGTGTTGACGAGCTTATTTTTAAGGTCATAAATGCACCGACCAAGAGAATGAAAATTGAATATGTCTAAGGCAAATTACAAAGCCGCTTATTCTTATTGATTTTAAGAGTAGGCGGCTTTTTTGCGTTCTCTGGTACTGTTTACATAGCCACCTTGACAAAGTGGCTAAATCTATGCGAAAGGAGGACGCATCTATGTCAAATTGCAAAGTGATTGCTCTGACTAACCAGAAAGGCGGTGTCGGAAAAACAACCACAGCGGTCAATCTGGGTGTAAGTCTGGTGCAGCAGGGTAAAAAAGTCCTGCTGATTGATGCCGATGCACAGGCAAATCTCACGATGGCTCTGGGTTATAACAGACCAGACGATATTCCCATAACGCTTTCTACTGTGATGCAGAACATCATAGACGATAAAACGCTTGATGTTTCACAGGGTATTATTCACCATAGCGAGGGCGTTGACCTGCTTCCGTCAAACATTGAGATGTCGGGCTTTGAGGTAAGGCTAATCAATGCAATGAGCCGTGAGCGTGTGCTGAAAACCTATGTCAATGAGGTTAAAAAGAATTACGACTATGTGCTTATTGATTGTATGCCGAGCTTAGGCATGATAACCATCAATGCTCTGGCGGCGGCTGACAGCGTGATTATCCCGACACAGCCCCACTATCTCTCGGCTAAAGGTCTGGAGCTTTTGCTTCGCTCCGTATCAATGGTCAAGCGGCAAATCAACCCAAAGCTGCGGATAGACGGTATCTTAATGACTATGGTAATGCCCCGTACCAACATTTCTAAGGAGATTACGGCAACGGTCAAAAGTGCATACGGTCAGAAAATCAAGGTGTTTGATACCGAGATACCTCATTCTATCCGTGCGGTGGAAGCTACCGCAGAAGGCAAAAGTATTTTTGCTTACGACAAAAGCGGCAAGGTTGCCGCAGCCTATGAGCAGTTAGGAAAGGAGGTGGCAGAGATTGGCGAGAAGCAGAGAAACCAAAATCGAGCTGACCGCATACGATGACCTTTTCCAAACGGACGAAAGCCGTGAGGAAGCAAAGCTCTCTAAGATAAGGGATATTCCCATATCGGAGATTGACGAGTTTCCAGACCACCCGTTCAAGGTTTTAATGGACGAGGATATGGAACAGCTTGTCGAGAGTATCAAGCGAAACGGTGTAATGACCCCTGCGACAGTTCGCTTAAAAGAGGACGGACGGTATGAGCTTATCAGTGGTCACAGGCGAAAAAAGGCTTGTGAACTTGCAGGACTTGAAACGCTGAAATGCGAGGTCAAAGAGCTTACCCGTGATGAAGCCATTATTGTTATGGTGGAAAGTAATCTCCAACGCTCTGTTATTTTGCCGAGTGAGAAAGCGTTTGCGTATAAAATGCGGTTGGAAGCTATGAAACGACAGGCAGGCAGACCCCCAAAAGAAAATGCGTCGCCATTGGCGACTAATTTATCAAAAGGGCGTTCTGATGAGGAATTAGGAGAACTTGTTGGAGAAAGCAAAGACCAGATACGCCGCTATATCCGTCTAACGGAGCTTGTTCCCGAAATCCTGCAAATGGTAGATGAAAGGCAGATTGCTTTTCGTCCTGCGGTTGAAATTTCCTATCTGACCGAGGAACAGCAATACACCCTGCTTGAAGCAATGGAGTACAACGATGCTACCCCGTCATTGGCACAGGCTATCAAAATGAAGAAGTATAACCAAGACGGCAAGCTCACTTCCGAGGTTATCCAGTCCATTATGGAGGAAGAAAAGCCCAACCAGAAGGAAAAATCTGCTTTCCGTGACGAGAGGATAACCAAGCTCATTCCCAAGACTGTTCCCAGAGGGCAGGAAACGGATTTTGTTGTCAAAGCGTTGGAGTTTTATAACCGACACTTGCAGCGGAACAAGGCTCACGAGAGATAGCCACACACCGAGGGCGAGGTCTGCCTTTTTGAGTGGATAGCCATTATTTTGGCTTCCCCCTCTCCACACCTCACCCCCTAACTACTGCCAGTAACTATCCGAGAAAAGAAATACTTTAAGCTGTCCATAACGGGCAGCTTTTTTCGGTCAGTAAGGCAAAATATTCAATCCAAATTACAGGAGGTAACTATGAAAATCCCTAAATTATTCAAAAAGGCTGCGGCTTTTGTAATGGCTGCGGTCACGGCATTATCCATAATGCCTGCGACGGCGTTTGCTGCGGGTGACATCGGGACGATTTCCTTTTCCCACACCTATGACAGCAACGGTAATGCGATGAGGTACAATTCCAGTGCGAATATCGGCGGCTATACCGCAGGCGGAACGGGAAATTATAAGTACCGTATGTTTGTGGACGGTGAGAATGCGTTTTGTATTCAGCCGGGAGTACCGCTGAAAACAGGAAACACCTTGAAAAAGGCTTCCTCTGATACTTGGAACGCCCTTTCAGCCAACCAGAAAAAGGCGGTTGGGCTTGCCCTGCTCTATGGGTATCAGGGCAACCGAAATAATCTGTCGGGAAGTGATGATGAAAAATGGCTTGCCACGCAGACCCTCGTATGGGAGTTTGTCACAGGTTGCCGTGAAGCCACAGGTTCATATAACCAGACAAGCACCACCGTTTACAGCCTGCACTTCGGTTCAAATTATGCCAACAGCGGAGCAAGGGCAGTGTATGACCAGATTGTTGCAATGCTGCGTGAGCATAACACCATTCCGAGCTTTATGTCGGGCGGTAAGAATGACATCACAAAGGAGCTTGCCTACAAGGACGGAAAGTACAGCATCACATTGACGGACAGCAACGGCGTCCTTTCCGATTACAGCTTTTCAAGCTCTGACAGCAATGTGAGTGTATCGAAGTCTGGAAATAAGCTGACAATCAGCTCCACCGTAGCTATCAGCGGTTCTGTCCGCATTACGGCAAAGAGGAACAATGTGCCGACTGTCAGCAGCAGTGCAAAGCTCATTGCCTATGGCGACCCGAACTTGCAGGATTTGGTAACAGGTGTGGAGAATGCTGATACCGTGTCTGCATATATCAATATCGAAACGCCGACAGGCACGATTGCCCTCAAAAAGACTTCTGAGGACGGAGTTGTGGAGGGCATCTCTTTTACAATCAAAGGTGATAACTTCAATAAAACAGTTAAGACAGGAAAGGACGGCTCTGTCTCCGTGGAGGGATTATTCCCTGGCACTTATACGGTCACAGAACAGTCTATTGACCGTTATGAGCCGCAGAAAACCCAGACCGTCACACTTATCGGAGGAAAAACCTCTACTGTGACCTTCAGCAATACTTTGAAGCGTGGCAGTCTGGAAATCGTCAAGACTTCCGAGGACAATCTGGTGGAGGGAATGAAATTCCACCTTTATGGCACATCTTTAAGCGGCTTGCCTGTTGACGAGTATGCCGTGACTGATAAAAACGGACTGGCTAAGTTTGAAAATGTCCTTATCAGTGGCGATACCCCGTATGTGGTTGAGGAAGTGGATACCGCAGTCCGCTATGTCGTTCCTGCTTCCCAGACAGCTCCGATTGAATGGAACAAGGTCACAAAACGCAGCTTCGACAATGTGTTGAAGAAATTCCAAGTGACTGTGACAAAGACCGATGCAGAAACAGGTTCTCCGCAGGGCGACGCTTCCCTTGCAGGTGCGGTTTACGGCATCTATAAAGGTGAGGAACTGATTGACACCTACACGACTGATGAAAACGGTCAGTTTACGACCAAGTATTATATCTGTGATAATGATTGGACTGTCCGTGAAATCAGCCCGTCCGAGGGGTATCTTCTGGATACCGCAATCCACAAGGTAGGTGCAGAACCAGAGCTATACACGGTAGAGCTGAACAGTACCGCAAACGATGTGAATGAACAGGTCATCAAAGGCAATATCGCACTCATCAAGCATACGGATAACGGGGAAACCCAGATTGAAACACCCGAAGAAGGTGCGGTATTTGAAGTGTTCCTCAAATCCGCAGGCAGCTATGAAAATGCAAAGGAAACCGAGCGTGATGTGCTGACATGTGACGAGAACGGTTTTGCCCAGACAAAGGATATGCCGTATGGCATTTATACCGTCCGCCAGACCTCTGGTTGGGAGGGGCGTGAACTGATGAAAGACTTTGATGTGTTTATCAGCAAGGACGGTCAGACCTACCGCTACCTTATCAACAACGCTAACTTTGAGAGCTATATCAAAATCGTAAAGAAAGATGCAGAAACAGGCAATACAATCCCGTATGCAGGTGCAGGCTTCCAGATTTACGACCCGAATGGAAATCTTGTGACTATGACTTTCACTTATCCCGAAGTGACGACCATTGACACCTTCTATACTACGGCAGACGGCGACCTTATCACACCGCAGACGCTGGAATACGGCAAAGGCTATTCCCTCGTGGAAGTGCAAGCCCCGTATGGGTATGTCTTAAATTCCGAGCCTATTTATTTTGATGTGGTGCAGGAAAATTCCGAGGAAGAAAGCGGCATTACCGTTATTGAGGTAGTACGCTCCAATATGGCACAGAAAGGTACAATTACAGTAGAAAAGTCTGGCGAGGTATTCAGCTCCGTGGCAGGCGATAAGGGATTGTATCAGCCGATTTTCTCTGTCAGCGGTCTTGAGGGTGCAGTCTATGAGATTACCGCAGCCGAGGATATTGTCACTCTGGACGGGACGGTCAGAGCAAACAAGGGCGAGGTTGTAGATACCGTTACGACAGGAAAAGACGGTACAGTAAAATCCAAAGAACTGTATCTCGGAAAATATGAGGTTAAGGAAATCACAGCTCCGTATGGAATGGTGCTGAATGAGGAAGTCCATTCTGTTGAGCTTGTGTATGCAGGACAGAATGTTGATGTAACGGAAACGGCTACTTCTTTCTATAATGAAAGACAGCGTGTTGAAATCGACCTCATCAAGAGCCTTGCCATTGATGAAGCCTACGGCATTGGCAAGAATGGAGAAATCTTTGATGTGACCTTTGGCTTGTATGCGGCGGAGGAACTCACAGCCGCAGATGGAAAGACCATTCCTGCGGACGGTCTGATTGAGGTCATTTCCCTTGATGAAAGCGGTCACGGGAAAGCTATCAGCGACCTGCCGATGGGCAGCTATTATGTGCAGGAAATCTCGACCAACTCCGCATATATTGTCAGCGATGCAAAATACCCTGTTACTTTTGAATACGCAGGACAGGATGCCGAAACTGTCCGCATCACAGCCAATGAGGGCGAAGCTATCACAAATGACATTATTTACGGCTCTGTAAGCGGTAAGAAATCTGATGAGGACGGAAAGGCTCTGGGAGGTGCAGTTATCGGTATCTTTAAGACAGGAACTACCGAGTTTACAAAGGAAAATGCGATTGCCGCTACCACATCAAAAGATGATGGTAGTTTTTCTTTTGCCAAAGTGCCGTATGGAACTTGGATAATCCGTGAAATCGAAAGCCCGAAGGGATATGTACTCTCCGAGGAAGAAATCGCCGTGACAATCGGCAAGGTGGACGAAGTTGTGGAAATCGAACTTGTCAACTACTTCATTAAGGGCAATATCGCTTTGACAAAGGTTGATGAGGATTATCCCGACAACAAGCTGTCTGGTGCGGTATTTGAGGTTTACTCCGATACTAATGGCGATGGGAAACTGGATAAAGACGATACGCTGCTTGGCGAAATGAAAGAACTTGACGGCGGCGTTTACCAGATGAGTGAACTCCGCTACGGCAAATATCTGGTAAAGGAAACCAAAGCTCCGACAGGCTTTGTGCTTGATGAAAATGTGTATTCCGTATCCGTTGAGGAGAACGGCAAGACCTACACCGTGGAAAATAAGGCGGGTGTAGGATTTATCAATGCAGCACAGAAAGGCTCTCTTAAAATCGTAAAGACTTCCTCTGACGGTAAGGTGGAGGGCTTCTCTTTCCGTGTGACAGGCGTGGACTATGACCAGACCTTTAAGACAGATAAGAACGGAGAAATCGTGATTGAGGGCTTGCGGATTGGCGACTATACCGTATCCGAAGTAAGCGACAAGGCTTCCGCAGGATATATCCTGCCTGCCGATAAACAGGCAACGGTCAAGGTGGACGCTACGGCTATCGTGCAGATGCACAATGAGTTCAGGGATACCCCGAAAACAGGCGATGACTTCAATCTGGGCTTATGGGTAAGCCTTGCAGCTCTGTCTGTTGTCGGTGCGGGCGTTCTCGGATTTGTCGGCTATAAGAACAGAAAGAAGAAAAAGGAGGACTAATTGATGGACGCTAAAACCATTATCGCAATCGTGCTTGTCGTGTTCATTGTGGGTGCGGCGGTATGGCTGAATATCCGTAACAGAAAGAATAAGTAAGTGGTTTGGGCGGCTGAAAGATGCCGCCCTTTCCTTTATGGAGGTAAAGATGAGAAACCTAAAAACCATTGAAAAGAAAGTCAGAGCTGTTCTGGAAAAGAATGAAGATGCCAGAAATGACGATATGGTGCTGTATCTTGCACTTTGTAATGCCTGTCTGAAGGATGCAGGGGCAATGCCGCTTGCGGAGATAATGACGCAGCACAAATATCTCGGTCTGCCGAGCTTTGAGAGCGTCAGCAGGACACGCCGCAAGCTGCAGGCACGGTATCCAGAGCTTGTAGGGAGCCGCCCTGTTCAAAAAATGAGAGCCACGGGCGAGAAAGCCTATCGGCGTTATGCCAAAGAATAGAGAGGTGCTTATGGACGAAGAAAAACGCTCCAATCAGAACTATGAAATCATCGAGAGCTGTACTATCGGGAGTACAGAGCTTGTCATCGGTCACAATCCCAACGCACCCAACCCTTATGTGTGTTGGTACTGCAAGGGCGGCTCAAATTATTTCTGGGGTTATTACACGAATGAGCTTGATGCTGCACGGCAAAAGCTGAATGAACGATACCAGTCAGAGTGCCGTATGCCCTATAATCAGCCTGCCCAGAAGCAGAAAAACGGTGATGACCGTGAGCGATAAAATAAAATATGACTGCACGACCTGTCCTTATCCCCGATATAAGGACGGGTCAGTTATTTTCTGCGATGTCTGTATCCGCAAGATTTTAGACGAGCGTAAGGAGAAAAAACAGAGAAAGGAAAATGCCGATGAGTGATGAAAAAAGAATGATTGGCGAATATGAGGTCAAGCAGAGTATCCACATTGGAGAGAAAGAGGTCATATTCGGTGCAGGCAATACAAATCAATATCCCTTTATGGTCTGCTATTGCAACTATAACAACCCTCTGGGCGTTCCGTGGGTAACGCAAGCCGTAGGCACGGACGATTATCTGGAAGCGATGCAGATTTTTACTGACCGTGTGAAATCCCAGATTGAGCAGACACGAGCCGAGCAGGAAAGGTTTCAGTTTGACCGAACGCCTTTTACCTCTGAGGACTGTATTCCCGATGACAAAAAACAAAGCATTGTAGGAAAAGTCATTGTAATCGACGCAGAGCCTAACCGCTATGAATACCAGCACGCCGCTTTTCAGCTTGTTTTGGTAGAAGGCGGCAACGGCGCATCTGGTCGTGGTATTGGGCAAGGCGTTTTCGGCACTTGCCTTGCCACGGGCGAAAGCGGCAGATGGGAGCGTTATGATGTGCTTGGCGAAATCAAGCCAGAGCGTATGCCCGATTGGGCAAAGGAAGCCCTTTCCAAAATCAAGCAGCAGGAAAAGGCGAAAAAGCCGAGCTGTCGGGAGGAACGCTGATATGGAGATACGAGCTTTAACCCCTGCCGAACAAAAATACACCTATGCTCAGAGTATGCAGCTTCAAGGACAGACGGGCAATATCGGTCATCTGCGTGGTGATTTTGGCTCGTCTGGGCAGGGCTTTTACACCTCTTGGTTTGATACCCGACCCCAATGGAAAACGGACGAGTTTAAGGCAGAGCTTGACGAGGTTATCAACGCTCTCCGTGCAGAAAAAGGGCTTTTGCACAACCGCTATGATATGAGTGCATTTGCAAGGCGTTTTTCCGACAGCTCCTTTATGGGGAACTACTGCACCGAGTACGGCTTCCGTACTGATACGGAGAAACACGCCTTTCTGTTTCGCTGTAATCCCACAAAGGGCGATTACAACTTTTATTGTTACTGCTATGTGAAAGAATGGCTTGACCGTCAAATCCAGAAAGCCGAGCAGGGTATCCGCTTTATTAACTCAGACTACAAAGAGCTGTTCCGTATTCCAGACGGCGGCAAAATCATCATCACATCATCGTGGGGCGAAAAATCGGAATACTCCTGCCGCTTCATTGATGA
>ENA-OOWN01002742-OOWN01002742.1-human-gut-metagenome-genome-assembly--contig:-NODE-2742-length-10316-cov-1.503460_pt1 | contig 10316 bp, 10 predicted proteins | sample MGYA00241406_ERZ501319 | MGnify/ENA primary metagenome ERZ501319 (study PRJEB25962, sample SAMEA2042734) | human gut metagenome | biome: human gut; feature: human-associated habitat; material: faeces... | reverse complement strand
GAATCGCATAAGCAACCGAAGCCTGAGTGAAATCACTGCTATCACCCTTATGCTTCTCAACCAGCCACGCACCAACCTTATGGTTCACATCCGTAGCCTTATTCCAAGTACCGGTATTGGTAACAGGTTCACCGGCCTCAACGCAATACACCGGATTACCGTTCTCATAACGTTGCGGACCAAGAGAACTACCGTGAGTACCAACCCACCAACTCCCAGAACGCGTCGCATTGAACCAGTAGCCGGGGCCGTCAGTCGTGGCGGCAAGCGCACTACCGGTCGTTATCATTCCAGAAGCCAAGGTAGCCGTCGCCGCAACCAGTGCGACAGCGGCCTTCCCCACCCGTTTAAGAATGGAGTCCTTGACTTTCCAGGAAGTTTTACTCAATGGATTACCCATAGACTAACTCCTCTAGAGGTTTGTATTGTCGTTTTCACATATATCAGGTTTTCTACAATCAACCTTCGGAAAAACGGAATTTTCTTATAGAAAGAGGATATGTTTTTTCGTTTACCTATCCGCTACCGGTACCATTTAATCCAAGAACACGAAACGAGGCGATGATGTCGAGAACATTCAAGGACAGACCATATGCGCTTATCGAGGACGAGGCCCGTTCACGCGGTTTCAGTCACACTTATAATTGCGGACGGTTTCACTGGGAGTATGTCGAAGTCGCAAAATATGCGTATTCACGGAAGAGGAATCCGCATATTCCGGCACGTCGGTGGGAGGATTGGCGGTGGATTGAGGACGATTGGTATACGGATTACGGGAATAAAACCCGAATCCGTGACTCACTGAGCATCGCCGTTAACACTTACAACAGCGGCATGATGGATGAGGATTGGGATGAACCAAACGTATATCAACGGCGTAGACGCTGGTATTGCTAGGATTGGAAGACTGCCGTATTGCTACTGTCTCTTGTTTTTGGGCTGTATAGCATATCTTTTGTTGCGACATGCCGATTCTCGTGTTATAGTGGATTTGTCCACATTAAAGAGTAGTGTTCGCCTACCCCACATGGGAGAATCGAACATAAGAACCAAGGAGCAAAACAAAAATGGAAAAGAACCAAAACCTTGAGGAGACGCAGGAAACCACCATCCTCAACCCAAACGAAAACGACGAGGGAAACGCCAAGAAGCCCGCCAAGAAGACGATTATTGTCAGTATTATCGCGGCGGTTGTTGCCCTTGCCGGCGTGGGCGGTGGCTACGCGTATGCGTCCAATACGGCATACGATTCCTATGAGTCCCAGCTTGAGTCGGCCAAGGAGGCTGATTCGAAGCTGGTGAAGACACTTGCGGAAGCACGGACGCTCGTCAAGGCGACGAAGGAAACGGACGTGCTTGACAAGACCGTGTTGGACGCGTTGACGAAAAGCATCAAGACCGGGGAAGCCCTGAAAGGCGTTCCGGCCACATCGCATGCCACTAAGTGGAACCTGTGGAGCGCATCCAAAGCCAAGGCCAGCGTTGTTGACGACATCGCCAAGGCCGATGATTCCATCGACGCCATCGGCAAGGCCATAAGCAAGGTGAACAAGTCCAAGACGGACAAGCAGGTCAAGGATGCGAAGGACACGCTCAACAAGACCATTACTGATGCGGAAACCCTGTACAAGGATTCCGAAGGCAAGGTGCAGGACAACAAGACGCGTGAAAGCTTGAAAACCGCCATCGACACGGCAAAGAAAACCGTTGACGACAAGAAGTCTGACGTGAAAACCCTGAACGCGCAGAAAGACGCCGTGTCCAAGGCCGTCACTGGTGTGAACGACTCCAAGACAGCGAAGGAGGAAGCCGCACGCCAAGCCGCACAACAGCAGTCGCAAGCCCAGACCCAAACCTACTCGAACACGAACTACAGTCGTGCGAACAGTGGCACCAGCACCTACAGCGCTCCGACGCAACATGCCCAGACCCAACAGTCTGCGCCACAGCAAAGCCAGAACCAGCAGAACAATAGTTCCAACAATTCTGGATATACTAAGCTCTGCGTCACAGTTGATACCAGTGGCAAAGAGTTCGACTACGCTCCTTGTAACTAAAGGATGGCACTCACGGTATCCCCTGACACGATGGCGAGCACTTCGTGTTCGCCATCGTCTGCATAAGCCGCCAATATTTCATCGGGCTTGAGCACTGTCGAGTATATGATGCCGCTCATGTTGAAGCGTTCTGCAAATCCTTTGGCGATTTTCAGGCTGGTCGTCCAACTCAAACCCAAATGCACGCTCTTGTCGATTTCCCCCCTGTACACTGTTATAGGCTTGTCGAACGTCTTCTCCAAAGCACCCTCTCCCCCAATGCAGGGCTTGGTCTGCTGGAGTAACTTGACGAGGTGCCTGTCGAATTGGCGTGATGGGTATTCCTCGTTCTTTCTGACGTTCAATGCCGTCATGCGCTGGTATTGCCTGTCGTGCAATTCTTTCCATGGGACGAGCTGGTAGACGAGTTCCATTAGGGCTGTTGGTGCCAGTGCGGTGGCGTGGTCTATCTGCCGTTTGGCTTCGTCTGTTCTGCCTTGCTGTATCAGCGTTTTTGTGGGTGTGGTCCTGTCCCATTTGCTGATATGCTGTTCGACCATGCTGAACATGGAATCGTTTTCGTCTGAAAGGTTTTCGAAGATGAGTGGTTGGGTGTTTGCGGTTTCTCCTGTATTGGTGTTGAGTAGTACGAGTCCGTCGAGTCCTGTTGAGAGGTAGAGGTATGGGCGGATTGTGGGGTGTTTGGCTAGTAGTTGTTGTATTTGTTCCCAGCTTAGCGGGATGCTGAATCTTTTGTCCCTGATGTTGTCGATGGTTTCCCAGTCTTTTGGTGTGGCGGTGTCTGCTTTGATTAGTCCGTGTTGGGCGAGGATTGTTGTTTGGTTTGGCATTTCCAACCTCCTTTGTGTGAACAATCCCAGTATATCATTTAATGTGATGAGACACGCTGAACACAACAAAAACAAAAAAGGCGCGAGAAGAAAACAACCCGCGCCCAAAAACAGCTCAGTGCTTGACATGTCGTTTCAAAGTATCCAACCAGTCCAACGGAAGATTCTGCGTCGAATCCAAGTCAACCGCATTGACACGTCGCACCAGCTCCTCCGGCGTCACGCAAGGAATATCACCCGGCCACATGACGCCATTCACATCCGGCACGCCCTTATCCGAAGTCGGAACCATGCAGACAAGCCACTCCACTTCGACGGGTTTGCCGTTGAACATGAAAGCCCACATGTCCCTCTGCCAGTTCATGTTCGCGGAAAGTTTCAAATCCGGACGACCATCCACACCGGTTTCGAACGCACGCTGGCTGACGCTAATTCTCAACAGTTGGTCTGAGGTGAGGTTACGGTAGGCGGTATCCGCATTGCCTTTGTAGTTCTTCGCGTCCACGAACCACAAGTGCGTTTTGCCCTGTTTGTCCTGTCCGGCAATCACGCAGTCGATATCCGCGTCAATGAACTGGTGTCGCTCGTTCAGACCGTGCAACGACCAGAAGGACACCACGTTGGGACAGTTACCGGCAATCATGTTGGCGAGGATTTGTTCACCTTTCTGGCCGGATTGAATCTCATTGGTGGTGAAGTTCGACTGTGATAGGCCGCCGCCCGGATTGCCGTAGAGGCGGTATTGGCTTCTCGCCTGTTGGATGTTGGCTGGGTTCATGGTGTTCCATAAGGGGTCTGGTTGACCACCACAATCCTCATTCACTAGCTTGTAACCGTGATAATTCGGCCGTCCGGGTTCGGCTTTGAGCAGATTGAAGACTACGCCTATCTGGTCGATGGTCTGATTGAGAGCCTGTTCAACTTCCTTTGCCTCATTCTGCTGACTCTGCCTCCTGTACTCCTCGCCTTCTTTTTCAGATACCGGCTGATAAAGACCATATGCGGCACACATGCAAAAAACACCAATGAGGATACGAGGAATGGCGATAAACGCGTTGATTAGGGGAACTTGCGAATGCGGATACCCGTACACGTATTTTCCGGTGAGCGACATGAACATGTCACTCAAACCACCGAGACCATTCTTCAATCCGTAAAAGAATGCGATACCACACACAGCACCTAATACGTTGACCATGGCGATGGACTTTTTTGAGGTTTTAAACTGAGTGGAGAACAGGAACCATCCTCCCACGCCGCATACGAGTAGTAGCAACCATTGCAGGATGGATGATGGGACGAGTATTAATAGTAGATATTTCAAAATTAGGTTTCCTTTCGGAGTGTGTTTCCTTTTAACTAAAACATACTCCGAAAGGGTGTCAGCGTTTTCGTGTCGCTTCCGAAACGTACATGTTGAGAAGCTCACGTCCCCGTAGTTTTCCGACCCATTCTTGAGGGATGGACTCAAAACCGTAGACGGCTCCAGCCAAGGCTCCCGCGACACTGGCCGTGGTGTCCGTGTCTTCTCCGAGGTTTACTGCGGTGAGTACGCAATCCTGATAATTGTCGGTGTTGGTTAAGCACCAGAGTGCCGCGTTCAATGTGTGGAGTACGAATCCGTCCGATTCTACTTCCGTTCTGGGAATGGTTGGGTCGAACGGGAATCCTGAATCCGTTATCGCCTTATGTGAAGGAACGCAGTTTAACAGTCCTTCGAGGATTCGCACGTATTGTACGCACGCCGTCATACTGATTTCATGAGCGTGGGTGATGGCGCTGACCTGTTTGATTTCCATGTCCGGCAAATTGTAGAAGGCGCATGGTGCGACCCTCATTAGCGAACCATTACCGTTATCGCTTAATCCATCGCAACCATGCTTTGACCTGATGGCTGTGGCTACGGTTATGCCGGAATCAAACGTGTTCCCGTCCGGCATATACATTCCATGTTCCAACCACATTCGGTAACGCATGAGCATGTCGGCGGTGTTGACCTCACCATGGCATTCGGTAAGCGAGTCCAAGGTTGCTAGACTCAATGCGGTGTCATCGCTCCATGTTCCGGCTGGCTGGTTGTGGGTTCCATGGCCTGTCATTCCAATGCACGTGAATGTGTCTCGTTGTTGGAATTCATAAGGTACACCTAATGCGTCTCCTATGGCAAGTCCATACATGACCGCTTTGAGCTTGTCTTGTTCAATGGGACGTGGATTGGTTTTTACTGGAATGTTTTCCCGTTTTTCCCTATGAAAGAATCGGAATAATCCCATCGCAACTCCTTATTTCTCCTTGTTTTTCGGCTCCCGCAACAAGTCTCCCTCCTCGAAAGCGGACTGCGCCTGTTCGCGGGTAGGAAACGAGTTGACGGTTCTGGCTCCACATCTTGGACAGCCGACCCGCCACCAGCAACACCATGATTCCTTGCTATGATTCGTCGGATTGACGGCCTTGCGGAACTCTCCCCGACTGCCACATTTGGGACACATGAGCGTCAAATCGAAAGCGTCCGGATTGAATTTAGCAATCCGTAACGCCCGACGGTTCGCCAACTCGTCCACGGCAATCGGATTGAAACCTAATTGTTTTATCTGCTCCGGTGAATAATCGTTCATCAATGATGAAACGGCAGACGCCAATCCCTGTTTGGTGTACGTCCATTCGGAACCGTCGCTCACACTGACGAACGGGTGTGGTCTAATCCACTCTCCCAACAGGAAAGCCCTCAACGCTTCCTCCCGCGTATCACGGGGAAAAATCAGTCGGGCTGGACAACGCCTATACGAACAGTGAGCATAGTAAGGGCGAAAGAAGGGGCTTCCCTTGCCAACGGTTTCATCTTCCGCGCCGATACGGCAGACGGAACCGTCCAAAAACGCGGTGAGCGCACCGCCGTCAACAATCCCATAACCTTTATGGCAGAGCGGGCATGGATATTTTTCCTTGAGGATTCGTTCGTGCTCCCGCTTCAAAGCGCGTTCGGCTTCCTGAATGGCTTCACGTTCCGCGTTCTCTCGCAGTATAGGTGGAGCTATCTTGTCGATGGTGCTCTTGGGGAGTCGAGTCCGCTCCTGCACTTTCTGTGGTGGCATTCCCAATCGGAGAAGTTCTTTAGCGTTTTCAACAGCCTCACGCCACGGGTCTTGATACGCCATTCTGATTTCCTTTGTCCATTTGGGGACAAGATTCTCTTTCTCTAGCCAAACGGGATTCGAACGCTTGCCGGGACAATCTCACATCCCGCTCCAACCAGAGCCGAGCCTTTTCCTGTTCTGTGAGAGTCAGTCTATTTTTCACTATTTTCAACCACCTTTTGACTTGCAGGCTCACTCTTTTGCGGTCTGATTGGCTTGCCGTCCTTGTCGAACAGTGCAATGTATGTCATAGGCCAAATACCTTCTTCTTTGATACTGCTTCGCTCCTCCCAAACAAACAAGGTTGCGGGACTGAAATGCGTTTCGTCGGTCTGGAGCAGTATTTTCCTGTAACCGGTCTTGTCGAACAGTGGAGTGTCTTCCAGTCCGACCACATGGATGTCGAATTCGGACTCCAACACTCGGCTGGGGCTGTCCGGTTTCGGGCGAATAATTTTCTCCATTCTGCTGGAGGGAAACAACACCACCCGACTACATCCGAAGCTCATCAGAAAAACAAGAACGTGGATATAGGTGGGAAGTCGAATAGGACAACTGCTGGTGGCCCATATTTCCATGCAGGCGACCGCTAACCCGATTAACGCGCACAGTATGATGACGAACGCCCGTCGGTCGGTGTTGCTTTTGTAGCCCTCTCTGGCTTTGCTCCATTCGGATAACGGAACCAGATAGCCGTTCAGCTGCAATATTCCCGCAGTGGAGTCCAAATCCAACGGTTGCAGTATCTGCATATTAAGCTCTTCTCCATATTGACTCATTATCTAAAACCTTCCTATTCCGTTAGGAAACGCTTCCCGTCGGATGTGTACAATCCGACTTTGCTTTCGCTTGCGTGCAATGTGACTTTGATTCTCTTGTCACCCTTGTAGACAACGCATTTCAAATCCTCTGTAGGCAGTTTGCGTTTAGGCAGGGAGTCGCAGTCTATATCTTCTAAATTCCAAACGGTGGAAATCTGTTCGCGAAGCGTGAGTGGTGCGGAAGCTTTTCCTTCGTAATATACGTTAACGAATACACTGAAAAGAAATCCTAAAAGTATTCCTATGATTCCGACAGCAAAGCTTATGCAGGCGATTTTGCCTAAACCACTTTCATAACTGCTCACGCCGAATATTCCGATAACCAGTCCAAGAATCGCGGCACATCCGAAGATTCCGACGACAGCAAGGTCAAGGGTGGACATCCAGTCGGGAACTGGAGGGTAATTCTCCCAAGCTTCCAACCATTTGCTGAAATCCTTCATTCCATCAGCTTTCTTTTATATTTTTTACGATGTTCCCATTTGAGACAAAAGGGGTGTGCCGCATTGGCACACCCCCAGTCAATCTTCTTTAGCGGTTGAACTCATGCCTCTTGATTGCGGAGAGGATTACCCCAACCACGGCAAGCATGATGGCCGCGATGGCGATGATGCCGACCGTCACGCCTGTGACAGCCAAGCCTTGACCATCCTGTTGGACGGTTTTATTGGCGTCCACGGTCTTATTGTCGTTATCGTCCTTACCGTTGCCGGTCGTCTTATCCCCGGCGGGAGTGTTCACGTCGTTCTTGCCGTCGGAGGGAGCGCCCGTATCATTGTTGGATTTGCCGTCATCCTTGGATGGCGTGTCGGTATCGTCTTTTGGAGTGTCCGGCTTGTTCGGCACGTTGGTATTGTCATCCTTCGGGGTTTCGGTCTTGTTCCCATCATCCTTGGATGGAGTGTCGGTATTGTCGTCACCCTTCGGAGTGTCCGGCTTGCTGTCGTCTTTGGACGGCGTGTCCGTATTATCATCCTTCGGAGTGTCGGAACCGTTTCCGCCATTGTTGGTCTTGTTGTCGTCACCCTTGGATGGGACGTCCGGTTTAGTCGGCGTCACATCCTGCTTGACCGGAGTCCACTGTGCGACCACGGTCACATCGGAACCATTGTCCTCAACAGTGTTATCGGAATCGACCTTGACGCCATCAATCATCCAACCGTCAAACTCGTAACCGTCTCGGGTTGGAGCCGTGTCGGACACGTCGGCTGGCAAGTCGGAATCCTCATACTGTCCGTCGCCACCGTTCATGTCATAGCGGAGCACATGCTTCGCCTCCCATTGCGGATACAGGGTGGTGTTCTTCGGAATCGAAGTCACGGTCTCGCCCGGCTTGTAGGAGTCGCCGGTTCCGTCCGGATTGGTTGTCCAGACGATGAACCGGTAATGGTCTTTAGCGGGCTGGGGCACGACGAACGGAGTGGTTTCGGTCTTGTCCTGACCGTCCAGCTTCACCTCGACGTGGCGGGTGGCGGGAACGTTGACGCTGTTGCGGTGGAATTCGCCGCCGATGGTCACGTTCTTGGCGATAATCTGCCCTTCAACGTTCTGGGACGCGTCCACATTGGCTTCTGGGGCGAGAATCACGGAAGAGGATGCGCCAGCGGTGCCGACGTTGCCGTGATATTGTCCGTCCTTGGCTTTGGAGTCGGTCAGATTGTAAATAACACCCTTGTTCGTCCACTTAGCGTATTCGGCGTGATTGATACCGTCCACGTCCAATTGGGGCAGAGTGATATTGTCCGCGCCTTCGGCGTCAACGTTCACGACGAGACGGGTCTTCTCCCCCAACGTGGCGGTCACACGATTACCTTGCAGTTCCTTCGCGTCAATGTTGAGGTGGGCGACATCACCGTTGGCGTCGATGTGACGCTTGTTCATGTCGGAGAAATCATGGGTCGCGTTGGCTTCCGGAGTTTTCGCCCACTTGGAGGACAGGCTGGTCATGCTCTTTTCCATGGCCTCCAAGTCAAGGTATTTGACGGTCTTGGAGTCCTTGAACACTCGTTCCGACTTCGGAAGGCTTCCACCGGTCTGCATTTCCAGCTTGTTGCCGTTCACCGTCCAACTGTTGCCGTTGTCGGTCTGTCCGATGGTGTTGGACTGTCCGAACACAATTTTGGAGTCGGCGGGCAGACTGACGTTGATGTTGCCGTCAACCTTGTCCATGTAGCTGACTTCCGGCTCGTCCACGCCGTTGGCGTGATTGCCGAAGGCTGCTCCGATGTAGGCGTGTTCGGTGGCGATATTACTGTTCGTATGCGCGTTGAGATGGATGGAGTCGAAACCGACGAGACCGAAGTTCGCCGCCTCACCCAAGTCGCCGCCCAACAGGTCAACGGTTTCATCAGCCGTGAACATGTTGGTCTTGTCCACGATGATTGGGTTGCCGACCTCTGCGGCCAATGCCACGTTTGCGGAGACGAGCATGGATAATGCGGACACTGCCGCGATGAAGGGGATTTTCCCTCGGAGTTTGTTTTCCAAATCTTTTCCTTCTGGTTTCTTACTGTGTGTGGATTGGTTTTGTACTCTTGTGCTACTTCACTCTTCCTCCCTTTCTTCCAAAGGCTTGTAATTGTACTTGTCGAGCAACCTGTGCAGATGCTCGGCGGCACAGTCAAAGTCGTTCAACGCGCACGCAAGCGCTTCCCGGGTGCTTTCAGGAAGAGAATCCATCACGTCGGAAATCATTGAAGCGGAATTGGTGGCATTGTCGGATGCGAGGGCGATGACGTCCAAGTCGTCGGAGGATGGTGTGGAATCCTCCTTGGTTTTGACGGTCTCATACTCGAATCCAGCTGGTGCGATGGGCTGTTCCTCCGGCTGGAATCCGTGGACTTCAAGCCAATGGTTGAACAGTTCTTCCGCTTCCTGTTCGCCTACCTTATCGGGACGATTCTGGATGAAAGTGTCGTAAATAAGCTTGGTGGTGACGTCGGTCATTGTTTGGTTTCTTCTTTCTTATCGGTTTTCTGAATTGTCGGTTTGTTTTCGGTCGGAACTGGATTGGCCTGTGTGGAGGTTCGTTCTAATCCTGACCGGAAGTCTTTCAGCAGTGCTGAGAATGATGTGACACCATCTGCCTTCCCCACGTTGTCACCGGCTGTGAGCTGTGGATACTGTTCTGGAGTGTTGGAGATGGTCTTCACGTCATCACAGTGTCTTTTCGCATATTCAACCGCGCGTTCCGGCGAAGCCCCCTTGGAAAGAGCGTAGGTCAGTCCTCGTCGGAATCCCCATGCGGTGTTCGCGTCGGTGATGCCGTCCGCGTCCAACATTCGGCTGATTTCGGCTGGCGACGGCACTCGGCTGAGCCGTTGTCTTCTGACCATCTGATTGATGTCGCAGGGGGCTATCCAAGCGTCTCTGGACGAGTGGGTTTTGAAGAACTCGATGATGGCTTGGCGGGCTTCGTCGGCTTTAATCGTATGGTCGATTTCGTTGACGAAGTTATCCACCTGCACGTCATCC
>ENA-OOWN01002729-OOWN01002729.1-human-gut-metagenome-genome-assembly--contig:-NODE-2729-length-10351-cov-2.436383_pt1 | contig 10351 bp, 18 predicted proteins | sample MGYA00241406_ERZ501319 | MGnify/ENA primary metagenome ERZ501319 (study PRJEB25962, sample SAMEA2042734) | human gut metagenome | biome: human gut; feature: human-associated habitat; material: faeces... | reverse complement strand
TGAGACTACTCATTTCTCCTACTGGCAATGATGACCTGCGACCTGCAGTTTTGCAAACTGTTTGAAAGCCACCTGCGTTGATTCACTTCCTATTGCAGCTGGCGTCTTGCACGCGAAAAGGCATTTGAGTTTCAAAACGGGCGTTTCGGCGCTATCGAGCCTTCAAAGGCATCCCGCCGCGCCCTTTGGGACTAAAACAAAAACTCAAAGCCCTGAGTTCGAAAATAGTATTTGGAGTAGTCCCGGCTTTTGTCACCGAAGCCGACGAAACGCGACAGGGTGTCACCTGGCGGCACTCGATTCGAGACGGCACCGAAAACTGGATGCAACCGGAATGACGGGACGGCAAACCCGAAGCCATCGAGTAGCGATAGAAAAAGGCCCGGGTGCCGTGGGACATCCGGGCCTTTGCTAGCAACTTAATGTTGCGGGCAGCTTAGAACTTGTGGCCGCACTTCTTGCAGACGCGGACCATCTTACCGTCCTTCTCGACGTGGCCCACGCGCACGGCCTTGCCGCACTTGGGGCAGATGGGCATGACCTTGGATGCGTACATAGCACCCTCAGCCTTGACGATACCGCCCTGCTCGCCCTGACGGCGGGGCTTGACGTGCTTGGTAACCATGTTCTGGCCCTCAACGATGACCTTGTTCTCAGAGGGGCTGACCTGCAGGACCTTACCAGTGTGGCCCTTGTCCTTGCCGCTGATGATCATAACGTTGTCGCCGGTTTTAACATGAAGATTATTCATTTTTAAAACCTCCTTACAGCGATTCCGGAGCCAGGCTCAGGATCTTGGTGTAGCCGGCATCACGCAGCTCGCGAGCAACGGGTCCAAAGATACGGGTACCCTTGGGGCTCTTGTCGGCCATAACGATAACGGCGGCGTTCTCATCGAAACGGATGTAGGAGCCGTCGTCGCGGCGGACGCCATGCTTGCTGCGCACGATGACAGCCTTGACGACGTCGCCCTTCTTAACGGAGCCGCCGGGGGCTGCCTTCTTGACAGAGCAGACCACGACGTCACCAATGTTTGCGTATCTCTTGCGGGTGCCGCCCAGCACGCGGAAGCACATCAGCTCCTTGGCACCGGTGTTGTCGGCAACTTTGAGATAAGTTTGCATCTGAACCATTTCAGATATCTCCTTTCAAACTGTTCAAAGCAGCGGGCAAAGATTACTTTGCCTTCTCAACGATACGGACCAGGCGCCAGCGCACATCCTTGCTCAGGGGGCGGCACTCCATGATCTCAACACGGTCACCGATGCCGCACTCGTTCTGCTCGTCACGAGCCTTGAACTTGGCGGTACGCTTCAGGATCTTCTTGTACAGGGGGTGCTGCACGCTATCCTTAACGGCAACCACGATGGTCTTATCCATCTTGTCGGACACGACGACGCCGACGCGGGTCTTTCTCAGATTACGTTCTTCCATCGTTTAACCTCCTTACTGCTTCTCAGCCAGAACGGTCATCACGCGGGCGATGTCCTTCTTGACTGCTTCGATGCGGCCGGGGTTCTCCAGCTGGTTGATGGCATGCTGGAAGCGCAGGTTAAACAGCTCGGCCTTCAGGTCTGCCAGCTTGCTGGTCAGCTCTGCGGTCTGCATTTCGCGGAGTTCATTAGCCTTCATTGGTGCCATCCTCCTTCACGGAGTCCTCACGGACAACAAATTTGCACTTGATGGGCAGCTTGTGCATAGCCAGGCGCAGTGCCTCACGAGCAGTTGCCTCATCGACATCTGCCAGCTCGAACAGAACGCGGCCGGGCTTCACAACAGCGACCCAGTATTCGGGAGAGCCTTTACCGGAACCCATTCGGGTCTCAGCGGGCTTCTCGGTAACGGGCTTATCGGGGAAGATCTTGATCCAGACCTTGCCGCCACGCTTGATGTAACGAGTCATCGCAACACGGGCAGCCTCGATCTGAGTGGAAGAGATCCATGCCGGCTCCAGAGCAACAAGGCCGTACTGGCCCTGGCACACCACGTTGCCGCGGGTAGCCTTGCCGGTCATGCGGCCGCGCTGGACGCGGCGGTACTTAACACGCTTAGGCAGTAACATTACTTGTTGCCTCCTTCCTTCTTCTGAGCGGTCTTAGCGCTCTTCAGGACCTCGCCCTTGTAGACCCACACCTTGACGCCGATGCGGCCGTAGGTGGTAGCAGCCTCTGCAAAGCCGTAGTCAATGTCAGCACGCAGGGTCTGCAGGGGGATGGTGCCCTCGTGATAGCTCTCGGTACGAGCGATATCAGCGCCGCCCAGACGGCCGGAGCACATTGCCTTGATGCCCTTTGCGGGAACGGTAGAACGATCGCGGGGGCTCATGGCATTGCGCATGCACTGCTTCATGGCACGACGGAAGGTCACGCGGTTCTCCAGCTGACGAGCGATGTCCTCAGCAACCAGCTGAGCGTTGGTGGAAGCGCTCTTGACCTCGATGACATTGACGATGACGGTCTTGCCATACTCTTTGGTCAGCTTGTTCTGCAGAGCAACGCGCTCTTCGCCGCCCTTGCCGATGACCATACCGGGCTTAGCGCAGTAGATGTTGACGGTGACGCGGGGAGCGGAAGTGGAAGGATCCACAGTGCGCTCGATCTCGATCTTGGGGACGCCAGCGTCCTTCAGCTGAGCCTTCAGCTCAGTGCGGATCTTGTGATCCTCGACGAGGTTATCGCTGAAATCCTTCTTGGAGGCAAACCAGCGGCTGTCCCAGTCTTTAATAACGCCGACACGAATGCCGTGCGGATTTACTTTCTGGCCCATTGTTTTCCCTCCTTACTCTTTCTCTTTCAGAACAACGGTCATGTGGCTGGTGCGCTTCAGGATGCGGTAGCCGCGGCCCTGTGCACGAGGCATCATGCGCTTCAGCGTCGGGCCGGGGCAGACGTAGCACTCGGCGACGTAGAGGTTGTTCTTGTCCATATTGAAGTTGTTTTCCGCATTTGCGGCTGCAGACTTCACCAGCTTCAGAAGGGGCTCACAAGCGGCCTTCGGGGTGTACTGCAGGATTGCCAGCGCTTCGTCCAGGGGCTTGTTACGGATCAGATCCATAACGATGGACACCTTACGAGGACTAATGCGGGCATAACGAAGAATTGCCCGAGCTTCCATGTTGTGTTCCTCCTTCTCTTACTTCGAATTACCGGTGTGGCCCTTAAAGGTGCGGGTGGGAACGAACTCACCCAGCTTGTGGCCAACCATGTCCTCGGTCACGTACACAGGCACATGCTTGCGGCCGTCGTGGACGGCAAAGGTGTGACCAACGAATTCGGGGAAGATCGTGGAGGCGCGGCTCCAGGTCTTGATGACCTGCTTCTTGCCGGAAGCGTTCATCGCTTCAACGTGCTTCATAAGAGCAGCCTGGACGAAAGGTCCTTTTTTAATGCTTCTACCCATTGTCTTAAACTCCTCTCTTACTTACCTGCACGCTTCACGATCAGCTTATCGGAGCGCTTATGATGCTTGCGAGTCTTGAGACCCAGAGCAGGCTTGCCCCAGGGAGTCATAGGACCGGAGTGACCAACAGGTGCGCGGCCCTCGCCACCGCCGTGGGGGTGGTCGCAGGGGTTCATGACGGTACCACGGCTGCCGGGACGGACGCCCATGTGGCGCTTGCGGCCGGCCTTGCCCAGGTTGACGTTCTCGTGGTCGATGTTGGAAACCTGACCGATGACTGCGGTGCAGTTCACGGGCACGTTGCGCATCTCACCAGAGGGCAGACGGACCAGAGCGTAGCCATTCTCCTTAGCCATCAGCTGAGCCATGTTGCCAGCGGAACGAACCAGCTGAGCGCCGCGGCCGGGATACAGCTCGATGTTGTGGATGATGGTACCGACGGGGATGTTCTCGAAGGGCAGGCAGTTGCCGGGCTTGATGTCGGCGCCCTTGCCGCTCAGGATCACATCGCCGACCTTCAGGCCGTCGGGAGCGATGATGTAGCTCTTGACACCGTCAGTGTACTCGACCAGAGCGATGAATGCGCTGCGGTTCGGATCGTACTCCAGAGTCTTGACGGTAGCGGGCATATCGGTCTTCTGACGCTTGAAGTCGATGACACGATACTTGGTGCGGTTGCCGCCGCCCTGATGACGGACGGTGATGCGACCGGTGTTGTTGCGGCCGCTGTGCTTCTTCATGGGCTCCAGCAGGCTGCGCTCGGGAGCGACCTTGGACAGGACGCTGTAATCCGTGACGGTCATGCCGCGGCGGCCCGGAGTAGTGGGGCCATACTTCTTGATAGCCATAATGCTATTCTCCTTTGTTTATCTTATGAATTATTATCGGGGTCATATCCCCATAGAGGAACCCTCGGCGGGTTCGGCTTAGACCATGCTGTTGAAGAACTCGATCTCCTTGGAGTCGGGCTTCAGGGTAACGATGGCCTTCTTGGAAGCGGCAGTGTAACCAGCATGCATGCCCTGGCGGCGGTAACGGCCGCGGACGCTGATGGTGTTGACCTTAGCAACCTTCACGCCAAACAGCTCTTCGACTGCCTGAGCAATCTCAACCTTGCCCTGATTCTGCGCCTCAGCAACATCCGCTGATGATAGTCCCTCGGTTTCCTTCTCCAGCAGATCCTGCCCGATGCCCTGCGGCCCCGAACCTTCACCATCGTCGCCATTCCCGCTGCTATTCGAGCCGCCGCCTCCCTCGTCGCTGTCGGACTGAGACTTCTTCTGCTGATCCTTTTTCTTTTGACTCATCAGCATCTCGTACACCTCGTCCGCCGTCTTGTCGAGGGCTTCGGGCATATCCACGCCGCCGTCGATGAACGAGCCGATGCGCTCCTGCTTCAGCATGGCGTTGATTACTGCATCGCATGCGGTGTTCCACACCTCGGGGTCTCTGCCGAGCATTCTGGGAAGATGCGCATACACAACGTGCATGACCTCATGCGCCAGCAGGAAGCGGACCTCAGCGGGCGAAAGCCTGTTGACGAAATCCTTGTCGATCCACAGCGTACCTTTCTTATCCACGCATGCCGTGGGGCATTTGGACTGAGCACCCTCCGTGATCTGGATCTCATGCTTCATGAGGATGCTTGCGAAGAACGGATGTTCGCAGAGAATATCCACTCGTGCGTGATCCACCAACCACTTCGCATCGGCCTTAGTCTTCATCTTCTTCATCGAATTTCCCTTTAAAAAGTTTGTCGTTGACAAGTGCAACGCCGAGATCGGACTTCACATTGATGTCCATGTGACGGACGTAAAGCTTTAAAAACTTCTTGTTGCGCAGGCACATGTCAATGAAGCCCTCAATGCAGGACTGAGTGTCGGCCCGCTTTTCGAGGTAGTAATCCATCGCCTCTTCATCGAACCAGTCGAGAGACAGGAGGACGATGAGCTCCTCGCGGTCGCAGGCGTCAATAGCCTTGTCCAGAGCGTCCTGATGCTCCTTCACATAAGCCTTTGCCTGCTCCTTGTCCTCCATCTTCCCGGCTTCCTTTTCCGCCCACCACACCGAGTCAATGGCGTTGTCCTTTTTGACCCATGCCTGAACGATCGGAAGCTCGTCCTGGCAGACTTCGATTTCACTCATTCGTCGTCCCCCGTATCTCTGATTCCAAGGCGGCGCGGGACGATAACCCGTACCATGAATTCCTTAAACGTGACCGGATCCATTCGCCGCACGGCTCCGGTTGCAAGCGCCGTGATAGTTGTCGCTCCGGTGAAGCCCTGCGCTTCCTCGGCCCTGCTCGGAGTCCCGCAGTTCTCCCTGCGCAGGAAGATCCTCTTAATGTGGCCGAGCGCAACGTATCGTTCATTGCGGTCTGTTTCGCGCATCACAAAAGCGAGCGCGTTCGCCGTCCGATTCAGCGCATGCGACAGCACCTCATTGCTCCCCGTCGTGTAGACCGGGTGATGGTAGAAGGAGCTCACAATGCCGTCGCTTGCCATCGCGTTCTCGCGAATGTACTTGCTGTCCGTGCTCCCATTGAGCATGTCCGGATAGTGAAGCACCTGAGCTTCTGTGTGGAGGTACTCCAGCATCACGGCGTCGCCGGAGTACTGCACCGGCAGGCCATAAAGTTCGCGGGCCTCCTTCACAAGCTCCCGATACTTGCGGTCGAGGGCCTTGATGTCCTTGATGCGGCGGGAAAACCTGTTTCCCTTAAAGTGGGCCCGATAGTTTCTCCAGCCTGCATATCTAAGATCGTTCATTTGAAATCTCCTATGAATAAATGAATGGTTGGCCGAACCCGCCCCATGCAGGTCCGGCCTTGTGAGTTAGAACCACTGAGAGATCTTCTTATCGACCTCTGCCATGGCTTTCTGGGTCGTCGATCTGACGATCGGCGATTCGCGCAGCGAGTTGGGCGTAATGCTCTTCACCGCGTACTCAATGTCCTTGAGCACCTCCTCGATGCGAGGATCGTTGTTGATGTTGAGCGTGCGTCCGCGCTCAATCACGTCGTTGAGGTTTGTGACGAGGGTGTCGCGGAACACCGCACCGTCCGCACCGATAGGCACAGCGAGCTTCTCGGCCATTGCTCTCACGGGCTTGAGAATCTCCTTGAGCAGGTAGTCCGTGGCCTTCTCCTCCACGGACTTGATGGCGGCGTCGAGGTTCTGCTTGTCTTCCTCATCCATGTCGATGCGGAAGTCCGTTGACGCCGGGACCGGAGAGAACGTGAGGCTGATGCCCCAGCTTTCCATCATGCGGTCCTTGTCCGGGTAATCGTTGATGTTCCACATGCCGTTCAACGGCACGCGGTCGTCCTGAATCGCCTGATCCCAGGCGTTGTAGAGGTTCCGCACGGCGTCGTCGCACCGCTCTCTGAGGGCTCGGACCTTAGACGCGAAGTCGAAGTAGCTCGCGTTCGGGAGCACCCGGACGCCCTCGTCCATCCATGGAAGCGTGTGCTCCATGACGTATCGATAGAGCTCGTTGTAGTTGTTCTGTGCGCTCTTGAGCTCCTTGCATCCGCGCAGAAGCCGCTTGTTGAAGCGCCCGGCGTTGATGGTGCCCATGGCGGACTCAGCCGCCTCGGTTGCCCCCTTGTCCTGACGGTAGGGGTTGTACATGCGGCGGGTGAGACGAACGCAGATTGCTTTGTCGCGAAGGGTATTGACGATGAGTTTGCAAGCCATTTTGTTTGCCTTTACTGTGAATGATTTGCTTGTGTAGGCCGTGATAGGCCCCTTGTGTTCAGAAGCCCCGGGAGTCGGGGAAGAAGCCCCACTCAACGTCGTCGCGCTCGGGTCGATCGAGCGTCAGCTCGTCCTCCTTAAGCTCCCCGGTGATGTAGAGACCCTGCTCGGCGGTGTAGTCCCGCCACCATTGGTCGAGGTTGCCGTAGGCAGTGATGAGGCCCGCGAGACGCTGAGCGAGCGCCTTCTCAAGCGGAGTGCTGAGGCTGTCCCGCACCATGGCGAGGAATTCCTTGTCGTTCCAATTGGTTCCGGGAATGAAATGCTTCTTTGCAGACATGCTTGGTCTCCTATGAATAAATGTCAGTGATGCCGGTATCCTTGCGGCGCCGCCCGTAAGCGGCGGTCAGGTACTCGTCCCTCAGCTACTTCTCCTTGCGCCACATGAGGTACTTGATGACGAGCGAGAGGACGAAGAGGGCGAGGAACACCCACACGAGCGTGAGGATCGCGATCGTCCACTTGGAAAGCTCGAAGGCGTCGTCGAGCCACTTGATGAGCACCACGAAGGGCAGGACGGTGAGGATCCCAAGGGACACATACATCGCGGTCTGCAGGGCATCTCCAGCGGCATCCGTAATGCCGTGCTTCCAATTGAATGAATCTTTCATATATGTTCTCCCTGCGGCGCGGATCCCCACGCCGCTTCAGCAGGTTGGCTGGCAGATTGGTCAGAACATGACCTCCTTATACTTGCTGGCGAAGTCGGCCCACTCCGGCGTCCTCATGACCCAACGGGTCTTCGGGCTGCCCCCGGCGCCCTTCATGAAGAGCACCACGAATTCGGGATTCAATCGGCCCACGTACTTGTATACGCCGGAGAAGTTGGTCTTCTTGATGACGGTGAGGAGCTTGCCCACCACGGCGTAGCGAATACTGACCTGCTCCGGGAGCTCTGCGGTCTCGGGGTGTCTGACGATATCGTCGATGTCCGGGAGCTCATTAAAGAGCTTCACAAAGCCCACGTACTCTGCGGCGGCGCCTTCTCCAACGCACCCCTTCACGTGCTCCATGAACACGGAGGGCTCCATGCCGTCGGGAATGCGGCCCACGTCTTCCCACGCTCTGGGCGTGGGGTTCAATGCTCTCTTGGGGTCGAAGTCTGAGAGTAGGTTGGGTCTGAAGCTGATGAACGCCCTCAGCACGGGATTGACGTCATGGCTGCTGGCCCATTTCATCCAGTCGTCGAGGTCCTCCTCAAAGTTGAGGATCCTCATTCTGTTGGCGAGCTTGGTGCTCAGGCGGCTTGCGCCCGATCGGTCCTCGGTGCGATTGCCCGTGGCAATGATGTAGAGCTCTGATGATAGTTCCAGCTGCCCCGCATACCGATCGAGGATGATTCGGCACATTGGATTCTGCATATCCATCTGTGCGTCGCTCAACTCCTCGATGATGAGGATGCACGGCCCCACGCCCTGACGCAGGGCATAGAGCTCAGCGGGCGGCACCCAGCGGGCGCACTCACCCGCAAGATCCGGCAGACCGAGGATGTCCGAGGGCTCACGCAAGCTCGGGTTGAACTCCACGATGCGCTCCTTCGGGATCGAGAGCTTCTCCGCCAGAGCGGCGGCGATTTCACGGGCGCAGGAGGACTTGCCCCCGCCCGGCTTGCCCATGATGAACGGGACAACCTTGTTGCCGCCCGGGACGGCGAACTGCATGAGAATGGACTGCTTGAGGTTCGAGAATTTCATCTCAATACTCCTATGTGTAAGTAAATAAATGCGCTCACGAACATACTATTATGAATGAAGTGATTGTGCGTAAGCATTGGCGTAACAGATTAGTGATTACGAATTAGCGTGCGTGGGCAAATTCATATCCACGCGGCTGCGAACACTATGAATCCGAGAATCCACAGTGCGAAGTTGTTGCGGGCGTACTTGTACTCGCCCCGCCTCCACGTCGAGACGACGCAGAAGCCTCCAAGCCCTGCCCACACGAGGCAGAGCGCCGTGAAAAGCATCACGGCAATCGTCTGGTCATACATTACGAGACTCCATTATTAATTTCCGCTCCGTGCGGAGCAGGTCTTCCACAAACTGCAGTGCATCGTTCGAATTGCTGAATGTGCGCTTCGGCCACTCCGCTGATTCGAACAGCTGATCGAACGGAATGAAGACCGCCAGAAACGCGGCTCCTTTATCGGGCGTGGTGATAGGCCGGACGGATCCGCGCCAATAACCATTGCTTTTTAAAGCGAAGTATCCGGGGTGGAATTCCGGAGACTCCCACTCCATGGGAGCTCCGATAATATTTTTTATTGGAAGGACGGGCATTATGTTTATTATCTCCTCGATTATCTCTATTAAGGGAATACCCTAGATCCGATTATCTGATTCAGTAGTAACCCTATGATCGGGTTTGTACTAGGTTCTAGACAACTAGACAAGGCTTTTTGAGCCTAGGCACTTTTCCCTATTTCTAGACAACTAGACAAAACTTCTAGACAACTAGACAAAGTCAGATCAAAGCGACTAGGGCGAATGCCTTAGTTCTAGACAACTAGACAAAACTTCTAGACAACTAGACGTAATAATGTCAAGGGAGCTAGGGTGTTTTGCCTATTTCTAGACAACTAGACAAGAGTCGTCGATTAGACAACTAGACAAGCCCCAAGACAGGGGCTGATTCTTGTCTAGAACCTTGTCTAGTACCGGTCGCCTAGGGACACAGGGAATTCGGGGACTTCTAGACAACTAGACACGATTTTCGCGAGGATACCAGCGTTTTTCGCGAACACGTGAGTGAATTTTTTAACATCTTGTTACACGTGACTCGCCAAAAATCCTCTGGTCCCAATAAAAATATATGTCTACTTGTCTAGAAGTAGTAGAAAAGCCTGGGAGACTAGCGACTACAGACTAGACAAGGTTCTAGACAAGAACTAGACAAGAAAAAAGGCTTGTCTAGTCCCCTTGCTGGCGTCTAATCGCGCCTGTCGGCGCGACATGTTGGGACCCGGGGGCGCGATGCCCCCGAACACCCTCGCGCTGGAATTACTTTGATCCCGGCGCGGATTATCTATTAATAGGGTTTAAATCCTCCTAATGATTTGAGATTAATGTGCCCAATAATCTCCGGGATTTAATATTTAAATAACCCGGGGATTAAATGTTTTCGGGATTAGCCCCATTAATTCCGCGAATTGCGGGCATGAAAAAGCGGCAACGCTGTGGGGCGCCGCCGCTCGT
>ENA-OOWN01002727-OOWN01002727.1-human-gut-metagenome-genome-assembly--contig:-NODE-2727-length-10357-cov-2.416230_pt1 | contig 10357 bp, 8 predicted proteins | sample MGYA00241406_ERZ501319 | MGnify/ENA primary metagenome ERZ501319 (study PRJEB25962, sample SAMEA2042734) | human gut metagenome | biome: human gut; feature: human-associated habitat; material: faeces... | reverse complement strand
TTCCCGGTAAAACTAAGAATAAAACGACATTAAACATATTTATCATTATGTACAGGTTAAAGTTTTTTGCTATTTTAATTATAACACAAGCATTTGCGCAGGCATTTGCTACGGTAAACGTTATTTACAATCCCGAGGATTCCGTTGAAATAGAAAGGTGGCTTTCGGAAGCACCTTCGGGAAAAACACCCAACGAGCTTACCTTATATTTTGCAAACAAAATGATAGGCAGGCCTTATGTTGCCCATACATTGGAAAGGAGCGACAGCGAATGCCTCATAATTAACATGAAAGAACTCGATTGCACAACATTGGTTGAAAACTCCGCAGCAATGGCAATAACTGCCAAACAAGGGAAAAAACGTTTCTCTGACTACTGTGATGTGCTGTGCAGTTTGCGATACCGTAATGGCGAGATAACAGATTATTCGTCAAGGCTGCATTACTTCTCCGGATGGATTAAATACAATGAAGAAAAAGGACTTGTTGAAGACATTGGGAAAAAAGGTGCTTATCCATTTATCGCAAAACAAATTATAAAGGCTGACTTCATGTCTACAAATCCGCAACATTACAAGCAGCTTAAAAACGACACCGCTATGGTTGCCAAAATAAAGGAAGCAGAAATGCGCATAAGCGGAACGGCTGTCAACTATATACCTAAAAGTCTGCTTAACAACGGGAAAGATTTATTGGGAGAAATAAAAGACGGTGACATAATTGCTCTGATTACAAATAAGAAAGGATTAGAAATAAGTCACGTTGGAATCGCAGTCTGGAAAAATGGGAAACTGCATTTGCTTAATGCCTCAAGTCTAAAACACAAAGTTATTCTCGACACGCAAACCTTATATGAATACCAGAAAACAAGAAAATCACAATTGGGAATCCGAGTAATCAGGGTATATTAACATGCTACTATAACGAATACGAATCTGTCTTATTTATCATCTGAATATAAAGGCAAAATCATTGGCTCTACATAAGACATTTGCCTTAGTATTGCTCTTTTGCGCTTTTTCAAATAATTTGATGGCTTTGAAGAATCGAAACGTAACGGATTAGGTAGCGACGCGGCAATCAAAGCACACTGTCCTTTAGTCAAATCGGCAGCAGTTGTATTAAAATGATTCTTGGCCACAGATTCCGCGCCGTAGATGCCATTACCCATTTCTATGCTGTTTAGATAAACCTCCATTATTCTGCGTTTGCCCCATACAAACTCTATAAGTACTGTAAAATAAACTTCGAACCCTTTTCTAAGCCAAGACGATTCAGGCCACAAGAAAACATTTTTAGCTGTTTGTTGGCTTATTGTGCTGCCGCCACGCTTCCTTACACCTTCCAGACGTTCTATTGCCGCATTTTTTATTTGCTTTAAGTCGAATCCATGATGTTCCATAAACAGCTGGTCTTCTGACGCGACAACTGCAACCGGCAAATTTTTGTTAATCTTATCAAGCGGAACCCATTTGTGCCTTAATTTCAGTTTTTCGCTTTTATTATGCTGCTGGGCCAAACGTATTATCATTAACGGAGTGACATACACAGGAACAAACTTATATAATAACACCATTCCGACGGATGAAGCAAAAAACACTATTACAATCCACAGTAATACGTGTTTTAAAATAACTTTCAACAAATACATAATTGCTTTATACATATAAACCGCCGATACAGCATGACTGAACCGGCGGTTTTTATTTTATATCTTACTTTATCAGTTAGCTGAAGCAGCCTGTGCTTCCTTAATCATCTGTTCGCTCGCATACATGTAGATTTCTACACGGCGGTTTTGCTGGCGACCAGCTTCTGTACTGTTGTCAGCTACAGGATTCTGTTCGCCGAATCCTGATGTCTTCTTTATTTGCTTGCCCGAAACACCGCATGATTTCAAATATGATTCTACTGCTTGTGCGCGTCTGCGTGAAAGGTCAAGATTTTTTTCAACACTTTCAGCTGCTGTACTGTTCTTCCAACCTTGATTATCAGTATAACCTTGTATGTCGACATCAACGTTCGTATTTACATTAAGTACGTTTTGAGCAAAATCATTCAAAGAACTTTTTGCAGCCGAACTTAACTCTGAAGAACTTGTAGCGAACAATATACCAGAGTCGAATGTACATTTAACAGCTTTAAAGCCATTGCTGTCGGTTATTTCTTCAACTTTGGCATTCTCAACGGTCTGAGCCTGCTTTTTCACTTTGTCCATATGGTTTCCAATAAGCACACCTGCACCTGCACCTACGGCTGTTCCAATTACAGCTCCTACTGCTGTATTTCCTGCTGCGTGGCCTATAAGCGCACCTAAAGCCGCACCGCCAGCGCCGCCAATAATTCCACCTTTAGCTTTGTTGTTCATGCTGGAACATCCGCCAAACACTAAAGCTAAACTTAATAACAATGATGTGATTTTCAGATTTTTCATTTCTTATAAGTTTAATGCATTAAACATTTTCTGATACATATATGCCATTATTCCGGCAACAGTTTATTAAAAAGGCAAATCGTCAACGTTATCCGGTGTCTGTCCTATCGGGTCGTTCGGCATATTTTGCGGTGTCTGTGCAGGAGCAGCTGCAGCATATTGCGGAGCTTGATTCATAGCTGTATTGACTCCTGCTTGCACAGGTACAGCCCTCCAGGCTCGTATATCGTTAAACCAACGGCCATTGAACTCGTGCGCGTCAATATCGAACGATACTGTATATTCTCCATTTACCTGTAGATTCATCTGCTCAAGCCGTTCTTTACCAAAAACGGTAAACACACATTTCTTGGGATATTGCTCATGCGTTTCAATAACAAAATCTTGTGTCATCCATGGGTTTCCTGTTGTTTTGGAAGTCCCTGTACGAGGTTCGGATGCAAAGATTATTTTTCCTGTAATGTCCATTTTTATGATTAGTTTGTTCTGTTTTCCGCGACAAAGTTACTAATTAATTTTCTGATTTATTATAAACGAGTTTTCAAGAATACATCTATCGTAATTCATAACATAAAAGACGGCATTTTATTACTAACTGTCATTTCGGATTATACTGTGTTTCTTACGTATTTATCAATCTTTCCATTCGGGTAAACGCCATGGCGAACGATAATCCGGACATACCAATTTGTCGGCCTCCTTGTTGTGAAAAGTGTGTTTGCCGTCATCATAAGTGAGCGATTCACCTATGCGTGCCGAGATATTTCCGAGATGCGCATATTTGGCACACAGGGAACCGTTCTGTATCGTGCAAGCCGTATTGAAAGAACGCGACCTGACACATGCCAGGAAATTATCCACATGTTTCTTATGGTCGTTGAAATCGGCTTTTCCTGTAAAGGCTTCGATTTTCTTTCCGTTGGGAATAACTTCCCACCCTTCGCGGTTTATTACAAGCGTCCCGTTCGTACCTTGGAAAGCCAAACCGTAATTCCTGTTGTAAGGCCCCATCTCGGCACCGGCATGATTGCTCCAGCGTATCTGGAAATCATTGAATTCATATATTACCGACAACGTGTCGAACGTTTCAGGAGCATTTTCCGGAAAAGCCCACTTTCCTCCTGCAGCTAACACACGTTTAGGCATGCCATCAACATTCATACCCCACAGAGCCATGTCCAACAAATGCACTCCCCAATCGGTCAGCAAACCACCGCCATAATCCCAGAACATTCTCCAAGAGCCGTGAAAGCGCTGCGGGTTGAACGTCCTTTCAGGTGCAGGACCGAGCCACATGTCAAAATCCACTCCTTCTGGAACAGGTGTATCAGCTACTGGTTTTCCCAACGCGGCATAAGCAAAATTACCCCAAACGTCCACGCAGGAAATCTTGCCGAGTGTACCTCCGTCGATAAAACGCTTCATTTCAGCCCAATGTTCACCGCTGCGTTGTTGCTGTCCTACCTGAACAACTCTCCCGTAACGCTCTGCTGCTTTCACCATTGCGTCGCATTCGGCTATTGAATTGGCTATAGGCTTTTCCACGTACACATCTTTGCCGGCAGAACAAGCGTCCGTCATCTGCAGGCAGTGCCAATGGTCGGGAGTTCCGATTATAACAATATCTACATCTTGTCTGTCCAACAGTTTCCTGTAATCGGTATATACCTCGGGTCGTTTGGAGCGTGATTTTTCTATCTCCGCCGCGCGGTTGCGCAAAATGTTTTGGTCTATATCGCACAAGGCCACGCAGTCAATCTCCGGATGTCGCATAAAATCAGACAAGTCAGACCAACCCATGTTACGGCAACCTATCAGGGCTACGCGGATTTTATCGTTTGCATCTACTTTTCGGGCTGCAGCTTCATACGGAGCAAACAGTGAATGCATTACTCCCGCTGCCAAAACAGCAGAAGACTTCTTCAAAAATGAACGTCTAGTCAACATATTCTTTATGGTATTAAGATTTAATTTTGTTTTTTCGCCTGCAAAATATCATATAATTATCAGACTAACAAATTTAAGAAGTTCTGAAAAATAATCAAATACATTTTCTACTAAATCTATAATATTGCACATATCCAGATTTACTAACTTGTACTAACTAATTATACATCTTTTGCAAGAGTTGTAGTGATGTAATAAGAGCTTATCTATAAATATTCTTTCACGTTGCAGAAATTATTCATTTTGAGCCTTACGAACAAAATTTTTGTCGACAAAATGCTTATTGATTTTCAATAGTTTACACGGACGTCTTTTGGGGCAAAAAATATGTCCGAGATATTTTAAAATAGGTCGGACATATTTTGAAATACATCGGACATATTTTCTGTTTTCTCACACCTTGTTCTGAATATTCATTCACGCACGGCATTTATGTTTTTTACAAGACAGGAATTTGGCTTACGGTTAACCGGAAAAAATGTATCTTTGCTACTAATTATTGCTACACGGAATATTTCGTAAAACCACGTATATGCATAAGCAGCAATACCCAAGTATCTACACAATAAAATCAATAAAGAAAATGAAAACATTAAGCAGACTTCAAGGCTACATGGGGCGGCGCAAGGCGCTGCTGCCGTTGGCCGTCGGACTGTCCGCCTTGGGAGGACTGACAGGCTTCGCGCCATTCGTATTCATCTGGCTCATCGTGAAAGAGCTTCTTGCAGGCGGCTCGCCCGGGGCTTCGCATCATGTTTCCGCCTACGCATTGTGGGCGGCAGGCACGGCCGTGGGTGGCGTAGTGCTGTATTTCGGCGCACTGATGTGCTCGCACTTGGCGGCATTTCGCGTGGAGAGCAACATACGCAAGAGCGCCATGCGGCGCATCGTCAACATGCCGCTGGGCTTCTTCGACACCACCACGAGCGGCAAAATACGCAAAATCATAGACGACAACGCCGGCATAACCCACTCGTTCCTTGCCCACCAACTGCCCGACATGGCCGGCACCGCGCTCGTTCCCTTGCTGGCCGTTGGGCTCATTGCCGTGTTCGACTGGCGGCTGGGTTTGGCCTGTCTCGTGCCCGTATTCACGGCGATAGGCATCATGACGTACACCATGAACACGCGCGGCAGGGCCTTCATGCGCGAGTATATGACCCTACTTGAACAGATGAACACCGAGGCTGTGGAGTATGTGCGCGGCATACCTGTGGTAAAGGTGTTCCAGCAGACAGTATTCTCGTTCAAGAACTTCTACCGCACCATAATGCAATACAACAAGACCGCCACGCATTACACCCTGCTTTGGCAACGCCCCATGACGCTCTACACGGTCATAATCAACAGCTTCGCATACCTGCTTGTGCCCGTTGCCGTAATCCTTACGGGCATGGGCGAGGGGCTTGGCGCGGTAATGCTGAACCTCATCTTGTTCGTACTCGTAACGCCGGTGTTTTCCGAATGTGTGATGAAGAGCATGTACATAGGCCAGGCTTTCGGCCAGGCCGACGAGGCTGTACGCCGCCTCGACGCACTCACGGCGTACCCGGAACTGAAGGAAACGGCTGCGCCAAAAGTGCCAAAGGCGTTTGACATTACGTTTAATGGTGTAACATTCGCCTATCCCAGCACTGATGCCAACGTGCTTAAAGATGTCACATTTACGGTAAAGCAAGGGCAAAGAGTTGCCCTCGTGGGTGCTTCGGGCAGCGGAAAGACCACCATAGCACGTCTTGTTCCGCGCTTTTACGACGTAAAGTCGGGTTCGGTGGAGATTGGAGGAATAGACGTACGCGACATCAGCCACGACTGCCTGATGCGCACAGTGTCGTTCGTCTTCCAGAATCCGCAGCTCATGAAGGCGTCCATCCTTGAGAACATACGCTACGGCAAGCCCGAAGCCACGCTGGAAGAGGTAGGCCGAGCCGTCGACATGGCGCAGTGCCGCGACATCATCAACCGCCTGCCCGACGGGCTTGACACCATAATCGGCACTGAGGGCACTTACCTCTCGGGCGGCGAACGGCAACGCATCGCCCTGGCAAGGGCGTTTCTGAAGGACGCACCTATAATCATATTAGACGAGGCCACGGCCTTTGCCGACCCCGAGAACGAGCACCTTGTACAGCTTGCCCTGCGCCGCCTGACGCGCGGAAAGACCGTGCTCACAATAGCGCACCGCCTAAACAGCGTGGCCGATGCCGACGAGATAATAGTCATGGACGGTGGATGCATAGCCGAACGAGGCACGCATGATGCCCTGCTCTGCCGTAAAGGTATATATTATAACAGGTGGAACGAATACTGCGAGGCCGTAAAATGGACGATAGGAAAGTCTGCTAAGAAATCACAAAAAGCGAAACACCATCCTGCCGGCACTGCGGAACAGAGTATGAAGTCGCCATCAACGGACGTTCCGCATTTGTATGAAACAATAGAAAAGACTTGTTCTTCCACACAGGAAAAGACTGGAGGGCCTTTGGCGTTTATAAGCCGCCGCTTCGCCTTGTCTGCCAAAGGAGCACGCGACTTCAGCCGGGGCGTGGCATGGACTACGCTGTTCGACCTCGTGATGATGCTTCCCGCCGTGTTCGTATTCATCTTCCTGGCCGACGCCTTGCCGCCTATTACCGGCGCAGGGACGGCCTTCGGCTACTCGCTTGCCTTCTATTCCGCGCTCGCCCTGGCGTTCATGGCGGTGATGTATATAGTTGGCGTACGCCAGTACCACAGCACTTACACCAGTGTTTACGCCGAAAGTGCAAACCGACGCATAGCCCTTGCCGAGAAACTGCGTCGCCTGCCGCTGGCCTTTTTCGGCGAGAAAAACCTGTCAGACCTCACCGCCACAATAATGGACGACTGCACCGACCTCGAACACACGTTTTCACACTCCGTGCCGCAGCTGTTTGCTTCGCTTATATGCCTTGTCCTCATAGCCGCTGGCATGGCTGCATACTGCTGGCCGCTGGCCGCCGCACTGTTCTGGGTTGTGCCCGTCGCACTGGGCACATTGCTGCTTGCAAACCGATGGATGAGGCGTAGCAACAAGGTGAACTACATGAACAGGCGTGCCGTTACGGAGATAATACAGGAAGGACTGGACACTGTTCAGGAAATAAAGTCTTACGGACAGGAGAGCCGTTACGCATCGAAGCTCGATCGCGCGATAGACCGTTACGAGCGCATAATGACTCGAGGAGAACTTATGTTGGGCACAATCGTCAACGGTTCGCAGAGCATACTGAAGCTCGGTCTTGCCTCGGTAGTGATTACAGGGGCGTGGCTCATGGCCACAGGCGCGGTGGATTTGTTCACTTATCTTGTCTTCCTAATCGTAGGGTCGCGCGTTTACAGCCCCATAAACGAAGTGCTTAACAACCTGGCCGCGCTTACTTATCTCGATGTGCGCATCGCCCGGATGAACGAAATGGAGCGGATGCCAGTGCAGGAAGGGGCAGATGCGCCCATGGGCGGCGGTTACGACATAGCCTTCGAGCACGTAAGTTTCGCTTATGAAGACAAGAAACAAGTGCTTAAAGACGTATCTTTCACGGCACGTCAGGGCGAAATAACTGCGCTCATAGGCCCGTCGGGCGGAGGCAAGAGTACCGCTGCACGCCTGGCGGCACGCTTCTGGGATATCCATTCAGGACACATAACCCTCGGAGGGGTCGACATCTCAACCATAGACCCCGAGGCTCTGCTGCGCAACTTCTCAATAGTGTTCCAAGACGTAGTGCTGTTCAACGCCTCCGTAATTGACAACATACGCATAGGCCGGCGCGATGCAAGCGACGAGGAGGTGCTCCGCGTGGCACGCCTTGCCTGCTGCGACGAGTTCGTGAGGCGTCTGCCCGACGGCTACGACACCGTAATCGGCGAGAACGGACAGACACTATCGGGCGGCGAGCGGCAGCGCATATCCATCGCCCGGGCACTGTTGAAGGATGCGCCTGTGGTGCTGCTTGACGAGGCCACGGCGTCTCTGGACGTTGAGAACGAGACACTAATCCAAGCCGGAATATCTGAACTGGTACGCAATAAGACCGTACTCATAATAGCCCACCGCATGCGCACCATAGCCAATGCCGACAAGATATTCGTGCTCGACGGCGGAACAATTGTCGAGTGGGGCACGCCCGAAGATTTGAAAGCACGCGGCGGATACTTCGCCCGTATGCTGGCGTTGCAGCAGGAAACGGCAGGCAGGTAAGTCGCTGACAAGTCGTCGGCAATGCGGAAAACACATTGCCGACGACGCCTTATAGCCAACGTATTTACGAAAGGCCGCATTTCACCTTGCAAAAAGCCGTGAATTACACGCTAAAATACCGTCTTTTACAATGCGAGATGCCGTCTATTGGGAAATGACCGGGGATAAAGCGTGTTGCGTGTTGGTTTTTATCGTCTATGGTTTTGCTCAACTATGTCATGTTGTTTTGCGTTAATCAGGCACGTCAACGGTAATACCCGACACACTGCTAACCGCGATAAACCGCGCGTGGAGCTTTATCTCCTCGCCACTACCGTGACAGGATATTCTCAAATCCTTCCATCCGTCGGCGGTTTCGGCGATGCTTATACTCGCGCTTGGCATGTTGTTTCCATTCGGCATGAAGCTGTTTACGCTGACATTTATCAAGTCGAGGACGATTTGTACTGCGTTCACTTCCCTCTGCCGCCATTTTTCTGGCAGTTGCTGAGGCAATTTACGGGTGATGAAAGACAGCTGGGCGTTCGTATCTTCACCGAAGTTGAAGCAGAGATATTGCATTTCCACGCCGTCGAGCGACGGCAACTCGCCGCTACCGTAAATGTGTTCCATGCCGCCTGTCCTGCAACATTGCAGCAGCCATCGACCTTTTTCGCTTTTCATAACCTTGTTTATGTTTTGCAGGTTTTACATATTCCGTAATGACAAAAATAGCGAAATTCAAGTTAAGTTCAATCCAAACCTTGATTTATTTGGCAAAAAAACGTATCTTTGCGGATGCAACATAGATATTAAGGAGGAACGGAACATGAGGACATCAGCAGCAATGAGAACCTTTGGCTTTACCGGCAGTCGCTGCCGAAGAACAATAAGAAGTGGCTGTTGAGGAAGTTTTTGGACGATTTGCAGGTACAGGACAAAAAGGCGGCAGGCAGAAATGAACGACACGCGGGTATTGACTGCGGACGGAAAACAGAGTATTAAATCAGACGAAAATACCGGACAGACATGGCACTTAACACGGACAAGAACCTGAAACTGTATTACTCAATAAAGGAAGTGGCCGGGATGATTGGCGTCTCGGAAAGCATGTTACGCTTCTGGGAAAAGGAAATACCCATGCTGAAGCCCAAGACCACGGGCAACAACGTGCGCCAGTACACAGAGGCTGACATCGAGAACGTCAAGGCCGTGTACAACCTTGTGAAAGTGCGTGGCTTCAAACTGGCCGCCGCACGCAAGATGCTGCGCGAGAACAAGCAGGGAGTTGACAACAACGCGCGCCTGATAGAGAGGCTGATTAAGGTGCGCGACGAGTTGAAAGAGATGAAAAAACATCTCGACTACCTGACATAACGCCCCACCGGCAGCCGCATGGCTCCATTCAGTCAGCATCTTGTTGACACATCAAATACCACATATCTTTTTCCAACTTTCTTTGTCACACTGTCACCGCAGAACTTAACCAGCTGTCAATCAGCGATTTATCCCGTGACAGTAAATCCTGTTCTCTGTCACACAATGTCACACTCCACCCCACACAAAAGCCCCGATTAACCAAATTTGTGACAACAACGTGACAGTAAAACCACCGCAACTGTCACGCCGCAACGCACTCACCTTCAGCAAGTTAGCACACGCCGTGACAGTGTGACGGTACTTTTCAAAAATCATTTCACCGTATATCATCTTCCAAGATGCCATCTTTTACAGTGTAAAAAGCCGTCTTTTGCAATGCAAAAGACGGCCTTTTGGAA
>ENA-OOWN01002725-OOWN01002725.1-human-gut-metagenome-genome-assembly--contig:-NODE-2725-length-10367-cov-2.168542_pt1 | contig 10367 bp, 7 predicted proteins | sample MGYA00241406_ERZ501319 | MGnify/ENA primary metagenome ERZ501319 (study PRJEB25962, sample SAMEA2042734) | human gut metagenome | biome: human gut; feature: human-associated habitat; material: faeces... | reverse complement strand
CAAATATACAAAAACTATCGTCTGTCATGACGGCTGTGTCATGTTCCGCTTGACAGCAAAGCCGACAGGCAAGGAGAATTTTCATACAGGCGGCTTTTGGAAAGAGCCATAGAAAAGGATAGAAAAATGTCAGAAATAAAAGTTCTGAGCAAGGAAGTTTCCGAGCTTATTGCGGCAGGCGAGGTAATAGACAGACCTGCTTCAATAATAAAGGAGCTTCTTGAAAACGCAATAGACGCAGGTGCGAACGTCATAACAGTAGAGATAAAAAACGGTGGCCGCACCTATATAAGAGTGACGGATAACGGCAAGGGTATCTCAAAAGATGATCTGCCTATAGCCTTTCTTCGTCATGCAACAAGTAAGATATCAGCAAAAAATGACCTTGACAGTATTATGACCCTCGGCTTCAGAGGTGAAGCACTTGCTTCTATCTGTGCCGTATCCAAGGTAGACGTGCTTACGAAACGTCCTGAGGAGGATTACGGCACGCATTATGTTATCGAGGGCGCAGTGGAAAAGACCTGCGAGGAGTGCGGCTGTCCTGACGGCACAACTTTCGTTGTGAGGGATATTTTCTACAATGTTCCTGCAAGACTAAAGTTTCTGAAAAAGGACGTTTCAGAGGGTAATTTTGCCGCAGACCTTGTTACAAAGCTTACCCTTTCACACCCTGAGATATCATTCAAGTTCATCAGGGATAATAAAGTTGAGATATTGACAGCAGGGGACGGCAAGATATATTCCGCAGTTTATTCAGTTTACGGCAGAGATTTTGCAAACTCAATGCTTGAAGTTGACTATACATGGCAGGGTATGCACATAACAGGCTTCACTGTGAAGCCTTTGTCTGCAAAGCCTAACAGACGTTTTCAGAATTTCTTTGTGAACAAAAGATATGTGAAATCAAGGGCTTGTGCGGCGGCACTTGAAGAAGCCTACAGAAATCTTCTTATGACGGGAAAATTCCCGGCTTGCGTGCTTTATATCGATATCCCACCGAATACCATAGATGTGAACGTCCACCCTACTAAAATAGAAGTGCGTTTTTCAGACGAAAAGCTTATGCACGAGGCTGTGTTCTTTGCGGTGAAAAATTCCCTTATGAAGAATGACAGACCTAATGAGATGCACCTTGAAAATAAGCGTAATTTCACCGACAGAGAGCTTTTTGATATACCTAAAAAAGATAACAGCGTCCAGCTTAAATTCGCCATGGAGGATAATAGTCAAAAGCCTGCCGTGCAAAAGGCTGAGATGCCTGCCACAAAGCCGCAGACAGAGAAGCAGTACGAAAATTCGTACAGCTATCAAAAACCTGCACCAACGCTTAAAACAGTGGAGAGCAGGAGCATAACTGAGGAAGAAAAAGAAAAGCTCAGCGGCAGTGACGATATGTTTCTTGCAAGCCTTGAACAGCCTGCAAAGAGAGAAACAGCTGTCACAGAGCTTTCAGGCCCCGAGCCGAAGCCCCATAAGGTGACAGTGGAGGAGATAAACAAGGCGATAAGCGAGATACCTCTCCCCGAAGAGCCGGAGGAACAGAGCGGAGAAGCTTTCAAGTTTATCGACGCTCAAAGCTTCACAAAGAAAAAGCCTGTTTCCGTTATCGTGGAGGAGAAAGAGCCTGAAAAGCCGAAGCCTGTTGTGGTGGGCGAGCTTTTCAAGACCTATGTTGTGGCACAGGTGGGCGACGAGATGATACTTATGGATAAGCATGCCGCCCATGAGAGATATATTTTCGAGAGGATAAAAAGCGACGCCGAACAGCTTGAAACGCAAATGTTCCTAGAGCCTATCATGGTGTTGCTTTCCTATGACGAGTATGACGCTCTCACCGCAAACCTCGATAAGGTGTCACAGCTTGGCTTTGAGATAGAGCCTGACGTTGCGCCAACTGTTGCAGTAAAGGGCGTGCCTATCATTCTTGGTGACGATAACCCTGCGGATATAATCAGCGAACTTGCAAAGAATTTTATCGAGAATAAACTCAATCCGCAAATAGAGCTTTTTGACGACCTCTACCATTCTATCGCCTGCAAAGCGGCAATAAAGGCGAACGATACCAACAGCGGAATAGAATTGCAGGCGCTCGTGAATGCCGTTTATGGTCAGGAAAATATCAGATATTGCCCTCATGGCAGACCTGTTATGATAACCCTCACCAAAAGAGATATCGAAAAGGAGTTCTATAAAAAATGCAGGAGGCGAAAGCTATGGAAAATAAAATCCCTCTCCTTGTCATTGCAGGACCGACCGCCAGTGGAAAGACCGCCTGCGCAGTGGAGCTTGCAAAGATATATGACGGTGAGATAGTTTCCGCAGACTCTATGCAGATATATAAGGGTCTGAGTATCGCTACTGCCAAGCCTACCAAAGAGGAAATGCAGGGCGTGCCACATTATCTTGTAGATTTTCTCGAGCCTGAGCAGGCTTTTTCCGTGGCAGATTATGTGAAGCTCGCAGGTGAGCGTATCAGAGAGATACACAGCCGTGGCAAAGTTCCTATTCTCTGCGGGGGAACAGGACTATATATAAGCTCCCTTGTGAACAACGTAATCTTTGACGATACCGAAACGGACGGTTCAGTCAGAAAACGTCTTGAGGAGGAAGCCAAGACGCTGGGCGGTCACGCTTTGTGGGAAAGGCTCAGAGAGGTCGATCCCGAAACTGCGGAGAAAGTCCATGAGAACAACCTGCCAAGGGTCATACGAGGACTTGAAGTCTTTGAAACTACATGTATACCGCTTTCACAGCATAAGGTGAACAGCCGTCGTGAGAAGTCGCCATATAATGCCTGCATTATCGGCCTTACAGCTTCCGACAGACAGTATCTCTATGACCGTATAAACCGCCGTGTTGATGTAATGGTGGAAAACGGGCTTATAGAGGAGTGCAGAGTTTTTTATGACAGCTTTACCCCTGCTACAGCTTATCAGGCGATAGGCTATAAGGAGCTCGTGCCGTATTTTGAAGGCAAAGCTGAGCTTTCAGAATGCCTCGACAAAATCAAACAGGAAAGCCGTCATTATGCCAAAAGACAGCTTACTTGGTTTAGACGAGTTGACGGAATTCAGTGGGTGGAAACAGATAAATTTGATAGTTTTCAAAAAATTATAGAAAATATCAAAAATATTATAGCCAAATCGGAAATTATGTGATATAATATAATTTGAAAGATTTTATAGTAAAAAAAGCAATACATTGCTGTAAAAATTTTTAGGAGTGTTATTTATGAATAAGAATCTTAATCTTCAGGACGTTATACTCAACCAGATCAGAAAAGACAAGATAGCGTCTACTTTTATCCTTATGAACGGCTACCAGTTCAAAGGCGTTGTAAAGGGCTTTGACAGCTATGTTGTAGTTCTCGATTGCGAGGGCAAGCAGAACATAGTTTATAAGCATGCTATCTCAACTATCGTTCCGTCAAGATATATCAACGTTCTTGACGCCGCAGGCAATTCAGATATTTAAGAGGGCAGTAAAAAATGAATTCTCTGACCGTTAAAATACTTACCGGTCTGCTTTCTGTGCTGATAATCACAACTATCGGCAGTCAGATATACAGTGCACTTACAGAGCGTCATGACACCGAGGAAGCTGTGCTTGTTACTATCAATGAGGATATTGCTTTTAAGGGCGTTATAATCAGAGATGAAAAGGTGGTCACCTATGACGGCGGCGGAGTTTTGGATTATACCTATTCCGACGGCAGTAAAATATCTGTTGGCAATACCATAGCGTCAGTTTATTCTTCTGAGGACGCTGTTACAGCGAAAAACAAGATAAAGATACTTGAAAGCGAAATAGCCGCCCTTGAAAGAGCACAAAATCCGGGTACAACTAATTATGTTCAGCCTGAAACGCTCAAAAGCAAGATAGATAAGGAATATAAGGAGCTTCTCTCATATTCTTCTCAGGATAATTTCTCTGAGTTTGCAAAAACAAGAGAGGATATGTCCCTTGTGATGAATATTTATAATATCGTCACAAAGACCGAGCAGAGCTATGACGAAAGGATAAGCCAGCTTCAGGCGAAAGTCAAGGAGCTGGAGGAACAGACCTCAGGCTCAGGAAAAACGATCACTGCTGATGAAACAGGCTATTTTGTTTCCTATGCAGACGGCTATGAGAACGAGCTTACTATGGAGAACGCTTCCCAGCTCACTGACAAGGATATCCAAAAGGTCATCGACCAGCCTAGTAAGGACGCACCGAACGCCATTGGCAAAATGTTTTCCGACTATTCATGCAGGATAGCAGGAATCATGGAAAACGATAAAAGGATAACAGAGGGCGCATGGCTCAGAATGACGCTCAGTACCACAAAAAACATCTATGACGTTAAGGTGGAGTCTGTTAAGCCTTGTGAGGACGATGAGAACAAAGTGGTCGTCGTGCTTTCCTGTGACAGACTTGACGAAGCTCTTGTTGAGTCGAGAGTGCAGTCTGCGGAGCTTATCTTCGACGAGTATCAGGGTCTTAAAGTTCCAAGAAGTGCGATACGTTTTCAGGGCGATCAGAAGGGCGTTTATGTGATACTCGGCAAGGACGTTACCTTTAAGAAGATCAATGTTATTTACGAGGGCGATGATTATGTGCTCTCTGAAAATACCTCAAACGAGGATTATCTGCTGCTTTACGATCAAATTTTGTTAGAGGTGGTATCAGATGAAGATGTGCAGCAAAGTAGATCAGACAGCAACGCTGTCACCTCAGGATAATTATTTTCCGGAGGTTCTTGAAAACTGTAAGGAAATATGTTATAATGTAGAGAACGCCAAAGCAAAATGGCGTAAGCCTGACGAAGAAGTCAGGATAATGGCTGTCACAAAGACAGTGCCGCCTGAAAAGGTGAATTTCGCTGTGGCTCAGGGCTTTAAGCTGCTGGGCGAAAACAGGGTGCAGGAGTTTCTTTCCAAGAAGGAAGCTTACGATAAAAGTGCAGAAGTGCAGTTTATCGGACATTTGCAGACCAATAAGGTGAAGTATATCGCACCTTATATCTCGATGATTGAATCGGTAGACAGTCTGAAACTTCTCAAGGAGATTGAGAAGCAGGCTGCCAAGCACGATCGTGTGGTGAAGGTTCTTCTGGAACTTCATCTGGCAGAGGAAGATACCAAATCGGGTCTTTCTCTTGATGCTTGCCGCGAACTCCTGGAGGCAGGCGAATGGAGGGAGATGAAGCATGTGCAGATTTGTGGCATCATGATGATGGCATCTAATACAGACGATGAGCAGCAGATTGCTCAGGAGTTTGATGAGGCTGCCCGGTTCTTTGATGAGATAAAGGTCAGATACTTTGCTGATGATGATGCTTTCTGCGAGCGTAGCTGGGGTATGAGTCACGATTATCATATTGCCGTCAAGCACGGCAGCACGATGGTTCGTGTAGGTACCACCATCTTCGGTCCTAGAATATATTAAAAAGCAAGGGAATTTATAAATTAGGCACGGATTACGCGGATTACACGGATTTATGGCGCTAATGCCAATAAAACATATTTATGGTTTTGTAAAAATCTGTGTAATCCGTGTAATCCGTGCCTTATCTTTCGTTTAGTATATTATCTTCTGTCCCTTGCTGGTGATATAAATCTTGCCCTTTTGTGGAACGGAAACCTTTCTGCCTTCCAGATCAAAATAGGCTGTCGGTCTATCTTTACCGATGATGACCGAAGAGATTCCGGTAGGAGAGAAGTTCTTGAGATAATCGAAGGTAACCAGACCGGTTGCTTCATCCTTTGTGATGTTGTAGAGCGGATGACTCGTATCAACACTGTTGTTCAGGGTGATACTGGTCAGACTGTTCACCTCATACTCTGTAGCAGAGCCCGCCTTGTAGGTCGGGAACGGGTCGTTCTGAAGACTCGTTATGATATCATCGCTGCTGACGCCCGTGTTATAGCTGTTGTATACCATTCCGTCTGCAGGAACAATCATGACCCTTGGCTTACCTGTCGTGTTGTTGGGATTATCCCCCAGATTAACCGATGGCAAATCATCGTAGTCGATGCGCCATACCAGCAATCCGTAACCCAGAGCCTTCTTGTACCATCCCTCGTTTCTGATATTCTGCAGCAGCAGGTATTCGCCCTGGCTGTTGGCTATAATCTTGTATGCATCCGATGCCTTGTCGTATGGTTCCAGCTTTATCTGCTTCGCCTCGGTATCAGAAAGGAGGGTAGGCTGTTTCCATCCTACGATGCTCTTCTCCCATGGTGAATAAGGGATAGGCTGGTAGCCGTTAGCCTGATAATTGCCCGTATCCATAACGTCCCAAGATTCAGGACTCTGGTTATGGTTTGTGAGGCTGTTGGTAGGATAGATGTCAGGCAAACCGAGGGTATGCGAAAATTCATGGCAGAAGAGACCGATACCATTGATGAAGTATTTGCCGTCTTGGGTATCTGCAGGCTTATTGTTCAGCTCGTTGTTGATGCCGAACCGGCATACTTTTTTTCCGTCATAGGTTCCCAGTCCTCCTACGGTACCCGATTTCGGCCAGAGATAATCGCCTGAATTACCTACGATACTTTCAGAATAGCCGGCATAGATTACATATACGAGGTCTACATATCCATCGCCATCGCTGTCGTAATCGGCAAAGTTAACCTGGTTGTCTACCTGCTGGCAGGCTTCCTTAATCATCTGAGGATATTTGGTGTCACTTCCGTTGTCACGTCCGTTCTTGCCATAATAAGCTGAATTCTGGCTTACCGTAACAGGACCCACTACGTCAAACTGTGGTATAAACTGGTTATCGCTCATGTCAGCGAAATACTGCTGTACGCTGCCGTAGTTCTGGCAGTAATTCTCGTTGGTGATAAACACTTTTTTATCAGCCTCAGGCATAGCTTCTCCCTTTTTTCCGTTGAGGTAATAGTTGAATGTAGCAACCGGATCCTTACTCTTGAACTTCACATCCTGAAACTGCACCAGGAGTACCAATGCCTTCGGACTTCCCTCATGAGGGAAATAGCGTGGGCTCACGGTTCCTATTTCTGATGCTCTTGTAAGATTCGCTGAAGAGAAAACACGGGCCTTTCGGGTGTTCAGCTCTTCGGCAGTTATCTTTTCGTATTTTCCGTCTTGGGTTTCCCGCAGGGGCGTACCGTCCAGCAGCATGTAGTAGTGGAAAGTTTCGTCGCCATGCAGGGTAGCACATGCTACGGTTCCATCAGCCAGCATAATCTTGGCGATGCCCGGTTTAGCCTTTACGGCATAGAGATTGGCGATGCCCAGGAAGGCGAGCGCCAGAGAGATGATTGTCTTCTTCATAATCTGTTAGGATAGATGGGGATTATTTATAAAAGTATTGTCCTTTCTTCTGAGTCTGGCGTCCAAACTCGATGGCGTGATGCGGACAATGGTGATAGCAGGTAAAGCAGGTGAGGCAATCCTTGTGATGCAGCCATTCCGGATATTCTCCATGACCGCCCTTGATATCGCCTACAGGACAGACGTTGGCACAGATGCCACACTTCACGCACTTGTCTTTCTCCACATGGAACCGCTTGTCGGTGATGAGCACCTTCTCAAAGAATCCGCCCACAACCTTGGTGAAGAACCAGGGGATAGGACCTTTTACCAGACGATTCACGCCCTCTTTCCGGTCGAATATCTCTTCGCAGATAACCGCCAGTTCCTGTGCCGATTTCGATTTCTTACGAACTTCGCGCTCCTTCGGATCAACATCCATGAAAGGAAGTCCTACATAAGATTCCGGCATGATGAGTGAGTAGGAAGCAGAAACCTCCGTGATGCCCAATGCCTGAAGCGATGCATTCAGCGCAATCGTATCGTTGAGGTTTTCGATGGTGAGTCCGATGCTGTCGCCTGCAGTACAGACGCAATAGGCGAAAGGATGTTTTCTGAACGTCTCCTTGTCTTCAGCATTAGCATCAGGAGTTTCTCTCAGTATCTTCATCTTCCTGATAAACTCCCTTACAAGGCGTGGAACTCTCCAGCCATGTACGGGGAAAACGAATCCGAGCCGTTCATTCTCTTTCAGAATAAACGGCTCGGCTATATTGTGGCTTGAATCATCCGCCCGCATATAAGGGGCGATAGGAATCAAGTCTTCGTGTGTAGCCGCTGCCAGTCTGGCTGCTGCCCACTTGGTATTTCCAGTTCCGGAGAAATAGAAAATCATGCTTACTTTTAAATATGTATTGAGCTAGATTATTTCTTTTCTGTCATAACACCTTCTATATAGAGACGTGACATTTCTACATTGCCGTTAGAACGGACGGTGATGCTCTTCTTGAAATGACCAGGGAACATGCCCTTGCCGTTGTAGGTAACACTAATCTGTCCCTTCTCGCCTGGAGCGATAGGCTTCTTGGTGTAAGAAGGTATGGTACAGCCGCAGCTGGCAATAGCCTGGTTGATAATCAAAGGCTTGTTGCCCACATTGGTGAAGGTAAAGGTAGCCTTCTGTACCGGGTTTGACTCTTCGAACGAACCGAAGTTGTGTATCAGTTTGTCGAACTTAATCTCTGCCTGAGCAGATGCTGTAGCTACAAGAGCCACCAGCATAGTGAGTGTCAATATGATTCTTTTCATCTTCATATCCTTTCTTCTTTTTTATATTTTCTCTTTAATTTGTTTCTTATTTTTATATAATTTGATGCAAAAGTACATATAAAGTTTAGTATTACGTTACTTTTTTACATTATTTAACCGAACTTTCGCAAGTTTTGTCCCACACTCCCTGAAGGGGCAGAAGCTCCTAGCCCAGGGCATCGCCCTGGGTAATTACGGACGCAACCCTGTCGCCCTGAAAGGGCAAAAGCTTTAAAATAGCCCGTTTTTGTAATGAGAATGTAAATGTTCTTGACCTTAATCAAGAAAAAAGGGCTTTTTGAAACTTTTCTCCTAAAATATTTGTGTGCGCACACAAAAAGTTGTACCTTTGCACCAGAAAAAGAAAAAAGGATAAAAGATTGATTCAGTAAGGATAACTTACGAAATCGATTCGAGACAAGTTTGAGACCGGTTCGGAACCTGGTTCTGAGATTCGGTTGAAGACTTCTGGAAAATCTCGAAGAGATTGATTAAGAGGTTAAAAGAAAGGAAAAAGATTATGATCATGTTCGGGATAATGACAGTAGCAGTAGTAGCATTCGCAGTAGTTGCTTGCGCAGGTATGAACCTCGGAATGAACTGCGGCAAATAAGCTACGAAGCTAAGAGAGCATAGAAATCCTCCTCCGGGAGGTAAGAAATAAAGAGAGTTAAGATTTTGTTAGGTAAAACTACAAGATTGTATATTTAAGATAACAAATTTAAGAAAGGAAAAGATTATGTTAGTATTAGGAATGATTTTCGCAGTAGTTGTTGCATGTGTAGCTGAAGTTGGTGCTATTAGCAACAAGTTGGCTTAATCGGAGAGTAGCCATGCGAAGGGCTCCAAAAGAGCCGAGATTAAAAAATGGCTGGCAGCAATGCACAGCTGAGTAAAAAACAGTAGGGAGCCAAGGGGGCTTCCGAAATCAGAGAGGAGAGTAAAAACTCCTTTTCATTTGAAATTCATACTGTCCCCTGAGAGTTTTCGTGCTAAATTCTGATTGGGGATTTCATATATAGATTGTTAAGAATTCGTTTTAGGTTTTATAGATTTTCATTTTAGGTTTTTAGGTTTAAGTTTTTAGGTTAATTGTTAGTTGTTTTTAAGAAAAAAGCAGTTTTTAATTCATTAAATTACGAAGGCAACAACGAGGGAAGTCGCATGACGACCCAAGTTGTTGCCTTCTTTATTTTCTTATTACTTGAGCTATTTGTCTGAAAATCAACATTATCTGAAAATCAGCGTGGTGAGCCTGTCTTTATCAAACAACTCCTGAGCCACGGCCTGTATCTGTTCGGCAGTAATCTCATCCACCTGCTCGTAGAGTCGGTCTACATTCTTCTCCCAGCCATAGTGAAGGAAGCTCTTGCCGAAGTCGAGGGCAAAGTTCTCGCGGTTGTCGCAAGCCACGCCTACCTGTCCCTTTATCTGCTTCTTGGCGGCCTTGAGCTGCGCCTCGCTCAGCGGTTTCTGCATGAACTTATCCAGTTCCTTGCGAACCAGGCGGAGGCAGCGCTTCACGTCGTGCTCATCGCAGCCGAAATAAATGCTCCAAATGCCCGTATCGCCATAAGCCACCATCGTACTCTCTACGGTGTAAACCAGTCCGTTGTGCTCGCGCAGGGCTAGGTTCAGCTTGGCGTTCATTCCCGGTCCGCCCAGCATATTGTTGAGCAGATAGAGCGGCATTCTGCGGCTGTCGTTTACATCGTAGGCGCGGGTTCCAATCATCACATGAGCCTGATGCGTATTCTTCTGCATCACAATCGTCTGCCCGGCAATCTCTTTCC
>ENA-OOWN01002723-OOWN01002723.1-human-gut-metagenome-genome-assembly--contig:-NODE-2723-length-10378-cov-2.499273_pt1 | contig 10378 bp, 7 predicted proteins | sample MGYA00241406_ERZ501319 | MGnify/ENA primary metagenome ERZ501319 (study PRJEB25962, sample SAMEA2042734) | human gut metagenome | biome: human gut; feature: human-associated habitat; material: faeces... | reverse complement strand
CGTACAGCTTCCTCGCTCTTTTGGGTCAGCGCATCTCACAAAGGATCCTCTTCTCGTCGCAATGCAGGCGCTGTCACCAGCTAATCTTAACTTCTTCTCTGCTCATCCTTTTTGCCGCAATGCCGTCTTTCCCTGCAGCATCCACAATAAAAACAGGCTTCCTGCTGACAGCACCAAAAACAGCACACAGGACGGAACGCTTAAAAATACGCCGCCAAAGGGCAACAGCTCTAACATCACCTACACCAACAGGTTCGCAACGCTGTGGAACAGCATCGGCGCTGCAATCGTTCCATACCATTCATACACCAGCGCCAGCAGGCAGCCGATTACGGTCGCATAGACCGCCTGAACAAGATTTCCATGGAACAGACCGAACGCCAGTCCGGAAAGCACCACCGCATACGGCACTTTCAACACCTTGCGCAGCTGTCCATAGACCACGCCGCGGAAAACGATCTCTTCGCCCAGCGGCGCAAGAATGCCGTAGGAAATGATTCCCAGCCACACCGGCGTATCGAACTGCATCTCCGAAACCCTCTGAAAGGTCGGAGAGAACCGATACAATTCTGTCAATGTCAGAACTCCGTTCATGCCGATTGCAATTGCCGCCGCCAAAATCACCATCGGAACGATGGACAGTTTATCGATTTCTTTTGTTGAATGGAACCGGATCTTTTTGTGCCAGATTCCGTAACAGATTATAAATGCACCGAACGTCGAGAGTGCGCTAGCCACATTCAGCCAGAAATTGTAGGAAGAGCCCTCCAGCTCCTGCAGCCCGATGGCATACACTACCGATACCGCCGTCAAAATTGCGCTGCTGATTAGGAGACTGATTACATAATAGGCAAACATCGCCAGTGCGCTGGTTCCAACTGCACTCCAGAACTGCCCGGATTTGGTCTTCGTTTTGGCAGCGCTGCCGCGGTAGCGCTCTGAAAGGGTATTCGAGCCAGTCGCCGTGCTGGTTCCTGCCTGCGCGCTGTTTCCTGCCTGCGCGCTGTTTCCTGCCTGCGTGCCACTTCCTGCCTGCGTGCTGCTTCCTGCCTGTGTGCCGCCCAGCAGTACGCTTCGCAGTCCTTCCACATCCCGGACAATGATCTCCGCACCGGCATTTTCCAGCTCTCCCGGCTGTGCATACCCATATGACACCGCGATGCAGTGTGCACCGATCGCTTTCGCACCCTCCACATCGAAGCTGCGGTCGCCGATCATCACCATCTTATCCGGATCGCTTTCGCCCCGCGCTGCAAGCTGGGACAGCACCTCTGCAACCACTTCTTCTTTGTGCACTCTTCTTCCGTCCAGCTCGCTTCCGACCACGATGTCGAAATATTCCCGGATTCCGAAATGCACCAGAATATCCTCCACATAAACGGTCGGTTTGCTCGATGCAATCGCCAGCGTCGCCCCGGATGCCTTCAGATCATGCAAAAGCGCTCCCATTCCGGGATACAGCACATTTTCGTATTTGCCGGTTACAGAAAACCGCTCCCGGTACTTCTCAACTGCCTCCTGCGCCTGCTCCGCCGTAAAGTTATAATATTTCATAAAGCTCTCTGCAAGCGGCGGTCCGATAAACGGCTCCAGCCGATCCAGCTCCGGTTCTTCAATTCCAAAGCTTCTGAGCGAATACTGCACACAGCCGCAAATTCCCTGTTTCGGATCGCTGATCGTTCCGTCCAGGTCAAATAAAATACAGGAAAACATAACAGTCTCCTTTCATTTCTCTTCTGTTCTGCAGACAAACGCCTGCAGTCTTTCCTTATAGTGTACCAGAAAGCGCACGAAAAGGTTATGAAATTTTTGTGAAATAGAGATTTTCCGTTTCCTGCGTTCATAAGTTGTAACAAAAATCCGGCAGGAGTCTTCATGATCCGAGATTTCGTTCATCTGATTCACAATAAACTGCGCCACTATGCCGTTTTTCCCTCTCTGCACAGTCTCTCCCGCTCGTCTGCATTCCAAACTGCCCTGTTTTTGCTCGGCGTCCTCGCCTTTTCCCGCGCGTGCATTTTTCTCGCCCCTCCGTCTGTAACAACACTGGCGTCCGCCTCTGTAAACGGCACGTTTATGCCTATTTGCCGTGTCGAAACCGACCAGAAAAAAGTCGCGCTGACCTTCAACTGCACCTACAGTGCACAAGACATGCAGCAGCTTTTGGAAATTCTGAAAGGAAAAAATGTGCACGCCACCTTTTTCGTTTCCGACGCCTGGGCAAAAAACTATCCGGAGCTGCTCTGTACGATTCACAACGCCGGACACGATATCGGCGGTCTGTGGACAACGCAGGCATCTCTTTCCATCCGGGAACAGACGCTCACACTGGAAAATCTCACGCAGCGAATTGATCGCCTTACCGATTCTGAAACGACGTTGTTTCGTTTTGAAGACGGAAACTATGACAACTCTGCTATCCGGCTCATCCAGGAATCCGGCGGTTATCCGGTGCAGTGGAACATCAACTCCATGGACTGGAAAGACTACGGGGCGCAGGACATCCTCCACCGGATTTTAAACAGCCGTCAACTCCAAAACGGCTCTATCCTCCTGTTCCATGCCGGAAACGCTTATACTGCGCAGGCGCTTCCCGACCTGATCGACAATCTGGAGGATCAGGGCTATCAGCCAGTTCCTGTCTCCGAGCTGATCTGGAAGCACTCCTATTATATGGATGCAGACGGCGTACAGATTCCGAAGACGGAACCGTAAAATGGAATCCTGCGATACAAAGACCGGGAAGAACGCATCCACTGCATTCTTCCCGGTCTTTGTATACACAAGCTCTGCTGCACGGTTTTATCGCAGAGCGTGCATTCTATTGTTTCTTTTCTTCTTTTTTCACTTCCAGCATAGACGTACAGTACGGACAGCGGGTTGCCTCTGCCGCAACCTTGCTTCTGCAATAAGGGCACATTTTCACAGCAGGTTTTTCCGGCTCCTTCTTTTTGCCAAGACCAGCCAGCGCATTCATCCCTTTTACCATCAGGAAAATAATCACTGCCATTATGATGAAATTGATCACTGCGGTCAAAAATGCACCATAGCGGATTTCCACATCCCCGACCATCACAGACAAATACGTCAGATCTGTATTGGCAAACAGGCCGATCAGCGGTGAAATCACATCGTTTACCAGCGAATTGATGATCGCCTGAAACGCAGCACCAATGATAACGCCGACTGCCAGATCCATGACATTTCCTCTCAGCGCAAATTCCTTAAATTCCTGCAACAGTTTTTTCATAGTGGTATCCTTTCTTTTGTTATGTTATACTTTGGGACATGAAACGAAGAAATTTATCCCATTTAAAACTTACAATCTTTTTGATCCTGCTCGCTGTCCTGATTTTTGCAGCGGCAGCCCTGATCCTGAAAACCATAAAAAACGCTTCCACTCAGGTGCTCTCCTGGTCGGAAGCTGTTGAAGCCGTTTCCTCAGAACCTGTCAAAAATGTGCAGCCATCCTTAAGTGTCCCCACGCAGATTACCAAAATCGGTGACGATTATTTTCTGGTGGACTGCTATCACAATCAGATTCTGACCTCGAAAACACCGGATGCTCTACTTACCGACTGGTATGTAATGACCGATCAGATCAACCGCGGGCACACTATTGCAGGAGACGGCACCGTTTATCTTGCAGATGACACCGAAAACAACCGCGTCCTCATCTTTGAAAAACAGGACGGACAGTTTTACCTTACCCAGCTTTTCAACGAAATCGGCACTCGCCCGCATTACGTCGTCTATGATGAAACGGAAAAACGTTTTTATGTACTCAGCTCCATGACCGGACAATTGTACGTCTTTTACCGTCCCGACCCGGACAGTCCCTCTGTTGCTCTCGAAAAAATCCTCTCTGTGCCAGAGCTGGATCAGATTTATGTCCGCTCCTTTACAATCGACGGCGACGACCTGTACTTTGTTTCCGGCAATCAGTCGATTCTGCGCACCCGCAAAAAAGACCTGAAGATCCTGGAACGGTTCCCGGTTCCTGCCGAAATCTCCGGCATGATCCAGCTGACACACATTCAGGACTGGTTTTACATCACCGTTTCCACCGACCTTACCGGCAATCAGGATTATGCGACGATCCTGCGCGTGCAGGATTTAAACGATCTTTCTTCCGGCAGCTGGGAGGATATTTATGACAACTTTGCCGGAGGCGGAACGCCTTATTATATCTCTTCCTTTGACGGACATTATTATCTGACGGAGCACAGGATTCCCGGACACAGCGTCTGGCAGTTCGATGTCATCGACAACGCACTGACAGACATCCGCGCCCTGTTTTAGGACTCATCGACCGTTTCTGATCGTCTTGCGTTTCGAAAGCCCATGTTTCGTACTTTGCTTTTTAGTATATCTGTTTCAGCTTTCCTGTACAATCCTTTTATCGCGTTCCCGCTTTGAAAAAACGCAGCCGCAATAATCCTGACGGTACAGGTCGTACTGGCGGCTTAACTCGATGGACCTTAAATAGCCGCCCTTTTTCTTAAAATCCGACGGCAGGCACGCCACATGATATTCCTCCGCCAGTCGGCTGCCGATTTCGTTGAGCTTCTGCGCATTTTTCAGCGGACTGATCGTCAGCGTTGTTGTAAAAAAATCATAGCCGCCCTCTGCCGCCAGCCTCGCCGCTTCCCGCAGCCGCAGCTCGTAGCAGATAAAGCAGCGCTCTCCGCCCTCCGGACAGTCCTCCAGCCCTTTCGTCGCCTCGAAAAATTTTTCCGGCTCGTAAGTGCCCTCCAAAAGTGCGATCTGGTTCAGCATTTCAGACCCTTTCGCCTCTTCATTCAGCGTGCTCACCAGACGTTTTAATTCCTCCACCCGATGCCGGTATTCCTCCAAAAAGCTGATGTTTGGATTGTAATAAAATACCGTCACGTCGAAATACTGCCGTAAATATTCCAGACAGTAGCTGGAGCACGGCGCACAGCAGCTGTGCAAAAACAGCCGCCGGTGATGATCCGGAAGCTTATCGATCAGGTGTTCCAGTTCTTTTTGATAGTTAATTTTGTTCATTTCTCCTCTTATTCACATGCAGAAAAATTTTATATTTTAACCATTTTCTTCTGCATCGGAATCTTCTGATTTACTTTTTCTGCCGAACTTTTTTACATACTCCTGCGCTTCTGCCAGAGAAATGTTCAGCTTTTTCTGTAATCTTGCAAGAATCTCTTCTTCTGAAATCCCAAATTCATATCCAGTCTCAATAATTCCTTTTGCTTCTCCTTCTGCTATCCCCTCACGCCTCGTCTCTTCAAACACGGTACACATATCAGCATCTCCTTTCCTGGCAATTTTATTATAATCTATTTTACAGTTTGCCGCGCCCGCAGCAGTCATAATCACTGTCTTTTCCACTCGATGCTCTCTGGCGTAGTTTATCGCCCGATCTCTTGTTTCCTGAAGCTTTCCATTCCGATCCAACAGAATACCGAGCAGATTAAACAGATCCCGGTTGTTGATATTATGCAGCTTCAGATCATTTTTTCTAGCTTCCACGAGGTGCATCCGGTAATCATTGACAAATGGCTTCATTTCCTCTGAAATATGCAGCATCCCATGCAGAGACACCGCACCGTCCCACGGCTTTTCCCCATAATAAACAACAACTGTTATAACAGGAACCAGCCGATCATCCTTTTTCATTTTTGACAGATATTCCTCTTCTGTCAAGCTCTTTGCTGTTTTATACTTTGCCGCATTGTCCACATATTGCTTCTGATAAGCTGCATAATCATACCCCATTACCCGCATGGGCATCGCATAATGAATATGCTCCTGTCCTTCCATTCCCAGTATAACAAATTCCACGCCATATACGGTAGACTTTTTTCGAATTTTGACCGTATCTCTCGACGCTCCGATGCTTTCCGCATATTCTTTATGCTCCAAAACGGAGGATTCTTCCGTATCCAAATCCTCCAGTTCTTTCGGTTTGATGACCTGCTTTCCATCAAACAGCACTGCGTTGAAAAAATCAGCAAACTGTTCCTTATTGCGCCAATAATTCTTTACGATAATATCCGGTTTTAATGCCTGCTTTTCTTTTCCCATACAGTGTCTCCTTTATCAACAATAGAATGCACGCTCTGCGAGCATTCTATTGTCATGAATAAAATTCTCCCACAAAATCGCATTGTTCCATAATAGTCCTATCTTCGTACTACCTTAAAAGGTACTACCCCATAACCACGAAGACCCCACAGAAGAGATTTCTCCCTTCTGTGAGGTCTTCGGAATTATTGTTTACAGCCTTTTACTTAAAGTATGCCACACCGGACTCGAAGATCTTCAGATCCTGTTCGCCGTAGATATTCTGTGCAACGCTTCTGTCGCGGCGCTCGGAGTGCGCCATCTTGCCCAGGATACGTCCATCCGGAGAGGTGATGCCTTCGATCGCGCTGTAGGAGCCATTGATATTCCATTCTTCATCCATGGAAATCCTTCCTTCCGGATCGGAATACTGGGTTGCTACCTGTCCGTTTGCAAACAGCTTGTCAATCCACTCCTTCGGAGCTACGAAACGTCCCTCACCGTGGGATGCCGGATTGACATATACTTTTCCAAGCTCAGCGCCCTGCAGCCAGGGAGACTTGTTGGAAACCACCTTGGTGTATACCATCTTGGAAATGTGACGGTTGATCGTATTAAAGGTCAGGGTCGGAGAATCGTCCTTCTGTCCGACGATTTCGCCGTAAGGAACCAGACCGAGCTTAATTAACGCCTGGAATCCATTACAGATACCAAGACATAAGCCATCTCTTTCCTTCAGAAGCTTCATAACCTCTTCCTTGATCTTCTCGTTCTGGAATGCAGTTGCGAAGAACTTTGCGGAGCCATCCGGCTCGTCGCCTGCGGAGAAGCCGCCGGGGAACATGATGATCTGAGCCTGGCTGATCTCTTTTGCAAACGCATCGACGGAAGAACGGATGTCCTCTGCGCTCAGGTTTCTGAATACATGGGTTACAACCTGTGCACCTGCGCGTTCAAATGCTTTTGTGCTGTCGTATTCACAGTTCGTTCCGGGGAATACCGGGATGAATACGGTAGGCTTCGCTACTTTATTCTTGCATACATAAATGTGATTCGTCTCATACAGGCCGGTTTCTACTGCGTCCGTGTCCTTGACTGCCTTTGTAGGGAATACCTTTTCCAGAGGCTTCTTCCACGCATCCAGCGCCTCTTTTTCGGAAAGGGTCATGTTTCCATAGGTAAATACCGGCTCTGCCGTTACCGTGCCGAGCAGCGTATAAGCAACATCCATATCCGCCAGACGGTCTGCCGGAACTTCTGCCACCAGATCGCCAAGGCCGTTTGTAAACAGCTCCTCTGCAGAAACCGTTTCCTCAATTGCAACGCCAAGTCCGTTACCGAATGCCATGCGGGACAGGGCTGCTGCCACACCATAGCTGTCCAGTGCATATGCGGAAACGATCACGCCCTTGCCCATCAGCTCGGTAATCTTTGCATACAGTGCCATTACCTGCTCATAATCCGGCAGATCGTAAGCATCCTTCTGAATGGAGAAACGAACCAGACGGTTTCCAGCCTGTTTTAATTCCGGGCTGATGACATCTTTTTCCTTTGCAACATCCACAGCGAAAGAAACCAGCGTCGGAGGTACGTCAATATCGTTAAAGGTTCCGGACATGGAATCCTTACCGCCGATGGACGGAAGTCCGAATCCCATCTGCGCGTCATAAGCGCCCAGCAGCGCCGCAAAAGGCTGGCTCCAACGTTCGGGATCCTGGGTCATGCGGCGGAAATATTCCTGGAAGGTAAAGCGGATTCCGGAGAAATCGCCGCCTGCCGCTACGATTCTTGCCATGGATTCCACAACCGCGTAAATTGCGCCGTGGTAAGGGCTCCAGGAGGACAGATACGGATCAAAGCCGTATGCCATCATCGTTACCGTATCGGTCTTTCCTTTCAGGACCGGAAGCTTGGCAACCATCGCCTGGGTCTCGGTCAGCTGATACTTACCGCCGTAAGGCATCAGCACGCTGCCTGCGCCGATGGAGGAGTCGAACATTTCCACAAGACCCTTCTGGGAGCAGACATTTAAATCCGACAGCAGCGCTTTCCATGCCTTTTTCAGATCGCCGGCTTTTACGGCTTCCTTTACAGCAGGAACTGCATACTGCTCAAAATAGTTATCTTCTTTCGACGGAACATCTACAAAAACATCGGTTTCCTGGTGTGCTCCGTTGGTATCCAGAAATGCTCTGGACAGGTTTACAATGCTCTTGCCGCGCCAGTTTAAAACCAGACGGGGTTCTTTGGTTACAACCGCAACCGGAACTGCCTCCAGGTTCTCTTCTGCCGCATAGCCTAAGAAGGTATCAACGTCTTTCGGAGAAACAACGACTGCCATTCTCTCCTGAGATTCGGAGATTGCAAGCTCTGTGCCATCCAGACCGGCATACTTCTTGGGAACCTTATCCAGATCAACGGTCAGGCCATCTGCCAGCTCGCCGATGGCAACGGAAACTCCGCCTGCACCGAAGTCGTTACAGCGCTTTATCATTGAAGTAACTTCAGGATTTCTGAACAAACGCTGAAGCTTTCTTTCCTCAGGTGCGTTACCCTTCTGTACCTCAGCTCCGCAGTTTTCAAGTGAGTGGAGGTTGTGTGATTTTGAAGAACCTGTTGCTCCGCCGCAGCCGTCACGTCCTGTTCTTCCGCCAAGGAGGATAACGATATCCTCAGGCTCAGGTCTTTCACGTCTTACGTTCTCAGCAGGAGCAGCACCTACTACAGCACCTATCTCCATTCTCTTCGCAACATAGCCCGGGTGATATATCTCGTGAACGTGACCGGTAGCAAGACCTATCTGGTTGCCGTATGAAGAATAACCATTTGCCGCACCTACAACTATCTTTCTCTGTGGAAGCTTACCTGTGATAGTGTCCTCAACAGGAACCAGCGGATTGCCTGCGCCTGTTACTCTCATTGCCTGATATACATATGAACGTCCTGACAGAGGGTCTCTGATAGCGCCACCAAGACAAGTTGCCGCACCGCCGAAAGGCTCGATCTCTGTAGGGTGGTTGTGTGTTTCGTTTTTGAACATGAGCAACCAGTCCTCAGGCTTGCCGTCAACGTCAACAGTTATCTTAACAGAGCAAGCGTTTATCTCCTCACTCTCGTCAAGATCTTTGAGCAGACCAGCCTTTTTAAGCTGCTTTGCGCCGATACAAGCAAGATCCATAAGTGTAACAGGCTTGTCAGTTCTGCCTGCATAAAGGTCTTTTCTTGTGTTGATATAGTCTGCAAAGGTAGCAGCTATGTAGTCTGAGTCGATAGAAACGTTATCGACGATAGTGGAGAATGTAGTATGACGGCAGTGGTCAGACCAATATGTGTCTATCATTCTTATCTCAGTGATAGTAGGATTTCTCTTTTCAACGTTCTTGAAATAATCCTGACAGAACTTGATATCGTCAAAGTCCATTGCAAGACCCAAGTCTGTGAGCATGAATCTCAGGTCATCGTCTGTTGAATAGATAAAGCCCTCAACGGTCTTGACTGTGGTAGGGATAGTATACTTGATATCAAGTGTATCGAAGCAATCAAGGGAAGCTTCTCTTGACTCAACAGGGTTTATCATATAGTGCTTGATCTGGTCAAGCTCTGCTTCTGTGAGTTTGCCAGAAACGATATAAATTCTCGCTGACTTGATAGTAGGTCTTTTTCCTCCAGTGAGAAGTGAGATACACTGTGCGCAGGAATCAGCTCTCTGATCGAACTGACCTGGCAGATACTCAACTGCAAAAACAAACTCGTCAGCTTTTACAGCAGGCAGGTGATCGTAAGTAACGTCAACAGCAGGCTCAGAGAAAACGACTGGTGCTGCAAGGTCAAAATCCTCTCTTGAAAGACCCTCTGCGTCATAGCGGTTTATAACTCTCAGACCTGTAAGGTTTTCAAGTCCCAGAGCTGACTTTATTCCGCCGATAAGTGAATTTGCTTCAACTGCAAATTCAGGCTTTTTTTCTACATAAATACGGTAAACAGACATGGCTACATCTCCTTATAATAGTTATTTCTATTATACTACATTTTTCGCATATTTGTCAATAAAATTCTTATTATTCGGCAGGGCATATAATTATGTGTGAATAAGCGTTGGCTCACTTGTTGATTTTTTAGTTCATAAAAGCAGAAATACCGCACCATTACAGTGCGGTATCCCTAAAATATTAATCTGCAAACGGATTTTCTGTTGGATAAAGCATACCCTTTGGCTGATTGAAGCCTATGTCTGTCATGCCAAGATATGTCATAACACTGTGGAGTGCCTTTCCATAGTGACCAAAAGCAACAGCACCGTGGTGAGGATAGTTCTTCTGAACGAGAACAT
>ENA-OOWN01002721-OOWN01002721.1-human-gut-metagenome-genome-assembly--contig:-NODE-2721-length-10384-cov-4.397618_pt1 | contig 10384 bp, 6 predicted proteins | sample MGYA00241406_ERZ501319 | MGnify/ENA primary metagenome ERZ501319 (study PRJEB25962, sample SAMEA2042734) | human gut metagenome | biome: human gut; feature: human-associated habitat; material: faeces... | reverse complement strand
GGCGGACCGCCTCCACAATATGCGCACCCTCAAGCATATGCCCCACGAAAAGCAGATCCGGATTGCGCGGGAGACGATGGACATCTATGCGCCCATTGCACAGCGTCTCGGTATTTCCAAGATCAAGGTAGAACTGGACGATCTTTCGTTAAAATATCTCGAACCGGACGTTTATTATGATCTGGTGGACAAGATCGCGATGCGCAAAAGCGAGCGCGAAAAGTATATTCAGGGAATCGTGGACGAGGTTTCCGAGCACATCAAAAAGGCGGGAATCGAAGCTAAGATTGACGGTCGTATCAAGCATTTCTTCAGCATTTACAAAAAGATGAAGAACCAGCATAAGACCATCGACCAGATTTATGACCTGTTTGCTGTCCGGATTATCGTAGATACGGTTAAGGACTGTTATGCGGCGCTGGGCGTAATCCACGAGATGTACAAGCCGATTCCGGGACGTTTTAAGGATTATATTGCGATGCCCAAGGCAAACATGTATCAGTCTCTGCACACGACGTTGATTGGAAGCTCCGGGCAGCCCTTCGAGATTCAGATCAGAACTTATGAAATGCATCGTGTGGCGGAATACGGTATCGCCGCCCACTGGAAATATAAAGAAGCCTCCGACGGCAAAAAGGTTGAGGCACAGGAAGAAGAAAAACTGTCATGGCTGCGTCAGATTCTGGAATGGCAGCGCGAGATGTCGGATAACAAAGAATTCATGAACATGCTGAAAAGCGATCTGGATCTGTTTTCCGACAGCGTATACTGTTTTACACCGACCGGCGACGTCAAGACCTTGCCTGCAGGCTCTACACCCATTGATTTTGCCTACAACGTCCATACTGCAGTCGGCAACAAGATGATCGGGGCGCGGGTCAACGGAAAGCTTGTGACGATCGATTACGAAATCCAAAACGGCGACCGCGTGGAAATTCTGACTTCGCAGAATTCCAAGGGACCGAGCCGTGACTGGCTTACGGTAGTCAAGAGTACGCAGGCGAAAAACAAGATCAACCAGTGGTTCAAAAACGAAGTCAAGGAAGAAAATATCACTAAGGGCAAGGATCAGTTCAACACCTACTGTAAGGCACGTTCGATCAACCTGGGCGAAATTATGAAGCCGGAATATCAGGCAGCTGTCATGAAGAAATACGGCTTTATGGACTGGGACAGCGTGCTGGCAGCGATCGGACACGGCGCGCTCAAGGAAGGTCAGATCGCCAATCGGATGCAGGAGCTTTATGAGAAAGACCATCCGAAGGTGATGACCAATGAAGAAGTGCTTGCCTCCATTGCAGAAAATAATGCCAATCAGGCGAAGCAGATGCGCCCCCACAGTAAAAACGGCATCGTGGTCAAGGGGATTCATGATGTGGCAGTACGTTTTTCCAAATGCTGCTCTCCTGTGCCCGGGGATGAGATCGTCGGCTTTGTGACAAGAGGACGGGGGATTTCGATCCACCGGACGGACTGTATCAATGTATTAAACCTGCCGGAGATCGAACGTGCCAGACTCATTGAAGCGGAGTGGGAGCCCTCGGATACTGGAGCAGATGGTGAGAAATATATGGCGGAGATTAATATCTTTGCACATAACAGAAGCGGACTTTTAGCAGACATCAGTAAAGCACTGACGGAGCGCAATATTGATATCCAGACGATGAATACGAGAACGAACAAGCAGGGAATTGCTACATTGTCTACTTCATTTGAGATCAGCAGCAGGGAAGAGTTAAATCAGATCGTAGCGAAGCTGCGCAACATCGAAAGCGTCATCGATATTGAGCGTACAACGGGCTGATGCGATGCCGGCGGCAGGTACGAGCAGGTATTGGGAAAGCCGATATGGAATTGGCGGCGTTTCAACGTTTGCAATGCTATCGGAAAATAGCGATTTGCCGCTTGGCTTCTGGGAAAGGAAAACGAATGTCTGAAATTAAAATTGGGCGAAAGACGATGGGTGTCTGCGCAACAAACTGTTATTTTTTATACCGGGAAGGCGGGGCAAAGGCGGTCGTAGTCGATCCTGCGGAAAACGGAGCAGGGATTTTCAAATTGCTCTCCGAAAAGGACTTTACTGTGGAAGCGATTCTTCTGACACACGGTCATTTTGACCATATTGGCGGCGCAGCAGAATTAAAAAAAGCATCCGGCGCAAAGGTGTATGCATTGGCAGAAGAGAAGAAAGTCTGCCGGACGCCGGAGTTAAACCTGTCTGCTCAGATGCCCCCTGTTGTGACGATCGAAGCGGATGAATGGCTGACAGACGGACAGACAGTGGAAACCGCAGGGATTTCATTTCAGGTCATTGCAACGCCAGGGCATACTGTAGGCGGATGCTGCTATTACTGTAAAGAGGGCGGTTTCTTATTCTCCGGCGATACGCTGTTTGAGGAATCGGTCGGCAGAACAGATTTCCCGACCGGCAGCATGAGCAGTCTGGTACGCTCTGTGAAAGAAAAACTCTTTGTCCTTCCGGAAGATACAAAAGTTTATCCGGGACACGGAGATATTACTACAATTGGAAGGGAGAAGCAGTACAATCCCTACTGCCAGTAAAAAGATGATTATTGTAACGTTAAATGAAGACAGATATGCCTATGATATCCATTCTCTGGTAAAGGCCTTTTATCCGGAGCAGGAGATCAAAGTTTTTGTAAAAGGAACCAAAGAAGAACGAAGTGACGCCGGGCTGCCGGCGTTTTTCGTGGAATTTGATGAGACGTCCATCTGCGCAGGAATTGAAGATGGAGGGACTAAAACAGTCAATCTAAAGACGCCGGAGGACAGGGGAACGGTTAAAAACGATTTAAAACAGCTTTTGTACGCACTCCTTTCCGAAGAAACAAAAAAGACGCTTCCCTGGGGAACCCTGACCGGTATTCGTCCGACGAAAATTGCGAAACAGCTTCTGGAACAGGGACAAACAGAACAGGAAGTTGCTGCCTATATGGAGCATACCTATCTGGCATCGAAAGAAAAAACGGAGCTGTCGATTGACATTGCCAAACGGGAAATGCAGATTTTATCCGGAATTCATTATGAGGAAGGATACAGCCTTTATATCGGGATTCCGTTCTGCCCAACGACCTGTCTGTATTGTTCCTTTACCTCTTTTCCGATCTGTGCATGGAAAAATCGCGTGAGCGACTATCTGAGCGCCGTGGAAAAGGAAATCGATTTCGTAAAAAAAGCCTGCGCAGACCGCGTTTTGGACAGCGTTTATATTGGCGGCGGCACGCCGACTACACTGGAACCAGAGGAATTGGAGCGGCTTTTTTTGAAGCTTCAAAATACGCTTGACTGGTCACAGGTGCGGGAGTTTACGGTAGAAGCAGGGCGCGCGGACAGTATTACGGCAGAGAAACTGCGTGTGATGAAGCGTTATGGTGTGACGAGAATTTCGGTCAATCCACAGACGATGAAACAGGAAACCCTTGATCTGATCGGCCGGCGGCATACTGTGGCGCAGACGGTTGAGGCATTTCGGCTGGCGCGGGAGGAAGGCTTTGATAATATCAATATGGACCTGATTCTCGGGCTGCCGGGAGAAACGAAGGAAGATGTCGAAGAGACAATCCACCGAGTGCAGGAGCTTGGACCCGACAGTCTGACGGTACATTCTCTTGCAATTAAGCGAGCTTCCAGGCTGAGCCAGTGGATTTTGGAGCACGGCATCAGCACGCTGCACAACACGGACGAAACGATGGCGATCGCTGCCCAGGGGGCAAAGCAGATGGGCATGGAACCGTATTATCTCTACCGTCAGAAAAATATGTCCGGCAATTTCGAAAATGTCGGCTACGCAAAACCGGGGAAGGCGGGTATTTATAATATTTTAATCATGGAGGAGGTCCAGACGATCATGGCACTCGGTGCAGGAACCATCTCCAAACGCGTCTATGGCGATGGCAGAATCGAACGCTGTGACAATGTCAAGGATGTCGGGCAGTATATCGAGAGAATCGATGAGATGATACAGCGCAAACAGCAGTTATTCTCAGAAGAATAGTTGGATTTTCAATAAAATATTGTAACGTGTTATGGAAAAATGAGTACAACAAAACCGTACAGGTGCAACAGTTTGTTACTCGTGACAGTAACATCGAAACCAAAGGACATTTCTAATTACTTAGGAATGTCTTTTTTGCGCATTTGTGAATGGTTTTAGGTGCAACAAACACATGAAATAATGAAATGGAGGTCCATTATGAACAACACAGCGTTAGGAGCAGAAAAATAAAAAGCCCTTTTGGATTAGATTGGGCGCGGTTGCGGCTTGTCTCGCAATCGTGATTGCCGTAGGCGGCATACTTGCCCCTTTTTCTGGCGGCATGATTGTATCGGCTTACGCTTATGGCACAGATGAAGAAATTACTACAGCCGGAGCAGTAATGAATAGCGGCACAATCAGCGATAGCGGAGAGATGAAAGGACAGCCGTTGATGTTCTATCTTTCTGGCAAAGATATTGCTGCAGTCCGTTTTTCTTGCAAAAACCAGCAAATCAATTTTTGGGACTGGACAGAAAAAAGAGATGAATATGGGAACGCCCAGAACTTTACCGTTGCCTATGGGGAGGACGAAAGCGAATATTATTATTTGACGATCAGTTGGGTGCCTAATGCTATCATTCGGGAACTGACTGACAATGAGGACAGTACGATTGCAGCTTTGCCGGAGGAAATGCGGAATGATATTATCGTCATGGAGATTACATTTGAAAACGGAAAAACTACAACAAAGGCAATTACAATCGCTCTGTTAGACGACGGTAGATTCTTTGCGTCCTTTGATGATTACCAAATCAGCGAAGAAGATACTTTTATAAATCGTCCCGATAGCGAAGCAATCGGTGCCGCACCTGTTATAGAGGATAATTACAAAGAAGCAGATCCGAATGAACCAGAGCAAATTGTCATTCCAAATAGTATTACTTTCACAGGAACAATCATTGACAATGTGATTGAAAGTTTAGTTCCTATTATTCTTGTTGATGTCGAGGAAAATTCAGGACTAAGCTATGATAAAGTGCTGTTTGAATTGACAGAGGAACAAAAAGATTGGGAATTAAAAACTGGTACGCGTGTACAAATAGTCTGCTCGGATTTTTTTCAAGAATCGACTCCCCCGATTGGCAATTTAATTTCTATTACAGAAGCAGCACCCAATGATGAGTTGAAAATAGCAGATGAAGCAGCCAGAGCCTATTATGAGAATACAGTCTTTGAAGTTGTTTCTTTGGAATTAAAGAGCCTAATCGCACAATCACTTTACAACTGAATAATGAAACATGGGAAGTTGTGAACGAGGGATACTAAGAGATTGCACAGAGAGCCGACCAGCCGGAGCAGAGCCGCGCCAACCAAGCTCGTAAACACAATCATTGTAAATACCAAAGGGGAAGGACAGCAAGCCTCTGAGGATTTCTGGGTGAGTGCGACTCGTTCGCAGACGGTAAAAAGTCTGCGCACGAGCAACGGTTTTCCGTTGTTCGGAGAACTGGTAGTTTGATAGGTGGAATGACGGGGTAACGCCCTGAAACGCCTACCCTTGATGGGCGTGCATTAGCTGTAATGGCTGGTGTACGAAGCCCCATGACAAAGGCTGAGAGTAACCGTAACCACTGCCTAAAGTGGTCGAAAGCGGTCTGGAGGCAGACTGTGTTACCTATAAGCCGAGAGTCTATAAGATACCTATGGTTAGAATGTTCGCTTTGGCGGGCGGACTGACGAACCTGCGAATGTACAGGTCTAAAAGAAGACCACGCAGAAATGTGTGGGTGCGTTAATGCGCAGTCGGTGTGGTTTAGTAGAAATTGATCCTACGAACGACCATGCTGTGTTACAGGCACAGGCAAGCCGACAGGTCTATAGCAGGAACCTACGGGTATGTATGAACAGATAGAACTATCGGAACGAGGAAAGGCAGCAGATTCCGCAAGGAATAGTCTGACGAAAAACAATAAGCAGACGAACTGCTGCTGAAAAGTAGTGGTCGAACCTATGATGTGCTTGCGTTATGTGAGCTACGGAGGAATGGCCACAAGTCGGTTGAGATAAGCAGGCATTATTCAATCCAACATAAGGATTCGAGTAAGACCAAAAGGGTCACTTTCGCAAAAAGGAGGTGATGCCTTATGCCAAAGAAAAACAAAACTCTATGTGTAGATGACTTACGTCATGCCGAGTATTACGGTATGCAGCCAGTTTTTGATGAACTCTATCATCGAAGTTTGGAGGGAGAAAATTTTACCGACCTTATGGATTTAATTCTGAGCCGGGACAACATTCTTCTGGCATATCGGAACATCAAAGCAAACGGAGGAAGCTACACAGCAGGAACAGACAACAAAAACATCAGTGACATCGGGTGTTTACCGCCCGAAACAGTTGCAGAGAAAGTGAGGTTTATTGTCACAGGAAGTCAGCACGGATACCGCCCAAAGCCGGTAAGACGCAAAGACATTCCGAAACCAAACGGAAAAACCAGACCGTTAGGTATTCCCTGTATCTGGGACAGGCTGGTACAGCAATGTATCAAACAGGTCATAGAGCCAATCTGCGAAGCGAAATTCAGCGACAACAGTTACGGCTTTCGCCCGAACCGTTCCGTGGAACACGCCGTGCAGAAAACTTACACCATGCTTCAACGCATGAACCTGCATTATGTGATTGAGTTTGATATAAAAGGATTTTTCGACAACGTAAATCACAGCAAGCTAATGCGGCAAATATGGGCAATGGGAATACACGACAAACAGTTGATTTTTATTATCAAGCGGATTCTGAAAGCACCGATTAGAATGCCAGACGGCACTACACTCATTCCAGACAAAGGCACTCCGCAAGGCGGTATCATTTCACCGTTGCTTGCCAATATCGTGCTGAATGAACTGGACAAATGGGTTGAGAGCCAATGGCAGAACCACCCTCTTGTAAAGGAATACGGGTATGAGAGGAAAATCAGAAACTCGATTACTTTTGACCGGAGCAAGGCATTCCTCAAAATGAGGAAAACAGGGTTGAAAGAAATGTATATCGTGAGATATGCAGATGATTTCAGAATTTTCTGCCGGAATAAAGAGGACGCTTTGAGAACGAAAGAGGCTGTAACGGCATGGATAACCGAGAGGCTGAGGTTGGAGGTATCGCCAGAGAAAACAAGGATAGTCAATGTTAGAAAACGCTATTCAGAGTTTCTTGGGTTTAAGATACGAGTCAGACCGAAAAGCAGGAAGTACATCGTGCAATCTCATATCTGTGACAAAAAGTTGGAACTGGAAAGGCAAAAACTGGTGGAACAGGCGAAACGAATTGCCCGACCTTCAGAGGGAAAAAGACCTTTGGACGAAATACGGCTGTACAATTCAATGGTTCTGGGAATACAGAATTATTTTCAACTTGCCACCTGCATCAGCATTGATTGCAGGAAAATCCACAGACAGGTCATGACAGTTTTAACAAATCGGCTCAATACAGAAACCGGGTGCAGACTTGTTCGAGAGGGCGGCGCAATGACCGAGAGCGAAAAAGAACGGTTTGGAAAGTCGGCAATGATACGGTATGTATCTGGAATCGACCAACCTATCTACCCTATCGCATACATCAAGAACAAGATACCGATGGCAAAGAAAGCGGCGGTTTGCAGTTACACGGTAGAGGGACGGGCATTGATACACACGAACCTAAGTATGAACTCATCTGTTCTATCAGGTTTGAGGAATCAACCGTCTATGGGGCGAAGCACAGAACTTACTGACAGCAGGATTTCACTATTCTCGGCTCAACGTGGAAAATGTGCGCTAAGTGGGGAACTCTTTGAAAATGCGGCTGACATAGTATGCTGGCTGAAAACACCGGCAGAATTGGGCGGCAAGGAACGCTATCGAAATATGATTTTGTTCCATAATAGATTTCTTCCACTCCTGCAAGAGTGTCCTAAGAATGAGCTAAAAGAGATAGCCGACACGCTCAAGGCAACAAAGGAACTGATGTTAAAAGTGAACAGTCTGCGCCAGCAGGCTGGTTTGTCCGCAATAGAAAACTAACATTTCATTTGGTGATTGATTAAATGCTTGTGAAAACAACCGATGGAACGCCGGATGCGGTGAAAGTCGCACGTCCGGTGTGGAGTGGGGGAAAATCCGGCGATAACTTCAAAGGATTACCTATCACTATAAGCGGAAAAGCTCTATTATACAGCTTTAATCGCATATATCTGGTATGAAGCACCGGAGGAGGAACAGAATTTTTCCATGTTGATTGATCTGGTGGATGCCAGTGAAGCAAGGGAAGATGATGAAAATTTCAAAAATGCGGTTGACCTGCTGTTTGAGGAGCTGGAGCAGGGCAATATCAATCCGGCTTCCATTATCAGCATGTTTGAGGAGGAAGAGGATCAGCGCGAGGCGGCTTCTTTGTTCCATACGAAGCTGGAGCGTCTGGAAAGCACCGCAGAACAGGAAAAGGCGCTGCACGACATCGTCTGTGCGGTCAAGCGAAACAGTTATGAAAGAGACAGCGCGCAGCTCGGGACGGACGTAGCTGCACTAAACCGCGTGATCGCGGGCAAAAAACAGCTGGAAGAGCTTGCAAAAACGCATATTTCCCTTGAATAAGGCAACAACAGGTAATACAGATACAGGAAGGATGTAGACAGACATGACAATGGATGAAAACACACGGGCAAAGTATGAGGAGAAAATAAAAACGCTTCTCGCCATGGCCAAAAAGAAAAAGAATGTGCTGGAATACCAGGAGATCAGCGATCATTTCGCAGATTTACATCTGGAAGAAGAACAGATGGATGAGATTCTGGATGCACTGGAAAAGAGCGGTATCGACGTGCTGCGCATTACCGATGATGATGATATCCCGGATGAAGAACTGCTTTTGTCGGATGAAGACGAAGTGGACATGGAAAACCTTGATTTAAGTATTCCGGACGGCATCAGCATCGAGGATCCGGTGCGCATGTACTTAAAGGAAATCGGTAAGGTTCCGCTTCTGTCTGCAGAAGAGGAAATCGAGCTTGCAAAAAGAATGGAAAACGGCGATCAGGAAGCCAAAAAGCGTCTGGCGGAGGCCAACCTGCGTCTGGTTGTCAGCATTGCAAAGCGTTATGTGGGCCGTGGTATGCTGTTCCTGGATCTGATTCAGGAAGGCAACCTGGGTCTGATCAAAGCGGTTGAAAAATTTGATTACCGCAAGGGCTACAAGTTTTCTACCTATGCGACCTGGTGGATTCGTCAGGCGATTACGAGAGCGATTGCGGATCAGGCGAGAACGATCCGTATCCCTGTCCATATGGTAGAGACCATCAACAAGCTGATCCGCGTGAGCCGTCAGCTGCTTCAGGAGTTAGGCCGCGAACCTACTCCGGAAGAAATTTCCGAGGAGATGGGCATGCCGGTGGATCGTGTCAGAGAGATCTTAAAGATTTCTCAGGAGCCGGTATCTCTGGAAACTCCCATCGGCGAAGAGGAAGACAGCCATCTGGGCGACTTCATTCAGGACGACAACGTTCCGGTACCGGCGGAAGCGGCATCCTTTACGCTGCTTCGGGAACAGCTCGTTGAGGTTCTGGGCACGCTGACAGAGAGGGAGCAGAAGGTTCTGCGCCTGCGGTTTGGTCTGGATGATGGTCGTGCGAGAACACTGGAAGAAGTTGGCAAGGAATTTAACGTTACCAGAGAGCGTATCCGTCAGATTGAGGCAAAAGCGCTCAGAAAGCTGCGCCATCCCAGCCGCAGCCGCAAGTTAAAGGATTATCTGGACTAAGATGAAAATAGAATTATCGGAAAGAATGCAGGCGGTTTCGGCACTCGTCCCGAAAGGCCATGTCGCTGCGGACATCGGCTGCGACCACGGGTTTGTTTCGATTGATCTGGTGCAGCGTAGCATTTGTCCGCACGTCTATGCGGCGGACGTCCGCAAGGGACCGCTGGATCGCGCAAAAGAGCATATCGCATCCTGTGGCTTGGAGGATAAGATAACGGCGGTGCTGTCGGACGGATTGAAAGAGGTGCCGGTTTGTGGCAGCGGCGCGGACGGCTTCATCGCTGCCGGGATGGGCGGCAAGCTGATCGTTTCGATTCTGACGGCGGTACCGGAAAAAACGGCGCAGCTTTCCTGGTGCGTCCTTTCCCCTCAGTCGGAAATCTGGCTGGTGCGGCAGGCGCTGAGAGAGCTTCGTTTTTTTATCATCGAAGAAAACATGGTGCTGGAAGAGGGCAAGTATTACCCAATGATGCTGGCAGTCCGGGCGGGCGCAGACTGGGATGTCGAATTGGAAAATGCGCAGCGCAAAAAACATCGGCTGGCAGAAAAGCTTCTGCAGTCGGGACTGACTGAGAAAATGTGCCGGTTTGCCGGAGACTG
>ENA-OOWN01002718-OOWN01002718.1-human-gut-metagenome-genome-assembly--contig:-NODE-2718-length-10398-cov-5.042734_pt1 | contig 10398 bp, 10 predicted proteins | sample MGYA00241406_ERZ501319 | MGnify/ENA primary metagenome ERZ501319 (study PRJEB25962, sample SAMEA2042734) | human gut metagenome | biome: human gut; feature: human-associated habitat; material: faeces... | reverse complement strand
CATACTTTAAAGTTCTCCTTATAAATTACTCTTTATAATTATACCTTCATATTATGAGGAGTGAAAGTCTTTTTAAAAAATCTCAGTATTTTCAGTGTTTTCCAGCCTCGATTTTTAGTTGTACCCTTTATTTACCCTTTATCCATTTTTTAAGCCATTTTTAAATCGTCTAAATAAGCCTCTAATCTATTCATTTGGGTTAGTTTTACTTGTCCCAATATATGAACATATATATCTGCTGTTGTACTATAACTAGCGTGTCCTAATATTTCTTGCAGAACTCTTAAATCTATTCCTGCTTCTATTGCCCTTGTTGCAAATGTGTGTCTTAACTCGTGAATACCTACTTTTCTAAAATTATGGCTTTCACAAATTTGCTGACAATGTTTTCGCAAATATTCTGAGTTTATAGGATTATTGCATTTCGTTTTAAATATAAAATCATCTTCTTTGAATCCTTCTCCTAGTTCTGCAACTTCTTCACACTCTTTTATCTTTTGTTCTCTATATTCTTTTAGTATTTTCACAACTTTATCCAACATCGGTACAACTCTATAACTATTGTCTGTTTTTACATCTGTTACTTTTCTTTCTCTTTTTATTTTATTAAAATCATCATCATAAGTTGTTACTTTTTGCACACCTCGTCTTACATAAAGAGCTTTATTTTCAAAATCAATATCTTTCCAAGTGAGTCCACTTAGTTCTCCTGCTCTTAAACCTGTATTTACCAAAACGATGTATGCCACTCCCATTGTGTGTTCTTTCATAAATCCTTCAAAAACTTGTTGTTCTTCTTTTGTCATAATCTTTAATTCTTTTCTTCTCATACTTGGTAACTTTAATTTTCTTGTTGGATTCATTACCATAAGTCTACACATAATAGCATCATCAAAACACATTTTTAATATGCTATTATAGTGTCTTAATGATTTAGGAGATTTACCTTCTTTTTGTAATTCACTGATAAATTTCTGTAAATGATATAACTCAATTTTTTGTAACTGCATATTACCTAAATGCTCTATTATTGTTTTTGATTTTTCAACATATCCTTGAAAAGTCCTTGGAGAAACATACGGTTTTTTATAAACTTTCATCCATTCTTTAATCCATTCTTCAAGAGTAATATTATTGTTATCAATAAAATAATTATCATCTTTTTGCCTTCTTAATTCTTGCATTTTTTCTATAACAATTCTTTGAGTTTTACCATATACAGAAATCTGCTTACTTTTTCCATTTACATTTAAAGTAACCCTCCCTTCATAGCTATTTCCTCTTTTTCTTATTGTTCCTTCTCCTTTAATTCTTCTTGAAACCTTACTATTACTATTTTTACTCATTATCTTCCTCCCATAAAAAAGGGATCTATAATAATGACAATTTAATATTGTTAATCATCATCTATTATAAATCCTTTATATTTTTAAGACCAAACCTTAAACAATAATTCTTCCTGAATTTTTATTAAACCATTCAATCATCATAGGCTTGTTTATCACGATTCTTCTTTCAAATTTTATGCAAGGAAAATCTTTTAGTTTTGTTAATTCTGTCATAAGTTGTTTACTAATACCCATTATCTCTGAAGCTTCTTTTATATTTATTCCTATTTTTTCTTCCATATAGCTGTTCCTCCTTTTGCTAGTATTCGTTCTGCTTTTTCTACTGCCTCTCTTGGAGAATACAACTTCATTACACATTCTATTTCTTCATATAATGACTTTACATCTAAATCATTTGGTGCTACTCCTAAAATATTTAATGCTATAATTGCATAAGATTTTGCTTGTTTTTTAGTTACTGTTTTGACATTATTTAATTTCATTTTTATCAGATCCTTTCACTTATAAATTTTTGATTAGTTACAAGTGAATTGGTATCTTCACATAGGTATTCCAACCTCTCCGTTTCCACCGAGCGACTTCTCAACCAATGTTAAGCCAAGTCGAAGTATCATTATCACACTAATATAGTTCTTCGCCTTATAAACTTACCATCGTTTACTTTTTCCCTCATTATAGTCGCTATTTAACTTAAATTAACTTTCGCCTTCTTGGAGCTACCTATATTAGTTAAAGTCTTGTAACTAATATATTTACTTGTCAATGTGCATAGCAATTTTTGTTTGCTACACACATAGGCGAAAATGAACTTAAAAATGTCCCGATTATTTTAAAATATTTTTAATTTCTTTTATTGTCTTAAATTTTTCAATGTATTCAAATACTTTATCTTCAATATAGTCTTTACATTCTTGACTAAAAATACCTTTAATATATGATTCACTATTTATTATAGGTTCAAATATAATTAAAATCTCAAATTTAGCTTTCACATCTCCATCTACTGCTTTTTCTATAACTTCAAACAATTCCCTATTACTCATTTCTATCTTCATAACTTTAATCTCCTAACATTTTTTTAATTTTAGCTTTAATAATTGATTTTTTATTTCTAATTGTTTTTTCTGATAAATTCATTATTTTTGCTATCTCCGTACTACTATACTCTTCCATACTTAAAGTGAGGATCTTCTTTTCATCTTTTGAAAGTTTATGTATTGCAAGTTTTAATTTTGGATTTGAAATATTATCTTCCAATTTTCCTTTTACTTCATTAGAAATAAGAAAAAAGTCGCTATCATATAATGATAACGACACATTTTTATCCACAGAATCAGTAAAAGCAATTTCTTTTACACTTCTATTATTTACTTTTCTAACATAATCAATAGCAGAATGTTTTACTACCTTTCTTAAATAATTTTTAAATGATTTTACTACATATTCTATATCATTTTCAGAATACTCAACTGCACTCATAAAAATCCCTCCGTTCTAGGCACAATCAAGCCATAGAACAGAGGTAAAATTTTTACCCAATTATGAATATGAAATTATAAAATTAAATGTATAAAATAATTGCTCATTTTCTATTCTCCTAAAATTAGTCCATAATTAAAAAGTGATTTTCTTTCCTTAGTTTTTTCAATCAACACAACATTTGTAAAAGCTTTTACCTCTAATTTATGGACTAATTGCCCTGACTACATTTTAGGACTTTTCTAACATATTTCATTAAAAGTGTTGATAAATGCTGTAAAAGTGCTGAAAAGTGCTGAAATATTTGTCGAATATTGGAATTAATTGTCAAAATAATTGATAGTTCACATAAAAAGTGATATAATAAGTCCCAGTTAGTTATACTAGTTGGAAATTTTACGGTACAGTAATCTTAATGGAGGTATTAAATGATTAAAGTAATGATTGCTGAGGATAATATTCATATCAGCAAAAACTGTTTTAGATTTCTGACAAATGATGAGAATATTAAAGTTGTGTCTTGTACTTTAGATGGAGAAGAAACACTAAAAGACTATTTTAAATTACAACCAGATGTATTGTTATTAGATTTAAATATGCCAAAGATTAATGGAATAGATGTAATAAATACTATTGGGAGATTTGCAGGAGAAAGATCAAAATGTAATATTGTAGTTGTTTCAGGAAGCTCTGACTATTTATACAGACTATATAATACAGCACAAGTATATAGAGTAATACATAAACCTGTTGATCTTGACTATATATTAAAAACAATAAAAGAAATTCCTGTGAAAAATAAAGAAATAAATCAAAAAGAATTAAAAGAACTATTAGCTGAATTAAGATTAAGTATTTTCTCTACAAGAGTGCAACAACTTATTACTGCAATAAATTTAGCTTATGAAAAACCTTATTTATTAAATAATATAAAAGATTTATATATTGAAGTGGCAAAAATTTATAATCTTAGTCCTAAAACAATAAAATGGAGTATAAGAACTTCAATAGATACCCTTAATCGCTCTGTGTCTATTGATACCCTTTGCTCCGTTTTTTCTTTAAAATTTAGACCTGAAACTGTTACTCCTAAATATTTTATTACCTTGATTGTGGAGTATTTTAGGCAAGAATAAAAGGAACAAATTTATGTTCCTTTTATTCTTTTTATATCATATAAGATTTTATTATTAGTCTGCATCCTCTAAAAACTTGCTAAATAATTTTTTCCAATTATCCACTATGTTTTTATTATCATTTCTTTCCTTACTTACATATCTCTTAGCAATTTTAACTTTCCAACCTTCTTCTAATTTAATATCATTTTCTTTTGCAAAATCTTCTATTTGTTCAACAATACTTTTTTTGCTCTTATTATCAAATTCAAAATCTTCAAGCTCTGAATGGAACTCTCTGTTAACTGCATCTACAATAAAATTCTCATCCATTATATCTTCTATTTCTGCTTTTTCTACCTTTGTATGTAAATAATCTTTGACAGATAATAATTTATTTTCATCCTCGTCCTTATACAAATTCTTTTTTAAACTTTTCTTTTTCTCTTCTCCTGCTGTATCTGAATCTAATAACACTATTGGTAATTCTTCTTCTTTTCCAGTTATTATTGATACTACAGGTTTAATGTTTTTTGTTCCATCTACTGGCATAAAGACTAATTCTTGTTCGAATGTAAGTGCATTTTCTTTCATTAGTTTTCTTTTTATATAAGTTAGATAAATTTGGTCTGAAACCCCTTCTACTATTATTGGCTTAGAACCTATCAGCATTGTGTCAGAAATTGTTATTCCTATTGCAGAATTAATTGGATATATTGACTTTTGAGCGACTTTCTTCTTTATTTTTAAATTGTCGGAAATATTTGTTTTTCCATCTTCTCCTGCATAAACTACTTTAGTTCTAGTAATATTCATTGGATCTACTAAAAAGGGAGAGTGAGTAGTGTATATTAATTGATTTTTCTCTGCTAAAGAATTAAAAAATACCGCTAAATCTTTTTGAGCCATAGGATGTAATGTATGCCCAGGTTCGTCTAATAATATAATTGCGTTATCATGTTCACCTGCATTTTCTGTAACAAATACTAAATAAAAACTAAAAAACCATTGCAATCCACTACTTCTATTTTCAAGTTCAATATTTTCTGGTCTAATATTATCGCTTACCCATATTCTAAAATATGCACCATCTGCTGAAAATTTAAAAACATAATTTCCTTGTTTCCACCATTCTTTAAAATTTCTAGTCATATTTGCTGAAGCTGAATCTAACATTATCTCCCTTTCTTTCTTCTTGTTTGACTCTTTATTAATTATATCGTCTGTTTTTGATTGAGATTCTTGTCCTAATTCTAAGATTTCTTGAGGGCTTAATTTTACAAAATCAAATAAAACTTTTAATGTTTTTGCTTTATTTTTCGCTTTTTCTGATAATGTATCATATCTTCCTAAATCACTTATTATATTAGGCAAATATAACTCCGAACTAAGATTGGCATAAGAAGCATAATAAACAAATTTAGGTATCATTTTTATAATATTATCCTTATTTTCTATTATTTCCTTATATCTTTCTTCGTTATCTATATCCGTTTCATTTATTATTCCATATACTTTATAATCTCCACTATAATATCTTTCTACTTTTACATATTCAAATTCAAATTCTTCTATTAAGTCAGGTTGTTGTTCTTCTTCTCCTGTTTCTTCATTAATGATTGGTTTTTGTGGAGTTTTATAATTTAATTTATATAACTCATCAAATTTAAAAATTGCTTCTATAAATTTTTTTGTTGGTGCTATTTTTCTTTCTTCAGTATATCTGTGCCTTGGATAATCTGAAATAAGATCAATTTTTGTATCCTTATCTGCAGGTTTTAACTTAAGTAAAGCAGTTAATACATTAGTTTTACCTGATTCGTTTTCTCCTACAAGACATGTAATATTATCCGTAGTAATCCATTCACTTTCATCTATAGTTTTAAAATTCATAACTCTAAATTTTATTAATCTCATATTCTTACTCCATTCTAGTATATATACTTTTATAAAATTTGTTCTATATTTATCCAATTATCATTATTCATATCTTCTGTATATGTTGTATTACAGATATATAAAGAATCATTTTTATCATAGTCTCTTACAAATCCCCATTTCAAATTATACTTTTCTGCATAATTTTTTAACACTAAGAACTTATTTTCAACTTTAATATCTATATTTTTTGACTCTCCTTCGGCATTTTCTCCACCTTTAGTTTCAACTATCCATGTATTTCCATTAATATCTTTTAAAATGTAATCCGGATAGAATGACCATTTTTTTCCAACTGCATCAACATATATTATAGAAAAATAATCTATTGAATGTTCTCCGTTTTTATAAAACCATTTTACTTTGTTAGAATCATTACAATATTTTTCAAACATTCTCTCACAACGAGATTTTTTTGTGCTATTAGGATAATCCTTATATACATTTTTTTCATAAATTCTTGTATCTTTCATGTTAGGATCATATTTTATTACATCCATTTCTGGAATTTTAAAAACTAACTCTTTAATAGATTCAGTTTTAAGAGCTACCTGTCTTGATTCTTGTGATACTGCTTCTAAAAAATCATATTTTAATTTATCCTCATTATTTATAACAAAAGCATAAAATTCTACTAAAGATAAATTAATAAATTTTTTAGTAAAAAGTTTCCTCCTCAAAAACATTCTTTCTAGTACAACTCTTGTTTTATCATATCTCATTCCGATTTTAGAACTAATTACACCTATTGAGTGTCTTAAATCAATACCATTTTTACTAGTATTTACAATTGATTTTACTTTTATAGTATTAGCATTTGATATTTCATCAGAATCTATTTTTATTATTTTATCTTGAATAATTGTATTCTCTATTTTATCTCCAAATATATATCCTTCAGCTTCCAAAATAGTTTTATTATTAGTTTTATTTGAAGTAAGTTTATATTTATTTATAAAATAATTTTGTATTATTTTAAAAGTTTCTCTATCATCAAATCCATCAAAATCATTATTCTTTATTTGTTTAATTAAAGTAAAATTTTTATATTCATCTTTTAAAAATACTATTTTTACATCTTGTGCATTATTTCCTAATTCTTGTTTTATGGTTTCTTCATATTTTTCATCAAAAGTATATAAATAACAGTTATCTAGTAAAATATTATCATAATGATGAGCTTGTGGCATCCTCCTAATTCTACCAATGGTTTGGGTTTCAAAATCTTCATTCATATTGTCTCTCAATTTAACAAGAATCTTAGCCCTAGGACAATCCCAACCTGTAGAAATAGCCTGCTTCATTATTAATATTCTAGGCTCTGCATCATTTTCAGAAATACCTTCAATATTTTCTTTTCTATCCGCTAACCATATTGCAACAGTTTTGTTTTTATATGAGTATCCTTTACTTTCTAATATATTTTCAATTTGATCAATTAAATCATTAGAATTATTTGGAACTTGTATAATGAGCATTGGATTTACACTGACATTAATTCGTTTATATTCTTTCCTTATAGCTTTTTGCTTATCTAAAGCTAAATCTATTAAATATTCATGTTCGTTTTTTAGCTCTATATTATTTCCTACATTTTCATTTATATACAAGGCTCTTGTAATAAGTCCTTCATTTATGACATCTAGTTCGTCTATTTGTATAAATTCTGCTTCTTTATTTTTCTTTGTTGTAGCAGAAACCCTAATAATATAATTTGGTCTCAAATATTCTATTACTGCCTCTGCTTTTACTGTTTTATTAAGATGTTCTTCATCAACTATAACAATAAAATTATAACCTCTATTATATGCCTCATCTATCCTTTCAAACAAATTTTTTCTCTCAGCATCTTTTAGTGCTGTATTTCCCTTTTTAGTAATAGTTTCCCAATTTATAAAGGCCGTATTTCCTGCTTCAAATCCACCTAACAAGACATCTGTAATGTTCTTTGAAATCATGTTTGGAAGATATTTTGTCATCTTTTCCCTACTTTGTTCTTCCAAATCTCCTTTACCAGGCGTAAGCCAGACAAAAATAGTATCTTTATTTTCTTCAAGATATTCTTTAATATAATCTAATAAAATAATTGTTTTCCCACTTCCAGTAGGTGCTTGTACCAATACTTCCTTTTTTAATCCAACTGTTGTTGCATCTAATAATTTATTTACACATTCTATCTGAAATTCTTTTAATTCTATTCCTTGCATACTAAGCTATTGCACCTCCTTAATTTCTTCATCAAAATAATATTCTGGAATAATAAATATTTCAACATTATTATCTTTAAATAATTTTGTTTGTTTAGATGTTAATAAAATATCTGAAGAAATATATAATTTTTCACATTCCATGACTTCGTCAATTTTCGTACTAAATTCATCAATTGTCTTTTCATCAAATATAACTTTAATTTTCTTATCATCAATATTAATACCATTTTCAAGTTGTATCAAATTTTTTATGTTTAATAATAGGTTTTCCTGTATATTTTCTTCTTCATTGTTTAGTCTTGGAATATAATTTGTTCTATAATACTTTAAATTAAATTTTAAAGGTTTTACTTTTGGAGTCCCATAATTCACTTTAATTAACCTTTGATATGTTACTTTTTCACAAATATTATTTTCATTGTTAGTACATAAAATAAATTGTCTATTTCCGTTATCTTCATTATTTAATTCTAATACAGCTTGTCCTGTTGTTCCACTACCCGCAAAGAAATCTAATATTACTGCATTTTTATTATTATATATTTTTATTAAAGTCTTAATCAGTTCTACAGGTTTAGGATAATCAAATTTTGAATTATCAAATAATTTAACTAAATCTTTTTTAGCATTATCATTTGAATATTTTGATTCAATAAATTCAATAGAAGATATTGGTTTTCTTCTCTCCTCTATAGTAATTTTATATCCCTCAATTTCATCTTTTTGAATTTTAGCATTAAGATATGTTTTAGTATAAATTCTTGGCAATCCGTTTTTTCCTTTTTTTACTACTATGAAGCCATTTTTATATCCAAATTCAAATAAATCTTTTGACCATCTCCAAGCCCAGTCCGCTCTTTTATAATTTCCATTTTGCCTTTCTTTATATTTTTCATAATCTCCACCAGGATATAAAATCTCGCCATTAATTTCTATAGGATAATCTAAACTAGGACTATATGATAAACTATCATAGTCTAATGTTTGATTTAATTTATATTTTCCTCTCTCATTTACATACTCATCTTCATATTTAAATCCTTCATCATTATGTTCTAAACCAATTATTAAACTTTGATTTTTACTTTTTTCATAGACTAATACATAATCGTGGTTAGCAGAAATTTTATTAGTTGTTTTTCCTGAAGATTTTGTTCGTCTTGGCATACAGGCAATAAAATTTTCTTCTCCAAAAATTTCATCACATAACATTTTCAATTGAGCTTGTTCTTTGTCATCTATACTAATAAAAATAACTCCTTCTTTCTTTAGTAATCTTTGTGCTATCACTAGCCTTCTTTCAATAAATGAAATCCATTTTGAATGTTTAAATCCATCTTCATATTCAACAAAATCATCGTCATATACAAAGTCCTTATTACCTGTATTGTATGGTGGATCAATATATATAATATCAATTTTTCCTTTGTGTGTCTTTTCCAATAAATATAGGCTATGTAAGTTATCTCCTTCTAAAAGGAAATTAAATTTATTTTCTTTACCTTCAATAATTTCTCTTTCTTGAATTTCTTCAAAAGTAGGTATTTGACTTTTTAATTCAAGATCAACTCTTTCTTCATGTTCTTCCCAGACTAATCCATACTTCTTTTTAGTAAGTTCATATTCTATTAAAGATAAGTTTTTCAAAGTTTCATCATCATCTATATTTTCTTTTATTTTTGAAATAGTTTCTAGCATTTTATCTCTTTTTATCTTAGATAAATTCGTACTCATTTTAAAATTCCTCCAAATTAAATTACAAATACTGTTATATTTTATATCATAATTTTCTATTTTTCTCAACATTTCAACAAAAATCTCAAAAAGTAAATATCAGTATTTACGCTGGTATTAAAATTTATAATTTTCTGTTATCTTATTTATCTTCCCTAACAACTTATTATATTCTTTTCTTGAAGCATCTTTTGGAAGATTTTTAGACATTTTCAATTCTTCTTCATCCATATCATCTGCAATATAATATGAAAGTAAATCCATATTCAAAATTTCAACTTCCTGTTCTGTATATATTTTGTTTTTTATTTTTATGTTAAGCTTTTTTAATAAATTAATATCATCTCTATTAAGAAACTTTTTTATATCTACAATTTCTTCTGTACTATATTTATCATACCAACTATCAAAGTCAAATGTATCTATATAGACATTTCTATTAAATCTATCATATTCATTTTTTATTTTAAATATAATTCTCAGTCCTGCCTTTAATATTTCTCCATTATCAATGGAGATGTATCAGTTGTATCTTGTTCGTTACTATTATTAGTCATAGTTGTCACATAAATA
>ENA-OOWN01002708-OOWN01002708.1-human-gut-metagenome-genome-assembly--contig:-NODE-2708-length-10435-cov-5.098844_pt1 | contig 10435 bp, 10 predicted proteins | sample MGYA00241406_ERZ501319 | MGnify/ENA primary metagenome ERZ501319 (study PRJEB25962, sample SAMEA2042734) | human gut metagenome | biome: human gut; feature: human-associated habitat; material: faeces... | reverse complement strand
GCCCTGCGGGCGCGAGCTGGGCGTGGCCCTGCGCCCCGGCGTCAAGGGCGACGCGGTGGTCCGTTCCTTCCTCCGTGCCCTTCGTGCCGCCGCCGACGCGGACCAATAAGCAAAAAAAGAAACGCCCATAGGCGTTTCTTTTTTGCTTATTTGAAGAATTCGAACCGCGGCTGCTCCTTCGTTACGGTGCCAGTCTCGATCTCCAGCCCCTCGCCGAAATACTTTTTCAGCAGCGCCACCAGCTCGTCCGCCGCCGCCTGTACCTCCGCCGTATTCACGTCGGAGAAACCGTCGATGGGGAACAGGATGGCCTTGGTGTTCTCGGTGATCTTGCCGCGTTCGGACTGCCGCCAGGTCCACCGCCGGGTCCGTATCTCGTGGCCGCAGGCATATACCGCCTCGCCTACGTCCGGAGCCTCCTCCTCGGTGGAGCCGAAGGGGATGAACGTGTCGCCCTCCTCCGCCAGCCGGACGTCCAACCCGTCTGCGATGGTGTCCAGATCGTGCGCGCCCATGGGCAGCCTGTGCTTGATGGACACCGCGTTGCCCAGGTCCACCGCCGCATTGATGTGGGGGAAGCCCTTGCCCTTGGCGATACGGGTCAGCAGCGCCTCGATGGAGCACATAAACTTGTTGGGGTTGATGCCCAGGGCGGTGAACGCCGCCCGGTAGGGCAGGATATCCTCCGTCTCCTTGGGCTTTTTGCCGGTGAAATAGGCCTCGCACTCCGCCACATTCCCGGCCAGCATTTTCTCCAGCTCCGGAATGTCATGGGTGTTGTCCAGCCCGCGCACCGCCACCGCGCCGAAGCAGGCGTTGGGCAGCTTATCGAAAAATTCCTTTGATACCTGGTAGTACACAGCGTTTCCTCCTTGTCTGAAGTATGTGTCCGCGGCCTCCCCGGCAGGGAGGCCGCCTGTTTTTGCCGATGGCATATTCTAACGCTTTAAAGGGTAAAAATCAAGCCCTTTTTATCGCTGCTCCCGACCCAGCTTCAGTCCCAGATCAAAGGCCTGTCGGTTCAGCGGCAGCAGCGCCGGCTTTTTGCCCAGCTTGTGCTCTATGGTGCGCCACACCACGTCCTCCGGCACCACCTGGGTATAGCCCACGTACACACCCAGCATGATGATGTTCAGCACCTTGGCACTGCCCATCTCCAGCGCCAGCTCCGTCACCGGAGCCTTTACCACCTTGATGTCCGTGCGCGTGATCTCACTCTTGACGATGGAGCTGTTGATGTACAGCGTCCCGCCCGGCACTAGCTTGTACAGGAACTTGCTCAGGCTGGGGTCGTTCATGACGATCAGATCGTCCATCTGATCGCCCAGCGGCGCGCCGATATCGTCGTCGGAGATGACCACATAGCAGTTGGCGGTGCCGCCCCGCTGCTCCGCGCCGTAGGAGGGGAAGAACGTCACATTTTTGTCGGTGCTCTCGCAGGTGGCCTCCGCCAGGAACTTGCCCAGCGTCATCACGCCCTGTCCGCCGAACCCGGCGACCATCAGATTTCGTTCCATCACGCGCCCTCCTTATCCTTGTCCCGGATGACCCCCAGGGGGAACTCCTTGAACATTTTTTCCTCCAGGAAGCCCAGCGCCTCCAGCGGCTCCAGTCCCCAGTTGGTGGGACAGCTGGTGACGATCTCCACCAGCGAGAAGCCCTTGCCGTCCAGCTGGTTCTGGAATGCCTTTCGGATGGCCGCCTTCGTCCTGGCCACATTGGCGGGGTTGTTGCAGCTGGTGCGCTCCAGATAGTAGGGGGCTGTCAGCTGGTTCAGTATCTCGCACACATGCATGGGGTAGCCGTGCTCTTTAGGATCACGCCCCTTAGGCGCGGTGGTGGCCTTCATGCCCACCAGCGTGGTGGGGGCCAGTTGTCCGCCGGTCATGCCGTAGATACCGTTGTTCACAAAGATCACGGAGATATTCTCACCCCGGTTGGCGGCGGACATGGTCTCAGCCAGACCGATGGAGGCCAGGTCGCCGTCGCCCTGATAGGTGAACACCAGCGTGTCGGGATTGCTGCGTTTGGCACCGGTGGCCACGGCGCAGGCCCGCCCGTGGGCGGCCAGCAGATAATCGTAGGTGAAGTATCCCATGCCCAGACCGCAGCAGCCTACGCCGATGGCGCAGGTGCACTTGTCCAGCATATCCATCTCCTCCAGCACCTCGCCGATGAGCTTGAAGAGGGTGCTGTGCATACAGCCGGGGCAGAAGCCGTCCACCATGTCGGGCTGAATGCCTTTTGTTCTTGCATATACCTTTTCCATGTCCGACGCCTCCTTATCGTTCCAGCAGTTTCCTGACCGCGTCCATGACCTCGCCGCGTCCCATGATCTCGCCGCCTGCGTGCAGGCACGTCTCGATGGGGCAGCGGTCGTTGATGGCCAGCCGGATGTCGTCCACCATCTGGGCGGGGATGCCCATCTCCACATCCAGAATGGCCTTGACTCTGTCAAAGTCCAGCCCCGCGTATACATCGGCAGGGAAGGGGTACAGTGTTTTCGGGCGGATGAAGCCCACCTTGTACCCCTCGGCCCGCAGCAGCTTTACGGCGGACCGTGCGATGCGTCCGCAGATGCCGTAGCCGGTGACGACCACCTCGGCGTCGTCCAGATACAGCGTCTCCGCCTCGCTGGGCCAGCTCTTGTACAGCTCCTCGGCCCTTTTGCAGTTGCGCTCCTGCTCCTTGGTGTCCCAGCGCCCGGCATCGATGGTGGCGCGGGGCTCCTTATAGGAATCGTGACCCACCGCCGCCCAGGGGCGGCACTGGTCCTTCAGTGCCTTGACCTCCTCGGCGGAGCGCTCCGGCGGCAGCGCCACCGGCTCCATGATGGTGCCCATCACGCCGTCGGTGAGGATCAGCACCGGGTTCCGGTCCTGCTGTGCGTAGTCAAAGGCCGCGTAGGTCATGTCCACTGCCTCCTGCACGGTAGAGGGAGAGAACACCCGCATTCTGAACCCGCCGTTGCCGCTGGCCTTGGTGGCCTGGGTGTAGTCCTGCTGTGCCGGCTGGATGGTGCCGATACCGGGGCCGCCCCGCTGTACATTGACGTATACGATGGGCACCCGTGCGCTGGCGCAGAAGCTGATGCCCTCGCTCATCAGGCTGATGCCGCAGGAGGAGGAGCTTGTCATGGCCCGTGTGCCGGTACCGGCGGCGCCGTACACCATATTGATGGACGCCACCTCGCTCTCGCCCTGCACAAAGCTGCCGCCTACCTCCGGCAGCCGCCGTGCCAGATATTCCGGTATCTCGTTCTGCGGCGTGATGGGATAGCCGGCAAAGAACCGGCAGCCTGCCCGCACCGCTGCCTCAGCAATGGCCTCAGTGCCCTTCATAAATACTCTTGCCATGCTCCCGCCTCCTTATTTATACACTTCGATGGCCGCGTCCGGACACATACGTCCGCAGATGGCACAGCCGATGCAGTTTTCCGGGTGTGCGGCCACCACAAAGGGGTAGCCTTTGGAGTTGACCTCGTGTCCCACGGCCAGCACGCCCTTGGGACAGAACTTCACGCAGTAGCCGCAGCTCTTGCAGCTCTCTGTGCGGATGGTGACTTGCGCCATTTCAATGCCTCCTTATCCTTCATCAAGTCCCGTCTCCGGGACGGTCATTCGCGGTGTGAGGGGCAGCAGCGGCAGCTCCGTCCGGCCCTCGACCTCCGGCAGCAGCGTCTCCGACACCGCCGCCGCCTCCACCTTTACATAGGGCGTCAGCAGCCGGAGCCCCTGCTCCACACCCACTAAGAATTCCTCCGCCGTGGTGCCGATGCCCAGCGTGGGGTTCAGCAAAAAACGCGGCAGGCCCAGCCGCGCTGCCTTCAGCACGGCGCTCAGGGTCCCGTCGATGTGCGCCACCGTCCCCGACCAGGGCCGGTACGGGTTTACCACGAACCATGCATCCGCGCTCTTCAGCAGGTGTGCGTATCCGCCGATGAGCCGCGCACCCGTATCGTTGCCGCCCACGTCCAGAATGACGCTCTTGCTCTTGTCCAGCAGCAGCGGCACCAGTCCGCCCACCTGCGTGGGCGCGTCGGCACACTGCTGCTCGAAGTGCACCGTCACCCCCGCGCCCTCCAAAAGGGCCGCCGCGTCCCTTGACCGCAGCAGTGGCTTTGTCTGGTCCAGATCGAAGAAATGCACATCCCGTCTACGCTCCGCCGCCGTCAGCGCCCACTGCACCGCCAGCTCAGATTTGCCGCACCCGGCCTCGCCCAGAAATACCGTCACCCGCTGCGCTGGGTCCGGCGCATACCGTGCCATACCATCCCTCCTTTAGCCCTTCAAAGTGCTGTATATTTACGAATACCATTATACCCGCCTGTTTTGCCCCTGCGAAGCGTAAATGCCCGTTATCCTATAAAGTTTTCTTATATCTGACGGCGTAAAAAAAGACCGGCACCCGCCGGTCTTTTTTCATATGCTTATCCGCCCAGATACGCCTTCTTGATGGCGTCGCTCTCCAGAAGCGCCGCGCCGGTGCCCTCCGTGACGATGCGCCCCGTTTCCAGCACATAGCCCCGGTCGGCCACCGCCAGCGCCGCCTGTGCGTTCTGCTCCACCAGAAGAATAGTGGTGCCGTCGGCGTGCAGCTGTCGAATGATGTCGAATATCTGCTCCACCAGCAGCGGCGCCAGACCCATGGACGGCTCGTCCAGCATCAGCAGCTTGGGATGGCTCATCAGCGCCCGGCCCATGGCCAGCATCTGCTGCTCGCCGCCGGACAGCGTACCGGCCAGCTGCCAGTTGCGCTCCTCCAGCCGGGGGAACAGCTCATACACCCACTTGATGTCCTTCTCGATGCCGTCCTTGTCTTTCCGCAGGTACGCGCCGGCCTTCAGGTTCTCCAACACGGTCAGGTTGGCGAACACCCGCCGGCCCTCCGGGGACTGGGCGATGCCCGCCTCCAGGATCTTGTTGATGGGCTTGCCCAGCAGTTCCTGTCCGTCATAGGTGATGGAGCCGCTGTCCGCCTTTACCAGACCGGAGATAGTCCGCAGCGTGGTGGACTTACCGGCGCCGTTGGCGCCGATCAGGGTGACGATCTTGCCGTCGGGTACCTCAAGGCTGATGCCGCGCAGCGCCTTGATGCCGCCGTAAGACACACACAAATTCTCAATCTTCAGCATCTTCTGCCACCCCCAAGTATGCGTCGATGACGCGCTCGTTGTTCTGTATCTCCTCCGGTGTGCCCTTGGCGATCAGCTTGCCGAAATCCAACACGTAAATCCGGTCGGCAATGCCCATGACCAGGTCCATGTGGTGCTCGATCAGCAGGATCGTCTTGTGGAAATGATCCCGGATCTCCTTGATGAACTCCGCCAGCTCCAGCGTCTCCTGTGGGTTCATGCCGGCGGCCGGCTCATCCAGCAGCAGCAGCGTGGGCTCGGTGGCCAACGCGCGGGCGATCTCCAGCCGGCGCTGCTTGCCGTAGGGCAGGCTGGTAGCCAGCTCGTTCTGCACATCCTCCAGGCCCACTACCTTCAGCAGTTCCAGCACCTCGGCGCGCTGCTGCATCTCCTCCTTGGCGTTCAGGTGGAACGCCGCGGTAAACAGATTGCTGGTGCGCCGCATATGCTTGGCGATAAGCACATTGTCAAACACCGTCTGGGTCTTCCACAGACGGATATTCTGGAAGGTACGGGCCATACCCAGCGCCGTGATCTTATCCGGCGTAGGGGCCAGCACATGGTCAGTAAATGCGTAGCTGTCCAACGCCTTCTGGCCCTCTTTCCAGGCCTTCAGCGCCTCGTCGTCCAGCGCCTCCTCCGGGGCGAACTGGGCGGTGTACATATCCGCGTGCTCACCCTTATACTGCTTCTTCATCTTTCCGGAGGGATGGTTCCGCACGATGCAGTTCCCCTTGAAGGAAACGCGGCCGTTGCTGGGCGCATACACACCGGTGATGACATTGAACGCTGTGGTCTTGCCAGCGCCGTTGGGGCCAATCAGCGCCACAATCTCGCCCTCGTTGACCTCCAGATTCAGATTGTCCACGGCCACCACGCCGCCAAACTGCATAGTGACGTTCTCCACGGACAATACGTTCTTGCTCATTTGGACGTCACCTCCTTCGCCGCTTTATCCTTCTTTTTGAACAGCTTTCCGAAGAAGTTGATGATGGCATCCCACGAGAACTCCCTGTCGCCCATGATGCCCTTGCGGAAGAACAGCACCACGATCATAATGATCACCGAGAACACCAGCATACGGAAGCCGCCGCGCATGAATGGGATGTTCACACCCAGATAGGGCATGGGGTCATCCAGGAAACGCAGCCACCATTCGGAGCAGGCGATGTACAGGAAAGAGCCCAGAATGGAGCCGGTCACGGAGCCAATACCACCAATGACCACAATCAGCAGTATCTCATAGGTCATGGTGGAGGTGAAGGCGTTGGCCTGGATACTGGCCTGGAACATGGCCAGCAGCGCGCCGCTGATACCGGCAAAGAAGGAGCTGATCAGGAACGCCTGCATCTTATGCTTGGCCAGATTGATACCCATAGCTTCTGCCGCCACCTCATCATCGCGAATCGCCTTGAAGGCACGACCGTAGGTAGAGTTGATGATCAGCACGATAATAGCGATGCAGATGCCGGAAACAATGAACGGGAACAGCACGCTGTCGAAGTTGGCGAACTGCCGCAGCAGGTTAGAGGAGTTGGTCAGCGGGCCCACCTTGTTCCACTGAATGATAGCGCGCATGATCTCAGCGAAGCCCAGCGTGGCAATGGCCAGATAATCGGACTTCAGCTTCAGCACTGGCAGGCCGATAAGCCACGCAAACAGCGTCGGCACCACGCCGGCCAGGATCAGACCCACCACCATGGGCAGGCAGAACTGCACGATACCACCGTCAAAATATTGATACACGGCAGCGCGGGAAGCCACGGGAATAGTCAGGATTGCATAAGTATATGCACCGATCATCATAAAGCCCGCCTGTCCCAAAGAGAACAGACCCGTAAAGCCGTTCAGCAAGTTCAACGACACTGCCACCAGGGAGTAGATCGCGCCCTTTTTCAGCACGGTCGCCAACATGGAATAGTGCTGGAACTTGTCCACATACAGCAGGAAAGCAAGGCAGACGGCGGCGAGGATCAGAGACAGCAACAGATTTCTTTTCTTATTGTTCTTCATATCTCACACCTTCTCCGTCAGTTTTTCGCCGAACAAGCCGTTGGGCTTGCACAGCAGGATCACGATCAACAGTGCAAACGTAAAGGCATTGCTGAACACGGCCATATCGGCGTTGGACTTGATAAGCGACTCGCAGATACCGATGATAAACGCACCGATCACCGCACCGGGGATCGAGCCGATACCGCCGAACACCGCCGCTACAAAGGCTTTCAGGCCAGGCATAGCGCCGATCATGGGGCTGACCTGACCATAGTTGGAGAAGTACAGAATAGAGGCCACGCCCGCCAGCAGCGAACCGATAACAAAAGTCACAGAAATAACGCTGTTGATCTTGATGCCCATGAGCTGCGCCGTCTCAAAGTCGCGGGATACCGCACGCATGGCCATGCCGATCTTAGTCTTCTGGATAAGAATGACCAACACCACCACCAGCAAGATAGTCAAAATGGGGGTGATAATGGTGATACGTTTGACATTCAGACTGCCCACCTGCATCACCTGGGTCAGGAACGGGATGTCGGGATACGCACGGGCGATACCGCCGGTGATATAGGTGGCCAGATTCTGCAGCAGATAGCTGACGCCGATGGCCGATATCATCACTGACATGCGGGGCGCGGTACGCAGGGGGCTGTATGCCGCCTTTTCGATCAGAACACCCAACGCCACTGTGGCAATAAGTACCAGGGGAATACACACTGCCATCGGCATCCAGGTGGCGGCATACACCATAAAGAAGCCCGCCATCATAAAGATGTCACCGTGTGCGAAGTTGATCAGACGCAGTATGCCATACACCATCGTATAGCCGATAGCGATCAGCGCATACAGGCTGCCCACCGTTACGCCGGAGAGCAGCAAGTCGATATAATACGCTGCGTCATGCATAAGTAAAGCATCCTCCTTATATGAATCTTGCGCTTTCGGAGACCGGGGGCGATGCCATCGGCATCCAAAAACGCAAGAGTCATGAAAGTTGCATTGTGAGGGGAGCGCACGCTCCCCCCACAATGGCTGTTATCCTACAATGAGGTTCGTCTCAGACTCGACGTATGCCGTCTTTTACTCCAAACCGTTGAAGGTGCTGAAGTACACAATCTCACCGTTCTCGATGGTCTTGATAACCGCGTAGTTCTTGATAGCGTCGCCGTTCTCGTCGAACTTCAGGTCACCGGTGATGAGGCCGGAGATCTCCAGAGTTGCCAGCGCATCGCGGATGGTGGCGCCGTCAGTGGACTGGGCCGCCTCGATCGCGCCCACAGCTGCCATGTAAGCGTCATAGCCGCAGGGGGTCACGCTGGAGATAACGTCGGACACACCGCCGTTGTTCTCCACGCGGGTCGCATCCTCAGCCACCCACTTGGTGAAACCGTCCACGAAAGCCTTACCGGCCTCATTGGTGGTATCGGCGGCATCGAAGAAAGCGGAGAAGTAAATATCGGTAGCCTTGCTGCCGGTACGCTGGGCGATGGAGATGTCATCCCAGGTGTCGCCAGCCATGATGGGGCAGGTGATGCCGGCATCGCGGGCCTGAGAGATAATCATAGCCGCGGTCTCGATGGAAACAGGAGCAAAGATGCCGTCGTAACCCTCGGACTTGATGGAAGCCATGATAGTGGAGAAGTCAGCCTCGCCCTTCTGGAACTCCAGAGTGGTAGCCTTGCCGCCCAGACGCTCCATCTCCTGACGGAAGTAGTTGCCGAAACCAGCGGAGTAGTCATCGCCGGACTCGATGATCAGGGCACAGTTGCTGCTACCCTTCTCATTGAACGCAAAGTTGGCCATCACAGCGCCCTGGAACGGATCAATGTAGCCGACACGGAAGTAGTAGTCATTGCCCGCAGTCACCTGGGGGTTGGTGCAGGAAGTGCCGATGGCAGGGATCTTAGCGCTCTCGAACAGAGGGCCGGCAGCAATCGCGCAAGCAGAACCATATGTACCGATCACCACAGACACACCCTGGGAAATCAGGGTCTGCGCGGCAGTGGGTGCCTTAGCCTGGTCGGAAGCATTGTCCGCATAGACCAACTGCACACTGTACTCCTCGCCGTTGATGGTAACGGTGGGCTTCAGGGAGTGGGCATACTCAATACCCAGGATCTCCTTCTTGCCGCCGCCGCCGTTCTGACCGGAAGTGGGCTCAAACACGCCGATCTTGACGACCTTGTCGCCGGAAGCGGAATCATCACCCTTCTGACTGTCGCCCTGCTCACCGCAGGCCACCAGAGACAGAGCCATGACCAGCGCCAGCATCATTGCTAAAAACTTTTTCATGGTAATTCCTCCTAAATTCACCTTGCAGCGGTCAAGTCTGTCGACCGCTCACAGAATATGTGTATTTTAGCGAAAATATTTGGCAAAAACAATTGTAACAACCTCTAAAAATCACAGCTTTTGCATCAGCGACATGGCGTTAAGAATCCGTAATGATCGCCAGTATGTCCTTGTTCAGAGGACAAACGCCCTGTGTTGGTAAACTTTCCCCCTTGATTGTCTCCCTATGGCGGACGGTCTGTCCCGTCATTGTGCACAAAACCGGTGTCACTTTTTGCGCAAAAACCGGCGGGCGCAGATGCGCCTGCCGGTTCCGCATATCGTTATATCCCTCTCACTGACGGCTTTCGCCGCTTTGCGTGAAATATGTCTTGAACGTATCGCCGTCCATGGTCTCGTGCTCCAGCAGGTACTCCGCCACCGCCGTCAGCTCCGTCTTGTACCGAGCCAGTATCTCACGGCATTTTTCGTAGGCCTCGTCGATGATGGCGCGGATCTCCGCGTCCATCTCCGCCGCCGTCTTTTCGGAGTAGGGGCGGGTGTGGGCCATGGACTTGCCGATGAACACCTCGTCAGTGCCGGCGTCAAAGGCCACGTTGCCCAGCCTGGACGACATACCGTAGGTGCCCACCATCTTGCGGGCGATGGCCGTGGCCCGCTGGATGTCGCTGGAGGCACCTGTGGAGATATCACCCAGCATCATCTCCTCGGCGGCGCGGCCGCCCAGCAGGCCGGCCATGGCGGTGGCAAGACCGTCGCCCAGCAGGGTCTTGTTCAGGCCCGGGTCACGGATGTAGTTCTTGCCGGTGGTGGCGGAGATAGCGGCAATATCGCCGATATGCTCCATCATGGTCGCCAGCGCGATGGGCAGGATAGTGAAGAGGGCGCTGATGAACTCCGGGCTGCCGTCGATGGCAAACAGGCCCATGGCCTCCTTGTGCAGAGGGATGCCCACCCATGCAGCCTCAGAAATGCGCTGGAAGTCCACCGCACCGGTGACCAGCGCCACTG
>ENA-OOWN01002705-OOWN01002705.1-human-gut-metagenome-genome-assembly--contig:-NODE-2705-length-10451-cov-1.952097_pt1 | contig 10451 bp, 10 predicted proteins | sample MGYA00241406_ERZ501319 | MGnify/ENA primary metagenome ERZ501319 (study PRJEB25962, sample SAMEA2042734) | human gut metagenome | biome: human gut; feature: human-associated habitat; material: faeces... | reverse complement strand
TGTCATATATTTTAGTCAAATGTTATCTAAAAATTTTATTCAAATAGATAACTTCCGATTGACAACGCCAACAAATCGTGCTATCATAAAGTAAGATAAAGTACACTTTTACATTACGGGGGTGTTTTATGGATACCCGTGTGGCAATACTTGCAATAATCGCACACGATAACGGCTCTGCGCAGGAGATAAACGCAATTCTTCATGAGCATGCCGAGTATATAATAGGACGAATGGGTCTGCCATACCGAGAACGTGGCATGAACATAATAAGTGTGGCAGTTGACGCTCCGCAGGACGTTATAAATTCTCTTGCAGGCAAGATAGGCAGGCTTGAGGGAGTGACCGCCAAGACCCTTTATTCGCCACAGTAAAAATCTAATAAATATTTGTGACCCTGACGCCGAAAACGAGTTTTCTCCTTTAAGGCGAAAGAATACACATCAAGCAGAAAAAGTAAAAAGCAGATAGAAAGCCCTATCTCTACTCATGTAGGGGCGAACAGCGTTCGCCCGTGGATTAGGTTTTTTATGAGCAAGCATAGCCTTTTTTGTTATCAAAGCTGTATCCATAGGGGTATGGCTTATTTTTTTGAGAGGAGCTTTTGCAATGGGACTTAATGACGCACCAAGCGGAGAACGTATACATATAGGATTTTTCGGCAGACGAAACGCAGGAAAATCAAGCGTTGTGAATGCAGTAACAAATCAGGATCTTGCAGTGGTATCCGATACGAAAGGCACTACCACTGACCCTGTTACAAAGGCAATGGAGCTTTTGCCCCTTGGCCCTGTTGTGATAATAGATACCCCTGGCTTTGACGACGAGGGCGAGCTTGGAGAGCTTCGTGTGAAGAAAACTAAGCAGATACTAAACAGAACGGACTGCGCAGTTCTTGTTACCGATTGCACTTTGCCCCTTGGCGACTGCGAAAAACAGCTTATCTCAATATTCAAAGAGAAAAACATACCTTTTATCATAGCCCAAAACAAAGCCGACCTGCTCACTGATATCCCAAAAGAGAAGGGCGCAGTGTACGTCAGCGCAAAAGAGAAAACAGGCATAGAGGAGCTTAAAAACGCCGTTGCAAAGCTCACTGAAACAGACACCATGACAATGAAGCTTGTGGGCGACCTTATAAAGCCTGACGATATGGTGGTGCTTGTCACCCCTATCGACAGCGCCGCACCAAAGGGCAGGCTTATCCTGCCACAACAGCAGGCCATAAGAGATGTTCTTGAAGCAAACGCCTGTGCAGTGGTGGTAAGAGAAACTGAGCTTTCAGGAGTGCTTGGCAGGATAGAGAAGCCTGCACTTGTTATAACGGATAGTCAGGCTTTCGCAAGAGTTTCAAAGGATACTCCCGAGGATATCCCTCTCACCTCGTTTTCTATCCTTATGGCTAGATATAAGGGCTTTCTTGACGCCGCTGTAAAGGGCGTGAAAGCTATCGACGATCTTAAAAACGGTGACAAGGTGCTTATTTCAGAGGGCTGTACACATCACAGACAGTGCGGTGATATAGGCTCTGTGAAGCTTCCGAACTGGCTGAAAGAATACACAGGCAAGGAACTTGATATAACATTGTCATCAGGTCACGGCTTTCCAGAGGAGCTTTCAGACTTTGCACTTTGCATACACTGTGGCGGCTGTATGCTAGGCTCAAAAGAGCTTACCTACAGAATGAAATGTGCTTGTGACGCAGGCGTGCCGTTCACAAATTACGGCATTGCCATTGCCTATATGAAAGGCATACTGAAAAGGAGCATAGAAGTGTTTCCGCATCTTGTAAAGGAGCTTGAAGATCACAATGGCGGTCAGAGAACTTATTGATAAACTAAACTGCGAGAAAAAGCTTTCCCATGATGAATGGGTGAAGCTTATAAAAGAATATGACGAGGGCGACAGAGCCTATGCCGCAGAGCTTGCAAGGGGCATTTCGCAGGAAATGTTCGGCAAGGATATCTACATAAGGGGCATAGTGGAGTTTTCAAACATCTGCAAAAACGATTGCCTTTACTGCGGAATAAGGCGCTCAAACGGAAACGTGAGCAGATACAGGCTTACCGCTGAGGAGATCTTGCAGTGCTGTGACGAGGGCTACGGCTATGGTTTTCGTACCTTTGTGCTTCAAAGCGGTGAGGACGCTTTCTATGACAGAGAAATGCTCTGCGGTATCGTCAGCGAGATAAAAAAGCGCCACTCTGATTGTGCGGTAACATTATCCCTAGGCGAGAAAAGCCGTGAGGACTATGAAGCCCTTTTCAATGCAGGTGCAGACCGGTATCTTCTCAGGCACGAAACTGCCGACGAGGAGCATTACAAAAAGCTCCACCCAGCCGAAATGTCTTGGAAAAACCGAATGGAGTGTCTTTCAGATCTAAAAGAGATAGGCTATCAGACAGGCTGTGGAATGATGATAGGCTCGCCGTATCAGACGGTTGAGTGCCTTGCTGAGGATATGGAGTTTATGTGCGGTTTCAAGCCCGAAATGATAGGCATTGGACCTTTTCTCCCACATAAAGACACGCCTTTCAGAAACTGTCCACAAGGCTCATATGAGCTTACTCTCTTTCTGCTGAGCATTTGCAGGATAATGCTCCCCGACGTTCTTTTGCCTGCCACCACAGCCCTTGGTACTATAAACCCCAAAGGGAGAGAACAAGGGGTGCTGTCAGGTGCGAACGTTATAATGCCGAATCTGTCCCCTGTGGCAGTGAGAAAAAAATATATGCTCTATGACAACAAGATATGCACAGGTGACGAGTCAGCACAGTGCAGGGCTTGCCTTGAAAGACGAATGGAGTCCATAGGCTATAAAATAAAGATATCAAGAGGAGATCACAGATAATGATAAAGCTTGCTTTTTACGGAAAAGGCGGAATAGGAAAGTCAACGGCGGCATCAAACGTCAGTGTTGCACTTGCACAAAAAGGGCTGAAAGTCATGCAGATAGGCTGTGACCCAAAGGCTGACTCCACCATATTTCTCCATGGGGGAGAGAGGATACCCACCGTTCTTGACCTTGTGCGAAAAGGCGAAAGCTTTGACCTTGAAGATATGGTAAGGGTAGGCTATAACGGTGTTGTGTGCGTTGAAGCAGGCGGTCCAGTGCCGGGACTTGGCTGTGCAGGCAGAGGTATAATCACCACGTTCAGCCTGCTTGAAGACCTAAAGCTTTTTGAAAAATATAAGCCTGACGTTGTGCTTTATGACGTTCTCGGAGACGTTGTGTGCGGAGGTTTCGCCGCACCTATCAGAGAGGGCTACGCTTCAAAGGTGCTTATCGTCACCTCAGGCGAGAAAATGGCATTGTATGCCGCAAATAATATAAACAGTGCGGTGAAAAACTTTGCCGACAGAAGCTATGCAAAAGTCCGTGGTATCGTCATGAACAGGCGAAACGTTGAGGGCGAGGAAGAAAAGGTCAGAGCCTTTGCAGAAAGCGCAGGGCTTGATATCGTTGCGGATATACCAAGAAGCGACGATATCATCAGATGTGAGGATAAGGGCATGACCGTCATAGAGGGCGAGCCTGACTGTCAGGCGGCAAAATGCTTTTTGAAGCTTGCCCAGACCCTTATGCAGGAGGACAACGATGACTAAAGCGTTTTACATAACGGCGGCGGAGTTTGCCCAAAAGGGAAAAGATAATATCCCTGATGAGCTTCTTTCGGCAAAGCACCTTATCTACAGCTCCCCTGCAACATTGGCGTTCAATTCACCGGGAGCGCAGGGCTTTGGTGTAAAAAGAGCAGGACTTGCAGTGCCAAATTCGGTTATGCTTCTTGTGGCTCCTGCCTGCTGTGGACGAAACACCACTATGCTCAGTGCGGAAAGCGGCTACGGCGACAGATTTTTCTACCTGCTTCTTGACGATACCGATATCGTCACAGGCAGGCACCTCACAAAGATACCGAAAGCCGTGGAGGAGGTATGTCAAAGCCTTGATTACACTCCCTCGGCGGTGATGATATGTATAACCTGCGTTGACGCTCTCCTCGGCACTGATATGGACAGAGTGTGCAGAAAATCCAGCGACCGAGCAGGAGTGCCTGTTGTGCCATGCTATATGTATGCCCTCACAAGGGAAAAGCGTCTGCCCCCTATGGCTTCAGTGCGAAAATCGGTGTATTCCCTTTTGAAACCACGCAAGAGAAAGTCTGACGAGGTGAATATCCTCGGTTATTTCTCACCCTTGCAGGATGACTGCGAGCTTTACAGCCTGCTGAAAAGTGCAGGCGTAAAGACCATAAGAGAGCTTTCAAGGTGTGATACCTTCGAGGAATATGAAAAAATGTCGCAGGCAAATTTTTCTCTTGTACTCAATGCGGAAGCAAGATATGCCGCCCAGCAAATGGAGCAGGAGCTTAACATACCTTTTATAGAGCTTGCGAGAGTTTTTCAGGCTGACAAGATATCTACGCAGTATCGTCTGTTGGGTCAGGCTATAGGAGCGGAGCTTTGCGATAAAGAGTATTATGAGCAGACCATGGCTCTTATAGATGATTTCAGAGAAAAGCATAAAGGGCTGTGCTTTGCAGTGGGCGAGTTTTCAAACTGCGACCCTATAGAAATGGCATTGGCTCTTATAAGATACGGCTTCAAGGTGGCGGAGATATTCGGCACTGTGGGGGAGCGAAATTTCGGCTTTGTGAAAAAGATAGCACAGCTTTCCCCTGAAACGAAGATATATTCAAACCTCTCCCCTACAATGCTCTTTTATGAGCCTGACGAGAGGGTGAACGTTTATATCGGCAAGGACTGTGCCTATTATCACCCTGACATAGCAGGAGCGGACTTTAATGACGAGATACAGCCTTTTGGCTATGCAGGAGTGAAAAAGCTGTTTTGCGACCTTGAAAAGGCACTTGACAGGAAAGGAGCGGAGGATAAATGAAAAATCTTTTGAAGCTTTTGTCACCCTTTGCCCCTGACCAATCAGGTGCGTCGGCAGTGCTTTACGAGCTTGGAGGACTAATGGTAATATGCGACGCAGGCGGCTGTGCAGGCAACGTCTGTGGCTTTGACGAGCCAAGGTGGTTTACCAAAAAGAGCGCAGTTTTCAGCGCGGGGCTTCGTGATATGGACGCAATTTTAGGACGTGACGACAGGCTCATCGAAAAGCTCTCCAAAGCCTGTGAGCAGATAAGACCAGCCTTTACCGCCATAATAGGCACACCTGTGCCTGCTGTCATCGCAACAGATATGAGAGCGTTGAAACGAATGGCGGAAAAGAAAACCGGTCTGCCTTGCATAACAGCCGAGTGTACAGGCACGAACTATTATGACAGTGGCTCAGAGCCGGTGTGGATAGAGCTTTTCAAGACCTTTGCCACTGAGAGCAAGCCTGTTCAGAAAGGCAGGCTTGGCATTATCGGTGCAACGCCTTTGGAGCTTAGTATCATAAGTCCCGAGAGGATAGTGGCGGAATATAAGGCAAAGGGTTGGGAGAATGTTATATGCTACGGCATGGGAAGCACCCTTGATGATGTGAAAAATGCGGCTGCGGCAGAGATGAACATAGTCTGTTCAGCGTCGGCAATAAAGGCGGCGGAGTATCTCAAAGAAAAGTTCGGCACGCCTTATGAGATAGAATATCCACGAAGCTGTCTGCCCGAGGAGATAGTGCAAAAAGCTGATAACTTTACGGATAAAAACGTCCTTGTGATACATAACCAAACAGCGGCTGACGCTGTGAGAAAGCTTATCACAGAAAAAAGCGGCAAGTGTCATTGCACGTCGGCAACGTTTTTTATGCAGAAAAAGGAGCTTTCACAGCAGAGTGATTTTTTCCTTGCAGACGAAAGCGACCTTTGCGACAATGTTGGTGATAACTATGACGTTGTTATCGCAGACAAGACCCTCAGACGTGTTATGAAAAATTTCAGCGGCGAGTTTGTAGACTTCCCACATTTCGGACTTTCAGGCAGACTTTTGCAGGGAGAGAGTGAAAAGATATGACAGAAGAAATTATAGAGCGTCTTGAAGAATATCTCGGCTCAGAGGAGTTTGAATATGAAGCCGAAAACTGTATGGAGGAGCTTGACGAAAGCGGCGAGGGCATAAACGCAGTTTTGCCTCTGCTTAGATTTCTCGAAAGACACCCCATGGCTGATATCAGCATGACAAGTGCCGTGGTGAGATATATGGAGCAGTTTTACGGCAGAGGTTATGAGAACATTCTCATGGACTCCGTTCGTCGCAGACCTACAGTGCATACTGTGAGAATGTTAGGCAGGCTCAGAAATGCCGCCATAGATGAGGGTCAGGACGGCGAAGAGTTTGAGGACGTGCTTATAGACGTTCTCAGCAGTGAAGCAGAGGACGAGATAAAGGATACCGTCAGGGAGCTTATCTGATGAAAACTGAGATGATTCGTGTTTATGGTATCGTTCAGGGCGTGGGTTTCCGACCTTTTGTCAGCCGTGAAGCGTCAGACCTTGGACTTTGCGGCACTGTGGCAAACAAAGGCTCTTATGTTGAGATACACGCACAGGGCAGTGAAAAGGCTGTGGAGGACTTGAAAAAAGCCCTTGAAAACCGTCCCCCTGAGCGTTCGGTGATAATGGAGATAATTTCCGCCCATTTGGACGAACCGCCTTTTGACAGCTTTGAGATAATCGAAAGCGAAAAGGAAAAAGGGGATATTTTCGTATCCCCTGACATCGCTGTGTGCGAAAAATGTAAGGGAGAGCTTTTTGATAAAACAAACAGAAGATATCTCCACCCTTTTATAAACTGTACTCAGTGCGGTCCAAGGCTCACTATTATGGACTCTATGCCCTATGACAGAGTTCGCACCACAATGGCTGACTTTCCAATGTGCAAAGACTGCGAGGAGGAGTACACCGACCCTGCCACAAGGCGTTATGACGCCCAGCCTGTGTGCTGTAACAAATGCGGTCCGGAGGTCTATATCATAGGCAGTGAAAAGAAAGGCGCTGAGGCTATCACAGCCACAAGAGAAGCCGTCATGGCAGGAAAGATAATCGCTGTCAAAGGCATAGGCGGTTTTCACCTTTGCTGTGACGCAAAAAACGAGAGCGCAGTGAAAAGGCTCAGAGAGCTTAAAAACCGCCCTGCAAAACCACTTGCCGTTATGCTGAAGGATATTTCTGCCGCAAGGCGTGAGTGCGATTTTGGCGAAGTGCAGGAAAAGCTTCTCACAGGCTGGCAAAAGCCCATCGTGCTTCTTGATAAAAAAACTAGCGGAAGCCTTTGCGAAAGCGTTGCACCCGATAATCCTACAGTGGGAGTAATGCTCCCCTATGCCCCTTTGCACCTGCTTCTTTTTGATTACGATGACGGCGTGGAAATGACCGACAGCCTTGTTATGACCAGCGGAAACGTCCGTGGCGCACCTATCTGTCGAAGCGACGAGGACGCACTCAGCGAGATTTCAGGCTTCTGCGACCTGATATTATCCCACAACAGACGTATCTTGATACGCTCAGACGATACTGTCATGGACACATTTGAGGGCAAGCCTTACATAATAAGGCGTTCAAGAGGATATGCACCATTGCCTGTTATGACATCATGCAGTGATAAAGGTCAGACCCTTGCCATAGGCGGTGAGCTTAAAAATACTTTCTGTATCAGAAAGGGAAGCCTTTATTATCTCTCTTCCTATGTGGGGGATATGGCTGATATCCGCACTGTAAAAGCGCTTGAGGAGTCCGTGAAGCGTATGTGCGAACTTCTGGAAGCAACACCGCAAAACGTAGTCTGCGATATGCACCCCAAATACAATACAGTTGCATTTGCCGAGGGGCTTGACCTGCCTCTGAAAAAAGTCCAGCACCACTATGCTCATATCCTTTCCTGCATGGCAGAAAACGACTGTAGTGAAAAGGTCATAGGCGTATCATATGACGGCACAGGATTTGGCACAGACGGCACCATATGGGGAGGAGAGATACTTCTCTGCGACCGCACAGGCTTTGAGCGTATGGGAAGCATAAAGCCCTTCATGCAGGTGGGCGGCGACCTTTCCTCTAAAGAAGGCTGGCGTATTGCCTCAATGATAGCAGGCTCAGCTTATGGGGAAATGGGCGGAGAAATCTGTGAAAAGCTTGGTATTTGTACAGCGAAAGAGTACAAGCTTCTGTCTGTAATGGCAGAGAAAAAAGTAAACGCAGTAAGCTCCACAAGCGCAGGACGGCTTTTTGACGCCGCCTCAGCAGTGCTTGGCATAAGGCGTTTTTCCACCTTTGAGGGCGAAGCTTCCATGGCGTTGCAGTTTGCGGCAGGAAAATTCAGCCGTGAGCCTTTCGGTATTTACGAGCCTATGGAAAAGCTCACTGCCGAAAAAGAGGGCAGGATAATGCTCTGCACTCAGGCTCTTATCAAGCGTCTTTGCCAGGGTATGCAAAATGGTGAGGACAAAAACCGCCTTTCCTATGAGTTCCATTCACTTCTTGCGGACATGACCGCACAGGCGTGCAGAACCATAAGCGAGAGAACAGGCGTAAAGGTCTGTGCCTTGAGCGGGGGAGTTTTTCAGAACAAGCTTCTGCTTAAAATGGTGAAGTGCCGCCTTGAAAAAATGGGACTTAGAGTGCTTATCCACAGCCTTGTGCCTGCTAATGACGGTGGTATAGCTTTGGGACAAGCGTTTTATCTGAATGAGGAATGAGGAATGAGGAGTGAGGAGTGAGGAATTAAGGTATCGCCTGCGGCGATTAATTTTTGTGGAGAATAGGTTTTACTGCCGCAAAAACGCTTCACTCTTCACTGATTTTTCATTTCTCACTTCTTTATCTTCTCCCAATACGCTTTCGCCATTTGCTCCGTTTTATTCTCACCATACTGATAATAAGTCCTCCCCACAAGCTTATCAGGCAGATACTGCTGTTTTACCCAATGGTTTGGATAGTCATGAGGATAAAGATAGTGCTGTCCTTTCACTTTTGCGCCCTCACCGTCAAAATGCTTATTCTGCAAATGCCGTGGATAATCTCCAAAATCACCATTTCTCACATCTGCTAAAGCTGCATCTATTGCTGATTCAGCAGAATTTGATTTTGGAGCAGTGGCAAGAAGAACCACAGCTTCCGCCAATGGTATCCTTGCTTCAGGCAGTCCCAACTGCAAAGCGGAATCAACGCAGGATTTCGTCACTACCGCCGCCATAGGATACGCAAGTCCTATATCCTCGCTTGCGATAACAAGCAGCCGTCTGCACAGAGAAATGATATCCCCAGCTTCAATAAGCCGTGCGGCATAATGAAGTGCGGCGTTCTCGTCAGAACCTCTTATGGACTTCTGCAAAGCCGACAGAATATCATAATGCTCATCGCCTGCACGGTCATAGCGCATATTGCTACGCTGAGTAAGAAGCTTCACATTATCAAGGTTCACGGTGAGCTTTTCACCGTCATTATCTGCCGAAAGTATGCAAAGCTCCACTGTATTTATTGACTTTCTCACATCACCACCACAGCCCCTTGCGATATGCTCCAACACACCATTTTCAAGACGCAGTTTCAGCCCCAACTCATCAGCCATAAGCTGAAAAGCACGCTTTATTGCAGGCAAGATCTCCTCCGAAGTCAGCGGCTTGAACTCAAACACAGTTGAACGGCTAATTATAGCATTGTACACATAAAAATACGGATTTTCAGTGGTAGAAGCGATAAGAGTTATCTTGCCGTTTTCAATGTATTCAAGAAGCGATTGCTGTTGTTTTTTGTTAAGATACTGTATCTCGTCAAGATAAAGCAAGATACCATTGATACCGCTGAGTGTCTCAGTTTCAGCAACTATCTGCTTGATATCAGCAATAGAAGCACTTGTGCCGTTAAGCTTATGCATAGTCATATTAGCATTATTTGCTATCATTCTTGCGACCGTAGTTTTGCCAACACCTGACGGACCATAAAAAATCATATTCGGTATTTTACCGCTTTCGATAATACGCCTGAGAGGTTTATTTTCGCCTAACAGGTGGGTCTGTCCCACAATATCATCAAGGGTTTTGGGTCTAATTCGTTCAGCCAAAGGCACACTCATTTTATGATCTCCTTAAAAAGCAATTAGTCTAAAATGTTCTGAATATCCTCTAAATGAAGCTGATAAGCCATGCTATTTATCTTTTTGAGCAGGTAGTTTTTTGCAACAAGAACAGCTTCCTGATATTTGGTATTTTCCATACCAAGGCAAATGCGATAAATAATGAATTGATTAGAGGAGATTTTCATGATAATGTGATTATTGCCCTCGAAAGTACCACGGCAAATGGAGTTGGAGTTGACGAAGTTCCAAAGGTCGGAGTAAGTGAGAGCAGTGACTTCATCAGTAATAAACTGTTGGATAAGTTCATTCATATGGATACCCCCTATAGTGTATTTTCTTTAGTATAGCACATATTTCCGCATAATTCAAGGGAAAAAGCGGTCAAAGTGGGGAGTGTCGCCCGTTAGCTTCATGACCTCGTATCGTAAACA
>ENA-OOWN01002682-OOWN01002682.1-human-gut-metagenome-genome-assembly--contig:-NODE-2682-length-10529-cov-1.769047_pt1 | contig 10529 bp, 12 predicted proteins | sample MGYA00241406_ERZ501319 | MGnify/ENA primary metagenome ERZ501319 (study PRJEB25962, sample SAMEA2042734) | human gut metagenome | biome: human gut; feature: human-associated habitat; material: faeces... | reverse complement strand
TTATACATTAGGGAAAGTTTAAAATGTTTCTTTATGAGTTGGATTTCTGTAGATGAGTCTCTACCGCCCTTCCGTGAGAGGGTGTTGGTTGTGGAGGAGTGGAAAGGTGTTCCGCCTTCTATGTTTATATCCCGAAGGATTCCAAGGGGAGGCGAGGTTTGGAGTTGGGCGGGAGTTTCCCAAGACAAGGGTATAAAGTATTGGCAAAAGTTGTCGGATTTTCCAAGGAAGTAATATGGCGATACCTTCTTACTTAACGGTTACTCCTACTTCGGGGTCAGGTAATGGGAGCGTTTCTATAAGTCCCAAGACCAAACATACTGGTCGTGTGGCGCGTTCGTCTACCTTAAAAGGTAGTATGACGAATTATCCTTCCGTTGAGGAAGTAACTATTAATGTTACAGAGTCGCCGAAGGCGGAGTTTGTGTCGTTTTCCTCCTCTACTTATTCTGTGACTAAAACCGGTTCCACTTTATCGGTTACTGGAACGTCTAATTCGAGTAAATTGACGTTTTCATATCCTTCCAACGGAATAGGAATCGCGGCGATAACTTCTTATAAGGTTGGCACCGCAACCGCTACTTCTGGAACGGCGATTTCGGGCGACCCTGGGGCGACCGCCCAATATACGTTTACTCTCTCTCTGACTTATTCAACGAATACTACCGTAAAAGCGCGTAGTACTCAAATTAAAGTGACAGCAAATTCTTCATCTGTTACCGCCACCACGACGATAACTCAGGCGGCTGGCGACCCTTATTTGTGGCTTGGTTCTTCGGGAACGTCAACCTTCTCAGTTACTGTCCCACAAGCTGGCACCGCTCAGAGTGTTCAAGTGCTTTCGAATGATGCGTGGACAGTATCCTAATGGAGTAAAATTTATTACTTTTATTTTTAAAGGGAAGGCCTCCTCGAATTTGGGGAAGCCTTCTTTTTTTGATTTTGTTTCTTCGAATACATTGAGGTAGTTTCTAAATCGTGGAAGGAGTTTATGGCGAGTTCAAGTATTAAATGGCCTTACGATAATTCAGGGTCAGGGTTACCGGAGAATCAGATAACTTTGGAGGCGTCAGCGTTTCAGGGTAATCAACAAGTTCTGGTAACTTGTAATAACACTTTTTCATGGAAGGATAGGAGTAAGGTTATTCGGTTTCAATCCTCTTCGGATGCTTCTGTTTATGCGAATCTAACCGTTAATCAGACAGGGATAAAAGCTACGAATGCTCAGAGTACGATAACGAAAACTCCTGATTTTACCGGGGCTGTGACCGTAACGTACAATGTTCCGTATCAGACGAGTGCGGGGTATATGCAAGTTGCCTTACAAACTTCCTCTGGGGGAAGTGTTTCATGGGCGAGTGTGTCGGGGTTAACGCTTTCCGGAGGGGGAACGTCAAGTGCCAAAATAACTTGTAATGTTACGATTAGTTCAAAGAATACAGGTAGTGCTTCAAGGTCTTGCCAATGTGTTTTAAGGAATAGAGTTGATTCTAATTCTACCCTGACCACAACGGTTACCCAAAGTGGGGATTCAGTTTCCCGCCATGAGTTTTTGGGGATTCGTCTTACGCCGAGTGCCACCTATACGGTTGCTTATGCCCCAGGTTCCAGTTCTTCGTTTATAGATTGGAGGAGTGCCCCGACGATTACCCAAGGGTCTTTCAGAATAAAGGTGATTACCAATCAGTTACCGCAAGTTCAGGTTAAATATACTTATGCGTCAGGGGAAACACAAACTGTTTGGGAGGCGTGGGATGATGCAACGGGGCTTTCTGGGTTTAGTGATGCGTTTAGTAATGTTTGTGTTGGGGTGTTCCTATGCAACAATTCCACCGGGGCGCTTATTCGTGGAGTTTCTCAGAATGGGGCGGACCTGTTGAATAAAATTAATACTTCATGGCTTAACTCTAATGGAGTTGATTGGCTTATTCCGGCGGAAGCCGCTAAATATGTCCCGGCGCAGGCCACCGCTGTTTATATGAATATTTATCCTGTTCCTCCGTCTGGGTCACTTTCAGGGTGGGACGTTGGGACGAAGTTAACGACAAATGCGGCGCAATTAGTTGCTAATCTGGAGACTAAGGTAGTATGGGTAAGTAGTGCTCCTATTGCTACTTCGTGTCCTTATAAATATACGAATGGGGACGGGTTTGTTTATCCGTCGCCTTATACCGTTGCTACTCCTTCGTCAGTGTCTATGACATATAGCGATTTTAGCAGACAAAGGTATAGAGCCGCAGGGTATTACTATTTTGTATGTAATTCTCTGAATGTCAGGATAACGTGGACTTCTGGGGCGTCTGTTGTTGCTACACCGTCTCCGAGTAACTTCAATAGCAACCAAGCGTCAGGGACGAATTACAAATTTGAGGTGGATTCAAAATCCAGTACTGTAGTATTTGCGTTTCAGTTAATTAGTCGCAAATCCGATTCAAGTAGTGCTGCTTCGGTTACGTCATTTACGAATAACATTTGCTATAAAAATTCTGAGGGAGATTCTGTTAAGATTTATGCGAGTGGGGGAACGTCGCTTTATTCGTTCTCCGTTCAAAGGGCTAATTTGAACATTAATGATTTTATGCCTAATCCTACTCCGTCAGGTAGTAGTACTTCCAACCCAGGTTGGCCTAACGGGAGTATTATTTTCAAGACGTCTTCCTCTTTGGGTATAAGTTGGAGCAAACCGACAAGGTGGGCTTACACAAATGCAAGTTCAGGTGCACACGTTTCAAGTCCTTACTTTCCTACTCCAGAGTTCGATGCAGGAATAGCTACATATACTTATGACTGGAATATAGGGCCTACGGGAAATTCATCGAATTACTCAGGGTTACGCGACGATATGAGGGAGTTGTTTCTTCCGGTGCTGAGAGCGTCAGGAAGTTCTACTCTTACCCCTATTCCCGCGGTATCTCCCGCCCATAAACAGGTGTTGGATGATAATGATAAGAATTTGCTAACGTTCCAGATATACAAATGGAACGTCAATGTTATGGCAAGTACTGTTTTTGCAACGTTTACAATGATGAGAGCGTAATTTGCTATGAATCTGAGGCTTGAAAGGTACGAGTTACTTCCGGATGCTACTTTTGGAAGGTTGTTTGTGGAGGGGGAGTTGTTTTGTTATACTCTGGAGGATGCTGTCAGGGATAAGAAAATACCGGGTAAGACTGCTATACCGTTTGGAGTGTATAGTATTGTTCTTCGGAAGTCTCCTTCGTTTTCGGATAAGTATTTTAACGGGAGGGTGATGCCTTACTTAGAGGATGTTCCGAATTATACGAATGTTTTGATTCATCAAGGTAACACTGTGGAGGATACGTCGGGGTGTATTCTTGTTGGAGAGGCGATTAAGGATAAGTTTTTGACAAATTCCAAGGTTACGGTTATACGGTTGTTGGATATGTTTGATAAGTCGAGTTCTCCTCATAAGATAGAAATAGTTCGTGCGTAAGCTAAAGGTCATATTATTTATTCTTTTGATTTTAGGGTTAGGGGTATCTCTTTACTCAAATTACCTACAATCAGAGAGGGTTTCCTGGTTAAAGGCCAATCAAGAGTCTTTAATCGAGGGAGTTACGTTTCTACAGGATAAATATGGTAAGGAGTTTGCGAAAGCGCAAACTCTGGAGTTAGAGAGGAATGAGTTTCGAAGTCTTTACTCGGAACAGGCGAAGAAGTGTAAAGATTTAGAGTTAAAAGTCAATAGGTTAGAGAGTTCGCTTCAAACTGCTTTAGTTACGAAGGATACTGTTCGAATCGTGGTTTCAGAGCCGGTTGAGGTTGATTCTTCTAAGGTTATCCGGCCTTTTGAGTATTCAGATAATTATCTTACTTTGTCAGGAAGGTTACAAATTCAGGGTAATCTCGCAACGTCACCGATGAGTGTAGATTTAGCTTATTGGATGCAAGATACGGTTTCGGTCATGGTTTATCGCACTCCGCGATATTTTCTTGGTTTCATTCCGTATGGGACGAAGAAGTTAGACTGTTACGTTCAGAGTTCAAATCCTAACACTAAAGTTCAGGCGGCGAGTTGTGTTATAATTCGTAAACGGAGGTGTGGTAAATGACACAGAGTTCTGAAATACAAAGGTCTGGTATAGAGTTGGGGGGGATTCTAATATAAGGTTAATCCTCTCGAATCGTATTCAAGCGCCTGTTTCTGTTTGTATTAAGGGGTCTGATTTAACGAATTTAGAGTTTACCATTGGGAATGTGTTTATCAGTGTGCTTCCTTATGGGATAAGGTTAAGGGTTTCCGATGCTATTCAACAATGGCTCCCGTTTACCGCCAGAGGAATAGAGTTTGCGAGTTTCAGCGTTACCACGGGGAGTTGCTTTGTAGTTTTATATAATGGGATTTCGTGGGAACGAACGCAGTTAAGTAACAATCGAGAATATGACCCCGGAATTGCGTTTCAGATATCGAAGGGTTCGTTTGAATGGTTTAAGGTTTGGAATCAGAGAGTTGAGACAGTAGCGGAGGCGATTTATGAAGGTACGTATCCTACGGAAGCTCTGTTGTATTGTTCCCCTCTGCCTTTGACGGGGGCAAATATTAAGGTAGGAACCTATAATATTTATACTGCTGACCCTCAGGGTGTTTTGTCACAAAATTATCTTACTACCTATTCTGAGGATGAGGTTACTTTCACAGAAACGGAGGGGGTTTTACTTACGGAGGAGGTTTTGTCCGGGGGTGGGGTAGTGTTTATTTATGTTCATATCAACCAGATGAGTAACACTCAATTAATATGGGTCACTGGGGCTGGAGGTGGTGGCGGAGGGGTAAATTCTCTTGAGGCTAAAGCGCCTACCCCACAAGGGTTGACCCTAACGTTTTCTTCGGTGACGAATCCGGATGTTCAAGCAGTGTTACAGGTTACGGTCTAAGGGGAATTATTTATTTTTATACCCTTCCGGAGTTTGCAGAATGGATTAAATTTATTAAATTTGCTCTATGGAATAAGATTAATTTTAAACCGTAGAGTAATGAATGGAGAGCAACCTAAGAGGGGGGATTACAATATATTTTGGACGAGGGAGCAATTAGCTCAATGGTGGGAGGAAGAGAAGGGTATCGTTCCTCCGGAGCCAAAAATTCGTCGACAAGCGCCCAAACCTACGAGGGAGGAGAGGGAAAGATTGAGGAAGTTAGAATCGTCAAAATAGAGAAGTGTCATGAAGGAGATAATTTATTTATGGAGGGAAGAGGATAGGAGTAGGTTTTGGTTACTTCGGTCTACGGGTAAGACCCTTATAGGGACTTACGACGGAAATTCCTTGGTGTTCTACAAGGCGGAGGGTGATGTTGACCGTCTTAGAACGCGTGTTTTAGGAGTTACTCCTCTTACTCAAAGGGAAGTTCAGGGTCTTGTCGGGGCAATGGAGTTGGTGTATGAGACTAATAAGTTTCCGCAAGTCCTTGATTTGGAGAAGGATGCAGAGTTAGTTCACCTTCTGGCGTCGGGGTCTTCCGAAGTGTTTGAGAGGAAAGATATCCGTATATTCTCAGCTAATTTGTTTATTCCGGATTAGATTTAAAAGGTTTCATGTTTGTGAGTGAGGGGCGTAGACAAACTAATTTTTGTCTACGCTTTTTTGATTTTTCTTGGCGAAATAAATTTATTTTTCTATCTTTGCAATACAAACTTAAATCAAAGGGGTTAGTTATGGAAACTTACAGTTCAGAGGAAATTCAGAAGGCGATTGACAAAGTTAGAAAGTTACTTGCGTTGGCGGGAAACAACGATTCTCCGGCTCAAATTCAAGCAGCTTTGATGAAGGTGCAGGAGTTGCAGGCGAAGTATGGGTTTCATGTTTCGGAGTTGCAAAGTGAGGAAGAGGTGGAAGTTATTACGGTAGCGAAGGATTCACCTGACACTAAATCGCTTAATTCTATTTATACGAGTACGGCGTCTGTTTTAGCAGGCCATTTCAGGGTCAAGGTCTATATTCGGACTGGAAGTTCTTCTCAGTTATGTATTATAGGTCTTTCCGAGGACGTAGCGATTTTCGAGGAAGTTTTAAGTTTTGTTTATACTGCTATGCGTCGGTTGGCGTCACAGGTTGTGAAACGCCTTGAGGGAACAAGGTCTTACAAACTTCAATTTAAGAATACTTACTATGGTGCATTTTTGAGAGGGGTTTCCGATGCGTTAAAAGCCAATGAGGAATCGAATGCGTTAATGGTTGTAACGCCGGATGCGGTTGTGAAGGAGTATTCCCAGCTTTCCTTAGTTAAGTCAAGTTCGGCTCGAATGTCTGTTAAGGATGACTATGCTCAGGCTCAGGGGTATCGTGATGGTAAGTTTGTGGGAGGAAGTTATGGCAAATCAGGGTATCTGCATTAAAATTTATTAATTTTATTTTATGGAAATATTGAAAGTAACGAATTTGCCCGACAAGGTTATGTTGGGCAAATTCAAGCAAATCAGGGATGTGCTTCGAGGTCTTTCGTTGTCTTTGAGTTATGACGAGAAAGTTTGCTGGGTTACTGATAAGGTGTTTGTAGTTCCTCAATATTTGGTAGTTGGGTGTTTGGAGGAAGGGGTTGCCTATTGTTTTGCCGCGGAAATTAAGGGGTGCCTGTGTGGGTTCACCGCTAATGTTCTCAAGGGTGAGACCCCGGAGGTGAGTTTACAAAGAGTTTTTGAGGAAGCGTTTAATCCGAGTGAGGAGGCTTTAAAGAGACTTGAGGGGTTTGGAAAAGTGGCACCGTGTCTAAACGTAGAAGGTCAGGGGATGTATCTTGCCGAGTTATTTCACTTTATAGGGTATGTTTGTGCGAGGGAAGAGAGAGTTTCTCAGATGGGGGTTCCGTCAGGGTCTGCGGATACTCCTTTGCGCAGAGCGGTGTTTACTTTATTGGTATCGGTTTTGGGCGGGGTTGATGAGGAGTTAAAGGTGAGTGTTCCCCTTACCGCCGTTGAGCCGTTTAGTGGGTTAGTTTGCTCTTGGGTCAGGTTTGTGGCCAAGAGTGAGGGCGTCGGTGAGAGGGAAGCTCTAATTAGGTGTTTTGAGTGTTTGCGAAAGAGTTACAATTACTTGGTTGAAGAGAGGTGTTCCTTGTCGTTGTTAAGAGTTCAGTTTCCTGATGAAGGGCTTCGAGAGAGTTGTGAGTTTGTAATGGATTTGGTGGAATCAATGCAAAGTTCTGAGGGGTTAAAGAGTTTAGTTTGTTAGGAAGGTAAAATTTATTAAATTTATTTAAGTATGCAAATAGTGAATACTACTTCTTTGCCTTTTGAAGAGGTAAAGAAGAGGGTTGCTCAAATAGTTGAGGTTGTGGGTGATGTTCCTGCCCCTCCTTTTGACGACCAAGTTTATGGTTTGGATAAAGGTGTGTTTCTTTATCCTAAAGGTATGGTTATGGGTTTGAAGGAGGGCAAAATTCTATGGTGTTTGTTAAATGTTCCTCAAAAGGAGGAAGGGGTTACGAAGGGGTTTAAGTCAATTTTCTTTAAGGTGGGTCTTTCCGAGGGTCTGGATATAGAATCGAGGCTTCATGAAATTCTTCCGCCTTCGGAGGAAATGTATCGTCAAGTGTTATCTAATCTGGAGGTAGGGGATAACTTTTCTTCTTTAGAGTTTGAGGAGCAGGGGTCAAAGCTCGCGGAGTTGTTCCATTTTTTGGGATGTGTTGCGTGTCGAAGTGAAACTCTCACTAAAATAGATGTTTCGAAGTTAGGGGAGGGTTCCTTAGGTCAGTTATCGTTCTTTGTGTTAGGGTCTCTTTGCGATAAATTGAATGAGGAGACTATGGAGTGTCCTTTTGGGTTGGGTGCAATAGATTCCTTTAGTTCTATTTTTGCAGTTTGGGTTAGAATAGTCACCCTTAAGGATGATAGACTTTCCTTTAAGGAAAGTTTTGGGAAGTGTTTCGAGTGTTTCAAGAGGAGTTATGATGAATTGGTAGAAAATAAGTGCACTCTCTCAGAGTATCAGTTTACTTTCCCGGAGGAGCTAAGTGAGATTTTAAAGGGATAGTGGAGGGCTTTTTCTATGACTTTTCCAGAGTGAAGAATTTAACAGAGTTCCCGGAATCTTATTTAATGGATGTTTGGGAAGAGTTACGGGTGCAGTTAAAAGCGTCGTCCGTTACCGGGGATGAGAAGGATGAGTTTATCCTTCTCGCTCCGGGAATGGTACTCCTACCTGAATTAATTTTATTTTGCAGGACTTTCCCTAATCAGGCTTTATGTTTTCTGGTTCAAGGCTCTCCTTCTGAGTTGGAAGTAATAGTTTTCACCCATGAGTTTTCGGGTGATGTTCTTTCGTTTGTGAGGAGTGTAAAATATTATGTAGGGTTTGATGCCAAGGGTTTTCATGAAAGGTTGGCGCCTTTGTTTTCCCCGGTTACGAGTTCAAGGTTTACTTCAGAGTTTATCGCCGAGGTTTTGTTTGATTTATCAGGGGCTGGGTGTTTAAGCGCTCATCCCGCCATGTTTCTGGAATTGGGTAAAGGGAAGGGGTCAAGGTTATTTACAGAGTTGCTTTCAGAGTTTTCTGAGGGAAGGGTCTCTGAAACCGGTTGGGATAATGTCCCGGTTAAGTATCTGTATTTAAACGAGATAATTCCCTATTTAGAGACTTTACTTCTTGAGAGGGAAGTGTCAAGTTCCATTCAGGTCAGAGGGGAGATAGAGGAACGTTTAAGGTGGTTACTTTCTAATAGGTGTTCTGCGCCAAGGGCTGTGTTGAATGTTTAGGGGTGTTTATTCGCACCCCTTTTTACTTTATAAGGTTCAGGGTTAGGGGTTTAGGATTCACCCCTCAAAAAACTTTAAAAAATTTTCTGAAAATCCCTCAAAAATTCATAGAATGAGCGTAAGTTACAATATTGTAATATTCGCAATATTGAGCAATAAGCCAATATTGCTTAATAATATTACAAGATTGGAACGTGGGAGTGCGGGGTTTATATGGGAGGTTGCGTTCCGCGCCGCGTTCTTTTTTCGATTTGGGAAACTTCTCGAGGTGTGTTGTTTCAGGTGCTACGCACATAAACTTCCGAAAAATCCCGAGGCGCATAGCATGAGGGATGTGTAACATACAAATTTCCGGGTGTGTTGTTTTTCAGAAAAATTCCAAGGTGTGTTGTATCCAAGTTTTGCCCACCGCGCATAGCGCGATTAGGGTGAAAGTTTTCGAAGTATTTTCCGAGGGGTTCCGAAAAATTCTGGGCAAAAATTTGGAAGGATAAATTTAATTTTATATTTTTGGGGAGTAAGAAATAAGGTTAAAAAGGCTTATGGAAAGAGGGAGAAATAATGTTAGGGTTATGGGTGTCCCCGAAGGGGGTATTTTATTTCGTAATGGGGTTGATTTAGAGTCTGAGTTACGGGGAGAAGGTTGGGATGACCAGACCATTTGGTATGAATATCTCACGGATGAAGGGGGTGAGAGGGAAGTTAAGCGAGTGAGGTTAGGGGATGTTAAAGTCAAGGTGTGGGAGTTAGTTCACAAGTATGTAAAAGTTCACCAGCCTTATTATTATCGTCAGTTTCAGGGGGATTTATGGGATTTAGGTCAAGACATTTTTGAAAGTTTCATGAAGGCGAAAGCCAGGGTGAGGAGGGTGAAAGACCTTACGGGAAAGGTTTTGAAGGATGAGGAAGGGAATGATGTGCGAGTGCGGGGTCGTGAGCAAAGTTTGTTGGACAAGTATAATCCTCAGGTAACGTCGATAGAGTATTTAGTAAAGGGTTGTGTTATAAGGAAGTTAATTGATTACTCCAGAGGGGATAAAGTACCGTTTGTAAGGTATCAGAGTTTGTTAGAGGAGTTTGGTGACCGGGTTTTGGTTACGTTTAGGTTAGATGTTAAGGGAGGGGGAGAAGGTTACCCCGAAGGGTTTGAGTGGTTAGCGAGTAATTTGGAAGACCCGACGGTTTTAGAGTGGTGGGTCAAGAAGTTTGAGGGACTTACGGAAGCGAAGAGGAGGAAGGTTTTTCGGGAGTATGAGGCCAAGAGGGATGAGTTACCCGAGGGGAGTAGGGTGTTTTTTGAGGAGTTGTTTAGGTTATGTGGGGGTGAAGGTTTAACGGAGAAGGTTATCCGGAAGGGGGTTTCCCAGAAACGGGTTACCCGGAAGCGAAAAGTCAGGGTTGTGCCTGAGGAGCAGAGGGGTTTCAAGGTGAAGACTGCCCCGAAGGGGGAAGAGGATGAAAGGTTTGTGTTTCATAAGTTTAAAATGGGTGAGGGGGTGTTGGTTACCCCGAAGGGGGGAGAAGGCTTTCTGGAGAAGTTTGAGGGTTTGTTACCTTGGATGTTTGTAGAGGGTAGTTTATCCCAGAGGGATAGGGTATGGTTAAGTTTAAATTGGATGTCACCTTCGAAGAGGAGGAAGGTTTTGGAAGATTTCAAGAAGAGGAAGAGTAAACAAAATTAAGAAGGGTTTAGAGTTATGGGAAGAGTTTCAGAGGAGGATGTAAAGGTTTTGAGTAGGGTTTTGAGTTCGTTGCCGGGGGGGCTTCGTATTTCGATGGCCCGGCATGGCGCGGCGTTGTCCGCCTCGATTCCTG
>ENA-OOWN01002679-OOWN01002679.1-human-gut-metagenome-genome-assembly--contig:-NODE-2679-length-10559-cov-2.747525_pt1 | contig 10559 bp, 9 predicted proteins | sample MGYA00241406_ERZ501319 | MGnify/ENA primary metagenome ERZ501319 (study PRJEB25962, sample SAMEA2042734) | human gut metagenome | biome: human gut; feature: human-associated habitat; material: faeces... | reverse complement strand
GCTGAATTCAAGAACGGTAAAAGAACTTAATTATCTGATGGAAAAGAAGACAGGTGAATTACTTTTCGTACTGGAAGATCAGAGAAAACCTCTGGAGAGAATTATGACAGCTAATCCGGATTTCAAAAAGAAATTCACTTCTAAGCTTGAGCTTCCGGTATTCATCAATGATGAACTCTTTGCGCAGGATGGGGGTGTCCGTTATCGGACGTGCTTGCCGTATGTAGTCCAGACAGCCGCCGAAATACTTTCCGTCGGTCAGTATGGAGAGGGCTGCGGCTCCGGCTGCGGCATAGGCGGCCGGAATGACGTCCGCCCGTCCTTCTTCTTTAATCCACCCTTTGGAAGGGGATTTCCGTTTGAATTCCGCGATGATGCCGGAACGCGAGGCTGCCAGACTCTCGCGCATGGAGCGGTGCTTCCGTGCGTCGGTCATGTATGCCGGGACTTTGCCGTGGCGGGCAGTCCCGTCATGGGCGTTTCTCCATCTGCCTTCTACGAGTGCGAAGAGCTGTTCGGGAGGCAACTCAGCTTTCTCCCGTTCCACTTCCTTGCGTTTGTATGCCAATATTTCTTCTAATATGTCTTTCATAAGTTTTTACTGTTAAGTTCCACGTATTTTTTCAGGCAAGTCAGGGCACGTCCGCTTTCCAGCGATTCGCGGGCGATGGCGAGGCATTCGGCGATGTCCTTGTCCCGTTCGATGACTTTGATGGCAAAGGCCGCATTGGCCAATACCACGTTTTTCCGGCTTTCCGTGCTGCGGTTTTCGAGTACGCTGTCGAAAATTTCCGCAGCCTCGTCCGGGGTTGCACCGCCGTAGAGTTCTTCCGGGTGGATAGTCGGCAGGCCGAGGTCGGCAGGCCGGAAGATTTTCTCCATGGTGTTGGTCTTGACTTTGAAATTACCCGTCAGCGAGATTTCGTCATATCCGTCTATGCTGTTCACGATACCGTAACCGATACCCAACTTCTCATACACGCTGCTGTACAGCCGCATTTGGTTCAGGTTGGCCACACCTAATAATTGATAGGCCGGGCGGCAAGGATTGACCAGCGGACCGAGAAGGTTGAAACAGGTTGGTATCTGAAGCATTTTGCGTACGGGGGCCACGGCTTTCATCCCGTGGGCGAACAGCGGGGCATGCAGGTAGGCAAAGTTGCACGCCTCCATGCTGCGGCGTAACAGGTTGCTGTCGGCCGTGAACCGCACGCCATGATGCTCTATGACATTGCTTGCTCCCGAAGTCGAGGTGGCGGCGTAATTACCGTGTTTGGCTACTTTGTAACCGGCTCCTGCCACTACGAAACAGGCGCAGGTGGAGATGTTGAACGTGTTTTTATTGTCACCGCCTGTCCCCACGATGTCAATGACCCGATAAGGGGAGAAATCCACGGGCTGGCCGGTTTCTATAAGCCCGTCGCGCAGGCCGAGCACTTCGTCCACCTTGATGCCCCGCATAATCAGTCCGGTGAGCAAGGCACTGATTTGCACGTCGTTGTATTCCCCGTCTGCAATATGACGGACGATCTGGCAGGTCTGTTCCCGGGTCAGAACCTCACCGTTTGTAATTTTTGTGAGTATTTGTTTCATGCTTGTGATGTATTTAAGTTTTATTGGTATGTGGTTTGCAAGGGAATGGGTATAAAAAAGGAGGCCTGCCGTAAGTACGACAGGCCTCCATGTCTTCACATTGGTATGTGGTTGATGATACATATAAGGCTATCTCCTCACGACTTTTCAGGTCTTGAGTTACGCCACCACCAATATGTATTTTTATTTAAGAACATCGTTCGGTTCGTTTCTTGTTTTGTTTTATGGTTGCAAATATACAGAGAATTTCTTTGTATGCAAACAAAATCACAGTTTTTTCGGATGAAAAGCTGAATTTTATGCGTGTGGAGCATTAATCATTGGCTTTTTCTTTTTGTCTAGTTCCTAACTTTTCCTTCACGGTTCTCCAGAACATCCGGTCTATTTTCTCATTTTCTAAAGGGTTTCCTACTGCCAACACCTCGTTGTTTTCGTCCAAAAGGAAAGTGTGCAACATGGGATTGGAGGGTAGTTGAGGGTTGGTCCGGCGGAAAACGCCTGTGGTGTCCATATAAATGGGGTAAGAAAGCATCATGCTTTTCAGGGTGAGGCGGAACGAACCGATGGATTCTGAAAGTGGGCGGAAAATGAAATATACTTGTAGTCTGTCTGCATAAGGTTGTAGCTTGCCCAAAAAGTTTCGCAACTATATACTTTCGAGCAAGCAGATGTTATACACAATGCTTGGTACAATAAAGTATATAGTTTCGCAAGAAAATGTGGAAACATGTTTCAAATATTGTTTGTCTGTTTTGTCTTGCTGGAAGACACTTTGCAAACCATCTTTGGCTCAATCGTGTTACTTCAAATGGAAAACGAACAATGCGGCATCACAAGAGTCCTTTTGAGGCTTCCACTTGTCATAGTCATTGGTAAGTATGTAGCCTATCAGACCATTGGAGGATTGCCATCGGGGTGCAAACGGTATGACCTCTGTCGTGTCTGCATACCCTTGGTGTTGTCTTCCATTTTTCATGTTGTAGAATGAGTAATAAGTTTTCCCTGAGTGGTAAAAGTTATTTATTATATGGTGGTCTACAATGAAGAAGCCGGTGTTGAAGGCTCTTTCGGATTCCGTGATGTCATAACTTGATTTCACATTGTCTTTGGCGGTATTTCTACCGAAATCTGTTCGGAATGCCGGTTTTGGTCCTCCGGAAGTCCAACGGTATATTTCATTGGAAAACGGAGGGAAGATGTAAACCTTCCCGTTTTTATCCCGGACAAAAGAGGTTTCATTGTAAATCATGTCCAAACTCATTTTGAATGGCAAATAGCTTTGTTGTACTTCCCCCAGATTGTTGGTATGCACAATGCGATGCAACTTCTCAGTCGCTAACAAGTTCAGGAAAAGGAAGCCGTCTTTGACTTTTATGAAATCCATGGCAGGGAATCCATAGCGGAATGACGACTTGTAATTGAGGACTGCATCATAGGCCAATATGCTTTTTGTGTCAAAGTCCATTAAGAACAAAAGGCTATCTCCCAAAGTCATGGCCCAGGCAGAAACGTATTCTCCATTTCCATGTCCCACATTCCGGATACGTTTGACGAAATCGCCCGAAGGGAATTTGAAAGCCCATACGGCATTGGCTCTGTCCAACACATACACCATGGAGTCTGAAATGCATACGGTTTTGATGTCTCCCATGAAATTACCGCAGGTGTTTAAAGCTATGGTGTCGATACTTGATATGACGGCAGGACGCGGAATGATTTTATTCTCGTAATCCTCGATGTGGATGGTAAGTAAGTCCTTTTCGTTCGCGTCTTGTTGGTTCTTGCACCCCATCAAGTTTAATATGTACAGGGCGCAAAGTGTTATTGCTATGAAATAATGCTTTAAGTTCATTGTGAGTAACATTCTTGGGATTCAATGTCGTTTGTTTTTTGTTTTATTCTATATTAGTCAGTCGTACATATGTATACTTGTGCCAAATATATGTAGTAATAAGTAAACTACAAATATTTGGCACATGAAATAAATGGAAACATGTCGTAAAACATCATTTATGGACACAAGGTGTGCCCGAGGAAGTTTTCCACGATGGCTCGTCCATTCGGGGTGAGTACGGATTCCGGATGGAGCTGTATGCCGTGGATATCGTATTCGCGGTGGCGCAACGCCATGATTTGTCCTTCTGGGCTGACCGCCGTCACTTCGAGGCAGGAAGGCAGACCGTCGTCCGACACTACCCACGAGTGGTAACGTCCCACGGGGAATTGCTTGGGGATGCCTTGGAAAATATAGTCTTTTTCCGTTTGGAAACAAGGAGTCTGTACGCCGTGGAACACATCGGACAGGTTGACGAGCTGTGCGCCAAAAGCCTGGCCGATGGCTTGATGCCCGAGACATACGCCAAGTATCGGCTTTCGTCCGGCATAAGTGCGGATGACGTCTAATAGCAGTCCGGCTTCTTCCGGAATGCCGGGGCCCGGACTTAAAATGATTTTGTCGTATGCCTCAATATTTTTCAAGTCGAATGCGTCGTTGCGCAGCACCGTAGTATCCGTGCCGGTTTCACGTATCAGATGATATAAATTGTAGGTAAAAGAATCGTAATTATCAATGATGACTGCTTTCATAATTCTGAATGTATACGGAAAGCTTCACAAGCGTTCTGCCATTTGGATGGCATGGCGCAAAGCTCCCAGTTTGTTATTGACTTCCTGTAACTCGTAATCTTCGTCGCTCTTGGCCACAATGCCGCCTCCGGCCTGGAACCATAACTCGTTGTTACGGCTTACAAACGTACGGATGGTGATGGCCTGGTTCAGGGAACCGTCCAATCCGATGAACCCTATGCAACCGCCGTATGCCCCTCGGTTGTGCGGCTCCAGTTCACTGATAAGTTGCATGGCGCGGACCTTGGGTGCGCCGGAGAGCGTACCGGCCGGGAAGGTGTCGATGAACGTCTTGACAGGGTCGGCTTCGTCATCCAGCATACCGCTTACACGGCTCACCAAATGGATGACATGGCTGTAATATTGCATGTCTTTGTAGAAGTCCACTTTCACGTCGTGGCAGTTCCGGCTCAGGTCGTTCCGCGCCAGGTCTACCAACATGACGTGTTCGGCGTTTTCTTTCGGATCGTTTTTCAGGTAGTTTGCATTTTGTGCGTCCGTATCGGCGTTGCCGGTACGTTTTGTCGTGCCTGCAATCGGGTCGATATAAGCGTGGCGTCCTTCTATGCGGCAATGTGTTTCGGGTGAGGAACCGAAAATGCGGAATCCCCCGAAGTCGAAATAGAACAGGTAGGGGCTGGGATTGATGCTGCGCAGGGCGCGGTAGAGCTTGAAGTCGTCTCCTTCATACCGTTGTACGAAACGGCGGCTCAATACGATTTGGAACACGTCGCCCCGTAAGCAGTGAGCAATGCCTTGGCGGATGTTGGCTTTATGTTCATCGTCCGTGAGCGTGCTGAAGGTTTCACCAACAGGACGGAAATCGTAGGTGGCGAAGTTGTGGTTTCGGATGACGCATTCCAGTTCGTCGAGAGTATCCGGTTCATGATTTTCCACCAGTTCGATTAACGTCATGGTATTGTTGAAGTGGTCGAAAGCAATAACATACTTATATAAGATGTAAAGGATGTCCGGTGCGTCGTTCTTTTCCTGCATGCAATCTTTTATTTCTATGTGTTCGAAATACCGGACCGCATTGAAGGACGTGTAACCATAGAGGCCGCAAAACTCCTGTTTGTCGCCTGTCACGGTGAAGCGTGATAAAAAGTCGTTGAAGGCTTGTTCGGCCGGATAGTTTTCATTGATTTCTCGGGATTCTTGCGTGCCGTCCGGATATTGAGCGGTCACGGTACCATGGCTGATGTCGATGCTGGCTATCGGGTTCAGGGCGATGAATGAACGGCTGTTGTCATGACTATGGTAATCGGAGCTCTCCATCAGGGCGCTTTGTGGATAAAGGTCGCGCACTTTCAAATAGGTGCTGACCGGTGTATAGAGGTCACCGAGGATTTGTCGGCAAGCCGTGCTGTAATGAAATGTATTCATAGGGTTTCTTATGGATTTGTATGGTACATCTTATTGTTCTAAATACTCGTCGTAGCGGTGGGCCAGATAGGTGTCTAAGTCTTTGTCACCCCGTCCGCTGACCGTCAGCACGACCACATCCTCTTTCCTGAATTTCATTCGTGGGAGCATGCCGAGTGCGTGTGCCGATTCCAAGGCCGGAATAATACCCTCCAGGCGGGTGAGTTCGTATGCGGCCCGTAAAGCTTCTTCGTCGTTGACAGCCATGACTGTGGCCCGGTGCTCTTGTGCCAAGTTGGCATGTAACGGGCCGATACCCGGATAATCCAAACCGGCAGAGATGGAATAGGGTTCGATGATTTGCCCGTCTTCGTCCTGCATGACCAGCGTACGGCTTCCATGGATGATACCCAATGAACCGCAATGTATCGTGGCTGCGGTCTCTCCGCTGCCGATACCGTGGCCTCCGGCCTCACCGAGGTATATTTTGACCCGTTCGTCGTCGATATAGTGGTAGATGGTACCGGCAGCGTTCGACCCCCCACCGACACAAGCCATCAGGTAGTCCGGATAATCGCGTCCTTCTTTTTCCAAGAGCTGTTCCTTGATTTCACGGCTGATGACGCTTTGCAAGCGGGCCACCATGTCGGGATAGGGGTGTGGGCCTACAGTGGAACCGATGATGTAGAAGGTGTCTTGCGGATGACAGCACCAGTCGCGGATGGCCTCATTCGTGGCATCTTTCAATGTTTTGTTACCACTTTCTACCGGATAAACCTCGGCACCCAACATCTTCATGCGTTCTACGTTGACGTGTTGCCTTGCCACGTCCGTCGCTCCCATGTAGACTCGGCAGGGCATGTTCATCAGGGCACAGACCGTAGCGGTGGCCACACCGTGTTGCCCGGCACCGGTCTCGGCAATGATACGCGTTTTGCCCATTTTCCGTGCCAAAAGGATTTGTCCGATGGCATTATTGATTTTGTGAGCGCCGGTGTGGTTGAGGTCTTCCCGTTTTAAGTAGAGTTTACAACCGTATTTTTCACTCAGTCTCCGTGCATGGTAGAGAGGCGAGGGGCGGCCTACATAATCTTTCAGCAGCGCATGGTACTCTTTGCGGAATGCTTCACTCTCAAGGATGGGAAGATATGCTTTACGCAAATCTTCTACGGTTTTATACAGAATCTCGGGGACGTATGCGCCGCCGAAATTACCGTAATAGCCTTCTTCATTTACATGATAAGTTTTCATCTTCATTTGTATTTTGGTTCGTTTGTTTGTTCTTGGGAAAAAGGGTATAAAAAAGAGACCTGCCGTAAGTACGACAGGCCTCCATGTTTCTTTTAGGGTAAATGTAGATAATACATATAAGGCTTGCTCCTCACGACTTTTCCGGTCTTGAGTTGCGCCACCACCAATATGTATTTTTATTTGAGAACATTATTGCTTTAGTCTTTTAAATTCTTGTTTTCGCTTGCAAATATATGTAGAATCCCTGAACTGGCAAATAAAATCACAGTTTTTTTCGTTTAGAGATAAAAAATAGTTGGAACGGGATACGTTGGATGCATTGCTTTTTGTCGGGAGACATTCCAAGCAGACTGATAATTTTGCAGATGGGAATGGTTATTCTTCCACCGTGAAATCGAATGCTTTGACATCTCCGTATTGGTTGACGGGCTTTTGAGAAAGATCCACCAATATGTATTCCCCGGGGAAGAGCGGTGTGAGCGGTGTTACGGCAAAGCCTAATCCCGGAAGGTTCTCAATGTTGAAAAGCCCTAATTCCACACGGGTATAGTCGCAGTCTTTAAATTCAGAGGCCGGCAAATAGCGGAAGCCTCGTCTTTCTTTCAGTCGAATCAAGGCGTAGTCGTTCAAATCCTGCGTTTTGGGGTAAATGGCAAATTTAGGTTGGCGACCGGTGGTTTGCCTTGCCTGCGCCCCCGAGAAGTATCTTTTTATTTTTCGCCCTACATTGATGCCTTGTATGTCCCAACCTTTCTTAAGTTCAGTCTGGCTGGTTATGACGTTCATCGGGAAAATAGAGTCTCCTACGAATATGAATACCGTGGGGTCGGGTTGTTTCATTTGTGCTTGTACTTGCAAGAACAATCCGAGGAACAGGAAGAATGTGGCTATTCTCATTTTACGTTCATGTTTAATTTATATGCAAAGGTAGGGATATAATAAAAGAAACGGTGAGAAAGTTATTTATTTTCTTTGAATATATCCGAAAAAGTATTAATTTTGTTTTTGACTCAGCCTGTCCATGAGGGACTGGCGGGCATTTTATGGGAAAAGGGCGTTTACGGACGTAATCTTTAGGTCTCAAATCTCGCAAATTTGAATCCATCCTGAAAGATTAGGCAACGGGAAACGTCCACGTTGGTTGTATTGTATTCACTCGGGGAAAATTCTCCCGGTTTATATGATATGTCATGGCGTGGGCTGGCTGCGTTGCCTATCCTGAGGGATGGGGGCAATGCGAGAGCCTGAGACCATGGGATAGGCGAAAGTACCTCCCTACGCCTTTTTCATGTTCAACCTTCTAAAAGAGAAAGAATATATCCGTTTGGGGAGAACGGAAATCTAAGTGGTATGAAAACAAAAAGACAAAGAATTGGGCTTGGGGCGTACTTGACGGCCTGTATGGTCGTGCTACTCAGTGCGGCGTGCGGAGGAGGCGATAAAAAGGCGATGGGCTGCATTCCGGTGAAGTCGGGTGAGAAGTGGGGGTACGTGGACAGTGAAGGGAAGTGGCTCATCAACCCGCAGTTTGAGAGTGTGGATGCGTTCCACGAAGGTTGGGCAGTCGTTCAACGTGAAAACGGGGAATATGGTTTTACGGATACTGACGGTAAAATCATGAATGATGCGTGGTACAAAGGGGCTACCCGTTTTTCTAGCGGGAAAGCGTGGGTCGTAGCCGAGAACACGGCTCCTGTATTGATAGACACGAAGGGAAACAAGCTTTCCGAAGTAAGAGAAGCGTTGCGCGTGTATTCCTATACGGAAGGTTTGGCCATGGCTTTGGTGAAAGACGAGAAGACGGGGCGTACGCTTTACGGTTATCTCGACGGCAAAGGAAAATGGGCCATAAAGCCGCAGTTTGAGAGTGTGGGCGCGTTCTCGGAGGGCAGGGCGGCCGTGGCGCGGACGAACGAAGAGAAAAATAGGATGGAACACGGATACATCGACAAAAGCGGTGCGTTGGTAATTCCTTACCAGTTTGCATACGCAAGGCACTTCGAGAAGAATGGCAAGGCCGTGGTCTCCATCAATGGGGACAACGGATGGGTGGACGGAGTGATAGACCGGGACGGACATTATCTCATCACGCCGCAATTCGGCAGCCTGATGCCGGACGGGGATGAACTGACGTGCAGCTTTTCCGGGACGGACCTCTACGGGCGTTGCGACCAGGATGGTAAAGTCATAGTGAATCCCCAATTTAAAAACCTCACCCTTTTCTTTGACGGGAAACTGGCTCCGGCATCATTGGACGGAGAGAAAGTCGGTTACGTGGACAGGACCGGGCACTTTGTCATCAATCCGCAGTTCGACTATGCCAGTCCCTTTGCCGGTGGGATAGCCATTGTGCGGGTGGGCGACAAATTCGGGTTTATAGACACGGACGGCAAGTACAAGGCGAACCCGCAATTCGACGGAGTAGACCCTTCCGTGATAGAGGTTTATTACGGCATTCCGGGGGTAGACCATGTGGAGAGCGATTTCTTCGACGCGTCCTACATCGCGGGCAAACTCAAAGATGCGGTGAAGGACGGCGGCATGAACGGTTACACGCTCGGCATGACGGTGGGCGACATTATGACGAAGGCCGGGCTGGACGAAGATAGGGTCAGCCGTAGCGAATCCGGCACGACCCGGCTGTTTTATGATCCTTCGTGGCTTGCTGCGGCAAGTTTACGACTGGAGATGAAGGGCGATTTCTTCGATTCCGTCTCTGACGGATGGTGGGGATATGTGAAGGTGATAGACAAGAAACGGCGTCCCACGAGCTTTGTGTGTACGGTAGCCATCAGCGACTATGGGAAGAAAAACAAGCAGCCCTTGCTGTTCGAGGCCGTCAAAAAAGTTTTCGGTGCGGAAGGGAAAAATAAGGTAACCCGGGATGGTTACACCTATGAATTGAGTTCGGACAATGAAGGTATTCACATTATAATTAGGAAATGACCATGAAAACTTTGAGAATAAGGACAAGGCTGTGCCTGACGCTTTTGATGTGCATGCTGTTCGTGGGAAAGAGCGTGGCACAGGAAGAAGGAGAGAACCTCCCCATGTCGTTCGTCTATCCGGAAGCTTATTCCGAATTGATAGGATATGACACGAAAAACTTCGACTTGAATATGGGACTCGCAGATTGCCTTTTGAAGAACTATGAGGACGCTGTACCCAAACTCCAGCGGGCTGCCAAGCAAGGCGAAGGCTTGGCCATGGCCGTGCTTGGCGACTTGTACGCCCACGGGCGCGGCGTGAAAGCCGACCGCCGGATAGCCATGAACATGTTCGCCAAGGGCATACAGGCCAAGTGTCCGTTGGCACACTGCTATCGCGGCGAAATGTACCAAAGGGAAGGAAAGGGAGAAGAAGCGATGGCCGAATACCAGAAAGCCTTCCAAATGGATTCCGATTGCATGTATGCTCTATGGCTGACAACGGTTTATCTTTGGAAAACGGGACAATATGAAATGTCGGTGTACGGGATGGACTTGATTTACAATAACGGTGTGGATGCTATGGCAGGTACATTGGGCATGATATACGCCGAAGGTAAAGTGGTGCCGGTGGATTACGGCAAGGCTTTCGACTACCTTACGAAGGATGAGGCCAAGTATATCGACTCCGAACTGCTGACGCTTGCCGAATTGTATTATTACGGGCGGGGTACAGGTGAAGACAAAGTGAAGAAGATGCAGCGGAGTAGCAAATACAACACCTATTATTATAAGGAT
>ENA-OOWN01002678-OOWN01002678.1-human-gut-metagenome-genome-assembly--contig:-NODE-2678-length-10559-cov-3.780750_pt1 | contig 10559 bp, 7 predicted proteins | sample MGYA00241406_ERZ501319 | MGnify/ENA primary metagenome ERZ501319 (study PRJEB25962, sample SAMEA2042734) | human gut metagenome | biome: human gut; feature: human-associated habitat; material: faeces... | reverse complement strand
AGCTCAATTCCCGAGCGACCGGGCATGGTAATGTCTAAAAACAGCACGTCGGGCTTGTTCGACAGAATCGACTCCACGGCTTCGGTGACATTGCCCGCCTCGGCAATCTGACCCACACGCGCATCCTTTTCCAACAGATAGCGTAGCTCAGCCCTAATGGGAGGCTCGTCATCAACCACCAAGATGTTCCAGCCTTCGGACATATGTGCTTCCCCTCTTTTTCTCTCAATCCAACCGCGTGCTACGCCGTCAACGGCGCCGGCTCATGCGGCTCGCCGTTCAGCTCGACGATGACCTGCGTGCCAACGCCCTCCTGGGACTTCACGCGCATGCCAGAATCTTCTCCGTAAAAGAAATGGATGCGCTGAAGCACGTTGAAGAGCGCCAAGCCGCAGCCTCGTTTGATGGAGCCGTCGGCGGTAATGCTCTCGGGCTCCTCTCGGCGATGCTGCTCAAACAGATGCGCGCAGACTTCTTCGCTCATACCGATGCCATCGTCCTCGACGATGAGCTTGCAGCGGCCCCAGTCGGGAATGCCTACGCCTACGCCGGCGTTCTTCATGGCGCAGGCGATACCCACCGGATCGCCGTTTTTCACCGCCTCGTCATAGGCGGGCTTGATGGCCTCCAGTGTCTCTACCAGACCGGTGGAGTCATCCACGATCTGGCCGTTGGGCAGCACACCGCCGGGGCGAATGGCGTTGCGGTAGCGGATCTCCCAGGGGGAGATGCCCACCAGGTCGGCCATCTGGTTCAGCAGCGTCTCGGTGCAGAAGCAGGTCTGGGTGACGCCGAAGCCCCGGAAGGCGCCGGCGGGGGGATTGTTGGTGTAGTAGGCGCGGCCCTCGATCTCGAAGTTCTCGTAGGCGTAGGGACCGGCGGCGTGGGTGCAGGCGCGCTCCAGCACGGGGCCGCCCAGAGAGGCAAACGCGCCGGTGTCGGACACCACGCTGGCCTTGACACCCTGAATGATGCCGTTTTCGTCGCAGCCCATGGTGAAGTCCATGTCCATGCTGTGGCGCTTGGGATGGACGAGGATGGACTCCTGGCGGCTGAGCTTGAACTTGACGGGCCGGCGGCTCAGGTAACACAGCAGCGCGGCGTGGTGTTGGACGGACATATCCTCCTTGCCGCCGAAGCCGCCGCCCACCAGGCAGTTCTGCACCTGGCAGTGGTCGTAGTCCACGCCCAGCATGGACGCGCACTCATGCATGGTGGTGTGGGCACTCTGGTCGGTGGTCAGCAGCTTTACGCCGCCGTTGTCCAGCGGCAGCGCCACGCAGCACTCCGGCTCCAGGAAGGCGTGCTCCGTCCACGGGGTGGAGAAGTGCTCGGTCAGCACATATTTGGCGTTTTTGATAGCACCCTCGGCATCGCCGCGGGAGACGTGCTTGTAGGCCTGGACGTTGCTCTCCTCCTCATCGAACACCAGCGGCGCGCCGGGGGCGGCGGCCTCGGTGGGGTTGTGGACGGCGGGCAGGACTTCGTACTCCACCTTCACCAGCTTCTTGGCGGCCTCCACCGTCTCCTGATCCACGGCGCAGACCAGTGCCACACTGTCGCCCAGGTAGTGTACCAGCTCGCCCACGCCGATGAGGGTGGGCTGATCCTTCTTCAGATGGCCTACGTTCACCTTGCCGGGGATATCCTTTTGGGTGGCCACGCAGATCACGCCGGGCAGCGCCTCGGCCTCGCTGGTGTCGATGGACAGCACACGGGCGCGGGCATACTGGCTGCGGACCGCACCGCCGTAGCACATACCGTCCACATAAATGTCATCGGGATACTGGCCATAGCCCAGGACCTTTTCCTCCACGTCCAGTCGGTGGACGCGGCTGCCCATCTGCCAGTCGTCGGCGGAGGGGGCGGGCAGCTTGCCCGCGCGGAATATCTTAGCCGCCAGCAGGATGCCGTCGATGATCTTCACGTAGCCGGTGCAGCGGCAGATATTGTTGCGGATGGCGAAGGCGGCCTCCTCGCGGGTGGGATCGGGGTTCACGTCCAGCAGCCCCTTGGCAGAGATGACCATGCCGGGAATGCAGAAGCCGCACTGCACCGCGCCGGCCTCGCCGAAGGCGAAGGTGTAGACCTGCTTTTCCCAGTCGCTGAGCCCCTCTACCGTGAGGATGGTCTTGCCCTCCAGCTTGTCCGTCTGGGGGATGCAGGCCTTGGTGGGCTTGCCGTCGATGAGGACGTGGCAGGTGCCGCAGGCACCCTCGCTGCATCCGTCCTTTACGGAGGTCAGGTGCAGCTCGTCCCGCAGAAAGCGGATGAGCTTCTGGTTCTTTTCCACAGTGACGGACTTGCCGTTCACGGTAAATGTCGCCATAGTGTATCTCTCCTTTGCGCCCGGCCGGGCTTATCTCTGGTATTTGCAGAAATTATAGCACGGGAACGACGGAAAAACAAGGTGAGAACCGCCGCATTTTGTCCAAGGCGTGATAGTATATCGAGAATATCGGATAAAAAGAAAGAAGCCGCCCAAGGCGGCTCCTTCAAACAAAAGCTTTCTTACGTTTCCAGCACCGGAAGCATGATCTGCAGCAGAAACTGGCCCTGCTGGGCGGAAAACACGCACAGGCCGCCGTTGCGCTGGGCGATGGCCTGGATGCTGCGGCATCCGTAGCCGTGTCCTTCCCGGTCACTGACAGGCAGGCCGTCCCGCATGGCTACCGGTCCGGCGCAGGGATTGCGTATCTCAATGAGAAGCTTGTTCTGCCGCACACCGCAGTACAGGGAGATCTGCTTCCGGTCGGCGGGCAGGTCCGCCACGGCGTGCAGGGCGTTTTCCAGACCGTTGCTCAGCAGGGAGCACAGCTCCGTGTCCGAAATGGCTACATCGTTGGGCAGTGAGGCATCCACGGTCAGCACGGCGCCCTGCCGCTGGGCTTTGTCGGTGAAGGAGGAGCACAGCAGGTTCACCAGATGGTTTTCGCAGAAGCGGCGGGGCGTGATGGCCTCGATATCCGCCTGGACATTTTTGATATACGCTGTCGCCTCGTCCGGCCGTCCCGCGGACAGCAGACCGTCCAGCATATTCAGGTGGTGGCGCATATCGTGCTGATAGACGGCGGTCTGGGTCTCCAGCCGGTGAAGGGAGTCCATCTCAGACTGGGACTGCTCCAGCTCCGCCTCCAGCATGGAGCGCTGCATCTCCGCGTCGGCGCGCCGCTGTGACTGCAGGTGAAAGGCGGGCAGAAACAGTACATAGAATGTTATCAGCACTGTGGGCAGAAATTCATTCAGCGCCTGAATGCCGGAATAGAGTGCATCGGAGTAGATCGTGGTGGCATAGTCGAAAATATAATAGGTGACGGGCAGGCTGCCGAACAGCAGCAGCGTCGCCGTTGAGGAGGTCATGGTGTTATAGGCCGCGGCCACGAAAAAGCGGCGCAGGAGATAATACATCACCGGCATCAGCAGGATATAGACCAGCTCGGCGGCCAGCGTGCTCTGCGTCAGCGCCTCCACGGCGATGCGTCCCCAGCGGGGCGGCTGGCAGCACAGATACGCGGTGCAGGTGCTGACAATGGCTACGCCCACCGATTTTTTCATAAACAAAATTAGGATCAGCACCAACGGCACATGGATGACCAGCGGGTAGAGCTGCTTTACCGTTCGTTCGCCCAAAAGCACCAGCCCCAGTGCCAGCATCAGCAGGAACAGCAGGCACAGCAGCGTCAGCAGGTACTTCTGCTGCCGGGAGACATGGCCGCCGGTGGAGAGATCCGCGCTGAGCGCCAGTCCATAGATCAGCACCAGCACATAGCAGAATATATCCAGCGCGGACTGCATAGATAAATCAAACATATTATGCATCCCTCCCGGAAAACAGCAGGGCCAGATAGTCCTTTTGCAGCTGGCCGTACAGCAGACGGGACACGGGCACGTTATGGCCGCTGAAGGTGATGACCCCGGCGGGGGAGAGCTTTTCGGCCTGGAGCATATTGACGATGTAGGACCGGTGGACCCGCATGAACTCCGGGCGGGCCAGCAGCGCCCCTTCATACTCGCGCATGGAGGCCGCCACCTCGTGAACAGTGCCGTCGGCCATATTGAAGAACAGGTGTTTGCCGTTGACCTCCACATAGCTCAGATGGGAAAAGGGCAGACGCACCAGCATACCGTTGGACTTGACAGTCAGGCCGTCCTGCGGCTTCTGCTCCCGCAGATACAGCTTGTCCAGCACCGGATAGAGCAGCTTGGCATTGATGGGCTTGAGCAGATACTCCGCCGCCCGGACGCCGTAGCTTTCGTAGGCGAAGCCGGGAGAGGTGGTGAGAAAGATAATGTCCGCCGCCGCGTCGAAGGAAAGGATCTCCCGTGCGGCGTCCATACCGGTCATGCCGGGCATCAGCACGTCCAGCAGATACAGGGTGAAGCGCTCGGCGCGGGCAGCGTCCAGCAGCTGGCCGCCGCTGCGGAAGGTCTGAAAGCGGACATCGGAGCGCCGGTCAGACTGCCAGGCCTGCAAAAGCGCCGTGAGCTTTTCCAGCTCCTCGATCTGATCATCACATGCTGCGATATACATGGCGCCGCCTCCTTGTGCTTTTCTTGTGCTTCACGCGGCTTTATTTTATCATAAGAAAAGGGAATTGTCACCGCAAATTTTACATTTCGCGGACGTGTATGTGCATTTCGCGGCATACGCGGACGCAATCCTTCCCGTATCTGTTACGATATCCACGGAAGGGGTCGCTGTGCCCTGCGGAAAGGGGCGTTTGCGTATGAAATGGGTCATCTGGCTCGTGGCGATCGCCAGCACTTCAGCGCTTGTCGTCCTGTGGTTCTGGGAGGTCCGCCGTCTGCTGCGTCAGCACCGGAGCATGGTAGAGAGCGCCCGGTGCCAGCTGGCCGCTTTTGAAAAGCGGGCGGCAGAGGCTGCGGGCAATGCTGATGTGGCGGAGGTCCTGCGGCGCAGCGAGAGCATTTACCGGCAGGCCGCCGGCAGCTATAACGAGACACTGCATCGGCCATGGATCTATATTCCCGGGCGGCTGATGGGCTTCCACTATGAGGAGGCCGCGAAGGTCCCCGGCCGGGTACATATATAGATGAGCAGGAAAGAGAAGCAACAAAAACCATTGGGAGGGTATTGTTATGCGCGATGAAATGAAACGGACGATGTTTGAACTGTTCGGCGTGGGCAGCGAGGATGACAAGGTGCTGGCCGCCGGCGGCAAAAAGCCTGTCGCAAAGCCGGAGCCGGTAAAGACCGCGCCGGTGCAGGCACCGGTACAGCCTGTGGTGAAGGCCAAGGCCGCCAGCTATCTGGCTGCGGGTACTTCACTGGAGGGCACACTGCGCTCTGACGGCGATGTGGAGATCGCCGGAGCATTCAAGGGCGAGGTCATTACCACCGGCACGGTGACGCTGCGCTCGGTCATCCAGAGCAATATCACCGCCGGCAGCCTGAACCTCATCGGCTGTACGCTGACCGGTGATGTAAAGGTCACGGGCACCGTTACCGTCAGCGAGGATTCTCAGGTGACGGGTAACATCAACGCCAAGGAGCTGCTGTGCGCCGGTAAGGTCAACGGCGATCTGGAGATCACCGGCGGCACTACTCTGGAGGAGAAGGCTCAGATCAGCGGCGGCCTGGTGACGGGCACTCTGGCGGTGGTCAAGGGCGCGGTCATCCGCGGCGGTGTGGAGATCAAGGCGTTCTCCGGCCCGGCCAAGCAGGAGCCCAAGCAGGAGCCCAAGCAGGAGCACAAGGCCAACTGACTGCGATCATGTGATCGGCGGCCGTGCAGCGGACGCTGGTACAGGAGGTATATATTATGGGCCTGTTCAGCAACAATATCCAGTATGCCGGCGGTTTTATTGAGCAGGAGGACGGCCCGGTTATGATCGCTATGCTGGACGGCATCGGCATGAATGGCCTGTATTTCCGCCTGTATATGGGCGAGTAAGCTGTGATAAAAAGGAGCACCCGGCCGGGTGCTCCTTTTTGCTTTTTTATTCTTTCGCCTCGTCCGCGTCCTCTGTTTGAGGCAGCAGCGTTACCTCCGCCGCATTCACCTGATGGTCCAGAATGGAGGTCACATGGATCCGCATCCCCTCAGCCTCCAGCGTAATGTCCTGCGGGCCGTCGTCGGGTATCATGCCCAGCGCGTCGAACACCAGGCCGGTCAGGGTGTCATGCTCCTCCTGGTCCAGCTCGATGCCAAGTGCGTCCTCCAGATCGTCCAGCTCTACGTTGCCGGTGATGACCAGGGAGCCATCGTCCCGCTTTTCGATGCGGGGCTCATCATCGTCCAGGATGTTGCTGTCATCGCTGCCCAGGTCGCCCACCAGCTCCTCAACCAGGTCGTTCAGCGTCACGATGCCCACCATGCCGCCGTACTCGTCCAGCACCACGGCCAGGGGATTGCCGGTACGCTTCATGTTGCGGAACAGGGCGTCGGCCTTAATGGTCTCCGGCACGAAGTACGGCGTGCGGACGGCGCCGGCCATTATGCTCTCCCGACTCTTATCCGCCAGGCGGAAGTACTCCTTGGCGTTCAGAATGCCCACCACATTGTCCGCACTGTCCTCGCACACGGGGTAGCGGGTGTGCCGCGTGTTGTGGATCGTCTCGGCCCAATCGTCCATGGTGTCGTCCAGCCACAGCAGATCCACGTCCGTGCGGTGGGTGGCGATCTCCTCGGCGGTCAGGTCGTCAAACTCAAAGACGTTCTGGATGAACTCCTTTTCCTCATGGTCGATGCCGCCGTGCTCGCTGCTGGCGTCCACCATCATGCGGATGTCCTCCTCGCCCACTTGCTCCTCGGCCTCGTTGGGATCAATGCCCAGCAGCCGCAGTATGCCGTTGGTGGACGCGCTCAGCAGCCACACAATGGGCGCGAACAGCTTGGAGATGACAGTGATGAGACCGGAGATGTTCAGCGCTACCTTCTCCGACTGCTTCATGGCAATGCGCTTGGGCACCAGCTCGCCGAACACCAGCGTGAAGAAGGACAGGATCAGCGTGATCAGGATTACGGCGAGGGTGTTCAGCGTGGCGGGGGGGATCGTTACGCCCAGCCCCACCAGCCAGTCCACCAGCGGATCGGAGAAATTCTCCGCCGCGAAGGCGCTGCCCAGAAAGCCCGCCAGGGTGATGGCCACTTGAATAGTGGCCAGGAACCTGGCCGGCTGGGCCGTCAGCCGGCTGAGCCGCCTGGCCTTCCGGCTGCCCTCCGACACCATTTTGCTCAGCTTCACCTCATTCACCGAAAGTACGGCGATCTCCGCGCAGGCGAACACGGCGTTCAGGGCGATAAGCACCACCTGTAAAAGCAATAACCAACCTATTGAGGTATCCAAATTCTGTCTCCTTTCCCGGGCTCCGCTGTTTTCGCGGAGCGCCTCCTCTCGCTTTTTGCGCGATGTAAAAAGCGCAAAAGACACGGCCTGTGTGCCTCGCGCACAGGTCATGTCTCACGTCATTCTCTGTTGTTCTGATCTCGTTCAGGGCAAGAGTCGCTGCCGGCTGTGTCCATCCTGTGATAGAACCTCCCTGTATTTTTGGTTATGTTTTATTATACAGATGTGTAGGGGATATGTCAATATGACCGTAGGGAAAAGTGCCGCGGACGTCATGTCCGCGGCACAGTCATGTTACTCTGTCAGCAGCGTTTCCAGCCGCGCACGGATCAGACCCAGCAGCGTGTCGTTGTCCGGCTTGTCGGTGTATTCCGACGGGTCGCACAGCATGGTCAGGTCCTCGGTAAAGTGCCCGGCCTCGAATATATCCAGCCCCGCCTGCTCCAGGCAGCCGGCAAAGCGCACCAGGTCGGCGTTGCCGTCCAGCTCGCCCCGCTTCCGCAGGGCGCCGGCCCAGGCGAACATGGTGGCCAGGGGGTTGGTGGATACCTTTTCTCCCTTCCGCCAGCGGTAGAAGTGGTCGGTGACGGTGCCGTGGGCGGCCTCATACTCGAAGCAGCCGTCCGGGGACACCAGCACGCTGGTCATCATGGGCAGGGAGCCGGAGGCCGCAGCGACCAGGTCGCTCATCACGTCGCCGTCGTAGTTCTTGCAGGCCCAGACGATGCCGCCCTTGCTGCGGAGGACCTTGGCCGCGATATCGTCGATGAGCGCATAGCGGTAGTGAAGACCTGCCTGTTCAAAGGCGGCCTTGTACTCCTCGTCATAGACCTGCTGGAACAGCAGCTTGAAGGTCTGGTCATAGTCCTTGGAGATGGTGTCCTTGGCGCCGAACCACACATCCTGCCCCACGGACAGGGCATAGGTGAAGCAGCAGCGGGCGAAGGAGAGAATGGAGGCGTCCCGGTTGTGCATGGCCTGCACCACGCCGGGGCCCTTAAAGTCGAACACCGTCTGGCGGCTCAGCTCCCGGCCGCTTTCATCGGTGAACACCAGCTCCGCCTTTCCGGCACCGGGTACGCGGTATTCCACCGCCTTGTACAGGTCGCCGTAGGCGTGGCGGGCGATGGTGACAGGCTTCTCCCAGCAGGTCACCACAGGCTTGACCCGCTTCAGCAGGATGGGTGCGCGGAACACGGTGCCGTCCAGCGCCGCCCGGATGGTGGCGTTGGGGGACTTCCACAGCTGGGTCAGGCCGTACTCCTCCTGGCGCTGCAGGTTGGGGGTGATGGTGGCGCACTTCACGCCGATCTTCAGGCGCTTGATGGCCTCCGCTGCCTGTGCGGTGACGGCATCTGCCGTCTCCTCCCGGTGGGGCAGGGACAGGTCGTAGTATTCGGTGTTCAGGTCCACGAAGGGCTTAATAAGTGTGTCCTTTATCATGCCCCACAGCACATGGGTCATCTCATCGCCGTCCAGTTCGGCGATGGGGACAGGCATTTTGATCTTTTCCATTCAGGTCACCGCCTTTGCCGCGTAATAGTTGATGAGGCACCCGCGCAGCAGCAGCTCGCGCTCCTCCGCGTTGGTGTTTTTCAGATAGAGGAGGATGTCCGTTTTCCTGCCGTCGTGCAGCAGTACCGCCGGGAATTCCTCGTCGCCCCGGGCCACCTTCTCCCGCACCTCCGGGACGTAGATAAAGTCGCCGGGTGCGCCGTCAAAGGCGTCGCCCCCGGCCAGGGTAAAGGGCAGCAGGCCCCAGTTGACGCAGTTGGAGCGATAGCGCTTGGTGGCGAATTCGTAGCAGATGTTGGCGCTGCCGCCCAGCACCCGCTGACAGGAGGCCGCCTGCTCCCGGGCAGAGCCGTCGCCGGGCTTGTTGGCAAAGATAACGGAGCCGATGTGCAGCCGGGACAGACTGCGCGTATCCAGACCCAATGCGTGCAGCGTATCCGCCAGCACCGCCGGTACCTCACCTGCGGTCCGGGCGCTTTCCAGCGCCGCCGCGGCCTTGGCCCGGGGCACATAGTCCGGGTCGCGGCGGGACAGGGTGAACTGCGCCAGCTTCATGGGGTTGGAACGGTAGGAGGACGTCTCGCCGGAGGGGATGAGCTCGTCTGTGGTGGTGACCTCATCCCGCAGAACGGAGGCCACCTGCAGCAGCAGATCATCGGATAGGGCGGGGATGGCGGGCCATTCGGCGATGTTGGGACCGTAATGCAGCGGGGCGTCCGGCTGGGGGTGGCCGAAGCCACGGTAGACCCGCTTGTCGTACACGGAGGCGTCGAACCGGCGCTCCGTGGGAGAGGGAGCGTCGTAGTCCACATCCGCCGCAGAGGTGAGCACACCGTGGTTCCGTGCGGTGGCGGCAATGGAACGGGCGTCCATCAGGATCACGCCGGACAGCTGGCCGTCGCCGGGCTTGGAGCCCTCGCGGTTGGGGAAATTCCGGGTGGTGTGACGGATGGACAGGGCATCGTTGGCGGGCACATCGCCTGCGCCGAAGCAGGGGCCGCAGAAGCAGGGCTTGCACACGGCGCCGGCGCGCAGCAGCCGGGCGGACACACCGTTTTCCACCAGCTCCAGCTCCACGGGGACGGAGGGGGGATACACGGAGAAGTCAAAATTCCCGCTGCCCACATCGCAGCCGTCCAGAATGGCAGCCGCCTCGGCGATGTTGTCATACAGGCCGCCGGCACATCCGGCGATGACGCCCTGCTCTACATGGAGCTTGCCGCCTTTTACCTTGTCGGTGAGATGCAGCTGCACCTTGCCGCCGAACTGGCCGTCCACAATGTTCCGGCGCAGGTCCAGGGTGACCTTGCCGCCCAGCTGCTGGTTGCAGGCCTCCTCCACCTTGGCTAGGATGCCCTCCGGGTCCGCCTGGAGCTCGTGGATGGTGTAGGCGATGGAGGGGTGGAAGGGCAGGGCGGCCATGGGCTCGATGGCGGACAGGTCCAGCTCGATAAGGCCGTCATAGTACGCGCCGTCCTCCGGATGCAGGGGGGCAAAGTCCTCCGCCCGGCCGTGCAGCGCCAGATAGTCCCGCACGGCGCCGTCCGTCTCCCAGATGGAGGTCAGGCAGGCTGTTTCGGTGGTCATGACGTCGATGCCGATGCGGTAGTCCATGCTGAGACGGCCGATGCCATCCCCCACGAACTCCAGCACCTTGTTTTTCACAAAGCCGTTTTTATACACCGCGCCGCACAGGGCGATGGCCACATCGTGGGGGCCCACGCCGTGGCGGG